>Ga0208462_1000101_pt1 | contig 116528 bp, 126 predicted proteins | sample AD_SCU001_MetaG_FD_184452 | JGI IMG/M metagenome (GOLD analysis project Ga0208462, IMG submission 184452) | Active sludge microbial communities of municipal wastewater-treating anaerobic digesters from China - AD_SCU001_MetaG (SPAdes) (version 2) | ecosystem: Engineered > Bioreactor >...
GAGGAAGGGTCCTTATATCCATAATTGCTACCCCTAAAAAACGGGATATAACGGGGTATTTAATAAATCTTTGCTATAAATTATGGGGAAAATGTTTGGAGATTACATTGTTAGTGCGGAACGACGGGTTGAAGGTTGGCGGAGCTGAATACTCTCGAAACCTTTATATATTAACCTAAAGAAATAGAGATGCGAATCTGTTCTGGAGGTGAGGTTAAAATATGGTAGACGAAGCGTACAAAAAGGCATTCAGGACCGCCATACAGGCGCGGATGAAGAAGCTCTTCATGACGCACCTCGTCATCTACCTGGTGGTCAACATCGTCTGGCTGGCGATTAACTACATGGTGGTTATTCCCGCCAATCCCAACCTGCCGGTCTGGCAGCCTTGGTACTCTCCCATCGGCTGGGGCATATGTATAGTCATTCACTACATGACTTACGTAAGCGGTGGGGAGAAGCTGATCATGGAGGTTGAGGCCGAGGCGGAGCGCTGAACTCCTCATTCTCCCTCTTGAGCAGCTTGCTGTATTGGCGGATAGTTTTACGCCTCCGGATGACGGGTTACCGTTACCCCATACTTTTTTAGTGAATCATCCTCGGAAGCTGAAGTTATATTTCTGGATAAGAAGGCTTAATAAGGCAGATCTCCTAATGATTAGGGAATTATAAAGGAGGCTTAAAGATATGGAGCATGAACCAAGAGAGGGGATCCCCCTCCTGGGCGAGAAGGTGCCTGAGATGGAGGTTCAGACGACCCATGGCAGGATGAAGATCCCAACTGACCTCTCTGGGAAGTGGTTTGTCCTCTTCAGCCACCCTGGTGACTTCACACCGGTCTGCACGACGGAGTTCATAGCCTTCGAGAAGATGAGAAAGGAGTTCGATAGGCTGAACTGCGCCCTCGTCGGCCTCTCCGTGGACCAGGTCCACTCTCATATGAAGTGGACCGAGTGGATCAAGGATAAAATGAAAGTAGAGATAACCTTTCCGATCATCGCCGACAATGGCACCGTCGCCGGAAAGCTCGGTATGGTCCATCCCGGAAAGGGGACAAACACCGTCAGGGCCGTCTTCGTCGTCGACCCCAACGGCCTCATAAGGCTGATGCTCTACTACCCCCAGGAGATCGGAAGGAACATGGAAGAAATACTCAGAGCCGTCAAGGCCCTCCAGATCTCAGACAAGAACAAGGTGGCACTCCCGGCCAACTGGCCGAAGAACGACCTCCTCGGCGACGAGGTCATTATACCCCCGCCCTCCGACGAAAAGACCGCAAAGGAGAGGCTTTCAAAGTACCAGTGCTTCGACTGGTGGTTCTGCCACAAGAAGCTGGAATGAAGGCCAGCTTCAGATTTTTTTAACCTTCTCCCCTCAGTTTCATCCTATGGTTTACATAATTATGAGGTGAAATCTTGATAGAGAACTTCGACTTTCGGGAGGAAAACCGCCATAGAAGTCGCCTTATAAAATCGCTAGATTCTGCCATTCTCCCATCAATCGTTCTCATCATATCGCCAGAGGCGGCGGCGGCATCCAACGCCCATGGAGGGCTTTCCGCCGAGATCGCAAGGCTCTGGCCCTATCATGCTTCCTTCGCCCTCCTGGGTTTTGCCTTTCTGGTCTGGGGAATGGCCATCGCCCGGAGGAAGGATCCCGGCTGGCTGAATAAGCACAGGATCCTGGAGATCTCAGGGGCGGCTTTGGCCGTATCTGCAATGGTTGTAGGAGCTTGCGTGGTCTCTGCCGCCTCTCAGGAGCACTTCCGAGTCCCTCACGCCTATTTAGGCACCTTCGTCGTCCTCCTCTTGATCGTCAATACCCTACTAGGACATATCCAGCTGAGAGTAGGGATGGATTTCGGAAAAAAGTTGAGGAGATTCCATAGGCTCATAGGCCGATCCGCCCTTCTCCTGATGGCCTTGAACATCCTGTTCGGGATGATCATAGTAGGCTCTGCCTGACGAGATAGCCCCTTTTTTCCTTCAATTGAGCCTCCATATCTCAAAGTTAAGAATTGCCGCAAAGCTCACCCAAAGGATATACGGAATAAGTAGCGCCCCTGCCGTCCGGCTAATCTCCCAGAACTTTTTGATGTTAATGCCTATGAGGGTCCAGAGGAAGAGGATGACGACGAGCCCCGCTAGGGGGGAGCGGAGGCCGAAGAAGGCCGCCGACCAGGAGACGTTGACGGCCAGCTGAAGGACGAATGCCCCCAGGGCGGCTTTGATCCGGGGGTCGACGAGCCCCTCCCGCCAGATGAGGTAGGCCGATATCCCCATCAGGGTGTAGAGGGCGGTCCAGACGGGGCCGAAGACCCAGTCAGGTGGGGCTAAGTCGGGCCTCGCCAGGGAGGCGTACCAGGCGGGGATGTTAGGGATGGTGAAAATCGACCCGATGGCCGCCGCCAAATAACATCCTCCCAGGGAGGCTGCCAGCTTGAGGAGATCTATTCGTCTCATATCTTCGAACACCTGTAGATTCATCTCCCCTTTTTCCCCTCTCCTTTATCGCTTTTCCTACTGCTTTTCAGTGGGTTCGGTTAGGAGGTTGACGTTCCTTTTTTAAGGAAGCCGTTGAAGTCAGCATAACGGCGAAGACGGATTCTTCTAGCTGCGGTCCCTTTTGGGATCGCCGTTCCCCCGTCTTATAAACACCCTTCCCAGGTCTCTATGGCACCGACGGAGCGGGGCCGAACCGAAACCTTTCTTGCCCTCTCCTGCCTCATCAGCCATCGGTGACAGAAGATCCCCCAGAGGGCGGAGGCGAAGGGAAGAGGAACATATACCTCCTCGGCCTGGTGAGCCTCTTAAACGACGCCAGCAGCGAGATCATCCAGCCTATTCTGCCGCTCTTCATCGCATCATTGGGCGCGGGGGGCCTCGCCATCGGCCTCATCGGGGGCCTCGCCGACGGCCTTCCAAGCCTCCTCAAGCTCCTCTCCGGATATTGGTCTGACATGATGAAGAGGCGAAAGCCCCTGGTGGCGGCAGGCTACACCCTCTCGGCGGCGGGAAAGCTCCTCCTCGCCCTCTCCTCCAGCTGGCAGCAGGTCTTCCTCCTCAAGACTATTGAGCGATCCGGCAAGGGGATCCGTTCGGCCCCCAGAGACGCCATCATCGCCGAGTCGGCGTCCAGGGAGGGGAGGGGGAGGGGCTTCGGCGTCCACCGGGCCCTCGACTCCTTCGGCGCCGTCGTCGGGTCGGCCGTCGCCTACCTCCTCTGGCAGGCCGGGATGGACTTCAGGACGATCTTCCTCGTAGCCGGCCTCGTCGCCTTCTTCGCCCTCCTCCCCCTCGTCCCCGTCAGGGAGCGGAGGAGGCCGCCCGCCAGCTGTATCCGCCCCCATCTCTCCAGCCTCTCCCCCGACCTCGCCCCCTTCGTCGGAGTGGCCTCCCTCTTCGCCCTGGGGAACTGTAGCTACATGTTCTTCATCCTGAGGGCCCAGGGGTTCTTCTCCGGGGAGCTGGCCATCGGCGCCCCCATCCTTCTTTACATCCTCTTCAACCTGGTCTACACCATCTTCTCGATCCCCAGCGGGGCGTGGTCGGACCGGGTCGGAAGAAAGAAGGTCCTGACCCTCGGCTACCTCCTCTTCGCCGTGACCTCCCTCGGCTTCGCCCTCGTCTCCTCGGCCCCGGCCCTCATCCTCCTATTCGTCCTCTACGGCCTCGTCTTCGCCCTCGTCGACGGTGCGGAGCGGGCCTTCGTCTCGGATCTCTGCGGGGCGGAGGCGAGGGGTACGGGCCTCGGGGCCTACTACGCCGCCGTCGGCGTCGCCGCCATCGCCTCGGGGCTGGTGGCGGGAGCCCTCTGGCAGGGGATAGGCCCCGAGGCGCCCTTCCTCCTCGGGGCGATGGCAGCGGTCGTGGCCTCGATCCTCCTGATGAGGATCCGATCTCCATCGGCGATCTCATGATGGCGGAGATGGCCCCATATCATGGGAGATCATTGCATCCCAATCAAACCAAAATCAAGATCGTATAGCTTTGGAAAAGAGAGATCATTTGCCGAGGATCTTCCGGAGGAAGCCCCCCGCCTCCACCTTCCTCTCAGCCTTTTCCTTCGAATCGGGCCTCGTATCCGACCCCTTAGCCTTGGTGGCTGCCTTCGCACCCCCTTCGGCTCCGGCACCGCCGTCTCCTACGATGGGGGTGCTCACCCCGCCGTGCCTGCTCTTTCGGGGCCTCACCTTGACGGTGACGGGGTGCTCGATATCGCCTCCTACGAGCATCGCCGTCCCCGGGGGAAGCCGCTTGATCTCCTCTTCGAGCTCGGAGCTCATCCCCTCGATCCCCTTGCTGAGGGCCCGGAGGTCGTTGGGATTTGTGACCCGGAGGATGATCTGGGTGTTGCACTGGGATATGACGTTTTTGTCCACCCTCGCCGGCCTCTGGCTGATGACGAGGAGGCCGAGGCCGAACTTTCTCCCCTCGGCGGCTATGGTCCTGATGACGGGGGTGCTGGCGGCGCGGCCGCTGCCGCGTTCCGGGATGTAGTTGTGGGCCTCCTCGACGACGACCATCCCGGGGTTTACCCGCCCCCTCTTCCTCGCCTCGAATAGGTCGGAGAGGAGCTTTGCGACGATCATCCCCTGGAGGTCTGGAGGAACGCCGGTCATGTCGATGATGGAGGCCCGCCCCCGCTGGAGGAGGTCGCCGAGGCCCGTCGGCTTACCTGAGAATATGCCGAGGTCCGCCAGGGCCTCGAGGTGGCCGATCAGCCCCCACTTCGCTTTGCTGCTATCCTTCTCCGCCTGGGCGATGATCTCCTCCAGCCCGTAGTCGCCCCCTTCCGCCTCGAGGACCTTTATCGCCTCGTAGAGGACCCCCCGCTGGCTGTTGGTGACGTCCTCGGGGAGCATCGCCGATATCTCCCGGGCGGTGAGGTTTCTGCCGTTGAACCGGAAGGGGCGGTCGGCGTGGGGGGCAGCCGCGGAGCTCGCCGGGGAGTAGACCGTCACGTCGTACCCCCTCGGACTGACGTCGAACCTGGCGAACTCCCCTTTGGCGTTCTTCTGCTTCATAGAGGCGTACTCGCCGTGGGGATCGATGATCAGGAGGGCGACCCCCTTTTCGAGAAGCTCCTCCAGGACGACGGCGGCGGTGTACGACTTCCCGCTCCCGGTCTTGGCGAGGATGCTGCAGTGCTTCTGGACGAGGGCATCGGCGTCGAGCTTCACCTTCAGGTCGTGCCCCTCCAAGAGGCCGATGTAGAGGTTCCCCTTCGAGAGGCCCAGGGCCATCTCGATGAGGTGATCGTCGGCCCTCAGAACAGGATCTCCGGGGCGGGGAGGCGCCGTGGCCATCTCCAGCCTCCCTCCGGAAGCGACCCCGATCACCCGGGAGAGGCCCAAGACCCTCTCCTTAGCCCCGGGGTTCTCCTCGTCGATGGCGCTGAGGCTGTAGGCGACGTTGGACCTGGTGACGTCGACCACCTGGGCCACCATCCAGCCCTTCGAGCCATCTCTTACCTTTACGTAGCTCCCCCTGGAGGCCTCGCCGGCCATCAGAAACTTGAACTCGAAGGGGGTCGTCTCCCCCACGATGATCCCGATCTCGTCTCCCAGACTACCACCACGTTTCGGATGGGCGAAGATCTGCCACCACCATGTTGACCGTCGCCCCAGAGTATTTCTCTCGACCACCCCACAAGAGCTTATCGGTCCTTTTAGCCCTTAACGGTATCTGCGGCGATATCTATCTTTCAGGATTCCGCCGTAGGCGAGGCCCACGAGAAGGCCAGAAATGTGAGCCATGTGGGCTATGTTGTCTGCGGACCCCATGAAGGCGAAGTCGATGATAGCAAAGAGGACCACCGCTGCCCTTATGCTCAGGGGTATCACGAAGAAGAGGAGGACCGTGATCTCCGGGGCTATGACGGCGAGGCAGCCCATGACGCCGAAGAGGGCTCCGCTGGCGCCCACCATGCTCTCTGCAGGCAGCACCGCCATCTGCCCGACCGCCGCAACAAGCCCCGATATGATGAAGATCTGGAGGAACTTCGACTCGCCCACCCTCCGCTCCAGCTCGGTTCCGAAGAAGAATAGGAAGATCATGTTAAAAAAAAGGTGCCCTTCATCGGCGTGGACGAAGATGTGGGTGATGAGGGTCCAGGGATGGGCGGCGAGGAGGGCGGGTCTCAATTCCAGATAGTTGGAGCTGAATGAGGGGAAGCTCTCGCTTACAAGGAAGACGAGGACGCATAAGATCAGAATCATCCCCGAGTAGGTCACCGGAAGCCGAAATCCGCCGGAAGGAGAGTACCGATCGTCATCCCAGGGGTCGGGGTCGTCCCAGCCTTCATGGCTGCCGCCGTTCCTCTCACCCCTCCCCATGAGGGAGAGCCTCTCTGTTCCGAAGCCCTCGAAGAGATCCTTCACCTCCGTCTCACCTCACCAGATCCTCCAACCTTTAGCCCCTCATCTCCGAGAGGTGATACAAATAGATGGTGGCGATGGGACAGTGCCGAGGTCGGTGTAGAGAAGGGCCTCGCCGAATTCTTCTGAGGCCCTCCTGGTATGGCCGGAAAGAGGTATGGCCTGGATGGTTCGGGATGAAGGCTTCCGGGCCATGGGCCGGAGGGGCGCTCTGGGCGGCTCCGGCCCGACGATGCCCCTCAGAGGTTAAATATCCTCTTCGCGTTGGCGGTGGTAGCCCCGGCTACCTCTTCGGGCGGGAGCCCCTTGATCTTGGCGATGAGGTGGAGGCCGTCGAGGACGTAGGCGGGCTCGTTCCTCCCCTTCCGGGGGGAGAGGAAGGGGCTGTCGGTCTCGATCAGGAGCCGGTCCAGGGGGACCTGCCGCGCTAGAACCTGGTGCTGGGCGGACCTGCAGACGACAGTGGCGATAGATATGTAGAAGCCCCGATCGAGGGCGTCCTTCATCGTTCCGACCGTCCCGCTGTAGCAGTGGAAGACGACCTTGTTGAGGTCTTTGACCATGTCGAAGGCCTCATCCTCGGCGAGGCGGGCGTGGATCACCTGGGGGAGGTCCAGCTCTTCCGCGAGGCTGACGACCTTTTTGAAGACCTCCAGCTGCCGGTCTCTGCCTTTCTGGTCGGGGCAGCGGTAGTAGTCGAGCCCCGCCTCGCCGACGCCGACGATCTCCTTTGCATGGTCCCGGATCTGGTCGAGGGTCATCTCCACCTCCTCGTCGGTCGTCTCCGCGAGGCCGTTGGGGTTGAGGCCGAGGGTCGCGAAGATGAAGTCGTATCTCCTGGCCAGCTCCAGGCTCTTCCTGTTCGTCTTGAGGTCGATCCCGGAGTTTATCATCGTCGTCACTCCAGCTTTTCGCCCCCTCTGGATCACCTCATCCCGATCCCGGTTGAAGTTCTTGAAGTCGAGGTGGCAGTGGGCGTCTATCACCTCGAATTTTGCGTCACTCAAATCGCGTCTTCCTCCAAAAGCATCAGCCTGTTTATGGCGTTGATCAGCGCCTCCACCGAGGCCATCACTATATCCTCCCTGGCGGAGCGAGCCGTCACCTTCCTTCCGAGGCGGCCGTTCTCGACCCCGATCACCACCTCGGCGAGGGCGTCGGAGCCGCCGGTGATCGCCTCGATCCGGAAGTCGCTGATCCTTACCGCGGTCTCCTCCCCCAGGATCCCCCGAACGGCGTTGAGGGCGGCGTCCACCGGCCCGACTCCGATGTCGGCGAGGACCCGCTCCTCGCCCCGGACGACGGCCCGGACTGTGGCGGTGGAGGTGAGGGTGTTTCCTGTCATCACCGCCAGCTCCTTGAGGATCACGGCCTGCTTCTCCTTCGCCAGCTCGCCGATCACCACCTCAGCGATCGTCATCAGGTCGGCGTCGGTGACGGCCTTCCCCTTGTCCCCCAGGTCCTTGACCCTCTCCAGGATCTCCTGGAGCTGGTCGTCGTTGGGGGCGTATCCCATCTCCTGGAGGGACTGCTTGACGGCGTGCCGTCCCGTATGCTTCCCGAGGACGATCCTCCTCTTGTGGCCGACCATCTCTGGGGTCATGATCCCCGGCTCGAAGGTGTCGGTCCGCTCCAGGACCCCGTGGCTGTGGATCCCGCTCTCGTGGGCGAAGGCGTTCTCGCCGACGACTGGAGCGGTCCTGGATATCCTCACCTCTGTCAGCCGCTCGACGAGCTTCGCCGTCTCGAAGAGGTAGGGGGTGTGGATGGAGGTCTTCGCCCCGTACATCGAGTGGAGGCCCATCACCGTCTCGGCGAGGTTCGCGTTCCCCGCTCGCTCGCCGAGGCCGTTGGCGGCCACCTGGACCTCCCTCGCCCCCGCCTCGAAGGCGGCGAGGTTGTTCGCGACGGCGAGGCCGAAGTCGTTGTGGCAGTGGACGTCGACGACCATATTCTTAGTCGAATCGCAGATCTCCTTCACCAGGTGGCGGAAGGTCGTCGGTATCGCCACCCCGACGGTGTCGGGGATGTTGATGATGTCACAGCGAGCCTCCTCCACCGCCCCGAAGATCTCCTTGAGGAAGGGGATGGGAGTCCGGGTGGCGTCCATCGCCGAGAAGAGGCAGGTCCTCCCGTGGTCCTTGACGTACTCCACCGCCTCCACCGCCTGGGCGACGATCTCCTCCCGGCTCTTCTTGATGGTGTGCTGGATCTGGATATCCGAGGTGGAGACGAAGACATGGACCATGTCGACCTCGGCGTCGAGGGCGGCGTCGATGTCCTTTCTCATGATCCTGGCAAGGCCGCATACCTCGGCAGAGAGACCCTCCGCCGCAACCCTCCTCACCGCCTCGAAATCGCCCCGGGACGATACTGGAAAGCCAGCCTCGATGACGTTGACGCCGAGCTTGTCGAGCTGCCGGGCGATGATGATCTTCTCCTCCGGGGTCAGAGAGACGCCGGGGGTCTGCTCACCATCCCGGAGGGTGGTGTCGAAAATTCGTACTTCTTCTCCACGGAGCGCTTCGATGTTATAGAAGACGATCCCACGCAGATTGCTCTTGCGCCATGGATGGATGGTAGAACCCAGGCCGTATAAAACTTTTTGCCGGGACATCCGCTGCCGGCCTTGGTGGGTCGGGTCCTCACGGCAGAGGTGATGGCTCCCAGGATCTGAATAGAGGGACTGAGCCCCCGGCCCCATCCTGTTCCGGATGGGGCCCCTATTGATGCAGGACTCTACTGGGATTGATCTTCGGCTGATGGGGCGGATGGCTCGTCTGCTCCTCCGGCCTTCGCCGGGGGGGATACCAGCTGGGTGGTGACGGCCGGAGCGGCCTTGTGGCTCTCGATGTAGCGGACCTCCTGGAGGTCGAGGAGCCGCATCGCCATCTCGGCGATCCCCCTCCTCATCATCGGCCACTCCCGATAGTAGCTCATCTCCCAGGGGGACTCAATCTCGGCGACGTCGCCATCGAGGATCTTTGTCTTCAGGTCTATCTTGGCGAAGATCCTGATCAGCCCCTCCAGCTTCTCCAGCCTATCCTCGATCCGTTCGACGATGGTGTAGTCGTACTTCACGACCTTGTCGGCGAGGACGTGGTTGTAGTCGACTCGTGCCTTCCTCCCGATGATCCGGGTGAGGGTCCCCATCTTCCCATCTACGGAGACCCTCATCCCGATCTCTGGCCTCTCCTTCTTGAACTTGGTGAGGGGGATCAGCTCGACGTCCTCGGGGTCGCGGACGCCGTAGGCCTTCGCCGGGGGGACCTCCGCAGTACCCGAGGCTCCTATCTCCTTTCCTATCATCTCCTCTTTGAAACCCGCCACCACGTCCCCGGACCCGACGATGATGAGGGCTGGACCGTACTCGATGCCCTCCTCGTAGATGTCGCTCTTCATGGCCACGTCCCGGTTCGTGGTGGAGATCACCCGGCCGTCGACGCTCTCGGTGTAATCTACCCTGATGAAATCGCCGTCTTTTACCGTCATCTTGAACTCCGTCCTTCGAAGGATAACTAGCGTTCCAGCCTAATTGCCTTCTATATTAAGTAGTCTGCTATCTTCTCGGCGATCGCTTGCTCGCAGTAGACGCACCTCAAGACCACGGGATTTTTGCTCTTGACGAGGATCTGGGACTTGATCGGCTCGCTGGTGTTGGAAATGCAGGAGGGGTTTGGACATCTCACCACCCCCACGATCAGGTCAGGCATGTCGACGGTGTACTTTTCGACGACCCGGCGGTCCCGGATGATGTTGATCGTCGCCCCGGGGGCGATGAGGGAGATCTTGTTCACCTCCTCCTCCTTCAGCTCCCGGTCCTCCACCTTCACTATGTCCTTCTTTCCCGACCTCCGGCTGGAGACGTTCATCAGGACGCTTATCGTAGCCTCCGTCGTCCGGTCGATGCCCAGGATCTTGAGGACGTTGAGGGCCTGGCCGGGGGGGATGTGGTCGATGACGGTCCCGTTCCCGATGGGGGTCACCCTCAGCTTCATCTCGGTCTCAGTCAACGCGATTCCCCCATCAGCATCTTGAGGAGGGCCATCCTAACCGGGACGCCGTAGAAGGACTGCTGGAAGTAGACGGCGTGGCCCGTCCCGTCCACCTCGGGGGCGATCTCGTCGACCCTGGGGAGGGGATGCATGATGATCAGCCCGGTCTTCGCCTCCTCCAGGTTTTCGGGGACGACCCTGTAGCTTTTTGCCACCTTCGAGTACTCGTAAGGGTCGGGGAACCTCTCCCTCTGGATCCGGGTGACGTAGAGGACGTCCACGTCTTTTATAACAGAGTCGAGGTCGTGGGTCTCGCGGACGATCGTCCCCTTCCCTGCCAGGTCTGCCTTGATCGTCGCCGGCATCTCGAGGGTCGGGGGGGAGACGAGGGTGATGTCGGCGCCGTAGAGGGCGAGGGCGTAGGCGAGGGAGTGGACAGTCCGGCCGTACTTCAGGTCCCCCACGAGGGCGATCTTCAGGTCGTCGAGGCTGCTCTCCTTCCTTATGGTGTAGAGGTCGAGGAGGGTCTGGGTGGGGTGGTGGCCGGCGCCGTCCCCGGCGTTGAGGACGGGGACCGGCGAGAACTGAGACGCCAGGCGGGCAGACCCCTCTTTGGGGTGGCGGATCACCAGGGCATCGGCGTACCCGCCGATCACCCGGATGGTGTCGGCCAGGGACTCTCCTTTGGCGATCGCCGACCCCTCGGCGGGTCCCAGGTTCAAGGTCTTGCCCCCTAGGCGCATCATCGCCGTCTCGAAGGAGAGACGGGTTCGGGTGGACGGCTCGAAGAAGAGGAGGGCTAGAATCTTGCCGGAGAGGGCGTCGCACCTCCCCCCCCGGGCGTAGGGCTCCAGGGCCTCGGCGAGGTCGAGGACGGAGTCGATCTCGTCCCGGGAGAACTCCCGCATCGAGAGGACGTGCCTCATTCCGAACATGGTCGGATCACCGCTCCTTAGGGATATAACGCTTCTGGATCAGAAGAATTTGGAGGCCAGGGTCTGCCTCGTCTCGCAGGCGTCGAGGACAGGGCACCGGTCGCAAGGTGCCTCCCGCGGCCGGTCGGGGAGCTTTCCCTCTCCGATCAACCTCACCCGGTCCCGGATTCTGAGGACCCTCCGCCGGTCGGTCGGCCGGATCTCCACCTCCCGGACCTCCCCGGCCCGGAGATACTCGACAAGCCCCAGATCGACCCTCGTCTCCAGCTTTTCCTCCAGGAGCATGGCGTACCCCGCGAGGCGGAGCCGGTCAGACCGCCAGACCCCCGCCTCTGGCGGAAGGTCGACCCTCATCATCGATGGGACCTTGACGTTGGGCGTTCCATCCTCATCCCCACGGGATACAACCCGATCTACCCTCCCGGAGATGCCGAGCCGGTCGGACCGGAGGTCCACCTCCACCGTGCTGGGGGTGATGAGCTGGAGGGCGAGCACCATCCTCGGCGCCACCTCCGCCGCCCAGGCGCCGACCTCCTCGGCAGCGGCCTGGAGGTCGTGAGGATTCATCCGATCGGGGAAGATAGCGGGAAGCTCGACCAATGCCCTCTCCAAGGCCTCCCGGAGCCAGCCCCCCAGGTCGGCCGCCTCCTCCGGGCCGATCTCAGATAGGGATAGGGCCACCTCCCTCATCAGGAGGGTTGCTGGGGCTGCGGCCTCGGGATGGACCTTCCGGCCCATCGCCTGGAAGTAGAGGAGCCGAGGGCAGCGGAGGTATAGGGATACATCGAAGATTCTCACCGGCTGTGCCATGAGGGGATCAATGGTCATCCATATTTAAAAAGATATGGAAGATATCCAATTTTCAGCAACTGATATCTTCGAGGAGGCTCCCCTGGGGTGATAGGAGGAAGAGGAGATCAGCGTTCTGGGGGTCGAATCCTCCGGGTGAAGAAGAGGAGATATTAGAAAGCAGCAGCGATATCTCCTCCCTGCTCATATGCTCAAATACCTTCATATAATTTGGAGTGGAAGTTATAAGAGAACTGGGGGTTATCATGCACACTATCTTCAAGAAAGCGCAGACGTCTTGGATCTGGTTTGGAGTCGCGATCCTCTTCATATCAATGGCGGGACCATCTCAGGGAGGTGGACTGGACGAGGGTTTTGGCTACGATCTTCCCCTATCAACAGACGAGATCGACAATTACGAGATCTTCACATCCCTCGTGCCCCTCGGCGAGCATTCCCTCAAAAGGCTGGAGGAGAACGGATTTGTGGTGATGGCTGACCCCTTCTCCCCGGACCAAGACGAGATGACCGCCCTCTACAGGATCCTCAAAAACCATCAGCTTCCGATCTTCGTGACCTCTGACTCCCTCCTCCACATATACCACATCCAGTTCGACGAGACCCTGAGGGAGATCGAGGAGGAGCGGTTCTACGACGACTTATGGACTCTGACAGAGGAGATGCTCGTCCGGGCCGAGGCCGACAGCGAGGCCTCCTCCGGCCTGGCGAAGGAGGCGGCCGGGAGGAACGTCGCCTTCTTCTCGGTGGCATTGAGCCTCCTCGCGCCCCGGGGAGATCAGCTCTGCTCCGGCGGCACCCGGGACTGCGACGCAGGGCGCTTTGAGGGGGCGTACCCCTACTTCACCCCGGAGGAGCTGGAGGCAAAGAGCTTCGAGGTCCCACCCACCGTCAGGGATGAGGTCGAGGCCGAGCTGGCCCTCATATTCGGCGAGGCCGGGTCTGCGAGGTCGCCGATATTCAGCTACGAAGAGGACTACTCCCAGTACCGGCCCCGAGGGCATTACACCCGGTCCGAGAGGCTGAAAAACTACTTTATGGCGATGACCTGGTACGGGAGGATGGGCTTCCTCCTGAAGGGGTGCGAAGGCGAATGCATCGTCTCCGAGGAGGAGGCACGAATCCAGACCTTGGCGGCGGCGATGATCGCCAATAACCTCCTCGAGGACCCCGAATTGAAGGATAAGTGGGACCGGATCTACAACGTCACCTCCTTCTACGTCGGATACGCCGACGACCTCGGGCCATACGAGTACAGCGACGCCATCGACTCCCTCTTCGATGGAGAGGTCCAGGCCCGGGACCTTTCCTACCCGGACCTCGACCTCCTGAAGGCGAGGCTTGCGGCCAAGAGGCCGCCCCGGATCTACGGCGGGACCGGGGTCGACTCCCCGGCCTGCGCCGCGGAGCCCCCCTTCTCGCCGGAAGAGGCTGACCTCTGCCTCGCGGCGACGGCCGGGCTGAGGTTCATGGGCCAGAGGTTCGTTCCCGACTCCTACATCTTCCAGAGGCTGGTGATACCGAACGTCGGCGTATACTCCGGTGAAGGCGAGGCCTTCACTTTGGGCCCGTACGGCCGCCACTTCCCGAGGGGCTTAGACGTGATGGCGATCTTAGGCTCGACGCGTTCCGACGAGATCCTGGCGGCCCTGAAAGACTCCAGCTACCAGAATTACTCCACCCAGCGAGCTGAACTCCAACGGGAGTTTGATTCCTTCGGTGAGGAGGAATGGCAGAAGAACCTCTACTGGTCGTGGCTTTACGCCTTGAAGCCCCTTTTAGAGGCTCCAGATTCAAATAGCCCCGCCTTCACGCTGACGACGGCCTGGCAGGACAAGGAGCTGACGACGGCCCTCGCCTCCTGGGCGGAGCTCCGCCACGACACGATCCTCTACGCGAAGCAGAGCTACACCCTTAAGGCCATCTCCCTCCCGCCTGAGGAAGTGGAGGCAAAAGCTGGATACGTCGAGCCGGTCCCCGAGCTATATAGAAGGCTCCGGGACCTCGCCCGGATGAACCGGCAGGGGCTGGAGGAGGAGGGGCTCCTCGACGAACCATCTCGAGGCCGCCTCTTGAGCCTGGAGACTGCCCTGGAGAGGCTTGAAGAGATCTCGGAGGCGGAGCTGGCTGGACGGGAGCTGACCGACGACGACCTCCTGTTCATCCGCGACATCGGCGAGAGGCTCGATGAGGCCCTCCTGGGGGTGGACGAGAGGTCGAAGAAGACGACGATCGTCGCCGACGTCCATACTGACCCCAACACCGATATGGCCCTGGAGGAGGCGGTAGGATATGTGAGGATGATCGTCGTCGCCTGCGATCGGCCCGATGGGGGGGTCTTCCTCGCGGCGGGGCCGGCCTACAGCTACTACGAGTTCAAGCAGCCTTTGTCCGAGAGGCTCACCGACGAGGGCTGGCGCGAGATCCTGGTCGATGACCCACCCCAGGATCCGGAGTGGACCGCCAGCTTCGCAGACTTCCTCCCCTGCTCCGTCCTTCGGACGGCAGAGGGGAGGATAGAGGCGGCGGCCGATGAGGAAGACGACCTCGAAGGCGAAGATGGCCCCGATGTTGACGGCGAAGAGGTAGACGGCGAAAATGCTGAAGCAGAAGGCGGCGGGGATGAAGAAGGACCGGAGGGCGATATCGAAGCCGGAACCGCCCGGGGCGCCGAGATCCGCCTGGAGGAGTTCGAGGTGAGGATAGGCTGGAACCTCTTGGAGGGGTGGTACGCCGACTGCACCATCGCCCTCCGAAACTCCGGGGACGCGGAGGGGACCGCCGACGTCGTCCTGGAGGACGGCGAAGGAAAACTCCTCGCGGAGCTGAAGATTCCGGTCCCCCCCAACTCCACCGTCACCGAACGGGCGAAGGTGGACATATCGGGGAGGGGCCAGGAGGTGAACTCTAAGCTGGTAGCGTGATGGTCGGCTTGGGGGGATGGGCATCTCCTTTCGCATGAGATGAACCAGGGAGGGAGAAACCCTCCCCTTTCAGATCATGCCGATCTCCTGGGAGGGCGCCGGAAGCTGGGGGGCCTCCACCGTCGCCTCCTTGTAGATGTAGAACCTGAGGGGCTCCTCAGGGGTGACATCGTCCTGGTCTGCGGTCTTGATCCTGATCGTTCCCATCAGGGGAATGTCTGCGTTCCTGTAGAGGTTGATCTTGTTATCCTTGTTGTCCATCATGATGGTCTTGGCTTCGGCGTCCACCGCCTGGATCGCCATCTTTCCGATGGTCGTCTCCTCCTGGATGCTAACGGGCTCATCGGAGATCTGCCAGACGCCGTCGACGGTGGCCATCATCTGATCGATGTTGTAGAAGGCGTTCTTGAAGTGGACCGCTATGACGACGATCTCCCCCGCACCGTTCAGCCTCTCTTTGTAGGTGTAGGTCTTTTCCTGGACCGTTGCACCTTCCTTCAAGGGCTCGACGGTGTTGGTATCAACAATCTGGCCATTCTTTCGGAGTTCGAGGCTGACCTTGTCTGTGCTGGCATCTATCGACTTGAGGATCAGCTCGTACCCCTCGGCGAGCAGAAGAGACGTGCCAGATGTAACCGTTCTCTCCTCGTCGTCGTCGATCAGGACCTGGCTGATCATTTCTGCGGCCATCAGGTTGGGATTGGCGGAGTCTTCGTATAGGTAGGCGTCGAAAGCTGTCCCTTCGACGTAAGATGCAAAGTGCTCCTCGCCGAGGAAGCCGATCACCCAGTAACTGCCCCAGACCTCGTTTTCGAAGTCCTTCTTCTGGCCATATGTCGTGTAGACGGCGCCATTCGGCTCTTCGAGGGCGCTGTCGTAGATGTTCAGGACGAGGCTTTCGGTGCCGAGATCCTCGTCGATGTCGTAGTAGAAACCGGCGAAGTTGGTGGGGTTCCATTCAACCATCTCCCCGTCGACGACCACAGAGACGGCCCCCCTGATCTCGTAGGTTCCGGCCTCGGTGATCTCCCTGTATACGTAGTACCTGAGGGGCTCCTCAGCAGAGATCTCGTCCTGATCGGCGGTCTTTATGCCGAAGTCTCCCATCAAGGAGATATCCCTATTTTCGCTCAAGGTGATCTGGTTGTCTTGGTTGTCCATGACTATCCGCATCGATTCGGGGTCCACCGAGCTGACCCTCATCTTGCCGAAGATGGAGCCCTCTCCGATGCTGACGGGCGAGTCGGAGATCTGCCAGATGCCGTCGACGACGGCGGCGTCCTGGAGGCCGCCTTCTGTCCCGTGGAAGAGAGGTCCCTTGAAGTGGACGGCTATCACCACGATCCCCTGGGTGATTCCGATGTCTTTGGCGTAGGTATAGGTCTTGTCAGCCATGGTGGCGCCGTCTTTTACCGGGGCTATCAGGTTGGAATCGACGACCTCGCCGTCTCTGGTCAGATTGAGCCAGACGGACCCATAGGCGTCGATCCCCTTGATCGCCAGCTCGTAGCCCTCGGCTAGCTGGAGGGGGGAGTCCTTTGTGATCGTCCTCTCGTGCTCTTCGTCGATGAGGATCTTCGAGAGCTGCTCGCCGGCCATCAGGTTGTCATCCTTCGATTTGTCATAAAGGTAAGGCCTTTCATCGTATGACTCGTCGGCGTATCCTGCGAAGTGCTCCTCTCCCAAAAAGGAGATTTTGTGGTAGCTGCCCCAATCCTCGAGATCGAATTCGGCGAGCTGGGCCGTCGTTTCGTAGACGACCCCCATCGGCTCTTCGAGGAAGCTGTCGGTGATCGTCAGGGTCAGCCTCTCATTGCCGATGTTCTCGTCGGCGTCGTAGCTGAAACCTGGAAAGTTCTGGGGGTCCCACGTATAAGTCGCGCCGTCATAGGCCACTGCAACGGAGCCTCGAAGCTCGACCCTTTCGGCGGCGGTTCCTGAGGTCGTCGTGGCGAGGAAAAGAAGGATGAGGAGGGCGAATATGGGGGTTCTCATGGGGAACAATTTCTTTTTTTATCTATAAAAGGGATTCGTCGTCGGTCAACCCGGAGAGGCCCAACTTCGGTCGATCAGGGCCAGTGACATCTCAGCAGGACAAACTCCTTAAATCCCAATAGGCCGATGTAATCCAAGTCAAGCTTCTCTCAGGGTGTAAATAGATCATGAAACGAAAATGGCAGCACGATCGCGGACTTGAGGCGAGGATGCTCTTCACCATCTTCCTCCTCTTCCTCGTCTACATGGCCTTCCTGGCTATCCTGGCTTACCATGGGGCGGGGATGGTGACGATGCTCGCCTTCGTCATCATCTTCATGCTGGTCCAGTACCTCTTCTCCGACAGGCTCGTCCTCAAGAGCATGGGCGCAAAGATCGTCTCCGAGAGGGAGGAGCCCGAGCTTCACCAGATCATCTCGAGGCTCTGCGCCCTGGCGGACCTGCCGAAGCCCAAAATAGCCGTCGTCAATACCTCGTTGCCTAACGCCTTCGCCACCGGCAGAAGCCCGGGAAACGCGGTGGTGGCGGTGACGACCGGTATCATGCGGCAGCTCAGCCCCGCGGAGCTGGAGGCGGTCCTCGCCCACGAGCTGACCCACGTCAAGAATCGGGACGTGATGGTGATGACGATCGCAAGCTTCCTCTCCACAGTGGCCTTCTTCATCGTCAGGTACTCCCTATACTTCGGAGGCGGCGGGTCCAGCAGGAATAAGGGGGGGATCTGGGTCGCCTTCTTCGCCTCCGTCGTCGTCTGGATCGCCAGCAGTTTGTTGATCAGAGCCCTCTCGCGGTACCGGGAGTTTGCCGCAGACCGGGGGGCTGCGGTCATAACGGGCCAGCCGTCGAACCTGGCGTCGGCCCTGATGAAGATCAGCGGGGTGATGCCCCGGATACCAAAGGAGGACCTTCGGAAGGCCGAGGGGATGAACGCCTTCTTCATCATCCCGGCTGTATCGGGATCCTCGATCATGAACCTCCTGTCGACCCATCCGCCGGTGGAGAGGAGGATAGCCGCCCTCCAGAGGATCGAGCGGGAGCTGGGGACGACATGATCAGAGGTAGACCTGAGGCTAAAAGGAGAAAAGTCGTGGGGACGCCATAAGGAGAGGAGACGAGAGGGAGATGAGATCGAGATGAAGCTCAGGATCCTGGACACCATCCTCGGAAAGAGCACGCTGCCGAAGTCGAAGCTAGACCGACTCTTTGCCATATCCACCGCCAGCATAACCCTGGAGGCGAACCTCGACCTATCGCCTTCGGGCTCTGCGGGGATCTGCTTCAAGCCGATCGACTCCTCTAGGTACGAGGCAGCCCGGGCCGAGATCGAGGCTCTCCTCCATTACAGCGGCCGGGAGACGGGGACGAAGGCGAGGATCGAGATGGACGAGTACCGCTATCTATGGGTCGTCCTGGAGGACCCGGACTTCGACGACCTGGTGACGACCGTCCACCTCGTCAGCACGACGATGACCGATCACGGCTTCGGCGAGCAGCTCCTCTGCGCCCTCTACCGATTCGTCGGGAGCGCCGGCCCCGTCTACTGGATATACAGCTTCAAGGGAGGGGCCTACTATCCCTTCGTCCCCAAAAGGGCGCATGATAGGGACAATGTCCTGGAGTTCCGGCTCCGATCGGTGATGGAGCCGGAGCTGCCGATAGAAAAAGATGTGGAGAAGTGGTATCCTCTTTGGGGGATACCGTTATAGCAATTCAATCGGCATAGCTGAGGAGAGCAATAACCCTGAAGTCTCGATTCTCCTGCAGGAGCTTCGCGCCCATCCTCTGGACCGATTAGGTATGACTACGGGCCCAGAGTGCCCCTCAGAGGAAGGGCGCCTTGAAGATCAGCTCTTTATCGACCTCGAACTCTCCGTCTAGGTTCGTTTTGGTATCGATCTTCCTTATCACGTCGTTCTTGAAGGCCTGCAGGTCCCACATCCCATTGAACTCGCTCTTGACGTCGAAGGTCGTACAGTTGGGAGAGATGACCATCCGGTCGATGCCGGAGTATGAGGAGACGACGTTTATGTTGGATATGTCCAGCCCCGTTCCGTGGAAGACCCGGGACGAATCGAAATGCTGAACGTTGACGAGGAGCCCATCGGGAAACTCGATCTTCCGGTCTGTCTGAGATGCTCCTCCGGACGAGTGGTTCAATCCACCGGTAGCGAAATAGTCTATTGCGCCCTTCCCATAGAGGACCTCGGTGTTGGTGAACCCCTTCCAGCGATCCATATTGGAGTTGACTATCTCAGTCTGCCCTTCTCCGCTGACCTCGGTATAGCCAGTGACAAAACCGTCCTGGAAAGCCGGCGAGGCTGAGGCGGTTGCCGCCATGAGGGCGGAGGTTGTCATAATGACAAGAAGGGCGATACCACTTTTCATCTTACTCCCGTAATGTCTTATAACGCTATTTACATTTAAACCTTTTTAGTTGAGGAGCTGATGGCTGGATTGTCAGGGCCGATAAGCCAGCAGCTGATGGATAGCATTTATCACCTTTAAGCTCAATAGGGCGGCCGTGTATCTGGACTATTTCCCCTACGAGTCCCTGAGGCCCTACCAGGACTCCATGCTCGACGACGTTTACGGGGCGGTGAGGGCCGGAGATCACGGGGTTCTGATGATCGACGCCCCCACCGGCAGCGGGAAGACCAGCTGCATCGCTGCGGCCCTGGCTGCGGCCCCCGGCAAGATCGCGGTGGCGGTGAGGACGGTCAGCCAGATAGACGTTTACCTCGACGAGATGGAGAAGATCTGGTCGAGGACGAGGCACCGCCCCACCATAACCTACATGGTGGGAAAACAGAAGGTCTGCCCCATAGCCGACGAGTTCTCCGGGGAGTCTGTCTACTCAGGCTGCGCCAGGCTTCGGGAGTGGACGAAGAGGAAGATGATCGCTCGGCTCGGAGAGGTGGGGGGGAAGTTCTACGACCCGTCCCAGGAGAGGAACGCTCCCCAAAGCGTCCCAGGCTACAGGACCTTCTGCCCCTACTACATGATGACGAGGGAGGTCTTCGAGCTATCGGGAAAGCCCCACTTCAGGCACTCCGGAAGGGTCCTCGACCTCGTCGACGAGCTCCGGGGGGGGATCAGATCCCCGGACCGGTTCCAGAAGGAGTGCAGGGACGTCTGCCCCTACGAGGTGATGAGCCTCTCTGCCAAGGGGAGCGACGTCGTCATCCTCAACTACTCCCACCTCTTCAGCCCCGAGTTCCAGGAGATCATCTTCGACTGGCTGGAGCTGGAGCGGGAGTCCTTGACCCTCTTCGTCGACGAGGCCCACAACCTCGGGGACGCCGTAAGAGCCCTAAATACGAAGGTCCTCTCTCCGAGGATGATAGACCTAGCCGAGAAGGAGGTGGATAAGTACCGGGAGTCGATGGGCCAGTCCAGGCTCCCCGAATCGTCCCTGGAAGCCTCATCCAGGCTCCGGGGCGTGGAGGTGATCAAGACCCTCCTCCCGAGGCTTCGACAGTACATCCAAAGCCGCCAGTCCCGCATGCAGGAGGGGGAGGAGCTCCTCGATGGCGACCTCTTCCGCAGCTTCCTCTATCAGGGGTTCGACGACGTGGAGGAGGCCCTCTCCGCCGCCACAGAGGTGGCGGTGATGGTGGCGGAGCTGGAGCTGGCGGAGGGGGACCGAGAGAACCTCCAGGGGGAGATCGAGCCGAGCCTCGCCCAGGTCCTCCTCTTCCTCAACGACGTCGAGATGGCGGAGAAGGACGACTCTTACCAGAGGAAGATCACCGTCACCGGCATCGGCGACAAGAAGAGGGCTTGGCTCGAGGTGAACAACGTCGATCCAGCTTCTCTTATCCGAAGGGTGACCGACAACATCAACGCTACAGTGATGCTCAGCGGCACCCTCTCCCCCCTCGACGCCTACGAGCTCTACATCCTGGGGGAGGCGGGGAGGGCGAAGAAGATCAGCCTCCCAAACCCCTTCCCCCGGGAGAACAGGCTCCTCATGGTCGCCAAGACCGCCACGACCCAGCTGGAGAAGAGGGAGGAGGCGGGCAACAGAAGGGAGATCACAGAGCACATCGAGGCGATGATAGAGGAGGTTGGAGGAAACGTCGCCGTCTTCTTCACCTCGTACTCGATGATGAGCCAGTACGAGGCGGTCTGCAAGGCGGCGGCGCGGCGGATGGGAAAGATGCTGTACCTAGAGCCGAGGAACTCCGAGGAGGTCCCAGCCATCCTCGACGACTTCTTCAAGGCGGGAAAGAGGCGAGGAGCCGTCCTCCTCGGAGTCTCCGGGGGGAAGCTAGCCGAGGGGATAGACTACAAGGGGGAGGCTCTCAACGGCGTCGCCGTCGTGGGCCTCCCCCTCGGCTTCTACAACGAGATCCAGAGGGAAGTGAACCAGTACTACATCAGGAAGTACGGCCAGAAGAACGGGATCCTGATCGCCTACACCCTCCCCGCGATAAACAGGGGTCTTCAGGCGGCAGGGAGGGTGATCAGGGACGCATCCGAGCGGGGGGTGATCCTCTTCTGCGACCGGAGGTTCAGGGAGGGGGGGCGAGGCGGAGTCTTCACCTTCCTTCCGAGATGGATCCAGGATGAGCTGGTGGTCACCGACGCCAGGAAGAGCCGGGAGATCATCCGGATGAGGGCGGCGGAGTGGGAGGGGAGGCGATCCTGACCCGCCTACCTCGAACGCTCTGGCTTTTTGGGTCGCCCCCCCTCCATCTCCTCCGCCTCCACAAGGCTGAGGGGGACGGCCCCCAGGGCCTTTCCCACCGTCGACTTTGCTATTCGGAAGGCGTGCTCCTCGTTCTCGGCGTCGTAGACCCTGATCTCGAAGAGGAGGCCTACGAGGGCGGTCCCCGCCACCATGAAGACGCCGTCCAGGGACTCGCCGCATGCGGGGCAGATCGTCTGGCCCACCTCCACCTCCACGAAGTCCAGCTTCTTGCTGTTCAGCCTCTTTCCCGCCTCCGATATGGCGACCCCGATGGCGTCGTCGGCGGATTTGACGTCTCTGACCAGCCAGGCGCCCTCCAGAAGGACCTTGAAGTTCGTCATCGTTGTCTCTGGTTGGGGGATGGAGGATATGTAAGTTTTCTATGGGATTTCCCGCAGAATCCCTTTTCCGCCGCCTTTGGCCGAAAAGAGCAGCATGAAATCCGCTCGAGAGGCGCTCTTCCATCTGAGCGAACTCCTCCTCGATGGGCCGATGGACCCTTCTAGGTGGAGGGCCTGACGGATACCGGTGGTCTTTTTATCTCCCCTTGGATCATGGAGCTTTCCCAGAAGGACCTCCTTGACCTCCCCCTCATCTCCCCGGGGATCGAGAGCCTTCGGCATCGCACGGCAAAGCCAAATGCCATGCCCCATCCCTCTGGATCCACCGTTGAAAGGGCATTGGCCGATCCGGACCACCCCCGGATCTCGGGGGCATATGCGAATTTATCTAGTATGGAGACGATGGGGCCCAACGGGCGTGAGGGATGAGAGATGTCTGCTCGAGTAAGCAAGTACGAACGGGGCGTCGTCGACGCCTTCAAAGGGTCGGTGGAGGACTACCGGGGCGGAAAGATCGAGACGGAGGACGAATTTACGGCCTCCCTTTATCACCACCTCCGGGCCCACACCGATAAAAATAAATTGATCACTATGCGGATCAACCATCCCGTCGGGGACTGCCGCCCCGCCATCTCGATCTTCAAAGGGGAGGAGTGCCTGGTGGTGATAGAGCTTCTGATGGGTTCAAAAGAGGGGGGGAAGACGACCCCCTACGACCGATCCCTGGTTAAGAGCAGCATTGAGAAGCTGAAGCTCTGCTCAGCCATCTCAGAGAGGGGCTACCTAGTTCACATAGATGAGGGGGAGCCGGGGTTCGAAGACGGCTTCGCGGAGTGGAAGGAGGATTACTACCGAAACCTCTGGCACGAGGTCGAGGAGGAGAAGACCTACCTCTTCGAGGTGAAGAAGGGGAGGACCAACAAGAGGAGGGTTTAGTCTTTGAACTCTGGCAGTTCGTCCACCCCTTCCCTCAGCCATGGCGGATGGCTATCATGAATCAGCAGCCCATCGCCCTCATCGGAAGAGAGCTCGGCCTCCGGGAGAACCAGGTCCAGGCCGCCCTTGCCCTCCTGGAGGACGGAAAGACGATCCCCTTCATCGCCAGGTATCGGAAGGAGGCGACGGGGGGCCTCGAAGAGGTCTCCCTAGCCTCAGTACGAGATCTCATGAAAAAATATCAGGAGCTGGAAAAAAGGCGAGAAAGCATCTTGAAATCCCTCCGGGAGCGTGGGATCCTCTCCCCCGATCTGGAGGAGAAGATCCTGGCTGCCTCGACGGTCGCCGCCCTCGAGGACCTATACCTCCCCTTCAGGCCTAAGCGGAGGACCAGGGCCTCTCTCGCCCGAGAGCGGGGTCTCCTCCCCCTGGCAGATCGGATCTTCGACCAGGGGGAGATCGAACCCAGGGCCGAGGCAGGAAAGTTTGTAGATCCCGAGAAGGGGGTCGGTTCGGTCGACGAGGCCCTGGCGGGGGCCCGGGATATCATCGCGGAGCGGATCAGCGAGGACCCATGGGCGAGGTCGAGGATCCGCGAGCTATTTTTGGCCGAGGGGATCCTGAGGTCGGGCTCCTCCAGGGCGGCGGACGCCGATAGCTCCAAGTACCGGGATTACGCCGACTGGTCTGAGCCCCTATCGCGGGCCCCCTCCCACAGGGTGATGGCGATCCTGAGGGGCAGGGAGGAGGGCTTCTTGACCCTCTCCGTCGAGCCGCCCCAGGAGAAGGCCTCGGCGATCCTCGAATCGCTCTTCCTGCGGAGAAGGGTTGATAGCCCCGAATCCCCCGCCACCCTGGAGGTCCGGCTCGTTCTGAAGGACGGCTACCGAAGGCTCCTTGCGCCTTCGATGGTGAGGGAGAGCCTCTCGGCGGCGAGGGAGAGGGCTATGGAGAGGGCGATCGAGGTCTTCGCCGAAAACCTCCGCCACCTTCTTCTGGAGCCCCCCCTGGGGGAGAGGGTGGTCATGGCCATAGATCCGGGTTTTCGGACCGGATGCAAGGTCGTCGTCCTAGACCGTTATGGATCTCTGGCCGCAAAGGAGGTGATCTTCCCCCACCCACCCCAGGAGGAGGTCCGGGCAGCGGAGAGGAAGGTCGTCAATTTGTGTGAGAGGTTTGGCGTAGAGTTTATCGCCGTCGGGAACGGGACCGCCGGGAGGGAGACCGAGGAGTTCCTTCGGGGGCTTGGGATCCCGGGGGCCGCTCCCATCGTCATGGTGAACGAGGCGGGAGCCTCCGTCTACTCCACCTCCAGGGCAGCAAGGGAGGAGTTTCCTGCGGAGGACGCGACCATAAGAGGAGCCGTCTCCATCGGCAGAAGGCTCCAAGACCCGCTGGCGGAGCTGGTGAAGATCGATCCGAAATCCATCGGCGTCGGCCAGTACCAGCACGACGTCGACGAGAAGGCCCTCAAGAGGAGGCTCGACGAGGTCGTCGAATCTTGCGTTAACGCTGTGGGGGTGGACCTGAACACCGCAAGCATCGAGCTTTTGTCTCACGTCTCGGGGCTGGGGTCGAAGCTGGCGGGATCGATCGTCCAGTACAGAGAGGTGCACGGCCCCTTCAGGTTTCGAGAAGAGCTTAAAAGAGTTCCCGGCCTCGGCCCTCGGGCCTTCGAGCAGGCGGCGGGCTTCCTCCGGATTCGAGGCGGCGACGATCCCCTCGACGGATCCGCCGTCCACCCCGAGAGCCGCGGGATCGTCGAGGCGATGGCAAGAGACCTCGGCGTCTCCATCCGGGAGCTGATCGGCAACTCCTCCCTCCTGGATCGGATCGATCCGGCGGGGTACGTCACCGAGGAGGCGGGGCTTCCGACGATCGGGGACATCCTGGCGGAGCTCGCGAAGCCCGGAAGAGACCCCCGGCGGGAGTTTGAGCTCTTCACCTTTGCTCCGGGGGTGACGAAGATCGAGGACCTCCGACCGGGGATGAGCCTTCCGGGGACGGTTACGAACGTGGCAGCCTTCGGCGCCTTCGTCGACGTCGGGGTCCACCAGGATGGCCTCGTCCACATAAGCGAGCTCGCCGACCGGTTCGTCCGGGACCCGGCGGAGGTGGTGAGGGTCCACCAGAAGGTCGAGGTCGTCGTCCTAGCCGTGGACCTGGAGAGAAAGAGGATATCCCTATCGATGAGGGAGAGGCCTGAGGTGGCGGATGGCGGAGAGACGATCTGAATATCGAGGGGCCAGGATCTCGACGATGAGATCTTCTGGGGAGGGATTGGATGAGGCCCATCTTCTCCAGGAGGTAGCGCCCCTTTACGACGGGAAGGACCCCGCCCACGACCTCTTCCACGCCCTCCGGGTCTGCCGGACCGGGGTGGCGATCGCGGAGGCGGAGGGGGCGGACCCGATGATCGTCGCCCTCGCCTCCCTCCTCCACGACGCCGCCAGCGGGCCGAAGCTCCGGGAGAGGTCGGGGGAGGCGGAGGAGAGGGGGCTTGAGACTATCAAGGACCTTTTGAAGAGTTGGAGATATCCCGAGGACGTCATCGAGAGGGTCCTTTACGCCGTGGAGGTCCACAGCTACTCAAAGGGGATCGAGCCAGCAACCCTGGAGGCCAGGGTCCTCCAGGACGCCGATCGGCTCGATGCCCTCGGGGCGATAGGGATCGCCAGGGTATTTCTGACGGGCGGCGCCCTCGGCCGGCCCCTCTACGACCCCGATGACCCCTTCTGCCGGGGGCGGGATCCGGACGATCTGAGGTGGAACCTGGATCATTTTTATAAAAAGATCTTGAAGCTCGAAGAGGGGATGCAGACCGAGACGGCGAAGAGGGAGGCGAGGAGGAGGGGCGAAGTCGTGAGGAGATACCTTTCAGATCTCGAAGAGGAGATCTCGAAAGGGATATAGGGACGGAAGGCAGAGCCGGTCGGGAGGAAAGGCGATGAGGATAGAGGAGGGGAGGATGGGAGGTGGAGGAGGCGATATGGAGTTGGTTCTGCACCCCAGGTCGGAGATCGAAGGGAGGACGAAGAAACTTCAGAGCCGGATGGAGGGGCTCACGGGGGCGATCATCTTCCAGGCCGTGGACATGCTCTACCTCTCGGGGACCGCCCAGGAGGGGCTCGTCTACATCCCAAGCGACCCCGAGGAGGAGTCCGTCGTGATGGTAAGAAAGAGCCTGGATAGAGCGAGAGCGGAGTCGCCCCTGGAGGTCGAGCCGCTGCGGAGCCTGAAGAACCTGAAGTCAGACCTCGCCATCCCCGAGGGGGCGAGGATCGGCCTGGAGCTGGACGTCCTCCCCTTCAACAACTACGCTCGGGTGAAGGAGGCCCTCAAAGACGCCGATCTCGTCGACATATCCGATACGATCAGAGAGATCAGGTCCGTCAAGTCGAAGTTCGAGATCCGGCTGATCCGGGCCGCGGCCCGGATCCTCGACGCCGGGATTAGCACCGTCCCAGACCACCTGGAAGAGGGGATGGCCGAGATCGAGCTCGCGGCAAAGCTCGAGGCGGAGATGCGGGCCCTCGGCCACCAGGGGTCGCTGCGGTTCCGGAGGTTCAACCACGAGCTTCCCATGGGCCACCTGATGGCGGGGCCCAACGCCGCATATCCGAGCTTCGTCGCCTCGCCGACAGGCGGCGTCGGCCCCTCCCTCCTCCAGCCCCAGGGGCCGGGTTTCCGGAAGATCAGAAGGAATGAGCCGATCCTCGTCGACTACGGGGGGGTCTACAACGGCTACATCGCCGACGAGACGAGGATCTTCTCCATCGGCCGTCTGCCGAAGGAGCTGGAGGACGCCCATGAGGCTGCCCTGAAGGTGGAGAGGTGGATCGCCGAATCCTTGCGGCCCGGAAATTCCGGCCGGGAGGTCTACGAGATCTCCGAGGCGAGGGGCGAAGAGCTGGGCTATAAGGATAACCTCGGCGGCCCCGCGGGGTCGAAGTGCGGCTTCGTCGGCCACGGCGTCGGCCTGGAGATCGACGAGCCCCCTGTCCTGGGGCCCGTCGACCACGAGATCCTCCCCAACATGACCGTCGCCGTCGAGCCGAAGATGATCTATCCGGGGGTCGGGGTCGTCGGGATCGAGGACACCTTCCTCACCACCGATTCCGGTCCGACAAGGCTGACGAGGCTCCCCCAGGAGATATGGCGGATCTGATGGGTCGATCCCTGCGAAAAAAGGGAATGGGTCCTCAGCCCACGATCTTTGTGACTATGAGCCTCCACTCCCGGCCGTGGAGCCCTACGGTCGTCCAGTAGCTCTCCTTGGTGACAACCCGTTCATCTCCTTCGGCGACCTGGAAGGCGTAGTACCCGTGCCCCGACCTCTCGGCGACGATCCTCTCCCCCAGGTCGAGGAGGCTGGGGAAGGGCTGGTAGAGGGGGTCCTCGAAGAGGTTTTTCCCGATCTGGCTCTCGTCTCGGTCGTAAGCGATGAGGCCGTCGAGGTGCATCGACCAGAAGCTGTAGTCGGTGATGTTGGCCCGGGTGGAGATGTCAAATCGGAGCTGGGGGGCGATGAGCACATTCATCAGCTCCTCGGGCTTGAGGATCGCGCTGATGCCGCCGATGAACTCGCCCTCCGGAGAGAAGACCGGATATGCGATGGCCGTCCCTTGGTAGCCCTCCACCAGAAGAAACTGCCCGCTGAAGGTGGGATTCTTCGTCCTCAGGACGTGGGCTATATGCTCCTGGCCGCTAATATCCGCTCCCTCTCCTCCTTCGCACCCCTCGCACTCGGCGACTATTATCTTCCCATCCTCGTCGAAGGTGACCGCCTCGACGAGGTTTGAGTTGGTCTCGAGGAGCCTCCTCAGGACGTCCCGAGCGCCGTCCCCCTCCAGCCCCGAAGCCGAGAGGTCGCTGGACGCCTTCGCCACAGCCATGTCCAGATCCCCCAGACTTCCCTGCAGATCCGCCTGGATCTGGAGGAGGAGGAAGGGCATCTCGATCGAAGGCTCTTCAAAAGAGGAGATGGCTCCTCCCGCATCCTCCTCCGCGGCGGCGAAGGCGCAGAAGATGAGGGCGGCCAAGGCTGCCGCTCCGAGGTGGCTCATCTCCCAAGCTCCAGAACGCTTCTTTCTCTCCATAAGGCATCACTCCGTCATTCTGAAGGGAGATCATCTCTCCACTTCTACTTCAATTGATCTATCTAAACCGGCACTTCAGAGTAGATTCCCGAGCCCAAAAACCAGGAGCCATCCACGTCGGCGACGTAGCTCAGCTTCAGAGCCGGCTCCATCTCTCGGGACGAGTCGGGATATATGTAGTAGAGGAAGCCTGTGCCCAGGCCAGCCGTCTCGGCTGCCTCCCGGATGAAACGGACCCCGATCGGATCGGCGGCCTCGATCCTGGCGCTCCCCAGGAGCTCCGGCTGGTGGGGGAGGGCCAGGGTGACCCCATCATAGTCGTAGGCGAAGACGTACCTGCCATTCCTGGTGAGGCTGCCGAAGGGGTCGTTATAGACTGCCATGGCCCTCTCTCTACCGTTAGCGAGGGCGAAGCTCTTTGCCTCCTCGACATAGGCCACCAGATCCTCTCTATCCTCATGATCGAAGGATGCACAGACCTCCGGAAGGTAGAGGCCGGAGCCGAGCCACCAGTCCTCGTCGACCTTCATCGCATAGCCGATCTTGAACTCGTCTCTGCCACCGTCGGCGGGGTTTGGGAAGATGAAGTAGGTGAACCCATAACCCGGGCGCGCGGCGTTCACCAGATTTCTGATGTAGAGGACGCCGTTGGAGTCCGTCTCGTTCATCTTGCTTTCGCCTATCCAGTCTGGCTTGAAGGGATGGGCGATATTCGTCCCATTGAAGTCGTAGGCGTAGATGTAGAGCTCACCACGGACGAAGGAGCCGTTGCTGTTGCTGAACTCTTCCAGAGCCGCCTCCCTCCCCTTCTCCTGAGCGAAGGCTACGGCGGACTGGACGAAGGCCACCAGCTCATCGACCTTCTCTGGGGCGATCGGAGCCGGATTCTCCTCTTCCATCACTTCAGCCTCTCCCAGGGCTGCTGGGATGACGAGGGCAGCCCCCACCAACAAAAAGATGATTGCTAATAATATATTCTGACTGTTCATATCTAACACCAGCATTCAGACGACGGTGCAGAACCTTCATCTGATGTCGTCTTAACGCCGCAATCAGCGGTCTTGGGAGCTCCTTGGGACCTCCCGGAGACGGGGAGAGGACGATCCGATAAAAACGTGGCGGCCGAATGCGGCCATCATCCATCGAAGTAATCTAGGATCGCCGGGAGGAGCTCCCCCCTCTCCACCAGGGTTGCCGCCACCAGGCGGAACTTCTGGTACGCCTCCCTCTCTCGTTCGGAGGCGAGGTCGGGCCTCTGGCCGGTCTGGAGGAGGAATATGAAGAAGCGGAGGGCCCGGCTGTACTCCCTGACCTTCTCAAGCTCCAGGGCCGAGGCCTCATCCCTCTTCTTGGAGACGAAGAGGTCGTCGGCCTCGTACCCCTCCTTCAGGATGGAGGAGAGGACCTCGTGGTAGGTGAGGTCCTTGATCGCTTCGATGAAGCCGTCCAGGTCGCAAGATTCGGATATCATCCCTCAGGGATCGCCCCTTATGGTTATAATCCTCTTTCCATCCCCCGGTGCATCATCGCCGGGAGGTTCCGGTCCTTCAGTCCCCCTCCAGCTCCGCCAGCGCCTCCGGGGGGAGGGCCCGGACCACGTCGATCTTCTTTGCGCAGTGGGTCTTGACGCCGTACTTCTTGGCGATAGGCCTCAGATCTTTCATCGAGTACTTTCCGGCGATCTCTTCTGCATCCATGATCTCCGTTTGCGCTTGGTGGATACTTAAACTTTTTCAAGAATCGGAACAATCCGGGCGAGTTGGATCAGGCCTTCCGCCAGAATAGGTCGAGAACGATGGGATCGGATGCGGATCTAACACCCCAGCCCCAGAGCCCTGATGAAGGCGGCGCCGGAATAGGTCACGAAAGATGAGATCGGATGCCGGCGGTGGCGGGATTGGAAGCGATGAACGGTGACCGGCCCATCGATGCCGGGCGCCTGAAAGGAGGCCGGAGCCGACGGCTGAATCCGGCCTCAGCCCTCTCCTTCGTCTTCAACTTTCGGGTCCTCGGGGACGGGCCAGACGTAGCAGAGGTCCTTCGGCTCGGTCCAGCCGAAGGCGGAGTAGTGGTCCTGGTCCTTCCGGAGGAGGTTGGACCGGTGGGAGGCGTGAAAGTCCTCGGAGCCGAACCACGAGGGGAGAAAGCCCTCCTCCCGTCCATCGTACTTCCGGCGAAGCTCCGGGAGCTCCGCTCCCCCCATCTCCCGATTTGCGGCGAGGATCTTCTCTTTGCAGGTGTCCCGATAGCCACGCCTCGTCCACTCCTCGCAGATGACGACGCCGTATAGGGCCAGAGCCTCGGGGTTCTTTGACCACATCTTCCAGATCGGGTGATTCATCCACCGGCTTTTTCCGTCCCGGCAGATCCGGAGGAGGACGAGGGCCTCGGACCTCTGCTTTCCGAGCCGCTGCCTGTCGAGGACCTCGGCGGACCTCTTGAAGTCGGGGTAGGGGAGAAACGTTTGCATGCTTCGACCAACCGATTTCAGTCTTCAACGGACTTTGAGGGCTGAAGATCGCGGGTCAGGCGCTCATGGATCGACCTGGCGGCCCTCCTACCGGCGCCCATCGCCTCGATCACCGTCGCCGAGCCGGTGACGATGTCGCCGCCAGCCCAGACCCCTTCGATGCTAGTCTCTCCCGTCTCGGGGTCGGCCACGATGTAGCCCCGGCGGTTCAGCTCCAGACCATCGGTGGAGCGGGTCAAAAGAGGGTTTGCTCCAGTCCCGACGGCGATGATGACCAGGTCGCAGGGGATCTCAAACTCCGAGCCCTGGATGGGAACCGGCCTCCGCCTGCCCGAGGCGTCCGGCTCACCAAGCTCCATCCTGATGCACTCCATCCCCACAACCCGGCCCTCGTCATCACCAAGAAATCGGGTGGGGTTTGTGAGGAGGAGAAATTCGACCCCCTCCTCCTCGGCGTGATGGATCTCAGCGGCTCGGGCCGGCATCTCATACCGGGACCGCCGGTAGACTATCCGGACCGAGTCGGCCCCCAGCCTCATGGCGGTCCGGGCCGAGTCCATGGCGACGTTTCCCGCCCCCAGAACGACGACGTTCTTTCCCTTTGGCATGGGGGTGTCGTACTCGGGAAACTGGTAGGCCTTCATAAGGTTTGCCCGAGTCAGGTACTCGTTGGCGGAGAGTATCCCCACCAGGTTCTCGCCCGGGATGTTCATGAATCTGGGGAGGCCTGCTCCCACCCCGATGAAGATCGCATCGTACCCCTCTTCGAAGAGCTCATCCATGGTGATGGTCCGCCCGATGACGGTGTTGCACCTGATCTCCGCGCCCTGGTCCTCCAGGGATTCCACCTCGTCGGCGACGATCTCCTTCGGCAGCCTAAACTCAGGAATTCCGTAGACGAGAACTCCGCCAGGCTTGTGGAGCGCCTCGAAGATCGTGACCTGGTGACCCCTGGCCAGAAGATCCGCGGCGACGGTCAGGCCCGCTGGTCCCGAACCGACGATGGCGACTCTCTTTCCCGAAGGCTCGGGCTTGGGCGAAAGATCCTTCAAGCCCTTTTCGCGAGCGGAGTCGGCGGCGAACCTCTCGAGGTTTCCGATGGCGATCGGCCGGCCCTTCTTTGCGAGGAGACACCTTCCCTCGCACTGGGTCTCCTGAGGGCAGACCCGGCCGCAGATTGCTGGCAGCCGGTTCTTCTCCCATATCTTCCTGATCGCCTCGTCGAACTTCTCTTCTTTTATGAGCCGGATGAAGGCGGGGATATCGATCTCCACGGGGCAGCCCTCAATGCAGGTCGGCGATTTGCACTGGAGACATCGGGACGCCTCCGCGACCGCCATCTCCGGAGTGTACCCTAGAGGGACCTCCTCGAAGTTTCTCCTCCGTTCCTCCGGCTCCTGCTCGGGCATGGCGACCCGGTTCTTCTCCCTCTCCTTTTCCGCTAGATCCTCGTTTTCCGCCATAGCACCCATCAGCTAAAATGCGACTTCATATCCGACGAACGACCGGCGAGCTGATGATCCCCCGTCGCCGGTTATCTCTCAAGCCTGCACCTGTGAGCCTCTGAGCTCTTCCTCTCCTCCGACTGATAAGCTCCGAGCCGCTGCATGAGCTGATCGAAATCCACCTTGTGGCCATCGAACTCGGGCCCGTCGACGCAGGCAAACCTGTTCTCTCCATCGACCAGAACCCGGCAGCCTCCGCACATCCCCGTCCCATCGATCATGATGGGGTTGAGGCTGACGATCGTCTTGACGCCGCGGGGCCTCGTCATCTCGGAGATGAGCTTCATCATCAGGACCGGCCCCACGGCGACGACGAGGCTCAGGGTCTCCTCCTCCAGGACCTTCTTAAGGATCTCGGTGACGAAGCCGTGGTGGCCGCGGGATCCGTCGTCGGTGCAGACGAAGAGCTCGTCGGAGACCGCCCTCATCTCCTCCTCCAGGAATAGCCGGTCGGCGGTCCGGGCCCCGATGATGCTGATAACCCTGTTGCCTGCCCTCTTCAGGCCCCGGGTGATGGGGTAGAGCACGGCGATGCCCGTTCCTCCTCCGACGCAGGCGACGGTCCCGACCTTCTCAAGGTGGGTCGGCTGGCCCAGAGGGCCGACGGCGTCCTGGTAGGAGTCGCCCTCCTTCAAGCTCTTGAAGAGCTCCGTGGACTTTCCGACGACTTTGTAGATCACGGTTATGGTCCCGCGCTCGGGGTCCGTATCAGCCATGGTTAGGGGTATCCGCTCTCCCCTCTCATCGGCCTTGAGGATCACGAACTGGCCGGGCTTCGCCTTCCTGGCTATATAGGGCGCCTCGATCTCGTTCAGGATCACGTTCCCGTTGGCCATCTCCTCTCGCCTTACAATCTGATGCATGCCAAACCACCGCTCTCTTTTGCCATCCGCCGATGCTCGAAGAACTGCTTTCGGCTATAGATTATATAATTGTTAGCAACCCGATCTGGCGATATCGACTCGGTTATTTCGGCTTGAGAAGGGTTTTCTGGATATGAGGGATGGGGAGGTCCTGGGCCAAAACGATACAGGCCTCTGCCCCGCCATCAAGGCGAGAGAGAGGTACTGCCAGAGGAGATGGACGCGGTCGAATCCCGCCTCCCTCCACCAGGCCGCCTTCTCGGCCTTGCTGGCATAGTGGTGGACCTCCTCCTTCGCCCGCAGCCCCGATACGAAATCAGAGAGTTCAGGATCATCGATGAGCTCTCTCCTCGCCTCCATCAGCTCGGAGAACCAGCCGACCATATCCGACTCCTCCTCGGCGTACCCCTCCGCGGCGATGAGCCACCCTCCGGGCCTGAGAAGGTGGAAGCACGTTCCGATGGCGGCCCTGTAGCTCTCGAAGTCCAGGTGCTCCAGGACCAGGGTCGAGACGACGGCGTCGAACTCGCCGGAGCCGAGGCCCAAGCTCCACCCGTGGACGGAAATGTCCGCCACCTTTCCTCCAGTAACCGCAGAGGGCGAGATCCCATCGATCTTCGCCTTAGCTGCTTCCAACATCGTCGCAGAGCCGTCCAGGAGGAAGACCTTCGCCCCAGGCGACCTCCTCAGGATGGCGGCGGAGGCGTTCCCCGTCCCACAGCCGAGGTCCAGAACCTGGGGGGCGCGGCCCAGGAGCCTCTCGACGATCAGGGCCGTCGTCTCGATGGCGTTCTCGTACTCCGGGACGACCGTCGCCTGGTAGAGGTCGTAGGCGGCGGCGTGCCGGTCGTAGCAGTGGATGGTGGAGCCCTCGGTCATCTTTTTTGCGTCTTTATCGATCTGGGTTATTATAACCTATGCCTCCCAATCCAAAAAGACCGTATGGATAAATTGGAATATTTAAGGACCAGCAGGCCATCGAGCCGGAGAAATCCATGTGATATTCCCTACCTATCGGATGTATCTCTATCGTGCTCTAGTTCAAATTTCTCCGAAGGTAATCATATCTCTTTCGAGATCTTCTATCCCACAAAGAGCCGTCAAAAATGGGATCTACGGTGCAGATGGGTTTTCAAGAGATCAATCCCCGAAGGCGAGCTGCCGGGCGTACGCCCCTCGCTCCTGGTAGGCCCGACCGTCGGAGATTAAATCGTTCAGTTTATATAAATCCACCGGGCGGAGGACCACCCGACGCCTCCCGCTGCCGCCGACCGGATCCCTCACCTCGACCTCCGCCTCCTCCGCCCCGGGGGCGGTCGTCGGATAGAGGATCGCCGAACTTCCCCGGGCCCCTCATGGTCGCGCAGGCTGATTCAGAGTTGGGGGCATCAGGGACCAAAAAATCAAATAATAATTGGAGCACTGTAAAGGTTGATCTAAAATGAAGATGAAGGCTGTGATCACAGGTCCGATGGTGCAGGGGGTGGGCTACCGGGTGTTTTTGATGCACCAGGCCATCATCGAGGGGATTGAGAGGTTTTCTGCCCTGAACGTATCCGATAACGCTTTGGTCGTCCTGGCCGAGGCCGAAGAGGAGAAGATATCAAACCTCAAAGAGCTTCTCTTAACCCGTCGTCCAGAGCATGCTCAGGTCTCGGAGGTCAGGATCGAGGATTTCAAGGGGTTGGTGATGACCATTCAGGAGGCGACGGCCTTGAGCACAGTGGAGCAGATGGATAAGGCGATTCCCATCCTCATCAGCATGAACGGAAGGATGGAGAATATGGACGATAAGTTGGGGAGGATGGATGAGAAGATGGGGGGTATGGACGAGAAGATGGCTAGAATGGTCGAAAAACAGGAGGAGACCGTAGATGAGGTGCGGGGATTGAGAGTTGACCTGGGCACCATCCACGCCGAGCGGATGGAGAGGATGGAAAGGGATATCGCCGAGATAAAGGCGAAGATCGGCCTCTGATGAAGCGAGGCGAGATGAACAAGCCATCATGGCGTATCTGTTTTGTCTAATCTTGAAACGCGAAGATTTCGCGTCTAAGCTCCTAACTCAACCCTGCATCTTGTCCTCGATCCCCATGATGAGCGCTGTCAAAAACGAAGAAGGACGGCGTGAACGAGATTTCATCTCCTCAATCCCCGAAGGCGAGCCGCCGGGCGTACGCCTCCCGGTCCCGGTAGGCTCGACCGTCGGAGATTAAATCATTCAGTTTATATAAATTCACCGGGCGGTGGACCACCCGGCCCCTCCCGCCGCCGCCGACCGGGTCTTTCACCTCGACCTCGGCCTCCTCCGCCTCGGGGGCGGTCGTAGGATAGAGGATCGCGGACCTCCCGTCCCATTAGGCCATCGGTGATCTGGACATCCATCATCATAACTCTTTTATACATTATAAAAATACTCCATATATGAGCATAAATGAAAAAGATCGAACGATGCCAATTGAAGGATTTTAACGAGGGGGATATCGCTTTTATTGTCACGATCACCAAAGAGAATATGGCACCCTTAATTAAAGAAGCCTGGGGGCTCGATTGGGATAAGAGCTTTGAAGAACGATACGTAAAGGATCTACGTTATTCGGGTGTTGTAAAAAAAATTTACAAGGGAGACAAACTCGTAGGATATTGTTGGTTCAGCGAACATGATAAAGATAACGAAGTGTTCATCAATTCCATTCAGCTTGGAAAAGATTATCAAGGGAAAGGGACGGGAGTCCAAGTTTTAAAATTGATAGAGCACATTGCTTTGAACCGCAATATGAAGTATCTAAGCCTAGCCGTCCAGGAAACAAACCTGAACGCTATTGGCGTATACCAACGGTTTGGATTTTGTGAAGTCTCCAGAGGGAACGGATCGATACTTATGCGCAAATTGATCGTTAGATCGTGATAACAACGCTATCGAATGACGAATAAACACAGGAAGTATGTTGAAAGCCCCGTCCGTCTCCGAAAAGAATAATGTGCCCCTACCCCACGATCCTCGCCACCCGCCCCACCTGGCCGTCGGCGAGCCGGACCTTGATCCCGTGGGGGTGGAAGGAGGAGTTGGTGAGGATCTCCTTCACCACCCCTTCGGTCAGCTTCCCCGTCCTCTGGTCGCGCTTGAGGACGATCTCGACCTTCATCCCCGGCTTTATGTCCTTTCGGTTCTTGCCGTCCATGCTCCTTCTGCTCCCTTTCGCCTCGGCTTCGGTCAGGCTTTGGTTCGGCTTCGCCCGCGCCGCCTTCCAGCGCCGCCGTGCTGCTCCGCTGCGGCTCCGTACGGCCCCAGGCTCACTCGATCTCCAGGAGGAGGAGGTCGAAGACGAGGGTCTTTCCCGCCAGGGGGTGGTTGGCGTCGAAGGTGACCGCCTCTTCGGTGACCTCGGAGACGGCTAGCTCAAACCTCTGGTCCCCCTTGGAGAACTCGATCCTCTGGCCGACCGCCGGGTCGAGGTCCGGCGGAAGCTCCTGCCGGGCGATTCTGACCAGAAGCTCTTCCTTTCGGGGGCCGTACCCCTTCTCCGGGGGGATGGTGACGGTCTTCGCCTCCCCGAGCTTCATCCCCACCACCGCCTCCTCGAAGCCCGGGATCACCGTACCCCGCCCGACGGTGAACTTCAGCGCGCCGTGGGTCTCAGAGCTGTCGAAGACCGTCCCGTCTTCGAAGCTCCCCTTGTAGTGGAGGCTCACCGAGTCCCCCTCCTTTGCCTGCCTCATCCTCTCATCTCCTCCATCTCCTGCTTCTCCTCCGTCCCATCATCCTTGCCGTCTCTTCTGCTCCCCAGGATCTCCACCATCTCGACCTCGAAGAGGAGGGGCTTGCCCGCCAGGGGGTGGTTTGCGTCCAGGAAGACGGAGGACTCCGTCACCTCGGAGACCGCCACCTGGAGCATCCTCTCCCGGGACCCGCCGATCTGGAGGACCTGCCCCACCTCCGGCTCAAACTCCTGCGGGATGCACCTCCTCTCCACCTCCATCACCATCTCCTGGCGGCGGGGGCCGTACGCCTCCTCGGGGGGGATCTTCACCCTCTTCCTCTCGCCGGGGCTCATCCCCACCACTGCCGCCTCAAACCCCGGGATCACCATCCCGCCGCCGATGGTGAACTCCAGGGGCTCCTTTCCGGCGGAGGAGTCGAAGACCGTCCCGTCCTCGAGCCTCCCGACGTAATGGACCCGCACGGCGTCCCCGGCCTTTGCCCTCTCCATCTCCAAGTCTCCTGGAGGATGGTTTCAGATCCGATAGATATGTAGATGGCGGTTTATCCTCGAAATCGGGATGGCCTTCGGCCCGCAGCGTGCCGATGACGAAGCCTGGGGGGAGGGGAGCGGGCCGCCTCCGATGGAATGGGATGGAATGTGGAATGGGATGGAACGATTTGAGGCCGGGATAAAATGGGCGAAATGGGATAGAATGGGTGGAATGATTTTGAGGTCGGAATGGATTAGGGCGGGCCGCCTCAGGCGGCGTCGGCGGCGTAGTAGTACTCCCCCGACTCCCTCTGGGACCGGTCGAGCCTCGAGCCGGGCTTGTTCACCCGGGGGCGGCGGGTGTCCTCGTCCCTCCTGAAGGTGATCCCTATGCCCTTCAAAAACCGGTTCATCCCCTCCCTCATCTCGACGGGGGGGTGGGCGACGCCGTTTTTCCCCTGGACCCCCTCGAAGACCATCAGCTTCTCGGAGAGGAGGTCGATGAGGTATATGTCGTGGTCGACGACCAGGACCGACCGCTCGGAGCTCTCGGCAAACCGCCTCATCACCTTCGCCGCCATCATCCTCTGCTCGACGTCCAGGTGAGCCGACGGCTCGTCTAAAAGGTATAAGTCCGCCTCCCGGCTGAGGCATCCGACGATGGCGACCCGCTGAAGCTCCCCGCCGGAGAGCTCGTCCATCGGCTGCTCCAGGAGCTTCTCTATCCCCAAAGGCTTGACGAACTCCGACTGGTACCTGCTCGAGTCGAACTCCTTTGAGATCCTTCGGAGAAATCCCTCGACGGCCACGTCCGCCTCCGCCTTCAGGTACTGGGGCTTGTAGGAGACCTTCAGCTTGAGGTCGAGACCGCCGGCCGTCGGGACCTCCGCCCCCGCCAGGATCTTGATGTAGGTGGTCTTTCCGATACCGTTCGGCCCCAGGATGCCGACGACCTCCCCCCTCCTGATCTCGCCCCGCTCCGCCTCCAGGACGAACGAAGAGTACCTCTTGGTGAAGGAGCCGTACGCTGCCAAGATCGGAACGTCCTTCTCGGCCCGAGGGGCGTGGACCTCGAAGACGATCGGCTCCGACCGGATCCGGATGTTCTCCTCGGGGAGGTACCCCTTTATGTACTGGTTGATCCCGACCCTCACCCCCTTCGGCCGGGTTATGACGCCGTAGGCCCCCGGCGTCCCGTAGACGATGTGGACGTTCTCGGCCAGAAGGTCAAGGAGGCCCAGGTCGTGCTCCACCACCATCACCGCCTTCGTCTCCGCGAGATCCCCAATGGCCCGGGCGGCGTTGATCCTCTGGTATATGTCCAGGTACGGGCTGATCTCGTCGAAGAAGTAGACGTCGGCGTCCCGGGCGGCGCAGGCGACGATGGCGACCCGCTGGAGCTCCCCGCCGGAGAGCCCCGAGATCTCCCGGTCCATCAGCGGCAACAGGTTCATCCTCCCGGCGAGATCCGAGAGGGCGCCCCGCTCGTCGGTCCTCTCCAGGAGGGCGCGGACCGTCCCGGTGAAGCTCTTAGGTATCCTGTCGACGTACTGGGGCTTGTAGGCGGTCTTCACCCCCTTCTCGACGACCCTTCGGAGGTAGTCCCCGAGGGCCGAGCCGGAGGTGAGGTCGAGGACCTCCTCCCAGGAGGCTCCCCTCCCCAGGTTCGGGGCGAGGAGCCCCGAGAGGATGGCGACGGCGGTGCTCTTGCCGATCCCGTTCGGCCCGAGGAGCCCCGTCACCTTCCCGACGGCGGGGACGGGGAGGCCGTATAGGGCGAAGCCGTTCTTGCCGTAACGGTGGGTGGGGTTCTCCAGCTCGTCAGGGAGGTTTATGATCGAGATGGCCCCGAAGGGGCACTTCCGGACGCAGATCCCGCAGCCGACGCATAAGTTCTCGGTGATCACCGGCTTTCCGTCGGGGAAGGTGATCGTCTCGTCGCCGGTCCTCACCGGGGGGCAGAAGTACTCGCACTCCCGGATGCACTTCTTCGGCTGACACCGATCCCGATTGATTACAGCGATCCTCATCGGTCCCACCGGCCTAGTTGAGGAGGAGGGTCCATGTCACAAGCCAGAGATCGACGGCGATGAACTCGACGTAGAACCATTCCTTGGCCTTGAACTCATCGACGTTGATCTTCATGAAGGGGTATGTGAACCTCTGGATGTAGTAGGTGATGGCGATGACCAGGGTCATGACGAAGTACCAGGGGTAGGTCATCCCCACCGCCCCCACCTCGGGGACGCCGGTCCCGAAGAGCTGGAGGCTCGCGAAACCGAAGATGACCCCCAGGACCGCCGGGTAGAGGGTCATGATTATCCCGTCGGACCGGGCCTTCCTCCGATCCGCCTTCCCCTTCTCCGGAAGGTTGGTCGTCTTCCCACCATCGTCTGACTCGCCGGAAGCTGCTTTCTGAGAGCTCTTGGACTTCTTCCTCTTCTTGGCCATGGGATCCTCCCTCCCCTGGGCAGCATCATATCATAATAGCGTTTTGGTCTGATGGGTCTTCCGTAGCCGCCGATCTCGGAGCCATGCCTAGGCAAAGTCCAAGTAGTATTGAGTCAAAAAGGTCCGGGATGTCACCGCTCGTCGTCGCAGACTCGTCGGTCTTCATATACGGGAAGGACCTTGATGGAGAGGTGATCACGGTTCCCGGGGTGGAGGAAGAGCTGAAGGACCTCCGTTCCCGGATGCGGCTGAAGATATCAGGAGCGAGGGTCGAGCCCCCCACCGCCGAGGCGCTGGAGGGGGCGAGGGCGGCCGCCGATAAGACCGGGGACTCCGCCGTCCTCTCCGAGGTCGACCTGGAGCTTCTGGCCAAGGCCATGGAACTATCCGCCCGGCTTGCCACCGACGACTACGCCCTTCAGAACGCCGCCCTTCACCTGGGCCTCCAGGTCGAGCCGATCGCCCAGCCCCGGATCCGGAGGATAGTGAAGCGGACCAGGAGGTGCCCGGGATGCGGCAGGCCCATGGAGGGCGAGGAGTGTCCCGTCTGCGGCACCCCGGCTAAGAAGAGAAGAGGGGGTAAATTATGAAAAATATAGATAGTTTGATTGCAAAGACCGCCGAGCTGAAGGCGGAGGGATTGGTGGAGGGACAGATCGCCGAGGAGCTGAACGTATCTCGGGAGACGGTCACCTGGCTTCTCACCCACGGCGAGAAGAGGTCGGGGGTCCAGGGACCAAAGGACGTCTCCGTCGACTGGAGCGCCATCGGCAGGAGCTCCATACGACTCCGGCACGTCTCTCAGGCCCTGACCGACATGATCCTCGACAGCCTGGACTCTGCCGACGCCGACGTCAACGTCGTCGTCGGGATCGCCTTGAGCGGCGTCCCCCTGGCCAGCATGGTCGCCGAGGAGCTGGAAGTGGAGCTCGCCGTCTACACTCCCACCAAGCAGAGGTGGTCCCAGGAGACGGGTGAGAAGGAGCTCTCGGGGACCTTCAGCTCCAACTTCGCCGATGTCGTCGACGCCGAGTGCGTCATCATCGATGACGTCATCACCTCCGGCAGGACCCTGGAAGAGGCGGTGGAGGAGCTGAACGACCACGGCGCCTCGACCAACGCCATCGGAGTCCTCCTCGACAAGAAGGGCGTCGACGAGATCCGGGGAGTTCCCGTATCATCCCTCCTCCAGATCATCAGGGTGAACTGAGGGGCTCAGGCCCGGCCAGGGCCGGGCCTGGGTGTAGATCCCTTTAGAGGATCCCGGAAAGCCTAGATCCTGCACCCTAAAAATTTATATGCGCATCCGACCTATTGCAACCAGGAGGATTGACATGAGTCTGAGAATTTCCCTTCTCGCCCCCCTGGGGGCCGTTCTGCTGATCTTCGTCCTGGCCATGCCGGCCTTCGGAGAGGCAGGCGGATCGGCGGCCGAGGCTTCGAGCTTCGGAGCCTTCGCCTACCGGGCCCTAGACCCCATCGAGCTGGGCAAAGAGGCGAAGCCCCTGTACCAGGTTGACGCCTACTTCCGTCTCAAGGAGACGAGAGAGATCGCCGCCCGCGAACGGGGGACCTTCATCGTCCCGTCGGAGACGGGCCGGGAGCCGAACGTCCTCAGCAGAGTGGCGAAGCCCCTCTACGACGTCGCCTCCTACTTCAGAATAAAGGAGGTCCGGGAGATCGCCGCCCGCCGGAAGGCGGCCTTCACCGTCCCTTCGGAGACCGGCCAGGAGCCGACGGAGCTCGGCAGAGATCGAAAGCCCGTCATCCAGGTGGACGCTTACTTGAGGCTGAAGGACCTTCAGGAGATCGGCTCCCAGGAGAATAAGGGGGTTCTGATCCCCTCGAAGGTCAGGGCCTGACGGAGCTGCCGCCTAAGATCGTATTCTGAGGCGGCAACCTGCTGGCCTCAGAGATATTTCAGAATTTTGTTTGCGAGGGTGTTCTTGGGGTAGGCTCCCACCATCTGGTCAATAAGCTCGCCGTTCTTGAATACTAGCAACGTCGGTATCGCCATGATCCCGTACTTGGTGGAGGTCTTCATGTTCTCATCGACGTTCAATTTGCCGAAGACGACCTTTCCTGCCATCTCCTTTGCCAGGTCGTCGATGACCGGCCCGACCATCCTGCAGGGTCCGCACCACTCCGCCCAGCAGTCCACGATGACGAGAGGATATCTGGCGACCACGTCGTCGACGGTGCCGTCCGTCACCTTGACGGGGCTGTTGGGATAGTCCACCTTTGGTTCGTTTGCCATCTTTTTCATCTCCTCGAGCTTCTTTCTCCGTATCCTTTCAAGCTCCTCGTCCAAGATCACACCTCTCTTTTGCCTCCAGAATCAGAGACTTGAAGTGGTCCAGATCCACCGACATCTTCTCGTAGGGGCGGAGGGTGAAATCGAGAAATTCTATCAGGCCATCCTCGTAATCTTGGGCGTTGCCGAGGGTGTCGAGGAATATCGCCCCCTTGAAGGGGGCTAGCTGGAAGCGGGCCTCCTCCTGGCTCCAGCTCATCCGCTCGAACATATCCCTCCAGCTCTTGACCCACCCCGGCGATAGGTAAAAGTAAAGCCCCCTATCTGCAATCTCCTCTACCCTCTTTCTGGTTATGAAGGCGTCGATGCAGTTCTGACACCGCAGAAGGGCGGCGTTGTATGGGGCCAGGATCTCAGAGATCCGAGGGTGGCATTCGCCGAAGGCGACGATGATGCCGTCGTGGTCTTTGCAGCTCTCCAGCTCCTCCTTCAAGGCCCCGGCCAGGTCGTCGAAGTCGACGTGAAGCCCCGCCTCAAGGTAGCAAGCCTCGAAAGGGAAGTCGAGCTGGCCTGCTATCTTCTCGATCTCATCTCTGAATACGCCGCAGGCGATGATCGCATACATGGACAACCTCATCGTCGTCGGGATCTTATATATCGCTTATCCGAAGGGGAGGCTCACAGGAACGGGAGCCGCATCCCGAGATCCCTTGCCAGGGCCCTCTGGCTTACCCTCGTCGCCGTAGCCACGTCCTGGATGGCGAGGCCAGTGGAGTCGAAGACCGTCACCTCTTCGTCGTTCATCCTGCCCGGGACCATTCCCGCCACCACCTCGCCGATGGTGGCGTATATGTCCCCTGGATGGAGGAGCCCCTCCGCCAGGGGGACGTTCACCTCCCCGGAGTGGGAGGCCTGGACGATGTCGTCGACCACCACCTTCGACCTTTTGAGGATCGCCGGGTCGAGCTCCTCTTTGCCGGCGGCATCGGCCCCGATGGCGTTTATGTGGGTCCCGTCAGAGATCCACTCGTCCCTCACCAGGGGCTTTCGCGACGGCGTGGTGGTGACGAGGATATCGGCGTCGCAGACGTCCCTGATATCCGATGAGATGACGTACTCAGCTTCCAGAAAGCTCTTCGCCCAACCTTCCAGGGCCCTGCACCGGTCGATGGAGACGTCGGCGATCGATACCGCCTCTATATTGAAGGTCTTCGCGAGCCCCAAAAGCTGGGTCCTCCCCTGGGCTCCGGCTCCGATGATCCCCACCCTCTTGGAGCCCCTCCTCGCGAGGTATTTGGCAGCGACCGCCCCGGCCGCGCCGGTCCTCATGTTGGTGAGGTGGGTCCCCCCCATGAGGGCGATGGGGGCTCCGGTCTTCGGCGAGTTGAGGATCATCACCGCCATCACCGTGGGGAGGCCAGCTCCAGGATTATCCGGATGGACGTTCACCACCTTGACCCCCGTCGCATCCATCCCCTCCAGGTACGCCGGCATCGTCCGGAGGTCGCCGTGGTGCTTTCGGTAGTAGAGGTAGGCCTTGGGGGGCATCTGGGCCGTTCCCTTGCCGTGTTCTCGGAAGGCCTCCTCCACCGCCACGATCGCCTCCTCCATAGTCAAGAGCGAACTAACCTCTTCCTCTGATAGCCACAAAATATCCAAACCGCTCTCCTCCAGACCGTTCGGCTTCTCTCATATCCTATCGTCCCCAGATGGAAAAGGCTATCCCCTTGATCGATCGAAGCTCCTGGAGATGGAGCGGTACGACGTCGCCGTCATCGGAGCCGGCCCCGCCGGATCGATGGCAGCGAAGAAGGCGGTCGAGGCTGGCGCCGAGGTCGTCATCTTTGAGGAGCACCCCCGGGCGGGATGGCCGGTCCAGTGCGCCGGGCTCCTCGGGGTGCGGGCGATGGAGGAGGCGGAGCTGGCCGTCGGCCACCGCGCCATCAGGCCCGTCCGGGGGGCGAAGGTCGTATCCCCCGGGGGAGTTCAGCTCACCTTCCGGGCCCCTAAGACGAAGGCCTGGGTCGTCGACCGCAGAATCTTCGATCGGGCGCTCCTGGCGGAGGCGGCGAGATCCGGGGCCGATGTGATGATGGCCTCCCCTGTGACGGGCCTTGTTAGGGGCGGCGGACGAAGCGTCCTCAAAGTCGGCCGCGGCTCTGACCAGAGGGAGATTGAGGCGAAGGTCGTCGTATCCGCCGAGGGGGTGGGGGCCCGGATCGCGAGAGGGGCAGGGATAGGGCCGCCCCGACAAATTCTCTCCTCCGCCCAGGTGGAGGTTCCTATCGAGTTCGAGGACCCCGAGAGGGTGGAGGTCTTCCTAGGGAGCGCCGTCGCCCCAGGCTTCTTCGCCTGGGCGATCCCCGCATCGGAGGGGGGTGGAAGGGTGGGGCTCTCCTGCCGAAATAACGCCTGCACATATCTGAAACGCCTCCTAAAAAGCCCCCCCATCCGTTCCAGAATCAAAGGAGGCCCCCTCCACCTCGCCGTCGGGGGGCTACCCCTGGGTCCCCCCGCCTCGACGGTGGCCGACGGGATCATCGCCGTCGGCGATGCCGCGGGGCAGGTGAAGCCCACCAGCGGCGGCGGGATCTATCCCGGCCTCGTCAGCGCCAAGATCGCCGGTGATGTGGCAGCAGCCGCTGCCCTGGCGGAGGACGCCTCCGCCGCGAGGCTCTCTGAGTACGATAGGAGGTGGAGGGCGGCCCTCGGCCGGGAGCTCCGCCTCGGGATGGCCGTCCACCGCCTGAGGGCGGGGATGGCCGACCCTGAGCTCGACGGCCTGATCCGCCATCTATTGGACCGGGAGGACCTCCTGAGGATCCTCGAGGAGGTGGGGGACGTCGATCGGCCGAGCAGGGCGATCAAAGAGGTCGGCCTTAGGATGGGGTTATCGGAGCTGAGGATGATGGGGACACTGTTGAGGGTTTTCCTCCGTGGAGATCTCTGAATCATCGGAACAGAAAAGGACCATCCCTCCGGCCTGAATCGGTCCGGCTCACCTCAGGTCCACCTCGATTCGGCTCGACCCGTCCTCCTCCTCGACGACGAGGATCGTGTTGTCGAACTGTCCCTGGACCTCCCCGATGTGACTGATGGCGAAGATCTGAGGGAACCTGTCGTCGAGGCTCCGGAGCATGTTGATCATGCTCTCCCGGTGCTCCACGTCCTGGCTCCCAAATATCTCGTCCAGTATGAGGAAGGAGTAGCCGGGGCCATTCTGTGAAAACCTCATCAGCCGCTCACTGATGGCTACCCGGACGGAGACGGCGATCATGTCGATCTCGCCTCCGGAGTATCGGGATATGGGGTAGAACTCTCCCTCGTCCTCGACGAGGATGTTGAACTCCTCGTCGATGCTGATCCTTCCGTACTTTCCCGTCACCTCCTGAAGGATCCGGCCAGCGCTCTCGGCGATCTCCCTCCTCATCCTCACCAGGATCGCATCCATGAACCGGTTGGCAAGGCTCCTGGTCGTCTCGACGACCTGGACCCGCCTCCTCATGGCGGCCCCCCTCTCCTCCAGCTCCCTCTTCCTCGCGGCCTCGGCCCTGAGCCGTTCGAGGTTCCCCTCGGCGAGGCCGAGGCGGACCGTCTGGTCCGACGCCTTCTTCCGGGCCGCCTCCAGCTGGAGGGAGGCCTCTTCCAGGGCGGCCTTCGCCTCGCCTAACGCCTCCTCGGAGAAGGCGAGGTCGATGAGATTCTTCTCGGCGCGCTCGACCTCGCCCCAGAGCCGGTTGGCCGCCGTCTCCGCCTCCTCCCGGTGGCGCCTCACCTCCCCCTCGGCGGCCAGGGCGAGCCTGATCTCGTTTGCCGCCGTCTCGGCCTTCGCCAGGGACCTCGCCTCCACCAGGAGGCGATCGTGCTCGGCTGGATCGAAGCCGAGCTCTTCGATCTCCCCCTCGACCTCCTTCAGATGATCTCGAAGCCATCCGACCTCCGATCTCAGCCCCTCAGCCGCCTCCTCGGCGGCCGGGATCTCCCGGACGCGCCCCTCCAGGGACGAAAACCTCCTGTGATCCTCCCTCCGGGAGGCGATCGTCTCCCGCAACCTCAGCCTCTCCCCATCGCTGTAGCCGAGGGTGGCGATCTCTTCGTCCAGGGAGGCGATCCTGGCGAGAGACCTCGCCAGGGCGGACCTCATCTCCGCCTCCTCCGACCTCTTCTTCGGTAGGTCCTCGATCCGGACGGAGAGCTGTCGGTGCTCCTCGACGAGGGGGAGGAGGGAGGAGGCCTTCGCCGCGAGGATGGAAAGCCGAGGGGGGTCGTAGTCGACGGGGCCGATGGCTCGTATCTCCCCCTCGATCTCCTCCGCCTCCGTCGAAAGCTCATGGCCCCGGGCGGCCAGGCTCCTCATCTCGGCCAGAAGCTCTCCACGCCTAGCCTTCTGCTCTGCGATCTGGGAAAGCTCCCTCCTGATCTCCTCCTTCTCCCTCCTCCCCTCGTCGATCCGGGCGAGGGCTTTCCCCCTCCTCTCCTCGAGGGCGGCGATCCTATCCGCCGCCCCGGCGGCAACGGTCCTGTACTTATAAAGAAGGAGGGGCCTCTGCTCCGCCAGGGGCCTCTCGCAGGTGGGGCAGAGGCTCTCCTCCCCGAGGGCCTCGATCCTCGACCTCTGGGCCTCCGCATCCCGAAGCTCTCGCCTCGCCACCTCCAGGCCGAGGTTGAGGTCCGCCAGCTCCTCCTCCGCCCCGGCCAGGAGGCGAATGATCTCCCCCTCCCTTGTGAGGAGGACCGCCTCTCCCACCACCCGGTCATCGATGTCCGAGATCGCCCCCTCGATCTCCTCCACCTCCGCCTCCACCCGTTCTGCCCGATACCGGGCGGTTCCGGCCCTCTCCCGGAGGCCGACGAGGAGCCGGTCCTTCTCCGCCTCTCTCTCCTGCCGGCGGATCTCCTCCTGGAGGGTCTGGAAGATCTCGACGGATGGGGTGATCTCGGCGATCCGGAGCTTCGCTGCCGTTAGGCCCCTGATCTCCTCCTCGACCCTGGCGAGGTTCTCCTCCGCCCCCTCCTTCCGAGCCCTCTCCCTCCCAACGAGGGATGCGAGCTCCTGGAAGCGATCCCTCTTCGACTCCATCCCCTCCAGCTCCGATAGGAGCCGCCGGTACTCCTCCTCAAAAGGTCGGATCGCCTCCAGCTCCAGGACCTCATCCCGGAGCCTTGCGAGCCTCGCCTCCGCCTCTGAGAGGAGGCGACCCCGGCCCTCCAGGTCAGCTCTGACCCCGGCCCGCCTCTCGACGAGGAGGTGGTGGCGAGGCCTCTTCGTCTCCATCGCCTCCAGGCGGAACCGGAGGTCGCGGAGCTTATTGAGCTTAGTTTCCAGCTCGAAGAGCTGCCACCTGCCCTCCTCGATCTCGGCTAGCCTCCCATCGTCCACGGCGATCGACCTCTCCATTGAGGCTAGGTCGGCTCGGAGCCGCTCCAAATCCGCGGCGATGGCTTCTCGGGACCGCTTCCGCTCCGCCTCTCTCTCCAGTCGCCGACGGCACCCCTCGACGGTGGAGGCGATCTTCGCTTCAAGGCACCTCGCCTCGGCCAAAACCTCCCTCGCCGAGGAGACCATCCTCTCCCCATCTTCGATGGAGCCGTCTACGTCGCCGATCTCATCTAGGGCTCCCTCGACCCGTCCGACCTCCCCCTCCGCCTCCCTCAGGTCGGACCTGATCATCTCCATCGCCCTATTCCGGACCTCATCGAGCCCCAGAAGGGTGAGGAGGTACTCCCGCTTCTCGGAGCCCCGATCTCTTATCAGGTTGTCCAGGTCCTTCTGCCGCGCATAGAAGGTCTTCATGAAGTCTGAGAAGCTTATCCGGAGGATCTCCTCGAGGCGGGCGTCCACCTCCCTCGTCCCGGTGGCGACGAGTTCTCCATCGATCCGGAGCCGCGCCTCCGGCGACATATTCTTGCCCCTCATCGCCCGGAGGATCGTCATCTCTTTGCCGTCGTGTTGGAGGGAGAGGCTCACCTCCAGGTCCTCTCCCTCGGAAGCCCGGGAGTTCTTGATGAAGTCGCGCCTGACCGTCGAGGCCCTGCTCCCGTAGAGGGCCCAGGCGATCGCCTCGACGATGGTGCTCTTTCCCGAGCCGTTCCCTCCGAGGATGCCGGTGAGGCCGTCCTGGAACTCGACCGTCACAATGCCCCGGTACTTTTTGAAGTTCTTCATCAATAGGCTATTGAGGCGCATCGAACCTCTCCGTCCTCCTCCTCTCCGATATCTGGGCCATTAGGTTGGTCCCGTAGCCCAGGACCTCCTCTCTTATAGCCGCGGGGATGGAGCCATCGGCCGCCTCTTCCTGGATGAACTTTCTAAATTCCTGGGGCAGATCCTCCGCGGCCATCGGTTCCGTCTCTTGGTGGGAGGGCTCGTCGCTGAACTCCGGGAGGATCTCGATATGGAGGGCCTCAGCCCTAAGCTCGCCGACCATCCGCCGGCTGAGGGACCTGTACGCCTCCCTCGAGAGGGCCGTGAGGCGCAGCCGCACGATCTTCTCCTTTATCCCCCGACGGCCGCAGACGGCGGCGATCTCCTCCTCCACCTCCCGGGAGGCTAGGCCGCCGCAGTCGATCGGGTCGAGGTCGAGCATGTATTTATCCTGGATGGGGATCTGCTTCACCCTCCCGGATTCGAGGTCGACGAGGAGGATCCCCTTCTCGTCGCCGGCCTCGCTGAACCTGAAGTACTCGACGGAGCCGCTGTACCAGCCGTTCTTCGCCACCCGAGCCTGGCCGTGGTAGTGGCCGAGGGCGATGTAGGAGAGGTCCCCCTTCAGGAAGCTCTCTTTAAGCTCGTGTTCGCCGACGGTCCGAAGCCTCCGGTCCCAGAGCGCCTCCACCAGGCCGTGCATCACCAGGACGTCCCTTCCTCCCGACATCTCCGCCCGGAGCTCCTGCATCTTTCTAAACTCCTCCATGTAGTCCTCGGGGCCGAGACAGAAGGGGATGCAGTGGAAGTGGTGGTCTCCGACCTCGAAGCATTCGTGCCGGTATCGGTGGGCGATCTGGACGCCTTCCATCCCTTCAAAGAGGCTGAAGGGGGAGAGGGAGGCGTAGCTCTTGGGAGCGTCGTGGTTTCCGCTGATGATGACCACAGGGATCCCCGCATCCACCAGCTTCTCCAGGTTCTGCTGGAGGACGTAGAGGGGCCTGATCCGAGGTCGGACGTGGTGGAAGACGTCCCCGGCGTGGACGACGGCGTCGGGCGAAAGGTCGATGATCGTCTCTACCGCTTTGGCGAAGCCCTGGTAAATCTTCTCCTCCCGGAGGTTTCTCCCCCACCTATCGACCCGGCCGTAGGCGGAGAAGCCGAGGTGGGAGTCTGCCATGTGGACGATCTTCATGAACTTCCCCCAAAGCTAATCAGGGGGAGGGTTGAATCCCCCGATCCTCCCCCTCGTCTCAGCCGAGCCATCTCGGTTGAGCCATTCCAGGTACTTTTCGTACAGATGGATGCTGGCGGGGACGGGGAAGGGGATCTTCAGGGTGCTGACGATCGCCTCCCCCTTCTCCAGGGTCTGGATCTCGACGTCCAAAGTCGAGAGGTCTTGCTTCGCCGACTCCTCCAGGCGGGTCCGGTCGTTTCGGTCGGCGAGGCCGAGGATGACGAGGGTGTTGAACTGGGAGAGGAGCTGCTTATCTATCAGCTTCGGCTGCTGGGTTACGGCGCATAGGCCCACCCCAAACTTTCGGCCCTCCCGGGCGATCGACTCGAACCGGGCGAGGCTCCCCTCGCCTCCGCCGAGGACCCGCTGAGCCTCCTCCACCGTTATCAGGCAGCTTCTCCCCTTCGCCCCCTCGGCGCTCTCTCTCTTGTACCTGTCTAGGATTGACCGGGATAATAGAGAGAGGAGAAATAGCTCCGACCTCTCTCCGAGGGTGGGGATGTCCACCAGGACGACCTTTCCTGCCAGGAGGTTGGATATTATGCCTGGGACGCTGGAGGTGAGGTCCGAGATGTACCGGTTCTTGTCCAGGATCGTCTTTATCGTCCGGCTGATCCTGCCTACCGTCTTCTCGTGGAAGCCCTCGGAGACCATCCTGGAGGCCCCCTCGGGGGTTATGATATCCTCGAGCCAGGCCTCCTCGTAGAAGACCCTTGATACCGCCTCCAACGCCTCCCTCTGGGCAGGGGTCCAGTCGTAGAGGACCTCGATGTCCTGGGGGAGGATCTCGCTCCTCTTCACCGTCAGCTGCGATACGAGGGGGTCATTGAGGTGGCCGGGGTCGGTGGAGTAGCAGACGATCCCACTCCTGTACCTGTCCAGGTGGAGGAGCCCCTTCGTCCCCTTCTTGCCGAAGATGTACTCGCCGTGGGGGTCGACGATCAATAGGCCGAACTTCGACCTCTTCGAGGAGGCATTCTTCATACAGGAGGCGGCGAAGACCTTCATGAAGTTCGATTTGCCCATGCCGGTCGTGGCGAAGACCCCCATGTGGTGGTCCATCGCCTCGCTATGAAGGGCGACGGGGATCTCCCTAACCTCCCGGCTCCCGTTCCTGAGCCTTCCCACCTCGATATCCCCCATCACCTCCGCGAGGAACCGAAACTCCTCCTTCTCCGCCTTGGTCACGGGGGAGAACTTGGCGGGGATCGTCCTCGACTTTCGAAACCGCTCCCTTCCACCATCCTCCTTCGTTATGCAGCCGAGGGGCTCTGCCACCACCCGGTGGAATATGTGATCGGGGTCGTAGAAGCCGTCGCCCCGGATCACCGTGTCCCAATTTCCGTCGTAGTTGGAATCGTGCCTGATGTCGGTTATCCTGGCGAGAAAGGTGGCGTCCATCTCGTCCCTAAGGTCGTGGATCGAGACGATCTCCCCCAGCTCCACCCACTCTCCACTCGGGACGATGAAGTGGTACTCCCTCACATCTTTAGAGATTATCTTGTGGTAGGGGCTTGAATTGTCGTCGTTCTTCGTAGTCTGATACTTTTTTTCGACTTTGCCTTCTCCATCCGACGATGTTGTCGCCATTCCAGATTCCCCTCCCCATCTCTCGTCTGATAGATCTGCCATCTCTACCTCCTGGATAGTCCGTCCAGAACCTCGTGATAGTCGAGGGCGCTGCGGATCTCCGTCTCGTTCAACCCCTCCGCCCGGAGACCCTCGAATAGGGAGAGCCGCGTGAAGTTCCTCTCCTGGACCGGGATCTTCAGGTCCTGGTGGGCCCTGAAGAGGGCGTGGGGATATCCCAAGCTCTCTGAGGACCGGGCGTACATCGCCGCCCTGCCCAGGGCCTCGTCGATCTCTTCTGCGACGCTGTCGGGGGCATCGACCCTGAAGGCGTGGGTTGCCCGCGGGTGAAACTTCGCCACGTAAGTCCTTCCCCGCCAGGGATCCTCACGAATCGCTCTTTTGCCGCTCACCTGGACCCTCCACGGCTTGTCCGGGACCGCCAGGCTCCCGATGCGGTCTGTGGACTTCACGAGAGGCCTTGAGATCCCGCGCCCCCAGGAGAGCTTGCTCGACTTGCTGACGGCCAGGAGGTCGACCCTCCTTCCCTCGGCCTCCTCGAATATTTGGTTTAAGACCTCTCGATAGTAGGGGTCGCTCCAGAGGGAGAAGCCCCCATCGTAGAGGACGAGGTCTCCGGCCTCGGCCTCCGAGACGGCCTCGGATAAGGCGACGTGCTCCTGGAGGTCTCTATAAAAGGTCGATATCCTCTCCAGCTCCTCCTCAGTCTTCAGCTCGAAGGAGTCCTCGAGGCCGAAGATCTCCCGGCGAAACCGGTCGAACTGCTGGCGGTAACTCTCCCGATCGGCGGTGAAGAGGTCGTCGTAGACGGTGACGGTCTTCTGCCATTTGGTGCCCTGGTAGACGACGTATCCGGCCCTGATCCTGTTCAGGGTGACGTTCCCGAGGTCGAAGACTACGACGTTGGACCCGTCGATGGCGAAGATCCGGCCGCCGAACTCTCGGGGGACGATCTCGCAAAAGTCGCTTTCGCGGATACCCGTCTCCGCCTCAAACTCGTTGGGGTCGACGGGGGCCAAGTACTCCCTCATGACGCGGGCTGCCTCGGCGAGCTTCTCCCTCTCGATCATCGATATTTGTTTGACGTCGATGTATATACCGATTTTGAGAGTGGCGGGCAAGTAACCCCGGCTAAATAGGGAAGAGTTCCTCCCCTACCCCCAAATGTCCCCCGACTCCATAAACCTAAAAAGCTCGTAAGCCAAAATAGGAGTGGAGAGGTAGATTACGATGGCAGAGAAGAACCTTATCGCCTGGAGCGTTGACGCCGGAGATTACCCCGCGTCGGGAGAGATCGACGAGAAGCTGAAGTTCCTCCTCCGGTACGCCGTCTTGGCACCCTCGGGGCCGAACAACCAGCCCTGGAAGCTCGCTGTAAACGGGAACAAGGTGGCGGTGATGGCCGACTTCAGCCGGACCCTTCCTGACGTCGAGCCGACGAACAGGACGACCTACATGAGCCTGGGGTGCCTCCTCACAAATCTGCTTTTGGCCGCAGAGCACTTCGATCTCGGCTACCAGGTCGAGCGCTTCCCCGACGGGATCGACGCCGAGACGATTGCCGTCGTGAAGTTCCAGGAGGATGGAGGAGCATCGCCGAAGTTTCCGCCATACCTCTTCCCCGAGATTACAGAAAGGCACACCAACCGCGGCGCCTACGACGAACGGCCGATAAAGGCCGATAAGATCGAGGCGATGAAAGAGGCCGTCGGAGACGGGGGCTTCCGCCTCGACGTCCTCACCGACCCCGCGGAGAGGGCGGCGATGGCCGAGGTCCTGGGGGAGTCCCACAGGATCCAGCTCGGGAACAAGGCCTTCCGAAAGGACCTCGCCCGGTGGATCAGGAGAAACGACGAGGACGCCTGGGACGGCCTTCCCGGCTACGCCTTCGGCTACTCGGACTTCGAGTCCTACTTCGGCAAGTTCGTCTTCGGGACCTTCGACACCTCGGCGTCCAGGGCCCGAAAGGAGATGGCCCTGATGAAGGCCTCGCCGGCCGTCGGGGTCCTCTCCACCGACGCCGAGGACAAACGGATCTGGGTCGAGGCGGGGATGCGGTTTGAAAAGCTCTTTTTGACCGCCACGAAGCTGGGCGTCAGGTTCGACCTCTTCAGCCAGCCGGTGGCGATCGCGGAGCTCAGAGAGAGGATGACGGAGATCCTTTGCGTCGACTATCCCCAGATCCTCATCCGGATGGGGTACGCGCCTCCCGCCAAGCACACCCCCCGGAGGACGGCGGAGATGGTCCTCGCCGGGATGTGACCAGCCCTGATGAGGGGCAGGGGGGCGATGCGACGGTTCTTTGGAAGAGGCATCCCTCCCAGGGGGAGCCGGAGCCTGGGGGTGGGGAGGGCAGAAGGGGAATATCATAAGGCGGCGACAAGCCCCTCGATCCATCCATCATCCCTATTGCGGAACCGCTCGTTACTGCCGAGGCGGAGCCGCTCCATCTCCGCCATGCTGGTGGTGGAGACGACCCTTCCTCCGAGCTCTTCGAAGAGGGCCGATAGCTCTCCCCAGGTGTAGCAGGTGATCCTTCCCGCCCCCGCCTCCTCTCGGATCAGGGAGAAGATCCGCCGGGGGATCTCCCTCCTCCCCCACCTCACCTCGGGGCAGGGGACGAGGTACTCGAGGATGAGCCGGTTCCTCCCACCGGACCGAAAACCTGAGACGATCCCCGCCAGATCCTCCTTCGAAAGGTAGTAGCTGATCCCCTCCATGACGACGATCGCCGGAGCATCCGGGTCGAACCCCTCCAGAGCGAGCCTCTCGGCGAGATCGGCTCCGGAGACGTCCGCCTCCAGGCACTTCAGCATCCCCGCCCCCGGCGGGAGGAGGCGGCTGTATAGGCGGGCCTTCTCCTCCATCCCCGCCATGTCCACCTCGAAGACCCCGGTGATTCTGGATCCGTCCTCGACGAGGAGCTCGAGGGCCAGCGGCGACTTTCCCGAGGCGAGGATGACGATCTGGACCGGACCCTCTGACCCGGCGATGAGCCTTTTCGCGATGCATTTTATGAAATGCTTTCTGTTGAGGATCACCTCGCCGTACCAGTCGCAGATGGCGTTGCACCTTCTGAGGAGCCCTTCGCCGGAGGAGAGGTCCAGCATCTTCAAAAACTCCCGGACCTGCGCCCCCGCCCCGGCGTAGAGGGGGAGGGACCAGAGGGTCACCAGGCTGGCGGTGGGGTGGAGCTTCAGCATGGCCGGGGTCTCGATCTGATGGTTTCTGGACATATTTCTCAAGTTTGCTCATGGCGGTCGGGGCTTCCCCGATCCCGCGCCCTCGAGATCGCAAGCCCACCGCCATACAGGGCCATCTTCCGGGTCGATAACCTCGCCGATGAGCCTCATCCCGGCCTTTTCGAGGATCCTCGTCGATCCGCTCCTCTCGGGGAGGGTGTGGGCCAGGATCCTCCCGACCTTTCGGGACGACTCTGCCATCTCGATCAGCTGGAGGGCCATCGCCGTTCCGTACCCCTTTCCCTCGAAGGGGGGGAAGGTGAAGTAGGCGATCTCGATCGAGCCGTCCTCCGCCAGCCTCGCCTTGAAGGCGCATGTGCCGACGACCTTCGCCGTGAGGGGATCGATGGCTAAGTAGCCCCCCCACGGCCGATCCCTCGGGTCGGCCTCGACCATCGCCAGAGTTTGGGCGATCACCACTCCTGCTACCTCGGAGTTCTCGCCCAAGCTCACCCTGAAATGCGCCTCAAACTCCCCGGCACACCGTTCCATTAAAGCAGCCATCTGATGGTCAATTTCGAGGAGCTTCACCTGAACTTTCCTTCCTCCATCCATAGAGCCTCCCTCAAGATCTCGCCAGAAAGACCGTCATCAATGTCATCTCTACTTCTATCCAGCCAAAAACCCTCCCCTTCAAGGAGGGCTCTTCCAAAAGAGCTCCCCGGTGGAAGTTGGTCGATCCAGCTTTCAGCTCAAGCCCCAGGGCCGATAAGATTGGCATCTTCGGATAAGGTTATTATCGGAGACGGTTCATAAACATAGGTGGTGGAAAAATGTACCTGAGCATAAGGCGCTACAAGACCGACGAGGAGCGGGTCGGCGAGGTGATGAGGCTTGTGGAGGACAGGTTTCTGCCTAGAGTCCGGGAGATCCCCGGCTTCATCAAGTACTACGGCGTGGACTGCGGGGACGGCCTCGTAGCCTTCATAAACTTCTTCGAGGAGGAGGCCGGAGCCGAGCGGTCGAACGAGATCGCCTCGGAGTGGGTGAAGGAGAACCTCTCCAACTACTTCCCCCTCCCCGCCGACATCACCGCCGGAAGGGTGATGGTGAGGGGCGAGAAGTAGGGCTGGAAGAGCTAGAAAGATCGGATTCGGTCCACCTCTGATCAGGTCAGTGCAGTCTGAGGTGGCCGAGGCCTTCCGAGCAGATTTGTGCTGGATGGGGTGGCGATGAGCACAACTCAGATCAAGACCCTGCCCTTCGGCAAGACCGGCCGCAATGTCACCGCAGTCGGCCTCGGCGGCGAGGGGGTTCTTCGGACCTGCGGCGAGGAGGCGAGGGCGGCTGCCGTGATTGAGGAGGCCGCAGCCTCGGGGATCGGCTACTTCGATACCGCTCCCGCCTACTCGGGGAGCGAGGGCTACTACGGCGCATTCTGGCGATCTCATCCCGAGCGTCGGGGCCGGATCTTTCAGACGAGCAAGTCGGCGGCCCGGACCGCTGGCGGCGCCAGGGCCGACCTGGACCGGACCCTCGGCACCCTCGGCCTCGATCACATCGACCTATGGCAGATCCACGACGTCAGGACCCGCCAGGACCTCAGGGAGATCGAGGGGCCGGGCGGGGCCCTAGAGGCCTTCACCGAGGCGAAGGAGGTCGGAAGGACAGAGCTCATCGGCGTGACGGGCCACCACGACCCCTCGATCATCACGTATGCCGTCGAAAACTGGCCCGTAGACTCGATCCTCATCCCGGCAAACCCGCTGGAGGGGGTGATCGGCGGGTTTCTCGACGGAACCCTCGCGGCGGCGAAGGAGCGGGGGATCGCCGTCATCGGGATGAAGGTCCTGGGTGGCTCCCACTACCTGAACCCCAAAGCCGGGATCGGCCCCGAGCTGCTCCTCCGGTATGCTTTAACTCAGGATGTATCCCTCATCATCGTCGGCTGCTCGACCTCCGAGGAGGTCCGGCTCCTCGCCCAGATGGGGCGGGAAGCTGAGCCTTTGTCCAGTGAAGAGGAGGAGAAGCTGCTCGCCCTCTTCCGGCCGTACGCGAGGAGGCTCGCATTCTATCGGGGCGTGTTGTAAGCCTATGGGCAATGCGCCTGGTACTTATGCTATTTGTTTTAGATTGTATAACTCATTAAATCTTAACCTCGCTTTGCAACCTTTTTTTGCTTTCCATGCAGGATTGTTGGATATATAAAGTCGAAACATTTAGATGTTATCCCAAATCATTTGCCGAAATATTCATATAGTAACAACGATGACGATTATATATGATAAACTTGAACTGGAAAAAGATGGTAGTGACTCTGTCGGTAGTGTTAATATTTTTGATTATGTCACATGCATCTGCTCAGGAACTGATCTTCAGGACAGGAACTGCTCAAGGCACAAATGTAGTCGGCTCCGGTAATGCGGATTTTAAAGTAGGAGGGTTTACACCAGGAACTGCTGCATATGTAGCGTTAAATGGTTGGAGCTTTGATTTCGGCACCGGCAGTGGTCCGAGACCGATCGATGATATTGGCATCTGGACCCAGGAAGCCATCCAGGGAGGTTGGAAGTGGACCAACGGCGAGTTCAAAGTCAACTCAATGGGGGAGGTCCAGGGAAGGTTCGTGGGATTCATAAATGATGAAAACGACGATGATCCATTCACATTCATAGTGAACTACCTCATCATCGGACAATAATGAAGACGTTCCAGATAACTTTTTTAATCTGCAAAAGCGGGTACATGCTGCGAAAGGGTTGATATCGTGATCTAAATAGTGTAGGTGTCAAAAATAGGATTGAATACGTCATATTTGCCAGCATATGTGGCTGAGCATCATACCAAACTTCGGATGTGGTCAGATCCAGCTGAATCTATTGTTTTACTTGAATGTAGATGAAAAAATAAGATCGTTTAAAGATCAGTTCCTTCACCCCATCTTCTGCCTCACCGGCTCCAGGATCGCGTTCAGGTGCTCGACGGCGCTCTTCTTGAGGTCGAGGGGGTGCATCTTCCCGGCGAGGTAGTCCGCCTCCAGAGCCTCGTACTTATCGTATGTCACATCGCCGCCGAACTTCTCTGGCCGCCTTATGGTGACCGCCTCGAGGCGGGGGAGGATGTGGTACTTGAAGAGCTCGGTGACGGGGTTGCCCTCTATGTCTTTTGCCGGGCAGTAGGCGGAGATGATCTTCTTCTCCAGATCCTCGGCGGAGTCGTCGACGGAGATGTAGTTCCCCTTGGAGGAGGACATCTTCCCGCCGTTGAGGCCGGAGATGATCGGAGTGTGGAGGCAGACCGGCGGCTGGAGGCCGAGCTTCGGCATCTCCTCCCTCGCCAGCATGTGGATCTTCCTCTGGTCGATCCCCCCGACGGCGAGGTCGACTCTGAGGGCCGCGATGTCCACCGCCTGCATCAGGGGGTAGATCATCTGGGATACGTGGGGATTGTCCATGTTCCGCCCCACCTCGTCCATCGACCGGCGAGCCCGGTTGAGGGTGGTGTTCCTCGCCATCTTAAGGACGTTTTTGACGTACTCCGGCTCGAGCTGGTAGTCGGTCCCGTAGACGAACTCCGTCTCTTTCGGGTCGAGGCCGAGGGCGATGAAGCAGTCCCGGTTGTAGTTGGCCGTCGCCCTCACCTCTTCCAGGGTCCCCTTCTCGTTGAGGTAGGCGTGAAGGTCCGCGAGGAGGACGACCACTTGAAAGCCGGCCGCCTGGAGGTCGATCAGTTTGTTTGCGGTGAGCATGTGGCCCATGTGGACCTTCCCGCTCGGCTCGTACCCGACGTACGCCCTCGGCCTCTCCTTTCCCTCCATCAACACCTTCAGCTCGTCGAGGGTAACGACCTCCTCCGCGTTCCTGATCACCAGCTCAAGCCTCTCCAAAAGATATCACCACCCCTCCAGAGGAGAGGGGATGTATAACGCTTTTGGTTCCTCGGGGCTGAAGGCCAAATGTTGACGGCTCCGAACCATCGGCGCAGTTTCCGGCGGAGCTGCCGTCGAGGTCAGGTCGGCCGAGGTGGCGGAGTCGAGGAAGGTGGGTCTGGTTGAGGAGAGAGGATATGATGAGATGACCAGATGACGAGATGAGGGTACTCCGCCCCGGAAGGCGGGTTTAGGAGGTGGCAGAAGGCGCCTGGAGACGGCGGGAAAGGGTTATTATCCGCCTCCCCAAAACTGGAGGGCATGAGGCCGAAGGTGCTGGGGAAGGGGAGGAGGAGGGCCAGGGAGACGGATCGCGGTGCAGATCTCGATACGGATCGGCCAGCGGCCCCGACGGAGGCGGGGGAGGAGAGGAGGAAGGAGAAGACGGCGGGCCTCCTCTTCCTCGCCCTCCTCTTCGCCTTCATCTTTTGGGATGCGTACTGGTTCCTATCCAAGTTCCTCCTCGCCTTCGTCATCGTCTACGTCCTCTATCTCGTCGCAAGGTCTCGATCCTGATTTGGCTCGGATCAGATGGAAAGGGTTATCAAAAGGCAGGGCCCACCTCCCGGCCATGAGATGCAGAATGGTGGGCAGATCGGGCAGGGTCCGGAGCCGCGAGCAGAACATCATCCTGGTGGTCCTGGCGGTGGTGATCGTCGCCCTCCTCTGGAACTTCCTGGGGGTCATCCTCCGGCTCGTCCTCTTCGCTGCCGTCGTCTACCTGGTGTACCGCCTCCTCCAGAGCTGGACCTGATGGCGTGATGGCGAAAGAGGAGATGGAAATCGTTAAAAACTAGACGGGAAGAGCCCGATCCATGACTCGTCAGATTCCAGTCCGAACCGGAGGGAGCGGCTCCCTCGCAAAGAACGCCCTCCTCCTCGTCCTCGCCTTCATAGTCGCCGTCCTCCTCTGGAACGTCATAGGCTTTCTCGCCGGGGTTGTCATCTTCGCCTTGATCGTCTACGTGATATACCTGATCCTACGGCGCCACCTCTGACCTCCTCCTCGATCCTGCGGGCCTCGATGAGATCCTCATCGGTGTTGAGGTTGAAGAGGCTCAAGAGATCGGGGTCGAGGGGGCGGAGGAGGTCCAAAGATACCGTTTTTACCCGCAGCCCCTCCAGGGGGGGGCGGATCCTCCGCTCGCCAGCGGCGAGAGCCTCCCGGCAGGCCCGGGCCATGAAGCCTGCTTTATAGACTGCGTGGAGCGGTTCGAGGAGACCGCCCTCCCTCTCCGGGACGGCGGCATCGTAGCCTTCGGCGAGGTCGAATAAGAGGTCCACCACCCGGGGGTTGATGAAGGGGAGGTCGCAGCCGACCGCCAGGGCGAGCTCGCCTTCGGCCGCCGCCATACCAGCGGCGAGCCCCGCCACAGGGCCGAACCCCTGGACGGAGTCGGCGACGAGCCTCGCCTCCGGGACGACCGCTTTCAGCCTTCGGAGCTGATCCATGTCCCTTCCCACCACCACCAGGTCGCCTGCGACTTGGCCCGCCACCTCGACGGCCCTCTCGATCATGGTCATGCCGAAAAATTCTAGGAACGCCTTCTCAGAGCCGATCCTCCTTCCGACGCCCCCGGCGAGGATCACGCAGGACCGGAGAGCTCCCATCCTCCCTCCTCGCAGTCCTCCTTCAGGGCCCGGAGGAGGACGGCCTCGGGGTCCGGATGAACGGAGTCGGAGATGAGAATGGTGTAATCGGGGCTGACGGAGGCGGTCAACCTCCCCACCTCCTCGAAAAGGGATCTTAAGGACGCCTCGTCCGGCGGCATCCCGGATCCGAGCCGCTTGAATGCGAAATCTCGGGTGAACCTGTTTCCGAGGATGATCAGCGTCGACGCCCCCCTCTTCGATATCTCGGCCTTTTGGCCATCGACCTCGACGAGGAGGTACCCTCCGGGGACGAGGTAGACCCTCCTACGCCTCTGCCTCTCGGCGGAGAGCTCCGTCACCTCCCCCACCTGGACGCCGCCTCTCTTCCAGACCTTCTCCCGGCCGTCGGTGATCGCAATCTTTGAGCCGAACTCTACGGCCCTCCTCTCGAGATCCTCGCTGCTCCTGATCTCGCCACCGTAAAGCTCCTCCTCCAGCCGTTCGGCTCTGCCAAAGAAGGCGATCCTTCTTTTGTCTCCAGCTAAAATCGCCCTCTTCTTCCCCGCAAAGCCGACCACCAGAGACAACTCAAGCACACCCTTTCATCCGGCTTTCATCTCCCGTTCCTTTTCATCTGCATCTCAGCCGCGGTCGCCGTCTGGCTCATCAGCGTCGAGACGGTGAGGGGCCCAACCCCCCCGGGGACGGGGGTGACGGCCGCCGCCACCTTCACTACCTCGTCGAACTCGACGTCCCCCACGGTCCTGTCCCCGACCCGATTTATCCCGACGTCGAAGACGTAGGCTCCCGGCCGGACCATATCCCCCCGGATGAGGCCGGGGACCCCCGCCGCCACCACCAGGATCTCGGCGTTCCGGGTGTGGGCCGCCAGGTCCCTGGTGAAGACGTGGCAGACGGAGACGGTGGCGTTCCTGTTGAGCATCATCGCCGCGAGGGGCTTTCCGACGACGTTGCTGTGGCCGACGATCACCGCATCCTTCCCTTCCAGGGAGACGCCGAGCCGCTCGAGGGCCCAGATGATCCCCTTCGGGGTGCAGGGGACGAGCCCCTCGGCCCCGGCGAGGAGGGAGCCCATATTCATCGGGTGGAAGCCGTCAACATCCTTTGTGGGGTCGATGGCCGCCATCGCTCGGGATGGGTCAAGCCCCCGGGGAAGGGGGAGCTGGAGGAGAACCCCGCTGACGTCCTCCCTCTTGTTGAGGCTTTCGATCGTCCCGACGATCTCCTCGAGGCTTGTGCCCTCCGGGAGGCGAGCGTTCTCCGACCTGATCCCGACCCGGTCGCAGGCGGAGTGCTTGATCCTGACGTACATCATGGAGGCGGGGTTATCGCCCACTATGATCGTCGCAAGCCCCGGCCTTCGGCCGAGCCTCTCGACCCTCCTCCTCGTCTCCGCCTCCAGCTCCGAGGCGAGGGCCTTGCCGTCGATGATCATCCCAGCTCCGGGTAGAGGGGGAACCTCTGACAGAGCTCCGCCACCTCGGACCGAACTCTGCTTATCACCTTATCATCCCCCATATTCTGGAGGACGGAGGCGATCATCTCAGCGATCTGGACCATCTCCGGCTCCTTCATCTCCCGGGTGGTGACGGCCGGGGTCCCGATCCTGATCCCGCTGGTGATGAACGGCGACGTCGGATCGAAGGGTATGGTGTTCTTGTTGAGGGTGATCCCCGCCCGCTCCAGGGCCGCCTCGGCGTCTTTGCCGGAGTAGGGCATATTCAAGAGCTTGACGAGCATCAGGTGATTGTCGGTCCCGCCACTGACGAGCTCGAAGTCTTTTTCCAGAAGGGCCTTGGCGATGACGGCGGCGTTCTTAACTATCTGCTCCTGGTAGCGTTTGAATTCAGGGGTCGAGGCCTCCTTGAAGGCGACGGCTTTTGCGGCGATGACGTGCATCAGAGGACCGCCTTGGACCCCGGGGAAGACGGCCCTGTCGATGGCGGGGGCGATCTCCTGCCGGCACATGACGACTCCGCCCCTTGGACCCCGAAGGGTCTTGTGGGTGGTGGTGGTGACGACGTCGGCGTGGGGTATCGGCGAGGGGTGGACGCCGGCGGCGACGAGCCCCGCGATGTGGGCAATGTCTGCCATCAGGTAGGCTCCCACCTCGTCGGCCACCTCCCGGAGGGCTTTGAAGTCGATGGTCCGCGGGTAGGCCGAGGCGCCGGTGACGATCATCTTTGGGGAGCAATCTCTCGCGATCTTTAGAATTTCGCCGTAGTCGAGCATCTCGGTCTCGCGGTTGACGCCGTAGTGGACGACGTTATAGATCTTGCCGGAGAAGTTGACGGGGCTTCCGTGGGAGAGGTGGCCGCCGTGGTCGAGGGCCATCCCCATGACGGTATCGCCGGGCTTGAGGAGGGCGAGGTAGACGGCCATGTTCGCCTGGGAGCCGCTGTGAGGCTGGACGTTGACGTGCTCTGCGCCGAAGAGAGCCCGGCAACGGTCTCTCGCCAGGTTCTCAGCGACGTCGACGAAGGTGCAACCGCCGTAGTATCGTTTGCCAGGGTAGCCCTCAGCATACTTATTCGTCATCACGTTGTTGTAGGCCTCCATCACCGCGGGGCTGGTGAAGTTCTCGGCGGCGATCAGCTCCAGGCCGTTTCTCTGTCGCTCCAGCTCTTTTCTTATGGCGGAGGCGATCTCGGGGTCCACATCATCCAGGAAGTTCAATTAAATCACCGGTAAACGATCTCTGGTGAGGATTGCCTCGGGGGCAAAATAGGTTATGGTGCTCCGGCGCGCCTCTCGTAGCGCGGGGTGTATCGGCAGCCTTTTTAGCCGATGATGCAAAACCCGAGAAGGATGCTCAGAAGGGCAAGAATGATAGCCGACCTCCAGTTCGGCCGCGGCTGCGGGCGGGCCCTCTTCGGGGACGATACGACCTTTCAGCTCTCGAATACCGGAAGGCTGAGGCACCTTCACCGGGACGGCGAGAGGATAGCGACGGTGAGGGCGAGAGACGGCCTTCTCACCTTGAGCGCTTTGGGAGCAAAGCTCCTCTACGACTCTCTTCCCCCGCCCCGGCAGAGGGTCGTGATCAAAAGCGAGGTGGCTCCCTACGTGGCAAAGGGGGGGACAGCCTTCGCAAAGCACGTCGTCGGCGTCGACCCCGATATCAGGGCGGGGGAGGAGGTCCTCGTCGTCGATGAGGAAGGGCGCCTCATCGCCACCGGGAGGGCGGTCCTCTCCCCCGAGGAGATGATGACGATCCGCCGCGGCCCTGCCGTCCTCGTGAGGTCCGGCCAAGAGGAGTAGGGCGGGCTTCGAGCCCCCCCCTCTCTGAGACCGAATCGGCGCCGAAATCTCAAAGTTTTTCGCCTCAAGGTGGGGGCCTTCAGGATCTCCTGAAGGGCGACATCGCCCGGAGGCTCTCAGCCACCTCCACGATCGCCTCTCCGACGCGATCGACCTCCTCGTCGGTGTTCTCCCTCCCCAGGGTGACCCGGAGCGACCCGTGGGCCTCCTGGGGCCGCAGGCCGATGGCGGTGAGGACGTGGCTTGCCACCGTCTTCTTCGAGGAGCAGGCGGAGCCGGTGGAGACGGCGATACCTTTCGCGTCTAGCCGCAGCAGCAGAGCCTCCCCCTCGATGAAGGAGAAGCCAAGGTTGAGGTTATTTGGGAGCCTCTTAGTCCGAGAGCCGTTGACCCAGGTGTCTTCGACCCGCTCCAGGACGTAGTCAGCGAGCCGGTCTCTCATCCCGCTGATCCTGACCATCTCCTCCTCCAGGTTCCTCCCGGCCAGCTCCGAGGCCGCGGCGAGGCCGATGATCCCGGGGACGTTCTCAGTCCCGGACCTCATCCCCCGCTCGTGGCCTCCGCCGAAGATGATCGGCTCGATCGGCGTTTTTTTCCGGATGTAGAGGGCGCCGACCCCCTTCGGACCGTGGAGCTTGTGGGATGAGATCGAGAGGAGGTCCACCCCCAAGTCGTCGACCTTCGCCGGGATCTTCCCGACGGTCTGGACGGCGTCGGTGTGAAAGACGATCCCCCTCGACCGGGCGATCTCCCCCGCCTCGGCGATCGGCTGGATCGTCCCGATCTCGTTATTTGCGTGCATGATGGAGATGAGGATCGTATCCTCCCGGATCGCCGCCTCCAGGGCCTCCACCTCCACCAGACCCTCCCGGGTCACCGGGAGATAAGTCACCTCGAAGCCCTCCTTCTCCAGAGCCTTACAGGGCTCGAGGACTGCGGGGTGCTCGATGGTGGTGGTGATGATGTGGCGCCCTCGGTCGCGGTTCGCCAGGGCGGCGCCCCTTATCGCCAGGTTGTCCGACTCGGTCCCGCCGCTGGTGAAGTAGACCTCTCCCGCCTCGGCCCCGATGAGCCCCGCCACCCGCTCTCGGGCCTCCTCCAGGGCGGCCCGGGCAGAAAGCCCCGGCTGGTGGAGGCTGGAGGCGTTGCCGAAGATCTCGACGAAGGCTGCAGCCATCGCCTCGATCACCTCCGGGGCCATCGGGGTGGTGGAGGCATGGTCCATGTAGATCCTCTTCATGGGAAAATCCGAGGAGCCCATAGGGTAAATAGGCGGCGAGGGTTGGGAGGATGATGTCGACCGCGCCGGAAGCGGGTTGGCGATAGAGGGCTCCAGGTCGCAAGGCCGGTATGGTGGGCGTTCATGAGGGGAGGCCGCTCGATCTGGGATCCAAGACCTTGTGGCAGGCGTCGACGAGAAATTATAAGTAAGCGGCCGCCCGATCTTCGGCCATGCTAGCCTACAACCCGCTGATCATGGCGGGGATCGTCCTCATCACCGTCGGGATCCTCTACACCCTCGTATCGGCCCGGGCGGGGGTCGTCCTGGCAGGCCTGGGGACGGTGGCGGCGGGGGTCTTCCTCTTCACCATCGTCCCGAACGCCCTCAATCCCATACCCTTCTTCTTCAACGGCCTCCTCGTCCTATGCGGCCTATGGATGGTGGCCGTCGGCGCAAGAGGCGACGGAGTCGGGCGATAACCTTTATATGGGTGGTATGCATCCACAAATCCGCAGCGGGGCCATAGGGTAGCCTGGTATCCTACAGGACTGGGGGTCCTGTGACCGGCGTTCAAATCGCCGTGGCCCCACATTTAGCGTTTCCGTCCTCGATTTTAAGGCTTCTTCATCGGTAATTCTGACGGATATCTCTTCAATTGATCTCGAATTGCCCATTGGACTCTGACGGATCGTCCCTTCTGCCAAAGGCCCGCCCAGAATGGCCGGGGTCAAGACTCATGGTTCTTTCACTCTTTCAGATTTTTGTCATCCCTTCAGATTCATCTATTTCATACTAATTTAACCAATAGTAATAAATATAGCTTACTATTTCTATCTTCATAAGACTGAATCATAAATTATGAGGTATAGAAATGAGAGAAATCTCCAAAAAATTGAGAAAAATCGCAATATCGCCGATACTGCTCCTCTTGGCGATATCGATCTCGGTTTCCTTAGCGGCTGTACCGGCCTTCGGCTACGAGTTGGTGGTCCCGGGGGACGAGGACGGGGATCTGATCGTCTCGGACGAGGAGCTGGAGGCGGCCCAGGCCTCCCTCGATGCCGGCAAGATCACCGACGAGGAGCTGGCGAAAATTGAGCACATCCACGACAACTATCCGAGGACCGTCGTCGATACTGAGGGTCGGGAGGTCACATTCTACAAGCCCGTCGAGCGGATCATCACCCGCGAGCCCGACACCTGCAGGATAGTCGTCGCCCTAGGAGACGGCGATAAGGTCGTCGCCTCGGAGCAGGCGGTCAAGTCGTGCCTCTGTCCCACCACCTTCGAGACGTTCGAAGAGGGGTGCCTTGAATGCTACAATTCCATCCTCGGCGGAAGGCTCGCGGACCTCCCCGAGACGAGCACACGGTACGACATCTACTACGAGCTGATCGCCTCCCTCAACCCCGACGTCATCATCACCTCGGGAACGACCAACGTCCAGGATTTCGAGACGAAGATCGGCTGTCCCGTCGTCGTCGCCGGTGGGGACGGCTGGAACTACAGCCGGGATGACGGCCTCTACGGCATGATCGAGGTGATAGGCGACGTCCTGGAGAGGGGAGAGGAGGCGGAAGAGCTGATCGGCCTCGTCGAGTCGAAGATCGATATGATCGGATCGGTTACTGACTCCATCGATGAGAGCGAGAGGCCGAAAGTCTACTTCGCCCCCCGGGGCGCGAAGCTCGGATTTTACGACCCGAAGGAGGGGCGCGACTTCACCAGGACGTTCACCGACTACGACCCCCTGGAGATAGCAGGCGGCAAAAACGTCGCTGAGGGGGCGGAAGGGTACGAGATAAACGTCGCCGTCGAGCAGATCATCGCCTGGAACCCCGACTACATCTTCGTCGCCTGCAGCACTCCGGAGGATGCGGAGGTGATCGACTGGATCAAGAGCTCTCCTGACCTCCAGTCGATAGCCGCCGTCCAGAACGGGAACGTCTACAACTGCTTCTATCCCCACTGCAGGGGGAGACCTGCCGATAGAAGCCTCCTGAACATGATCTACATGGCGAAGCTCCTCCACCCCGATGAGTTCAGTGACCTGGACCTGGAGAAAGAGGGGAACGAGATCTTCAAGGCCTTCCTCGGCGTTGACGGCGTCTTCACCGAGTACGCCGACTACCTGGTCTGGCCTAGGGAGTGGCTGAACGCTCAGTGAACGGTCGGATATCTGGAGAGGCGATGGATGGCTTCCTCGCCCTTCCTCTATCCAATTCCACCAGAATCAACAGGAAGATTCTAAGGACGATGATCCCGAAAAATGATCATATCACTTAATTATAATCTCTTTATTCGTATTATTTTTGCCGGCAATTATAAATAGTGCTTACTAAATTTAACTTCGTAGGATTAAGTTGTAAATAAGGAGATATCGATGTGAGAGAAATAATCAAAATATCGAGAGCAATCATAAGATTGCCCCTTATCCACCTTCTGGCGATCTCGATCTTCACAGCGGCCATGCCCGCCGTCGCCTACGAAGTCGTGGTCCCTGGAGACCTCGACAGCGACCTGATCGTCTCGGAAGAGGAGTTGGAGGCAGCTCAGAGTTCCTTCGACGATGGAAAGATCACCGCCGAAGAGCTGGAGAAGATCAAGCACATCAACGAAAATTACCCTAAGACGATAGTCGACACCGCGGGCCGTGAGGTGACTTTCTACAAGCCCGTCGAGCGGATCATCACCCGTGAGGCTCACACCGCTCGCATAGTCATCGCCCTGGGCGATGGTGACAAGATCGTCGCCTCGGAGGGTTCGATCAAAAATCTCTGTTCCGAGGAATGCTGTCCGACGTGCTACTTTACGATCCTCGATGGAAGGATGCCGGACCTTCCTGAGACGAGCACGCGATACGATATCTACTACGAGCAGATGGCTGCCCTCAACCCGGACGTGATCCTGACATCCAGCGCCACCGAAGCCCCGGACTTCGAAAATAAGGTCGGCTGCCCCTGCGTGGTGGCAACTGGCAGTGGCTGGACATACAGCTATGACAACGGCGGCCTCTACGGGCAGGTCGAGGTTATAGGCGATCTACTGGAGAAAGAAGAGGAGGCAGACGAACTCATCGGTTTCATCGAGTCCAAGATCGATATGATAAGGTCGGTCACAGAAACCTTGGACGAAAGCGAAAAGCCGAAGGTCTACTACGCGACAAGAGGCGCTACCAAGGGCTTCTACGATCCAAAGGAAAGTCGTGATTTCACCCGGACCGAGACCCATTATGAGCCGATAGACATCGCCGGCGGCATCAATGTGGCAGCTGGAAGCGAAGGGACCACCATAAACGTCGGGATCGAACAGATCATCGCCTGGGACCCGGATTACATCCTCCTTTCCAGCGGCAGTTCCGAAAACAACGAAGCCCTCGAGTTCATATTGACCTCACCCGAGCTCCAATCGATATCTGCAATCAAGAACGGCAACGTCTACAACTGCTTCTCTCCCCACTCCAGAGGCTCCCCGCCTGACAAAAGCCTCTTCAACATGATCTACATGGCGAAGCTCTTCCACCCCGAGGAGTTCAAAGATGTCGACCTGGAGAAAGAGGGCAATGAGATCATGAAGGCGTTCCTCGGAATTGACGGCGTCTTCACCGAGTATGCAGACTGCCTCGTCTGGCCGAGGGAGTTCATAAATTCTCAGTAAATTTTGGGAACTAAAGGAGGGAGAATATTGACCGGCATAATAAATTGGAACGAGCTTCGAAAGGCGATCGTCTCGGAAGGACGGAGACGAAGGAGTCACGAACGCCCCGAAGAGATGTGGGACAAGAGGGCAGAGGAGTTCAACAAGTCGACGAGAGGGGGGAGCGAGCGGACCGAGAAGCAGGTGGCAAGCCTAAAGCTCGATCCGGATTACACCGTCCTGGACGTCGGCGCAGGAACAGGTCGCCTCTCAGTCCCCATAGCTAAAATCGTGAAACAGGTGACGGCGGTCGATCAGTCGGGAGGGATGCTCAGCTATCTCGAGGAGAACATGGCCGAGGGAGGCCTTTCCAACTACAAGGCCATCCAGAAGAGGTGGGAGGATGTCGAGCTGGGGGTCGATATCGAGCCCCACGATGTGGTCATAGCATCCCACTCCCTGGGGATGTTCGACCTCCAGGAGGCTTTGGCGAAGATGGACGCTGCGGCGAAGAGGCGCGTTTACATATTCACCGCCGCTGGCAAGTGGTTCTTCGACGATCAGGAGGAGGAGCTCTGGGAGCGAATCTACGATAGGCCGCCGAGGCGAGGTGGAGGCTTCCGATCCGATTACATGCTCCTCTACAACATCCTCCACGACATGGGGATCTACGCCAACGTCGAGATCAGGGACTCTGAGCACGTCCAGCGATACGGGAGCATCGATGAGGCCGTAGAGAGGTGGAAAGAGAGGAGGGAGATTCCCCCTGAGAACGAGCCGCTTCTGAGAGAGTACCTCGCCAAAAATCTCGAAGACGAAAACGGCGGTGGGCTTGTATTCAGGCGGAGGACGAAGAGCGCCATGATATGGTGGCCCAAGTCGGAAAGCTCGTGATGCGTTGAAGTTTCTTTGATATCAAGCGAGACGAAATTCCAGGGGGACAAAAAAGTGGCATTTGACATCCGGCTCTTGGCTGGCGTATTGGCCATAGGCCTGATACTATTTTCATCTCTGAAGATCACAAGACAGTACGAGCGGGCCGTCGTATTTCGGTTCGGAAAGCTCCTCGGCGAGAGGGGCCCCGGTCTATTTCTGATAATACCGATCGTCGACAGGATCGTCAAGGTGGACTTGAGGATCCGAGAGCTGGACGTCCCGAGACAGACGGTGATTTCCAGCGACAACGTCAGCGTCGAGGTCGACGCCGTCATCTACTACAAGGTGACGAGCTCGACGAAGGCGATCGTGGAGGTGGAGGACTACGAGGCTGCTACCGCTCTTCTCGCTCAGACGACCTTGAGGGATGTCCTCGGCCAGAACGAGCTGGACACGATCCTCTCCAACCGGGACGAGCTGAACGCGGAGATTCAGACGATCCTGGACGAGATGACCGACCCCTGGGGGATCAAGGTGGTCACTGCCACCTTGAGGGATGTGGCCCTCCCGGAGAACATGCTCCGAGCGATAGCGAGGCAGGCGGAGGCGGAGCGGGAGAAGAGGGCGAGGATCATCCTCGCCGAGGGGGAGTATCAGGCTTCCCAGAGGATGAACGACGCAGCAACCCTCTACGAGGAGAAGCCCTCCGCCATGAAGCTGAGGGAGTTTCAGACCCTCACCGAGATCGCGAAAGAGAAGAATCTCATAGTCGTCTCGACAGGCTCCGACGCCATCAGGCCTTCGGCCGGGGATATCTCTGCAACCGTAGGCCTCGCAAAGGCCGTCGTCGGGAAGTAAGGCAGGGGAGTGGATATGGCGAAGATGGTGAGGCGAGTTACGACGCGGGCAGGAAAGAGGAGCAGGATGCAGGAGGCCCACGATTCCTTCGTTTTCGCACGGTACCTCTTCATGGCGGTGATCGTCGCCTCCATCATCATCCTGACGGGGGTGATCATCACCCTGGGGCCTCTGGACATATCCGTTGCCGAGGCGTATCAGGCCCTCATCGACAGGTTCTATCCTGGCTACTTCAACGTTGAACCTCTGACATCGCGGGTCGTCTGGAACATAAGGTTTCCGAGGATCGTGGGCGGGATCCTCGCCGGGTTTGGCCTTGGGGTGTGTGGATGCGTCATGCAGGCGGTCCTGAAGAACCCCCTGGCCAGCCCCTTCACCCTCGGGATCTCCTCAGGAGCCCAGTTCGGCATATCCATCGCCGCGGTCTTGGGGATCTCGCTTGTGGGCGGCCCCTACATCCTCATAGGCAACGCCTTCTTCTTCGCCCTCCTCTGCTCCTGCTTCATCATAGGGCTTTCAGCCATTAAGGGGGCGACCTCGGAGACCCTGATCCTCGCAGGGATCGCCGTCAACTACTTCTTTTCCGCCATGAGCCAGCTATTCAAGTACTTCGCCACCGACGAGCAGCTCCGGCTCATGACATCCTGGGGTATGGGGGATCTTGCCGCCTTCTCCTGGACCAAGATCCCTCTGATTTTGGGGGTATTCGCCGTATGCATACCTCTTATGATGCTCAAGGCCTGGGATCTGAACATCATGACATCAGGCGACGAGACCGCCAAGAGCATCGGGGTGGACGCAAATCGGGTCAGGATACACATAATGCTCGTCTCAAGCCTGGTGGTGGCGACGGTCGTCTGCTTCACGGGTACGATCGGGTTCATCGGGCTTGTAGCGCCCCACATGGCCCGGATGATCCTAGGCGGAGATCACAGGTTCGTAATCCCGGCCTCGGGGATCCTGGGGGCGGTGGTCCTAGTCTCCGCCGACGGCGTCGCCATGAACATCATCGCTCCGACGGTGATACCGACGGGGATTATGACCAGCGTGATCGGAGTTCCGTTCTTCATGTATCTTATGCTGAAAGGGAGAAGAAAGGAGTTTTGGGCATGATGATCCAGCTTCAGGCTAAGGGGATAGTATTTGGTTACAGCAGCTCAACGATATTAAAAGACGTCAGCTTTGAGATCGGGCCCTCGAGGCTTGTGACGATCGTCGGGCCGAACGGCTCCGGAAAGTCGACCCTGATCAAGTGCATCGACCGGATCCTAGCGCCGGAGAAGGGTAGCATCCTCATCGATCGAAAGGAGGTGACGAAGATGGACAGGATGGAGATCGCAAGAAACCTCGCCTACGTCCCCCAGAGCTCCGCCCGGACCTTCTCGTCGAACGTCTTCGACACCGTCCTGATGGGCAGAAGGCCCCACATCGGCTGGCTCAGTAGCTCCGACGACGAAGAAAGGGTCTGGGAGGTATTGAGGCTCCTCGGGATCGAGGAGCTGGCCATGAGCGGCTTTGGCGAGCTGAGCGGTGGGCAGCAGCAGAAGGTCCTGATCGCAAGAGCCCTCGTCCAGGATACGAAGGTGATGCTCCTCGATGAGCCGACGAGCAACCTTGACATCTGGCACCAGCTCGACGTCATGAACATCGTCCGCGACCTGGTGAAGAAGAGGAGGATGACGGCTCTTATGGCCCTTCACGACCTGAACCTCGCCTCGAAGTACTCTGATGGCATCATCATGATGAAGAAGGGGAGGATCATGGCCGCAGGTGACCCCGCCTCCGTCCTCACCCCCGAGAACATCGAGACGATCTACAACGTCGAGGTGGCGGTGAGGTCCCAATCCGAGGATCCCTTCATCGTCCCCATCAGGCAGATTAGGCCGAACGGCTCGAGCCCTCGCCCCGGAGGGAGGTTTTTTTCAGGCGGGAAGAGGAGGTCCAGGCTACCTCGGAGCCTAGGAGAGATAAAGGAGATCAGGTTATCGTGATCCTGGCTCTTGATGCATAGATATTCTGGAGGCGGGATCATACGAGAGACGGCTATTGAGACCTGCAAACTGACGAAGACGTTCGTGGTGTCGAGGGGGATCACCGACCTCATCCGACGGCGGCCCTCTGCCGGCGGTATCACGCCGGTGGATGGCGTCGACCTATTGATCAGAAAAGGAGAGGTCTTCGGGATCCTCGGCCCGAACGGCGCCGGGAAGACGACGCTGATCAAGATCCTCTGCACCCTGATCCTCCCGACTGGGGGCGAAGCCCGAGTAAACGGATTCGACGTCGAGAAGGAGAGCGGACGAGTTCGGGAGTCGATAGGCCTCGTCACCACCGACGAGCGGTCCTTCTACTGGAGGCTCACCGGGAGGCAGAACCTCGAGTTCTTCGCCTCCCTCCACAACTTCTTCTCCGACGACGCTCGATATATGGTCGACGAGCTCCTCGGGATCGTCGATCTGAAGTATGCCGCAGACGAGCGGTTCCTCAACTACTCGGCCGGGATGAAGCAGAAGATGGCCATCGCAAGGGGGCTTTTGAATGATCCCGCCGTCCTCTTCATGGACGAGCCGACGAGAAGCCTCGATCCAGGGGCTGCCCAGGGCCTCCGGGATTTCATCAAGAAAGAGATCGTCGAGGAGCGGGGAAAGACGATATTCATCTCGACCCACAACCTCGCCGAGGCGGAGGAGCTATGCGATCAGGTTGCGATCTTCGACGATGGAAAGATCAAGGTCATAGGAACCCCCGCCGACTTGAAGGCCAGCCTGGGCGACGGCTCGAAGCTATCCGACGTCTTCCTTCACCATACTGGAAAGAGGTTTGAGGAGAGGGGTGGGGCCGGTGTAACGGCACCGGGATTCCGCCGGGACCGGCGGGGCCTCGGCCGGGGGGGCGGCTTCGGCCGGAGGAGGGGTGGGGTATGATCGCGATCTATCGGAAGGCCCTATCCTTCGTAAGGAGGAGCTACGTCCTCCAGATGAGCTACAAGTTCGAGTTCTTCCTCCGGCTCTTCTTCATGTTCTTCAACATCCTCACCTACTACTTCGTCGCAAAGCTGATCGGGACCGCCGGGATGAAGTACCTCGAGCCCTACGGCGGCGACTACTTCTCCTTCGTCCTCATCGGGATAGCCTTCTCCGGGTACCTGATGGTCTCGCTCCGGGGGTTCTCCGAGAGCGTCCGAGACGAGCAGATGATGGGGACGTTGGAGGCGATGCTGGTCACCCCCACCGACGCCTCGGCGATCATCACCCTCTCGACCCTCTGGAGCTTCATCTTCGCCTCCTTCCGGGTCCTCCTCTACCTCGTCATAGGGGTCCTCCTCGGCGTCAGCCTCGCCGGCGCTAACGTCCTCGCGGCGCTGATCATCCTCGTCCTGACGATAGTGTGCTTCAGCAGCATCGGGATCCTCTCGGCGAGCTTCATCATGATCTTCAAGAGGGGAGACCCCATCAACATGCTCTTCATGAGCACCTCGGAGCTCTTCGGGGGCGTCTTCTTCCCCATATCGGTCCTGCCGGCGTGGCTTCAGACGGTCTCGCACCTTCTGCCGATGACCTACTCCCTGAACGGTATGAGGCACGCCCTCCTCCAGGGCTACACCTTGCGGGAGCTGACGCCGGAGATAGGGACCCTCGTCCTCTTCTCGGCGATCCTGGTGCCGTTGAGCCTCCTCGCCTTTCGGTATGCGGTCCGGAAGGCGAAGATGGAGGGGACGCTGGTGCACTATTGAACGTGTTGGAACGAAAGAGATTGAAAAAATCGCGCGGGTTGTCAGCGGGAGGCCGTTTCAGGAAGGGGGTCCCTGAAGGTCTCTCCCAGCCCATAGTCCATTTTACAAGGACCTCGATCTGCTCGTCCATATAGTCTTCCTTCTTCGATGTATCTTCGCTGCTAATATTCCGTAGGGACTAACGACACAATAATATACGAGTTAAGCATACCAATTTTATGATTCGTATTATTCCGGCGGCCGAGTCTATGTGAGGCGTTGCTGTTGATGTAGCGCCCTGTTAGGGCTGGCAAGAGCTGGATTTTAAAGAATTATGAGGCTGCAAAATGAGGCAAATGGCCTGGGTATTGGCAATGATGTTATGCATGGCGTTGGCAGTTATGCCGACTACTGCATCAGATTATACGCTGCAGGTCTTCGGGAACGCGAACATGGATGATACGATAGACGAGGATGACATAGAATACGCGAGAGGGATAATCGGAGGGACAAACGAAGCTACCGAGCTGGCTGATGCCGATTACGATGGCGACATTGATGAGGATGACATAGCTCAGATAGAGCTGATCATGAGGGGTGAAGAGAAGGAGCTTACGCTGATCGATATGGCCGGCAGGATCGTGACGATACCACGGCCGATCGAGCGTGTGGTCTCCGCTTCACTGCCTGATACCCGAATAATTGTTGCGCTTGATGGATGTGACAGGCTCAAGGGATCGGAGATCGCTGAGACTGGTAGCAGTCTCAGTGACTGGACTAGCGGTTTCAATATCGGTGAAATGCAATATGCATGTGGCGGCGCAATAAAAGATGTTGTTGACGTTGGCTGGAGCGGCACGAATGCTGAGACGATAGCAATGCTGAAACCGGATGTGATCTTCGCCTCATCAGGAACGGAAGCTGATGCCCTTCAGGACAAGATCGGTGTCTCGGCTTTGGTCAGCAGACCTTCTCGAACTGAAAACATGACATTGATGGACCAACATTCCCAACATATCAGATTTGCGGGGATAGTACTTGGTAGAGATGCCGAGGCTGAAGAGCTGATCTCGTTCATGGAAGAGAAATTAGCTCTTGTGACGGACATTTCATCTCAGATAGATGATAGTAAGAAACCACGGGTGTACTTCGCAGCTCGGACAAGTATAGAACCTGACGTTACAAAGACTACAGGCTACTATGACGCCATTGAGTTGGCAGGGGGCATCAATGTGGCAAAGGAGTGTGCAACCAGCACCAGCGAATTCGAGGTATCTAAAGAGCAGATCGTCGTCTGGGATCCTGATATAATTCTCCTCAAATGTACCAATCTTTCATCAGAAACCCAGTATACGAGAGAGATGGTGCTCTCAGACCCACTGTTCCAGAAAGGCGGTGTTAATGCCGTGCAGAACGGTGCAGTTTATTACTGCATGGCTACGAGCAGAGGATACCCTATCCAGAGACTCATCCCGGAGACCATGTATCTTGCCAAGATCTTCCATCCTGAGGAATTCGCGGATCTAGATCTGGAGACAGAGGGCAATGAGATAATGAAGAAGTTCTTCCACGAAGATGATCTTTATTCATGGTTAGCGGATAATAAAGGCTACATCCGCGACTTGATAGCAGATCCCCCAGAGGAAGGGAGCTGGTAGAAAAGATCAAGGCGGTATCGATGTTTAGACGCGACGGAATATTATTGCTGGACCAGTCTGCACACGATTACGAGGCTGCAAAATGAGGCAAATGGCCTGGGTATTGGCTCTGATGTCATGTGCGTTATTGGCAGTTATGCCGACTACGGCGTCAGATTATGCGCTGAGCATCTTCGGGAACGCGAACATGGATGACACCATAGACGAGGGTGACATAGAATACGCGAGAGGGATAATCGAAGGGACAAACAAGGAGACTGAGCTATCAGATGCCGATTATGATGGCGATGTTGATGAGGATGACATAGCTCAGATAGAGCTGATCATGAGGGGTGAGGAGAAGGAGCTTACGCTGATCGATATGGCTGGCAGGATCGTGACGATACCAAGGCCTATAGAGCGTGTGGTCTCCACTTCGCTTGGGACGACCCGAATTATCATTGCGCTTGACGGATGTGATCGGCTCAAGGGATCCGAGATTGACAGCAGCGGGAATGGTGACTGGGCTGGTGCCAGCTGCGTCGGTGAACACCAATTTGCCTGCGGCGGCTCAATAAAGGAGGTTGTGGACGTTGGCTGGGGTGGCACCAAGGTGGAGACGATAGCGGAGCTGGAGCCGGATGTGATCTTCGGTTCGTCAAGCGATGCTGATGCCCTTCAGGACAAGATCGGCGCTCCGGTGGTGGTCAGCAGCCCCTCTCGAACTGAGAACATGACAATTATGGAACAGTGGTCACAACAGATCAGATTTGCTGGAATAGTGCTCGGGAGGGATGCCGAGGCTGAAGACCTGATCTCGTTCATGGAAGAAAAATTGGCTATGGTGACAGACATATCATCTCATATCGACGATGCTGAGAAGCCGAGAGTGTACTTCGCGGCTCGAGCAGGTTCTCATACATATGACATCGTAACGACTACGGGCTACTATGATCCGATTGAGTTGGCGGGGGGGATCAATGTTGCAAGGGAGGATGCAGTCAGCACCAGCGAATTCACGATCTCAAAAGAGCAGATCGTCATATGGGATCCCGATATAATTCTCCTCAAAGGTCATAAGAGCAATCCTCCATTGGAGAACCAGTATACCATAGAGATGGCGCTCTCAGATCCGGTGTTTCAGGATGGCAGCGTGGGTGCCGTGGAGAGCAGTGCAGTTTATTACTGCATGGCTACGTGCAGAGGATATCCCATACAGAGATACATTATAGAGACCATGTATCTTGCCAAGATCTTCCATCCTGAGGAATTCGCAGATCTAGATCTGGAGAAAGAGGGCAACGAGATTTTGGAGAAGTTTACTCATGAAGAGGATCTTTTCTCATGGTTAGCCGATGATAAAGGCTACATCCGCGACTTGATAGAGGATCCCCCAGTGGCGAAGAACTGGTAGAAGACCTCATGGCCAGTTGGCCATCGATGGTGATGAAGATGGATCCATGGAGGATCCATCTTCATGCCAAAATCAAGGGACGTTCATTGGCATTATTCTGGAAATGAGTTCGAGGAGAGGGGTTTGGGGGCGGCTTTGGTCGGATAACCTACTCCCTGAACGGGATGAGGCACGCCCTCCTGCAGGGCCACATCTTGCGGGAGCCGGCGCCGGAGATGGGGACGCTATATGAAAGATTTGACCGCAAAGAGGTCTTGAAGCTCCTTGAAGAGCTGAAGGCCGAGATGAAAGAGAAGCTGGGAGATAAGCTGGCCGGGCTCCTCCTCTTCGGCTCCCATTCGACAGGGGATTATACGCGTCCTCAGATGTGGACCATTTGATCCTCTCGGATGGGGTCTCAGCCAGGAGGAGAAGGATGCGATAGACGGTCTGATCGCGGACGGCGCTAAAGTACGACGTGGTGATCTCGGCCATCGTCTATCCTTCGAAGACCTTCCAGGAGTACAGCACGCCGTCTCTTCTGAGCGTGAAGGAGGATGGGATAGCGGTATGAGGTACCAGCGAGAGATGGTGGCCCTGTTGGAGAATGCTGAGAGGGCGCCCAGGCCCTCCGCCCATTCAAAAGCCTTCCCTCACCTTTCGACCAACCCATCCTCCTCCGACCCATTATCCCACCATATCTTCGCCCTGATCGACGACGCTGGGAGGCTGAAGCCGCCGTTCTCCTCTACGAGAACCCGGCCCAGGTGCTCCCGGACGATCGCCTCCTGCTCGGGGGTCGTTATGGCGTACTGGCTTCGGAAGTGGGCCATCGCCTCCTCGAAATCGGCGAACCGCTGCTGGTGCCGCAGGCGGAAGGTCCGGACGGAGGGGTAGATCCCCATCGAATAGAGGACGTTGTAGAGGACGTCGCTCTTGGGGCCGGGCTGGTATTCCCGACCGTGGAGCCTCGGCCAGAGGTCGCGGCAGTCCCGGTCCCAGTGGGTCTCTCCGGCGAAGTGGTAGAGGTAGATGGTACCGCCCTTTGCGGCGGAAGCGATCATCTTCTCGATCGCCCCCCGGATGTCGGGCATCCCCAGGGAGAAGGAGGCGATGACGACGTCGTAAGGGGGTTTGAGATCGTCGGCGACGGAGACCTCCTCCCACCGCTTCTGGACTACGTCGATGTTATTGACCCCCTCCTCGGCCATCTTCTCTTGGAGGACCAAGACCATCCCCTCGGCGGGCTCGACGGCGGTGACGTGTTTGACCCTTTGAGCGAAGGGGATGGCGAGGGTTCCGGGGCCGGACCCGATGTCCAGGACCCTGGAGTCGGGGGTGATCTCCGTTCCCGCGATCGTCTCCTCGACGCGGTGGCTGTTCTCTTTTGACATATTCCAGAACTTGAGGGCGCTCTCCCTCTTCTCCCAGATCCGGGCGCAGTCCCGGGTGGTGCTCACCATCCGGCTCCTCTTCATCTGATCAATCCATACCTCGTTCCAGTCGATCTCGGTCATCGGGTTCATCGTGATATTCTCCTCGGATTTTCATTTTCCCATCCCCGGCCTCAGCCCCGCTGCAATGCCGCCGCCGCGATGCGAGCGAGGGCGCAGTGGGATGATCCGGTTTTCTATTTTGAGCGATCTGTTCGATTAAACAGACCTCTGTGCTTAAGATGTTTGCCGTAATTAGTATAACCGACCAGATCCGCCGGGGACATCTACTTAGAGGAGGCCCGCCCACTCCGGAGCGACAATTTTGGGTGAAGGGCAGATGACGAGCTCGGAGCTGAAACGAAAGATCGAGGGGTTCATCCATTCCGAGATGCACGTGACCTCAGCTCGGATCGCCAGAGAATTCGGCGAAGACCCTAAAGCTGCGGTAACCTGCGCCGAGAACCTGGTGGTGGCCCCCGGCCTATCCCAGAAGGTGGCGGAGGCCCTCATCTCCCTGGTGGCCGAGGGGAGGATCTTCTGGTCCCCGATCTCCAGGACCGCCTACCACCTCGACGGCCTCTTTCTCGACCTCCCGGTATCCTACGTCCAGAGACCCTGCGATCAGCCGACCTGGCTCCCGGCGGCGTTCAACTCTCCCCCCGTCCATCGACGAGTGATGGAGGCGATCCGGTTGATGGGGGCGGTCGGCCTCTATCCCGGAGTACCAGACCCATATCTTGGGGCCCGGCTCTTCGAGGCTCACTCCCACCTCGAATGCAGGATGTGCGGGCTTTGCTGCACCCTCTCCACCCCCATAACCCTGGAGCCCCAGGACGTCGAGAGGCTCTCGGCCCATCTCGGGATCGGCATAAGAGAGACGGTCGAGGTCTACGCCCACCGGGTGGAGGTGGAGGGATATGAGGCCTGGGCCATGAAGAAGACCCTCCCTTGCGGCTTCCTCGACGAGGCCGAAGGCCTCTGCAAGATACATGGGGCCCGGCCGATGATCTGCAGGACCTTCCCCCACCTCTCGCCCCGGACCCTCGGGGGCGACCCTCCGGGCGGATGGTGCCCGGCGACGGAGGACAGGCAGAGGGGCGGAAGGGGGAGGATGAGAGCGCCCCCGAATTTGCCACCTTGAACGATGGGGCCGCCTGCCCCTCCTCATCGTTCCCTCTTTCTTCCAGGCTCAATTGTTAAATTGGAGCAGATTCTGTGTTATAGAACATCAGATCGATCGTTTGAGTTACATACGATTCGGGAAAGTTTCATAAATAATGACCCGATTAAGTAAACCCTTGAGAATTTGAGCGCTATATTAAGCGGAATTTATTAAGATGGCCAGAATGAGGCGACAGAGGCGGATCGTTCGATGGAGGATCAGTATGGGCGCCCTCTGGAGGGGCCGAAGGTCGGATGGGATATCCCGAAGGCGACGGTGCGAGCTTGGGCCCTCCTCCGGCGGGCCGCCTTCTTCACCAACTACGTCGTAGCCTTCCTCCTGATCCTGACCCTCAACTTCGTCCTACCGAGGTTGATGCCAGGAGACCCCTTCCAGGCGATCTACGGGCAGGAGGCCCTCCTGGCCATGACCCCTCAGCTGAAGGCCCAGCTGATCGAGAGGCTCTCCCTCGACCAGTCGATGGGCCAGCAGTTTGTTGCATACATCCTCGCCCTCGTTCAGGGAGACCTGGGATACTCCTACTACTACAACCAGCAGGTTCTGACGGTGATCCTCGACTTCCTCCCCTGGACCCTTCTATTGATGGGAACAGCCCTGGTTCTATCTACCCTGGCGGGGCTCGTTCTGGGGATCGAGTCCGGGTACCGTCGGGGGCGCTCTCTCGACAAGGCCCTCCTAGCGAGCCTGATGTTCCTCAACGGCTTTCCTGACTTCTTCATGGGGATCGTCCTCCTCCTCTTCTTCGGGGTGGTTTTTGGGGTAGTCCCCCTCTCTGGGGCCCTCACCCCCTACAGCGGCCTTGAGGGGCTCGCCCTCGTCCGGGACATCCTCCACCACCTCCTTGCCCCCCTCGCTGCCCTCGTCTTGGTGAGGGTGACATCCCCTTACCTCCTCACCAGGAATACCATGATCACAACCCTCCGGGAGAACTTCGTCATGACGGCCAGGTCCAAAGGCTGCACCGAGGGGCAGATCAAGTACCGGCACGCGGGCAGAAACTCCCTCCTCCCCGTCGTCACCTCCACAGGGCTTATGGTCCCCCAGATGATCACAGGGGCCCTCTTCGTCGAGATCGTATTCACCTACCCAGGGGTCGGTTGGCTCCTCTACAACTCCCTCCTCACCCGAGATTACCCCCTGATCCAGGGGATCCTTCTCATGGTGACGTTAGCGGTCCTTTTGGCAAACCTCCTGGTGGACCTCCTATACCTAAAGATCGATCCGAGGGTTAGCGATGCACGTTGACGTCTGGCACGAGGTTGGGGAGAGGAACGTCGGACGGGCAGGTCTCCTTCTGATCGGGTTGATCGTCCTCCTCGCCATCTTCGCCCCCGTCCTCACCCCCTACTCCCCCCGGGAGAACACCAGCACCCAGGCCTTCAGCCGCCCCTCCGCCGATCACTGGCTGGGAACAAACGACGCCCGGCAGGACATCTGGACCCAGCTCCTCTACGGCGCCAGAACCTCCCTATCCGTCGGGTTCGGGGTTGCCCTCCTCTCGGGGTTCATCAGCGTCCTCGTCGGGGGGACGGCGGCGATCTTCGGCGGCCTCTACGACAGGTTCTGGATGAGGATCGTAGATGCCACCATCGCCATCCCCGACGTAGTCGTCATAATCCTGGTGGCGGCGTACCTCCGGCCGAACGTCCTCTTGATGATCCTCCTCCTCTCCGCCCTATCCTGGCCGGGGGGAGCGAGGGTGATCAGGGCCCAGACCCTCACCCTGAAGGAGAGGATGCACGTCTCCGCCGCCAGGACCTTCGGTGCCGGATGGTCTCACCTCCTATTCCGCCACATCGTCCCGGACCTGGCGCCGGTGCTGGTGGCTATAATGATCCAGGATGCGAGGAGGGCGGTATTCATGGAGGCGGGTCTCTCGTTCCTTGGCATCTCCGATCCCTCAGTGATGAGCTGGGGAAAGATGATGCAGTATGCCAGGGTCTTCACCTACCTGGAGGTCTGGAAGTGGTGGCTTCTGCCGACGGGCCTCGCTCTCTCCTCCACCCTGATAGGTCTGAGCTTCACCGGCTACGCCCTGGAGTCGGCCCTCGACCCGCGGCTCCGGGATCGGGACGATCATGCCGAAGGAGGAGTCTGACGATGCTCAATATCCAAGATTTGAAGGTCTCTTACGACGGGGCTCTGATCCTGGCGGGGGTCGACCTCGACCTCCTCCGGGGCGACTCCCTCGCCATCATCGGCGAGTCCGGGGCGGGGAAGACGACCCTGGGTCTCGCCCTCATGGGCCTCGGAGAGGGGAGGGTCTCCGGGAGGGTCCTCCTGGACGGAAAGGACCTAACCACCCTCGACGAGGTAGCCCGTCGGAGGATCAGGGGGAAGGAGATGGCCATGGTCTTTCAGAACGTGGAGGATGCCCTCAACCCCATCATGACCGTCTCCGACCAGATCAAAGAGGCGATCGATGTTCATCGGGAGAGGGGCGATCCCGGATACGTCGGGGACCGGGTTCGTCGTCTCTTCAGGGCCGTGGGGTTGGACGAGGCGAAGGGGAGATCCTTTCCCCACCAGCTGAGCGGGGGCGAGAAGCAGAGGGCCCTCATCGCCATGGCTCTCGCGAACGACCCCCAGGTCCTGATCCTCGACGAGCCGACGGCCTCCCTCGACGCCGTCACCAAGGCCGAGATCACCCGGCTCCTCAGGGAGAGGATGGAGAACAAAATTGCCCTCGTAATCACTCACGACATCTCCACCGCCGCGAGGCTGACGGATAAGATGGCGGTCCTCTACGCAGGACGGATCGTCGAGCTCGGCGACACCCAGGACCTTCTGGGGTCGCCCCGCCACCCCTACACCCGGGGGCTGATCAGGTCCTCTCCCAACATGACCACCCCCAAGGACCTTCAGGGGATCCCGGGGAGGATGATTCACGGCGTATCCGGCTGCCCCTTCAGCGACCGGTGCACCCAGAGGATAGAGATCTGCTCAGAGGCGGTCCCCCCCCTGGTGGAGGCGGGCGGGCGACTGATCGCTTGCCACCGGGGTGGCATCGTCCCCCTCTTGGAGCTATCGAGGGTTGTGACCAGGTTCGGGGGCCTGGCGGCCGTCGACGGCGTCGACCTCACCCTCTACGAGGGGGAGACGATCGCCCTCGTCGGCGAGAGCGGCTCGGGGAAGACGACCCTGGCGAAGACCGTCATCGGCCTCTTCGACCTCGCGGAGGGGGAGATGAGGCTGGAGGGGGAGCCGCTGGTCCGGAGGGACCGGGATTTCTATCGGAAAGTCCAGATGATATACCAAAACCCCAAGGAGTCGATCAGCCACCGGATGACGGTCCTCGACGCCGTCACCGAGCCCCTCCTCATCCAGAAGGTCGGTGGCGCCGCCGAGAGGATCGAGATCGCTAAAAGGGTCCTCGAGGAGGTGGAGCTATCCACCGATGAGGCCTTCCTGAAGAGGTACCCCCACCAGATCAGCGGCGGCGAGGCCCAGAGGGTGGCGATCGCAAGAGCCCTCGTCCTCAACCCCAAGCTCCTCATCGCCGACGAGCCGACCTCAGCCCTCGACCCCTCCGTCCAGGCTAAGATCCTGAAGCTCCTCCTCGATATACAGGAGAAGAGGGGCCTCGCCATCCTCTTCATAACCCACGACATCGCCCTGGCGAGGAAGGTCTCCGACAGATTGGCGGTGATGCTGAAGGGAAAGATCGTCGAGGAGGGGTCCGCCGGCGGGGTGACGACAGCGCCCATTCACCCCTACACCATGAGGCTTCTGGAGGTCGCCCCCGACCTCGACCCAAAAGGTCGGGGGATGAGCGGCCCCTGGGCCGTTCCGGAGGGGCCGACGATCAGGGCGAGGGAGTTCTAATCGCCGGATAAATCTCGATCTGTATCTCACTCCGGCTCTTCGATCTCGCCGAGGAGCCGCTCCATGATGACAGAGGCGGTCTTGCAGAGAAAGGCGTCCGTCCTCCCGACCGCCGCCTCGCCGACGAGCCTGCCGGTCACCATCTCCTCCAGGATCCCGTCGCACTCGTTTCTGATATCGATCAGCTCTTGAGATGGGTCGAGGCTCCTCAGGCACTCGGAGAGGTCCAGGAGCTGATCTACCTTCAGGTCCACCGCCCTCTCGACCCAGTCTTCTCCTTCTTTCGCCTCTCGACCCCCCCGAAGCCTCCGGATCTCGGCGAGGAAGGGGTCGGAGTCGTCTCCTGGTGAATCCGCCCTGGCGTTTGACATCTTTTCAGCTTCTATCGTTGCTATGTTGTTAGATGAAACTCTTCGGCTAAAAACCCTTGTGCAGAAGATGAACCGGCAGGTTTGGGGAAGGGGATCGGGGTGAAGAGCGCCCGTTCGGGCCGGAAGGAGCCGTCGCCAGGCTGATATCCCAGAACCGCCTTTTTTAAGAGGCCTATGAAGGAGATCGCGGGAAAGCCCCTCGAAACCCCGGTGGACAGGACGAAGACGAGTTGGGTGGCGAAGGTCCATCGGGAGTTTGGGCGGCCGAGGACCACCGTCGCCGCCCTATACTACTTTGCCCTGGGGCGAGAAGCTGCCGATTACCCCATCTGCGGCGGCTTCGTCGGCGAGATCAGGGCGGTAAGAAGGTACCACGAGACCGACTGCCCCAAGCTCGATAAGTGGGTCGGGAGGGCGAAGCTCTTCGGCCGCCTCCCGGAGGACGCCATCTTTCTGCCCCTCGTCGGCGAGTTCCTCCCCTCCGCCTTCGAGGATGAATCCGCGGAAGGGGGAGGGGATGGGGCCGGGGCCGCCGGCCCCGAGAGGCCGAGGATCGAGCTCTGGATGGCGAGCCCCGGCCTCGCCCGCCTCGTCCTCCCTGTCTGCTCGAAGAGGGGCGCCGCCCTCGTCTCCGTCGACGGGCGGCCGACGGCGGAGGCGGCGGAGCGGCTCATCGACCGCGCAAGAGGCGGCAGAGATGGCCGGGGCCGAAGCCGGAGCCCGACCCTCGCCCTCTGCCTCTCAGACCTCTCCCCGGAGGGCCTCGCCTTCTCTAGGGAGCTCGCCTTGCTGATAAGAGACAAAATCAGCTCCAGTGCCGATGGACCTGACCTGAGGATGGCGCGGATCGGCCTTTCCCCCCGCCAGGTCGTGGACCTCGGGATCCCCACCATCCCTGGGAAGGCGGGCGGAAAAAAAGAGACGAAGTTGTACAGCCGGTACGTCAAGCCCGCCGGCCTAGGCCCCGATAGAATTGCAGAGCTCGACGCCCTCGAGGCGTACCATCCGGGCGGGATCGCCGGGTTCGTCGAGGAGGTCCTCGCCAAGTTCGCAGGCGAGGGGTTCGAAGCCGAGGGATGGGTCCTCGAGACCGGCAGCTAGTATATTCGGGCGATAACGATGATTTGGATTTGATCGTTTCCTGGGACATATTCCAGACTCTCAGGACGCCATCTCTACTCTCCCTTTGAGGACGGTGTTCGACTCCTATTTTCTCGAACCCATATAGTAAGCTCGGTCTTTATTTGGACTGTCTTGTACTCCAGCACATCCCCCGCCTTGTAGAATTTTGATTTGGAGTTATCTGCGATCAAAGTTCCAGACTCCTCCTGGGTAAGGCTAGCATCTATGATCCACATCCCACCACGGTTCAGATCGACGGAGAACGAGCCATCTTCTTCAGTTGTCCCCCTTTGAACTCTGGGATCACCACTTTCGTCCCAGGCCCAGTAAGATGCATAGTAACTGGCTTTCACAGGCTGGTTCAGATACTTTACCTTGAGCTTGAGACTCTCCATCGCCTTTACGCTGTAAGGAGCTCTCTCGGGAAGTATTTCCAATGGAAAACCCGCGTCCCACGCGCCCTGGGACTCCTGGACATTCTGACCCTCGGCGTGAATTATCACCTTGGCGAAACTACGTGAGAGAAACAGCCCGCTCTTTCCTCCGTGCCAGGACAGATCATATACACCCGGAGATCTGACCAAGCCGAAGACATAGTCTCCTGGCCAGTAAAGCATCATATCCGAGAACAAGTAATCCATATTCCCGTATCCTGGCAGCCATTCTCCCTTTTTTAAGTCCAGACCAATCCGTTCACCTGCTGGTGTCAGGAGAAACGCAGATTCGATTCGAGGCGGAAAGATGGATGTCGACTTAGAAGGATGTCCGAAGAACGCATAACCTTTCAGCTACAACCTTATTTCGCTTTTCCATGCGGGATTGTTGAGTATTTAAAGTCAAAGGTTTCGGGACTATACAACCCCACCCGCTGAACCAAAAACTATAAGTATTTATAATGGTTATATATGGAGTTTGCCGCGTTTCGCGCTGTAAGAACGAGGACGAGCATACCGGCAAAGCTCTTCAGGCTAGACCTGGGAGGTGCCGTCTATTGAGGCGGCATCCGGAAAGCGGTGGATCGGCTGAAAACCGGAAAGGTCGGATATATGCACGCCGTAACGGGCGTAGTATATGCCAGAAGCTCAGCCGGATCCGAGAGCCCTCGCCGAGGGCGAGGCGCGGCCCAAACCTCTGGCATCGCAATAATCCCGATAAGCCGCCCTCGGATTCTCGCGACGAGGACGGAGGTATGACGAGTCCACTGCTTTGCCGGCAGGCTTTGAGTCGAGCTCGGGGCGGACAGGCCGTCACAGATTTGACCGACCCCAAAAGAGGGCAACGTCGTCGGTGCTGGTCCGCCTGAAGCTCGATTAAACCATTTTCTGGCATCATCCCCAATCCCTTCCTGTATATTTTCGTCACAGCTCTGGAGGGACCTTGGCCACCATCCGACCTTCAGTCCCAATCCAAATAAGGGGTTGTACCCCTGAGATACGATCGTCCCCTTCGTTTTCAGCATCGAGAGATTGAACCCATCCCATCTTCTTAATGGCGTTAACGGGCTCATAATCGCCCCTTACTCGCCCCGCTCCCCATCTCTCGTTTCATCTCTGGCCCTTCCCCTTCTCCGTCAACCTAAGGCCCCTTCCCTCTCCCGGTGAGGACGGCGTAAATCACCAGCAGAAGGGCGGAGAAGAGGACGATCACGAAACCGATCGGCGGCAGAATGAACATCATGATAAATCCGATCAACAGCAACGCTACATAGATAGCCACAGTGCTCTTTTTCAGGATCGATCCTGGCCTCATCTTCCTTCCACCTCCTTCTCCCATCCGCGATAGAATACGGGTTTCAAGCCCCCTCTCGGGGTCTTCGGCTCTGAGAGCCGCATCAGGACTATGCCAGTCCCTTCAGCCTCCGGATATCCTCCATGACATCGGCATACTCCCTCAGCTTCTCCTCTTCGAGCTGCTTTATGATCTCGCCTACCGGCGTCCTTAGGGAGTAGACCACTGGTGGTCGCCCCTTCCCCCTGGGTTGGGCCGTCCGCTCATCTATCCACTCCTCGACCCGGAGGTCTTGAACCGCAATGCTCACCTCAGACTGGCTCAGTTGCGCAGCCTCCTCGATCTCTTTGGATGTGGCCTCCCCAGCCTTTGAGATGTATGTGATGACGACGGCCACCGCCCGCTGCATGCCGAGGCTTTGAAGGATCTCGACGAACTCGACGTCATCTTCGTCCAGCGCCTTTAACGTCCCCTCCTTCATATCGATCCCCTCCTCCGGTCCTCATCCCCCTTCTGCGGCCTATCCTCGCAATCTATCGAGGATACGGCGCCCTTGAAGACGATCAGCCTCTTCCCCTGCCCCAGATCTATCAGAAGCTCGTAGTTGTTGTAAGCCACCAGGACGCCCTTGATGGGGCGGCCGTCCTTCATCCGGATCATGATGGGCCGATTCAGAAGCTCAGGCAGGAACTGGGGCGGGCCGCCTTTCTCATCGACCCCGAAATCCCCCGGGGTGGCTCCAGCCTGGTCATCGGCATTTCGGTCTACGCTAATGCTATCCTTCATTGCTGGCTCCCTCGGGAGGTAAGAGGTGCTATAAAGATATATATTTTTTGATTTCTAAAATCCGAGGGATCGAGGAGCCTACGACGCCGCCAGGGCTGCTGACGATTGTAGGCGGGTGGGAGAAGGGGATGCCAGGATGAACCTTCTCTCCCGCCTCCGGGACCGAAAAGGTGAAGAGAACCCTCATGCTCCGCTGCCGCAGGCTCCAGGACATCAAACCTCATCTGCCGAATATCGGAACAAATCGAGGCTCTTGTCTATATAATGGCCGATAACCTCGCGGGTCTCTCCACCAACTGCCGTCTATGTTAACCGGTGGAAGGCTGCTGTAGTAATATGTCTGGTACGCGGTCTCGTCCAGGAAGGATCGCGCCACTGGATACCATTCGTCATGAAAGATGCGGTCATCATAATCTCTGAAGGCGATGGGATAACCATATGCACTATAGTAAGTCCGGTATGTGGTCCCATCCAGGAAGGATCGCGCCACGGGATACCACTCGTCGTGGAAGATGCTGTCATCATAAAATCCCACTGCTATGGGATAGCCGTAGGCCCCATAGTGGGTGATGAAGCCTGAGCCAGATGAAAGCCAATCGGGAGGCTGCAGCTCCGGTCCCACCTCCGGCGCTGCAGCCTCCCGATTGGCTGGTGGTGGCGATCCGATCGCTATTGCTGCCAGCAAGAGGCACCCTAAAACCGAGAGAATCTTTCTCACGTCACTAACCTCCATTTATCCATCTATTTTGGACCCCGATATCCCCATTAATCCTCAAGGTTTATAACAATTACGCCGATAGAAAATGCTGTCAAATAGCATATCAACGAGGCACAATTGATAGATAGATCAATCTGTGGACTTCGATTCGCCGGAGCCCCTCCCTCAGGACGCCGTCATATTCCGCTGCCAGCAGAGGCCTTATCGGCCAAAAAAACGGCGATCCGCGTACCATAAGCCAAAGTCAAATGCTTGACCGAGAGGATCCTCCCTCAATAACCAGATCCCCACATTTCGGTATTTCAATTGGCTCTCGGCTGTATTTCCGGGCGCCCTCAAAATCGTCTTCAAGGAAGTCTCCGCTCTGATTCTTGAGCTCGTTATCGTACTCATCGAGGACGATCTCTTTGAGCTTCAGCTCTTCCTGGAACTCTCTGATCTCGTCCCTCAGAGAGCCGTGTTGTTTGACGAACTCTCTCCGAGGCTTGATCTCTGACTCTTCGGCCAGATTCGAGAGGGGTTCTCCGGCCTCGGTGGCGAGGTTCTCCCATCGCTTCTTATCCTCGGCGGAAGGAAGGTAGAGATAGACATAACGAGCCCTGTCAAGCTTAACCAATACGTCTACCAAAGGTGTAATTGGGCATCAGGCTTTTAAAGATTACAAGTAAATTGGTGCGGGGGATGGGATTCGAACCCACGAACTCCTGCGAGACTAGGCCCTGAACCTAGCGCCGTTGACCTGGCTTGGCGACCCCCGCGATCAAGAGGCAACAATCAAGTCGCAGTACACCTATTTAACTGTATTCTTGCGCTTCGCCGTCTTCATATCCTCGATGATCCTGTCCTCCCCATTATCGAGGACCCTGAAAGGCTTGATGGTGGGGTTTCCGGGAGGGGCTGGTGGAGGGATTGGGGGGGTGGGGCAGCTCGCTGGCCCGGCGACAAAAGGCCAATACCTTTAACTATATTCGGGCTGGAGTTGGAGGACGTGCGATCGATCCAGAAGACTGGAACAAAAGAGGCTGGCGGCAAACTGGAGCGGAGCAGGACGTCGGGGGCGAGATATGTCCTGTTGAGGCCGGCAGGCTATCCTCTCAAGAGCGTCTTTCAGGACAACCCCGAGGTCGACGACCCCCGCCTCTTCGAGCGCTACGCCCGGGAGCAGTGGTATGGGGAGCTGGTGAGGCCGGGCTGCTACCTCTTCGACCGGAGGCTCTACCCCGACTTCGCCTTCAAGGTGGTAAAGGCCAACCCCAGGGTCTCGGTCGTCGGATCGGAGACGAGGATCGTGGTGGAGAGGAAGAAGGCCGAGGCGGAGAAGATCAAGAGCGAGGTCAGCTTCGACGACGTCGTCGGCCAGGAGGAGGCGAGGCGGAAGATGAAGATCGTCGAGAGGTTCCTCGCCGACCCCGAGATCTTCGGCAAGTGGGCCCCCAGGAACATCCTCTTCTACGGCCCCTCCGGCACCGGGAAGACGATGATGGCCAAGGCCCTCTCTCGGGAGACGAAGGTCCCCATGATCCCGATCAAGGCGACGTCCCTCATCGGCGAGTTCGTCGGCGAGGGGTCCCGCCAGATCCACGGCCTCTACCAGAGGGCGGAGCAGATGGCCCCCTGCATCATCTTCATCGACGAGCTGGACGCCATCGCCCTCGACCGGAGGTACCAGGACCTCCGGGGCGACGTCTCGGAGGTGGTGAACGCCCTTCTGACGGAGATGGACGGGATCCACTCGAGGAAGGGGGTCTGCACCATCGCCGCCACCAACAAGATCGAGTTCCTCGACGAGTCGATCCGGAGCAGGTTCGAGGAGGAGATAAAGTTCGGGCTCCCGAAAGCGGAGGAGAGGCTCGCGATCCTGGCGAGGAACGTCGAGACCCTCCCGGTGGTGGTGGGACCCCTAGACCTCGCCGCCATCTCCAGGCTGACGGAGGGCTTCTCCGGCCGGGACCTCGTCGAGAAGGTCCTGAAGGTGGCCCTCCACGGCGCCATCATCGACGATGTCACCATCGAGCAGCGCCATCTGGAGGCGGCGGCGGCGAAGGCGAAGAAGGAGACTAAGGAGCCTCCGGCGGAGATGTTCTCCTGAGGGCGCAAGCCTTCTTTCGCCCCTTCATCCTCCCGTCGGCTTCCTCGCCTTAATACCCGCCATCCTCGTCTTCTCTCTCATCCCACCCCCCTCCGATCCCTTCATCTTCCTTCTAATACCCCGGATTCCTTCCACCATCTCCTCCCGCCCAATCGTCTTCTTCCTTCTCCTCATCCCCCCTAACTTCGCCATCTATTGCCTCTTCTTACCTCCTCTCCATCCGTCCGCCCGCCCAATTTCGGCCGATCGCCTTCCTTCCGATGGCCCCATCGGCGGAGCCGCCTGAGGAAAGGGCTTTTGTACACTTCAGTCCAATAGGGGTCAGAATGGCGATGTTATGTGGCGGGAGATTTTGGCGAAGTTCAAGCGCTATCCAGCGCAAGAGAAGGTTGTAAGGCTGATCCTGGAGAGGGGATTTCAGGTGAGCGAGCGGGGGAGGGTCGTCTCGGGGGGGATCGAGATACCCCACGCCCAGATCGCGAAGGAGCTGGACGTCGACCGGAGGGTGGTGGACACCACCGCTGCGGCGATCGTCGAGGACGGGGAGCTCTGGAAGATCTTCAAGAACGTCCGTTCCATGACATCCCTCGCCGACGTGGCGCCCGTCATGGGCCTAGGCGTCATCGAGATCACCCCCGTCGACGCCGCCCAGACCGGCCTTTTGGGAGAGGTGGCGAGCGCCGTCGCGGGTTACGGCCTCTCGATAAGGCAGGCGGTCTCCGACGACCCCTACTTCGTCGAGCAGCCGAAGCTGACGATCATCACCGAGGCGAAGATCCCCGGGGAGCTCGTCCGGCTCCTCATGGACATCCGGGGCGTCAGGAGGGTGACGGTCTACTAGGGCTCGGGGTGATGGGAGATGAAGATCGGAGTATGCGGAGTATCCTGTGAGATCTGCCCCCGAAGGTTGAAGGGGGCATGCCCCAACGGGGAGGCGGGATGCCTTCCCAGGATGAACGAGTTTTGCAAGATATCGACCTGCGCCTTAAATAAAGGCGTGAGCCATTGTTTCTCTTGCCCCGAGTTCCCATGCGAGACGACGAGGGCGGGGCCGATAAGCCTCGGCTTCTGCCAGTACATCTCAGGATAGAGCCCCCCTGCCCCAACTCACCGGAGGAACTCCGCCCTCGCTTTCTCTCTCTTTCCAGAGAGCGAAAAGCCGAGGCTCCTCAGAAGTTCCTGGGTCCTGCCGCTGCCGTGGATCAGCACCTCCACCAGGTCCAGAGGCTCGTCGATGTCCGTTGAACACCGGAACGACTCGAAGACCCCCGCCGAGAGGCCCAGCTCTTCCGCCTTCCGAAGGTGCTTCAAGAAGCTCAGGCCGTAGTAGCTGACCCGGAACCGAGGGTCTCTGATGAGGATCAGGTTCGTCCCGCCGCCCCTCCCCGGAGCGATCACCACGTCCCCCGGGGTTTTGACGAGGCCGTCGAGATCCGAGGGCCTCATCAGGGGGAGGTCCGCCATGGCGATCAGGAGGTCGGAAGGCCAGCCCCTCCTTCCCTCCGCCTCGATGACGAGGTTGAGGGCCTCGTCCAGCTCTTTCGGACAGTCCTGAACCTCGATCCCGGACCCCGTTCCTCCTCCGCGTATCCTATGGTCCAGGAGCCACTCCTCGGGAAGGAGGCCCTTCAGCAGGATCGTTACCCTTCCCAAACCCGAGACCGCCTCGAGGACGTCCTCGAGCATGGCGAGGGCGAGCTCCGCCCTCTCCTCCGACGACAAGACCGCCGAAAGCCTGCTCTTCGGACAGTCGAGCTTGAAGGGCATGATGACTCGGATCGACCGCATATCTGGTCAATGACGTCTATCTCGACTCGAGAGGCAGGCCCGGATCACGTCCAGCTCCCGAGGTCGGAAGAGCCTCCCCCCGGCCTTCGGGAGGGAGAGCCCCCGGAGGACGACGGCGGGGGTCCCGTCTCCGCCTTCGCCCATGAGGAGGTTTGCCATACCGGCGATCTCGTCGGCGATCGCCTCTAGGGTGATCTCCAGCTCTCTTCCCTCCAGGTCCCGCTCGCCCCGCCAGTCCCGCAGCGGAGCGACGCCGGCCCAGCCGATGGCGACGCCGGCGACGCCGCATCGGAAAGGCCTACCGCAGGTGTCGGTGACGATGACGGCGCATTCCTTACCGAGGCCGCAGCGGATCCTCTCGGCGCTGGCTCCGGGGTCCACCGGTAGGAGGAGGATTCTCCCCTGGCTGACGTTCGATCTATCTATGCCAGCGTTGACGCCGATGTGGCCGAACTTCGTCGCCACCAGGAGGAAGGGGTCATCTAAAAGAACCTCCGCCGCCTCCTCCAGAACCGCCTCGACGAACCGCGGGTCCTTCTCCAGCTTTCCAGCGATCTCCTCGGCCCGAGCTGAGGGGGAGTAACCCTCAAGCTCCCTCGCCCGTCCCTCCGCCTTGGAGACGACGGTGGAGGCTATGCAGACGACGTCACCGTCCTGGACGGGAAAGCGCTCCCTGACCATCGCCGCGAGGTCGTCCCCCTCTTCGATGGCGGGAAGGCCCCTCACCAGATGGCAACAGACCGGGTCCATCGATATCGGCTCCGGAGCGGCTCCTAGCTACCTGAACCGCTCCTCGTAAGGCATTCTGCTCAGGTGGTAGAGCCTCGCATGGACGAGGAGGTCGAGGAGGTAGGAGTAGTTCTCGGCGACGATGGCGAGCCTCTGGTCGCCCCTCTCCTCCCACGGCAGAGAGTTGTAGCTCTCGGCGAGCTCCCTCCAATATTCCGCCGGGAGGAACTCCAGGAGGTAGAGGTGGCGGTCGGTGAAGGAAAGGCTTATCTCCGGCTTCATGGCAGGTCAGCCCCCTCAGGCCGAGCCCTTCTTCTCCACGACCTCTGAGAAGGCGAGGGTTCCGCTGATCTTCTTGATCTTCGCCCGGACGATGTCGCCCTTGGCGGTCCCAGGAACGAAGATCATGAACTTATCGACCCTGGCGATGCCGTCGCCCTTCCTTCCCACCGAGTCGATCCGCAGCTCGTAGGTCTCTCCCTCCTCGATGACGTCCTTGGGGACGACCGTCTTCGTCTTCCTCTTCCTGACGGGCCTATGAGCCCCGCAGGCCTCGCACTTGAGCATCAGGACGCGGTCGCTTCTGATCAGCTGGGTGTCGGGCCTGTGGCACTCGGAACAGATGACGTACTCCTGGACGTAGGAATCGATGTGCCGCTCCAGGTTCTGCTCCGTGAACCTTCCCTGGAAGACGGCGTGCTGCCCCTCGATCTTGCCGGCGGTCCCCATCTCCTGGAGGATGAACTTCATCAGGTGGTCCGGATCGCGGTTGAGGGCGTCGGCGATGCTGGCGAAGTTCTCGAGGACCGTCGTCTTCCCCTCGTAGAATATTTTGGGCGTTGGTATCACGAACCTGTCCTCGGTCCCCCTGGAGGCGGGAAGCCTGCTCATGGCCCGCTCGAGCCCTTTCATGTAGTCTTCCATCAGAACACCGATCGATCTCGGTTATTTTATCAGCTCGGCGCCCTTCTCGACGACGATGTAGATCGGCGTGGGCAGCTTATGTCCAGCCCTCCTCAGGGCCATCTTCGCCTGGGGGACCCCCTGGGGCGTGGTGCTGACGGAGAATATCTTCTGTTCCGCGTCCACCCTCGCCGCGGTCCCGACGGCCTTCCCGAAGGCGTGGCGCATGCCGCTGGAGACTCGGTCTGCCCCGGCCCCCGTCGCCTGCTTGTTCTCCCTGATCACCTGGTGGGGGTAGACCCTCAGCTTCATGTGGAAGTTGAGCCTGCCGACGTAGGTCATGAGGTAACGGTTGGCGGTGACCCTGGCAGCCTCGAGGGCGGTGTGCCTGATCTGGCAGGGCTCCTTGGCCACGAGGGTGAGAGTGACGGGAAATTCGGTGTTGAGGTTGCCCATGTCGAAGTGGACGACCTTGCTTCCTGGAACGCCCCCCATATACTCTCTCCGGGTGTAGGGGCGCTCCAGCCTTCTGTACATGCTTGCTGGTTTACGTGTCAAAACTGAATTCCTCCAAAGTGATCTTGAGCCAGCCTAATACATCGATATGGTTTATAAGCGTTGGGGGAGGAGGCGGGAGCCTCCCACCACTCCCAGGGCTTGGTGTTCAGACCGTCGTCGGTGTCGATGGAGAGATCTCTCCCGCGATGGGCGCCTTCATGAGAGCCTCCGCCTCGTCGACGGCGCTGGTGTTGGCGAGGGCCCACATCAGCTTCACCAGGGCCACCTCGGGGAGGATGTCCCCGCCCTCGATCCCTCCGGCGGCGAGGATGTCTCTCCCGGTATCGTATACCCGGTCGCAGATCCTACCCCGGAGGCACTGGGAGGTGATCACCACGGGGATTCCGGCGTCGCTGGCGGTCTTTATCGCCCCCACCCAGTCGGAGGCGACGTGGCCGAGGCCCGTCCCCTCCAGGACGATCCCCCGGTACCCGGAGGTGATGTAATGCTCGAAGAGGTCGGGGCTCGCTCCGGGGAAGTACTTGACGAGGGCGCATCTCGGCTCAAGCCCGTCTTTCACCTCCAGCTCGACCTCGCCCCTCCTCCGGTGCTCCCCCAGGATCACGATATCCCGCGATGGGTAATCTACTCGGGCGATGGGGTGCTGGTTTATGCTCTGGAAGGCGTCCCTGCGGGAGGTGTGCATCTTCCGGACCCGGGTTCCCCGGTGGACGAGACAGAAGCCGTCGCTGGAGGTGCCGTGCATCACCACCGTCACCTCGGCGATATCGCTCGTCGCCACAGCCGCCGCCGATATGGCGTTCATGGCGGCGTCGCTGCTGGGGCGGTCGGAGGACCGCTGGGAGCCGACGAGGACTATGGGAACAGGCGTCTTTATCATGAAGGAGAGGGCGGCGGCGGTGTAGGTCATGGTATCGGTTCCGTGGGTGACGATGACGCCGTCAGCTCCCTTCTCAATCTCCGATCCGACGGCCCTGGCCAGCTCCTGCCAGTACTCTGCCTTCATGTTCTCGCTGAGGATGTTGTATATCACCTTCCCCTCATAGTTCGCGATCTCCAGAAGCTCCGGGATCGATGAGATTATCTCTTCGGCGGAGAACTGGCTGGTTACGGCCCCGGTCCTGTAGTCGACTTTGCTTGCTATCGTCCCCCCCGTGGAGAGGATCGAGACCTTCGGGAGTCCCTCCCGCCGCGGCGGGGGCGGAGGCGGCGGGATCTTGAGGGCTTTACCCTTGGCCACCAGCTCCACGGTGGCCCTTTCCGGATCGAAGCCGGCGTTGTAGCCGCTGTCCATCTTTATGACGACGCGGCCGCTCACCGAAGGCATAAGAACCCCCTCGCGCCGGATGCCGTCCTTCGTCACCGCTATTCTGTCCCCCAGTTCCAGCATCACCGCATCATCTCCTGCCTCCTTTTTGGCACGGTGTGACGCCGGTGGATGAAAAACGTTCCCCTCCGCGGGAGGTCTCCCACCGACGAGGGTGCTGCCATCTCCTCCGCCGATGTCCGATAGATTTATATCTTCGTTTACCTCCCTTCAGAGTGACGCAGCAAAATTGCTATGAAACAACAATGTTGCCAATAAATTCGAATGGAGGAGGGCGGAGATGGAATCCTGGGGTAGGTCGGGTACGAAAGGGCGGTCTCGAGGCTCATATCCTCTTCTTTTAGGTCTCAGCACCGGCTCTGCTCCTCGTTTGGCTCAGAGTTCTGGGGCGGTCTCCCGTCGGCGAGTTTTTGTTTCCGGCCACCAGCTCGCCATCCCTCTTATCGTCGGCCTGATAGCTCTCCTCTCGACGGTGGGAATGGTCGCCGGAGGCGCCTCCGCCACCTCAGACCTCTCGCTCTCATCGGCGCCGTCGTCTGGCGGTGAAGTGATCGTCGCGGGGGAGGCGTTTGGCTACACCGTCACCGTGAGAAACTCCGGCCCCGACGACGCCACCGGCGTTCTGGTCAGCTCCGATCTATCCATTCCCGAGGGGGTCTCCATTTCGTCTTTTGCCGTCAGCGGTGGAGAGTATGACCAGAAGACGGGGGTCTGGACCGTTGGGTCCCTGCCCGCAGGGGAGGTCGAGAGCCTGACCATAGAGCTATCCGTCGCCTCTTCGGTCCCACCGGGAGGTGCGATCTTTTACTCCGGAAAGGTGACGGGGGAGGGGATCGATCTCAACCCTGAAGACGATGAGGCCACCTGGCAATCCGCGGTGACGACCGACGCGGATGTAGAGGTGATCGTGACCAGCTCGTCCCCGGAGGGGGAGCTGGAGGATCGGTACCTTTACACCGTAGCCATCAGAAATCACGGCCCGAGCGATGCTAGAAATGTCTGGTTCAAGGATCTCATCCCCGCAGCCATCTGGCTGAACGGAGCGAGGTACAGGGACGAGGCGACCGGCGATGAGGGTGAGTGGATCGGCTTCCTGGACCTCGGAGACCTGGCGCCGGGGGAGGCGAGGACCACCATCGTCTACGGTGACCCGTGCCCTGTCGCCCTCGATCAATCGAGCTCTCGGGTTACGATCACCGTCTGGTGGACGGACGCCCTCGATCAGGCCTGCAACTCGGAGGTGGCGAGCTGCCGGGTAGATATCCTCGATTGAACCTTTCTCCCCTTCTCGGCCCCTAATTCGTCCCGGGCTCAAATTCCTCTCGGGATCAATTCGTCCCATCGCCACGGCCTCCCCATCCAGAGGAAAGCTGATTAATATCGATCCGTCGAAGGTCTCTGGAGAGGGTTCAACCTTGATATATTTCGTCACCGGAAACAGGGGAAAATTCGAGGAGGCCCTGGGGATCCTGGGGGAGGTCGAGCAGAGGAACATCGGCTACCCCGAGATCCAGGCCGAGGCCTTAGAGGATGTGGCGGTATTCGGCATCTGGGATGTCTTGAAACGGCTGGCGGGCCCCGTGATGATCGAGGACGCCGGGCTCTTCATCGACTCTTTGCGGGGCTTTCCAGGGGTCTACTCCGCCTACGTCTTCGATACCATCGGAAACGACGGCATCCTGAAGCTTTTGGACGGGGTGAAGGAGAGGAGGGCGACCTTCAGGTCGGTGGTGGCCTACGGGGAGCCGGGGATGGAGCCGGTCCTCTTTTCGGGGGAGCTGGAAGGGACGATCGCCCTCGAGCCCCGGGGTTCTGGGGGCTTCGGGTACGACCCGATCTTCCGGGTGGGGGAGAAGACGATCGCCGAGATGGGCCTCGATGAGAAGAACCGGATCTCTCACCGAGGGGTATCGATCCGCGCCCTGAAGGTGTGGCTCTCATCCCGGTGATCTGCCGGGGTCAGCACTTCTTCCTCTTCTGAAGGACGCACTTGGGGAGCATACGGCTGTCGATCTCCTTTATCCGGGGGGCCTGGACGGCAGAGATGTAGAGGGTCCTCCCCTCCACTTCGACTTTTTGGTCCATCGGCTTTGGAGGGCTGAGCCTCACCGGGAGGAGGATGGGCCCCTCGCAGGTGGTGGCTATCCGGAGCTCCGAGAAGCTGTTTTTGATGTAATCTCTGATCTCGGGGGATATGGACGGGTCAGGAGGAGGGCAATTTCGAGCGGGTCTTCCTGGCATCTCCTGAGAGTTCTCCCTGCCCCTAGAAATAGTATACCTCCTGAAGGGCTCTTCTGCCGCCATCCGGTACAGCATATCGTCCTCTTTTCGGATGGGCAGGCCTCCTCGGCCCCGGCTATGGTATACCTTTTATAAGCCCCGGTGTTGAACCCTCCCTCGTGGCCAGGAGGAAGAAGGGATACTACAGGGGTAGGGACCTGGCGAGGCAGAGGATCGAGAGGCTCTTCGTCCTCGCCGAGGAGGAGCATCGCCACCATCCTGAGAGGAGCGACCGGTATGTGGAGATCGCCAGGAGGATGGGGATGAGGATGAGGGTTCGGATTCCCCGTCGGCTGAAGAGGCGGATCTGCAAGGGGTGTCGGTGCTACCTCTGCCCAGAGAGAACCCGGGTGAGGCTGAGGGATGGGGTCGTCACGGTAACCTGCCTTGAGTGCGGAGAGGAGATGAGGTATCCTTACCGGAGGGCCCGATGATATCGGAGGGCCCTCGTCGCCTCACCTCCCCGGGATGGGGGGCCAGAACCGGAGGGGCGAAGCCGGGCATCGCCGGATCGCTCCGCCTCGCGGGGGCGGCCCAGGGGAGGCCGCCCGGGCAAAGGGCGAACCAACACCTTAGTCCCACCGCCTGGCCCTCCCCTCAGTAGAGGCGTTGGAGGTAGGCTCTCCGGAGTTCTCATCTCGTGGGGTTTCCCGGAGCCATGGTCGTCGTCGAAGGGGCGTCCTCCGACGATGGCTGCGGGATCTACAAAAATTTTTAATATAATGATGGAAGAGATGATGGGAGCCGATGATCCTGGAGGTGGATTATGGGACCGTTATGGAGCATAGGACCCTCTTATTGGTGGCATCTTCCTTGGACCGTCATGTCCTCCGTCGGGGTGCTGGACCAGCCTGGGTACTGGCCCCCCGAATACGTCGCGGCATCGAGGGCTATCCTCGTCCTCCTGACGGCCTATCTGGGGTTCAAAGCCCTCTTTTTGCCCTTCAGCTTCCCTGGAGAGGAGGAGTAGGGCCATAGCCTCTCCCCTTTCCTCAGTCGCGTCTCCCATCCCTCCGAGGCTCTGAGCCCAGGGGTCGGAGGCCTTGGGAAGCTTCTTCCCATCGCCGGGTTGGATGAGCTGGCTGGTCTCGGCGACAAGCCTGATACGGAGGGGCGCGCCGGGTGGGCAGGTCCCCTCCGCCATCCCGGGGCGACCGATGGGTCATGCCGAACGAGTCTCGCGCACCCTTCGATTGACCGTATAGGCCCCTCCCTCCTGCTCGCTGGCAGCTCTTTTGATGATCAAAACTTCTCCGCCAAATCCGACAATTTTTCTATGAATGCGTTCGTAAACACCCCCACCAGGAAGCAGACGACGACCCTCATGTTATCGCCGAAGTTCGCCTCGAAGGATGAGACGTCCTGAGCCGTGAGGGTTTCGGCGCTCGAAGCGATCAGCGTCGTGTTGTTGATCAGCAGAGGTCCATCCAGTCCCGACAGGTTCAAAAGGCCGATGCTGGTGGCATTAAGATAGCTGGTGGTCGGTCCGCCTCCCGTAGTCATCATCCCTAGATCTGTGAGCAGGTAGGCTATGAAGCCGAATATCGCCGCGAGGAATGGTAGGGCGGTGTACCAGAGCCTCTTATACTCCTGGACGACGCCGGTCGTTTTTATGTCATTCACAGTGCCCATCATGATCTGCGCCGATGCGCCCAGTCCGGCGAAGAGGGACGCCCAAAGGGGAACATTGAGGACGTATTTATAAGGCGGATGCATCAATAAATATCCAAAAAAGATGGCTGTAGCCATCCCGTAGAACATTGAGGAGAGTCCATATTTCGCGATGACGAAGGAGAGATAAGTCCATCTCGGCAGACCAAAAAATTTGAACTTATGCTGATTCAGCTCCATCGTAAAAAGCCGCATACCCTTGTCCGACTCTTTAATCGACTCAAGAGAATTCTTATCTTTATACAGCATCTCTCGAGATTTATCATAATTTGATATGGCATCTTCTACGTGGACGTTTCTCGACTCTCCTATCTCCAGAAGACTTCCAAGCTTGATAAGCTTCTCTTCTGCCCAAGTTCTCATCCTCAGTTCCTCTTCGAGCTGAGGAGTTGAAGCATCTTTAATGGTGGCATCATTCGACATACAGCTATAAAATGTTTTTTTCCATATATCAAATTTTCGATTTAAAATTTATATTGCCAAAATATATAATACGCATCTGCACTCATGGGATGGAAGATCCCAAGTATCTCACCACCAAATCCCCGACGTTGATAGATGACATCAAATATTCCATCACAAGGGCCGTCAGGATCTGGAACGGGAAGGGAAGGGGCCTGGGGCCGGCCGGTTGGGTCGATCCTCCTCCGCCGTCGAGGCGCGGCTGACGGGGCTGTAGTTTTTTACTTCGTAAACCTTTCCAGGCTTGTGAGGATTCATTTTATCTTTAGCTGGCGGGCTTTTTTATAAGGGACCTTCCCTCCCTCGACGGGATCTTCTAGAAGTTCTCACCATCATACTTATATATATTGGAGGGCTCGCCCTGGAGCTACCAGGGACGATGTTCCGGATGGTGGTTACGGCATGGATGATATGATCGGTCAGAGGGGCGTCGACGAGGTCATCAGCCCCTTTGCGGAGAGGATGTCTCGGGTTCCCAGGTCCTTCATAAGGGAGATCCTTAAGGTGACGGAGGACCCTAGGACGATCTCCTTTGCGGGCGGCCTTCCAAATCCTCGGTTCTTTCCGGTGAGGGAGGTGGCAGAAGCCGCCCAGAAGGTATTGAGGGAGAGCGGCGAGGCCGCCCTCCAGTACAGCACCACCGAGGGCTATCTTCCCCTGAGAGAGCTGATCGTCGAGAGATATGCGATGAAGGGGATGAAGGTCGATCCCGAGGAGGTCCTCATAACGACGGGCTCTCAGCAGGGTCTCGACCTCTTGGGAAAGACGTTTCTCGACAAGGGAGACCGGGTCATCGTCGAGGAGCCGACCTATCTCGCCGCCATCCAGGCCTTCGGGATCTTCGAGCCGGAGTTCCGCTCCGTCCCCCTGAAGGGGGATGGGATAGACCCGAAGGCCCTCTCGGCCGCCCTCTCGGAAAGGCCGACGAAGCTCTTCTACGCCGTCCCCAACTTCCAGAACCCCACCGGTGTGAGCTACTCGGAGGAGAGGAGGAGGATGGTGGCAAGAGCGATGCGAGGCTGCAGGACCGTCTTCATCGAGGACGACCCCTACGGCGAGCTGAGGTTCATCGGCGAGGAGGCCCCGTCGATGAGGCGTTTTCTCGGGGGGAAGGCCGTCCTCCTCGGCTCCTTCTCCAAGGTGATCTCGCCGGGGCTTCGCCTCGGCTGGGCCTGCGCTAGAAGCGACATCATGGAGAAGCTGGTCATCGCAAAGCAGGCATCGGACCTGCACACCAGCATCCTATCTCAGAGGATCGCCTACCAGTACCTGGCGGATAACGACGTCGGCGAGCATCTCGAGCGGATCCGGTCCGGGTACAGGAGGCAGAGGGACCTGATGGTGAAGATGATCGAGGAGAGCTTCCCCGCCGGGGTCGAGTACACCAGGCCCGAGGGAGGGATGTTCCTCTGGGTCTCCCTTCCCGGCGGCCTCTCTTCCCTCGACCTCTTCAACCGGGCCATCGAGAACAACGTTGCCTTCGTTCCGGGGCAGGCCTTCTACGCCAACGGCGGCGGAGACAACACCCTCCGGCTGAACTTCTCCAACTCCAGCGAGGAGAGGATCGTGGAAGGGATGGGAAGGCTCGCAAAGTCCATCGAGGAGATGATCTGGCCGTCGACCTGAGGACTAGCTGCCGGCGCTTCTCCGGGCCCCGCCAGGACTGCTCCTCATCGAAAGCGAGCCTTCAGGCGTAGGCCCCTCGCTCCCGGGAGCCCCGCCCATCGATGATCAAATTCTCTCGCGTATATAAATCCCCGGGGCGGAGGACCACCAGAGCCCGACGTCCACCGGTGACGAGGTCGGTCACCTCGACCTCCGCCTCCTCCGACCGGCTTTGCACGTAAAGGGCTGATTTAGCCCTACTTTACGTGCAGACACCAGACTTTACGTGCAAGAACTCAGGGTTGATTCCATTCTCATACATCTCATGGATGACGACGGTGAGGTTGTAGGCTACAATTTTTGCCAGCAGTTCGTTTACCTGAGCAACGGGATTCTTCGACTTTAAGGTCTCACCGAACTTCCTCTTGATCGCGGCATTCGTAGCTTCGATATTGCTCCTCTTATGATAGTGGTCCATGAACTCGTCTCTGTTAAGCTGGAAGAAATGGTACATCTTTTTCCAAAGGGGCGATCCTCCAGCTCTTCCTGTCGCGTTCTTCCTGTACGGGATATATGCCGTACCTCCAACACCACCTACAATTTCGAGGTTCTTTCGCGACGAATAAGCCATATCAGCAGACACCTCATCGATGGTGAAGCCCTCGGCGGTCTTTCTGATCAAGGGACCGAACTGAGGCGAGTCGTTACCATGTTCATCAGTTATTGCCACCGCAGCTACAACGTTGGTTTTGACACCTGAACAAAGATGAGCTTTCACCCATCGGTGTTGTTTCTTTTCGCCGTGCTTCATGCCACAGTAGGCATTGAATGTGGTTGTACGGAATCCCGTTGAATCCACAGAGAAGTTAGTTTCGATACCAGCAACAGGTAAGGCGGAAAGCATTACAAGTTGGTGTAAAATCTCTGTTGTCTCTGGTTTATTAAAGAGTTCTGATGTTGCATTAAAATGTGGTACATGGTTGATCTGCCCTTTCTCGGTGGCATTTTGGAATATGCTGTATGCGCGACGGCTCGAAAGCTGAGAGTATACCTTCTGGATGGCACAGAATAGGTTCTCTTGGAGTGGTATGCGAGGTCTGCCTGTTATCTGTTCGGGCTCAGGTATCGCCTTCACCAGATCCTTAAGTAGCTCGTCAAACAGCTTCACCTCTGCCTTCTGAGCTTCATTATAGGCGTTCCAGGCTTGTGCATAGGTTAGGTGGACCTTCTCGGTTATGGTTCCCTTTGGTGTGTCCTTCTCGACTTCAAGGTAATAACGGGTGGCCATGATGTGCTTGCACTTACCCCCTCGGTAAACAAAATCAGGACACGTGCAAGTCATCCCTGTTGGTGTACTTTTGACCTCATAGACCTTGTTACCTGACTGCGATCTCACCTTAAATGAGGTGTCACTTACTTTCTTGATCTGGTTTCCCTGGTTTGCGATTGCCCTGCCACGCTCTTCTCTAGGATCTGGCGCGTCTTGCATACTATAGTATATACCGTTGTATGTACTTAAACCTTGTGCTTACTTTGGTATGTACCAAAGTATTATATACCTAGAAAACCTCCTTATCTCTATGACGAATCAAGCCAACGTCAAGCTCTATGCCTACAAATCAAGGCACAGCATCAATTTGCCAAGTGATCTTGTTAGGGACAGTACATTTCCCTTTGATGTTGGCGAAGAATTAACCGCGAAAATAGAAGACGGAAAATTAATCATAGAGAGAAAAATAAAATCATCAGATTGAGGGCAACGTCAAATTGGAGGATTTTCGTCTATATCCGCAACATATAGACTGATATCCACCACGCAAGCTCCGACGTGGGGTACCAATTCAATATGCTGCCCAGTTACGACCTCACTAATATCCATGGTTTCAACTTCAGTTATCATAAATATCCTCCTTTTAAAAGGTGTTGTTCCGAAACGATATCTAGTTTTCCCTACGCATCTGTTTTGTAAAGTTCGTCATCTGTGGAAAAGTTTCTCCAGGAAACAGTTTCGTGTTTCTCATAAAGATCTCCGTTGATATATACCGCTCTCCCGCCTTTCCCAATATATGGTACGATCTGAATTTGCCCCCCTTCTTTCATAACTGCTAACGATAGCATTTGACCTGTGGGGGTCGATATTTGGGTAAAAAACGATCCTCCTGGTAATGATAGTTTGTCAAACCTTTGACCTACTACAAGTGCTGAAGTAGACCCTATAGACTCGATAAATTTCATTGGTATTACCCTTTTATCTCCGGTGGATACATCGTCCTCATATGGCGTTTTGAGATCCAATTCTTTTTCATAATCCAGGAATAGGTCCCACATTATCTCATCCAGATTTCTCCCATTACACCGAATGTCTTCTGCATTTTGGACTTTCAAGCCTATTTTATCTGCTTCGGTGCGAGGAATGTGATGTCCATGAAAATACAGTTTTTCAACTAGGGTGTCGATTATATTATTGATTTGAGTTCCTTGCTCCTTCGGGTCCATATGCAATTCCAACAGCTTTCTAGTATCGTCCCTCGCTTTTATATAATGTCTATATGCATTTCCAAGAGCTAATGGGTGAACTTCAACACAGAGACGGGAGAATACTTCTGTGAAATTCTTTTCATCCCTTAAATCAATTTTGTCTCTTAATAATGATATATACCCGCCGATATCTTCAACTGATATGGGCTCTTTTTGATTTTTTATAATAGGATTGAATGCATTTGATACGGAAGGGTCAACCGGGCCAAGCGTTCCCATTTTACCCATAATTATATTATTCGCTCCAAGGGCGATAGCTGTAGCACAACTGAACGCGAAACTTGGAACCAACACGGTGAATTTTTCTGTAAATTCTCTTATCAAATTCGATAACGCCCATGCCACAGTTGCCGTGCCGCCTAAACTGTATATAACTAAGTCAATTTTTTCAGCTTTTCCAATTTTTAATAGATGGTCATACATCTCACGCAAATCAACCGTGTCAATTTGAGATGGCACCCCCGGTTTCGTTGTTATCATGTATGTTATTACTTTGCTACATCTCAATGTTTCGATTTCACTGATCAGCTTTTGTCGCTCTTCTCTACCCATCGGAATGACCTCCACTTTTCTCGCTTGGGTGGGAATAGGTATTCCGATACAAATTTCTTTCGGGGCAATCATCGGTCACCTTAGTACCGGCGTAAATCCTACGATTTTGCATTTCATGATTGATCTTGACTTTACGTGCAAGTCCAAGACTTTATGTGCAGAACGGGGTTTACGTGCAAAGCCCCTCCGACCGAAACCTTTATATTCGACAAATGCCGTGGTATAGAACGGCATGTAACGTGCCATTTCCTCCCTCCTTTGCCCTCTATTTTTTCATCCACTCCAAGCCCGCTCATCCTCTTTCAAAACCAAATCGCTTCGTCTCCTTTAAATAAGACCAGATCACCCACTTTTGGCATATGCACGACCCCCTGCGGAAGATCGATGACCTGGCCGGAGCTCTGGAGGAGCTCCGCCTCCACGTAGGCCCCGCCGACCTCCTGGTGGGGGACCGGAAGGTGAACGGCCAGCTCTACCTCTCCCTCGCCAACGCATGTCTCCGAAACCGTGTGGCCCTCCTCTACGGCGGGATGGGTGCGAACAAGACGACCCTCGTCAACCTCCTCGGCTCCGCCTTCATCGGCCTCTCCTTCGATGAAGTAGAGAATCTGATGGTCACGGGCCACCCGGAGCAGAACGAGGAGAAGATCGTGGGGTTCATAGACCCTCGGCAGTGGTCCTGCCCATCCGCCTCCGCCTCGGACCCCTCTCCCCTCGGCCAGGAAGATGGGCCCGCCCCCATCCGGGTCCTCTGGACCCCCTGGGCCAGGTCGAGGTGGAAGGTGATAAACGAGATCAACCGCTTTCCCTCCGGAAAGCAGAACCTATTCCTCGAGCTCCTCCAGAAGCGAAAGATAGGGTACGCTGGAGAGACCTTGGAGCTCGGAGACACCTGCTACTTCGCCACCATGAACCCGGACTTCAGCGCCACATACCCCCTGGACGAGGCCCTCCTCGACCGGATATCTATCTCGATCCCGGCGGCCCAGCCCGACTTCCTCGGAGGCCTTGCCCTCGCCGAACGGGGGAGGGAGGTCTATCAGCTTGCTGAGGCCCTCCCTCGCCTCACCCCTGAGGAGTTCGAAGCCCTTCCGGGGCTCGTCGCCGGAGTGCGCCTCGACGGCCAGGTGGAGCTCTCGATAATATCCCTCCTCCGAGACTTCACCCTCTGCGAGAGGGCCCCCTTCTTCGACAAGACCCAGCTCTCCGGCGGATCGAAGCCGAGCCGGGGTCTCTGCTCCGGATGCCACTACTTCAACAACCCCGAGGTCTGCTGCTGGCAGGTCGACGAGGGGCTCTCCGACAGGGTGAGGCAGGACCTCCGTTCCTACACCAGGGCCCTGGCCCTCCTCCTGGGGCTCGGAAGCTCCGATGAATTGATCGAGGTCCTGAGGGCCGTCGCCCCCTACGTCATCTGGCACCGGGTCTCTCCCAACAGGACGATGCTGGAGAGGCCACCCTACTACGGGGCCGGTAGGCTCCAATACGTCCGGGACCTCGCGGAGAGGAGCATCAACAGGACCCTGAACGAGCGGGGTGAGATGAACATGGTCTTCGCCCGGGCCATCGACGGCGAGGTCTCGCCGAAGGAGGCACTGGAGGAGATCTCGAGGAGCGACGACCCGATAGCTAGGCTCGACTATGCCAGGGTCCTGGAGAGGATGGCTTGAAGCTGAAGGGGTTGATGGACGAGGCTTACCGGGGCAAGGTGAGAGGAAAAAAGAGGCTGGACGAGAGGAGGGGCGAGTTTCTCCTGGGCTTTGAGGACCTGGTGGATAGGCTGAAGGAGAGGCCGAAGAGGGAGGAGGTGGAGGCGCTGGTGCCCCAGGACGTCGAGTCGGTTAGAGACCTGATCATCTCCGCCTTCCCCGGGGGCAGAAGGGAGGAGGCGATCTGGGGATATCTCACCAGCATCGCCGCCGAGAGGCTCCCCTCGCCCCTGGTCGTCCAGCCCCGCAACTATGCGGGGCTGGAGCTCCGGAGGGGAAAGTTGATCCTGGACGGCGGGCTGCCGGCCTCCACCGGGGTGGAGAAGAGTTCTTGGAGGAGGGCCCACCACCTGGGGGAGAGGATGTCAGGGGGGAGGCTCGTCGTCCTGGGTGGCGCTGGCGACTATCTGGGGCAGGAGATGAGGGGCGGGGGTATCGTCGCCCTCTCCTGCGGAGATTACGCCTTCAGGAAGATGGCTGGAGGTTGGGGGGTTGTGAAGGGAAACGCAGGAAACTACCTCGCCGTGGGAGCCTCCGGCGGGAGGATAGCAGTAAAGGGCGGGGCGGGGGCGAGGGCGGGCTGGCTGATGAGGTCCGGGCGGATAAGAATTGGAAGAGATGTCGGCGACTATCTGGGGCTTATGATGAGCGGAGGCGAGATCTCGGCCGGGGGCCGGGCCGGATGCAGGGCCGGCTGGAGGATGAAGGGCGGATTGATCGTCACCGAGGGTTACGGTCCCGAGGCGGGGGATGAGAGGGTTGGAGGGAGGGTCATCCGAAGAGAGGATCTATGAGATCTGGGAGCAATCCAGGGCGAACTGGCATCGTCCCCAGCTCCCAAGGCCGATCGTAGCCTCTGCCGAAGAGGGCGGCTTCCCCTTTAAAAACTACAGGATCGTCGTCGAGACCGGGGCCCTGGAAAGGGGCGACCTTTACCTTGAGAACCTCTTCGACCACCTGATCGTCCACTACCTATTCTGCCCCCGGTCCCTCGAGATGGCGGGAAGGCTCGCCCTGGCTGCCCTGGAGGGCCTCGATGGCGGGTCCGATGGCCTGGCCAGGCGGATGGTGAACATCTTCACCGACATCGTCGTCGATACCTTCCGCCTGGAGCGGAGCGAGGAGGACGAGGATAAGGTCCTCCTCGGCTGGAGGGAGCTGGCGAGGCAGGAGCTCTCGCCCCTGGACGAGGCGGTGGTGGGATTTTTAGGAAAGCTCTGGGGTGTGGACCTCCCCAGCCGGGATCGACCGGAGGCGGAGGCGCTCCTTTCGGTCTTCAGCTGGGGGGTGAATGATAGGTCGAGGTGGCCGAGGCAGTGCCAGCAGATGGCGAGGGTCCTCGGGGATCTCGCCCCGGGGGTCCTGGGGAGCGGGACGGTTCCGTCGGTCGAGGGGTTGGGAGGAGATGCCCGCGCGGCTCCCCTATCGGGGATCGCCTCGGAGGAAGAGCCAGAGGCGTACCGAAAGGCCCTATCAGTGCTGGAACTGGACGGGGACCTCGTCCGATGGTACCGGGATCAGAGCTACAGCATAGTGATCAGGCCTGCAGGGATCGCCAAGAAGAGCTTCTACCCCTCAGGCCTCCTCAAGTGGAGGTTCTCGGATCCTCCGAGCGAGCTGGACGTCCCCTACTCCCTCAGCCTCTCCCCCAGGCTCATCCCCGGCGTCACCACCTACAGAAGGTCCCAGGAGTGGTGCAGGATGGCGGCGGGGAGCGACCGGGTCCCGGACCTCCTCGTCGTCTTGGACAGCAGCGGCTCGATGGACGGCCACCGCAGGGGTACGAAGACCCATGCCGCCACCCTAGCCGCCTTCAAGGCGAGCATCTTCGCCCACTCCCAGGGGGCGGAGGTGGCAGCGATCAGCTTCAGCGATCGGATGGCGGTCCAGGAATGGACGAGGGACATCGCTGCCGTAGAGCGACTCCTCGTCCAGCACCTGGGGTCCCGAACCCATATCCCGGGCCAGAAGGTGCTGAATTTGGCGAGAGGAAGGCCCGGCTGCCTCATCCTCTGCATCACCGACACCCACATCCAGAACCTCTACAGCGAATGGGAAGCCATCCAGGAGGCGGCAGGCATCGGCAGGTTCGTCCTCTTCTCCATCGACGAGGCGAACAAGAACCGTCGGGTGGAGGAGGCCCTAGGCGACTTAGGGGCCGTCTACCACATAAACCGGCTCGACGACCTCCTCTCCCTCGTCATCGAGACCGCTGAGGACGCCTATCGCCCCCGGGAGGCTCGATGGGGGCGGCAGAGCGGGGAAAGTTTTATCTCCTCCGAGCGAATGGGGGGAGGCTGAAGTGCCGGGGTAGGGTAGTTGGACATCCTTTGGGACTGTGGATCCCATGACCCGGGTTCGAATCCCGGCTCCGGCCTCAATTCATCGATCGCTTTCTCATGATCTCAGGTTCTACTCCAAAGCTCTCCTTCGTCTCTATCAAGCTGGCGACGGCGTAGGTCCCATCAGGAATCGATCAGACAAATCCTAAAAAAAGTCGCTGGAGGGGGATGGGGTCCCACCCCACGTTCCAGGCCGTTCGGCCGGACCCCAAGCCCCATCACCGGACGAGCTTTGATGCGATCTCTGCTATGTGCCTTCCCTGGAAGCGAGCGGCAGCAAGCTCCGTCTCGCTCGGCTCCCTCTCGCCAGCTCTACCGACGATGGTGGAGGCTCCGTAGGGGGACCCTCCGGCCACCTCGTCGATCCTTCTCTGGCTCTCGAAGGTGTAGGGAAGGCCGACGACGATCATCCCCAGGTGGAGGAGGGTCGGGATGAAGGCGAGGATCGCCGCCTCCTGGCCGCCGTGCTGGGACCCGGAGGAGACGAAGACCCCTCCCACCTTCCCCACCAGGAGGTTCTTCCTCCAGAGGTCGCCGGTGGAGTCGAGGAACGTCCTCATCTGCCCCGCCATGTTCCCCAGGTACGACGGCGTCCCGAAGATGATGGCGTCCGCCTCCGCCAGCTCCTCGACGTTGCAGACCGGAACCCCCGAGAAGATCTCTGCTGCCTCCTGGATGGCCCCCCTCCTCGCCAGCTCCGCCTCCGATAGCGTCTCAGGGACCCGGCGCATCTCGACCTTTGCTCCCTTCACATGGCGGGCTCCCTCAGCCACCGCCGCCGCCATCCTGTGGGTGTGGCCGTTCATGGTGTAGTATAATACAAGGACCTTCAACCGGATCAACCTCCAAGAGAATCTATGCCGGCAAACTATTTCAAATTTGTTGGCGAAATGCCAGGAGATCTGGGGATAAGGGAAGTATAAGAAGAGATCTTTAGAGGATATCGGATTTTTTAGACGATTCGGAGATGGAATTAAACCGGATTATGGGATGTAGAAGGCTCCCAATCACAAGATGAAGAACGAAAAGGTCCTCTGTGAAACAGGCTCTCGTGAGGAGGGGCTCGGGCGGGAGCCGAAGAGGGGTTCGGCCAGCCCCCCCGCCTCCCGTGCCCGCCTCGGAGCCCTCATCTCCGCCGGTGAGGGGCCGATCAGTAGTTCTCGCAGAGGAGCTCGAAGTAGGCCCTCTCGTGGGCGCAGGCGGGGCACTCCTCCGGCGGCTCCGTCCCATCGTGGATGTAGCCGCAGTTCCTGCACCTCCAGCTGACGACCCCCTCGCGCTTGAAGACCTTCCCGTCGTCGATGTTCTTGGCGAGGGCGAGGAACCTCTTCTCGTGGCCGACCTCCGCCCTGGCGATCGACCTCATAGTCTCGGCTACCTCGGGGAAGCCCTCAAGGTCGGCCTTGGCCGCGAACTCCGGGTACATCTCCGAGTACTCGTGCTTCTCCCCGGCGGCCGCCGCCCGGAGGTTCTCCACCGTCGGCCCGATGACCCCGGCAGGGAAGGATGCCCGAACCTCGGCCTCGCCGCCCTCCAGGAACTTGAAGAGCCTCTTTGCGTGCTCCTTCTCGTTGTCGGCGGTATCAGCGAAGATGGCGGAGATCTGCTCGTACCCCTCCTTCTTCGCCTGAGAGGCGAAGAAGTTGTACCGGTTTCGCGCCTGGGATTCGCCCGCAAAGGCGGTGAGGATGTTCTTCTCGGTCTCGGTTCCTTTCAAGCTCTTCAATATCTCACACTCCGAGGGCATATTGTCGCTGGGGATTGATAAATGGATCGGCTCGCCCGCTGGAAGGCGACTTGTATGCCGTTTTTGATCTCTGACACAACCTTTAATAATCATCATGATTATTTATAATTCCGCGAATGGGGAAACCGCTGAATGGACATCGGAGAGATCATCGAAGCGATTAGAGAAGACCGCGTTAGGATCACAGACCATGCTTACGAAGAAGCCAGCGCTGATCAGCTCACCTTTGATGAGATCTACCTCTCAGTATTTGACGGCGAAATAATAGAAGAGTACCTGGACGATGATCCATATCCAAGCTGCCTGATAAGCGGCCAAACGTTCAGCGGAAATCCAGTCCACAGCGTTTGGGCTTATAATCCGGAGAACGGCTGGGCGGTTTTGATCACCGTTTATCGGCCGGATCCTTCTCTCTGGATCAACTATTGCAAAAGGCGGTCATAGATGAAACCCTTTGAGAAGTGCCCCGTCTGCGGTGGGGAGCTGGTGGAGAAGGAGGTGGAGAAGCTCCTCAGAGGCGGCTCCCACACCGCTGTTCTGAAGGTGAGGGCCGAGGTCTGTCTCCGATGCGGTGAGCGGCTCTACTCCCAGGAGACGGTCCGGCGGTTTGAGGAGATCAAGGCGAAGCTGAAGCGCCAGGATACGGCGGAGTTCAAGCCGATGGGGCTGTCGTTCGAGGTGGTGTAGGCGGCTCGTGGGGGGCACCGGTCGTTGGTTACATCGGGAGCGCTGAGGGTCACGAATACCCCAACCTTTAGGTTGGGGATGAAGTGAACCTTCGCCTGGTTTTCATATTTTCTTAGATGATTAATAAGGCTCCTCCAGTAGCCAAAAGCAGAGTCACGATAATTTCTGAGGAGGAGGTTTGGGCAAACGAAGACTCAACGATTTCGGATTCCGTCAAACCGGCCGCGCGCAGTTTGATTTTGGTTATTCTTGTTGCATAACCTGTGGTCCACAGAGTCTCCGCAGTTTAAAAGGAATCCGGCCTATCAACACAACCCCCGACAGAATAAAATGGTACAAATATATTCACAGCCCCTGGAATTCTATGACCGATCAGATGCAGGCCGTGCGGGATATAGTGACTGAGATCCTACGAGAGAACGGGGTTAAGCGAGCGGCCTTCTTCGGCTCCATCGTCCAGGGCGAGATGGACGAAGAGAGCGACATCGCCATCCTGATCGAGTTCGAGGGAAGAAGGAGCCTCCTCGATCTTACCCACCTCAAGAATGAGCTGGAGGACGCCGTGAACAGGCGGATGTACCTTCTCACCTGCAAGTAGCTCCATTCCCGGCTGAGAGATCGAATCCTGGCCGAGCAGGTCCCGATACTAAAGGTCTCGTCTGGGACTATTCTGTGGGGTCTAGACCGCTCCTTAAGACTGGCTTTCCATCGTTGACCAAGGTATTTAATATAAAAACGCAAAATAGTCGAGAGATGAAGGCCAAGTTCAACGTCCTTGTCGAACGGGACGAGGACGGATACTACGTCGCCACCGTCCCCTCCCTCCCCGGATGCCATACCCAGGCAAAGAGCCTGGATGAGCTCATCGAGCGGGCGAAAGAGGCGATAGAGCTGTACCTCGAAGTGGAGAAAGACATCGCGCCTGGGGAATTTGTGGGGGTACAGGTTGTCGAAGCTGAGACCGGTTGAGGCGGGTAAGGTCGTCAAGGCCCTGAGCAAACTGGGCTTTGAAATCGCAAGACAAAAGGGCAGCCACCTGGTGATGAAGCACCCAGACGGCAGGGTCACCGTGGTACCTATCCACGGGGGAGAAGAGCTGGGCAGAGGCATACTCAGGCAGATTGCCCACGATATCAAGATCGGAAAGGACGAGTTTGTAAAGATTTTAGATGAAATTTAAAATCGAACTCCTATGGTTCGAGTTCTTCACCTTAAGCTCAAGGTCCCGCTTTTATTCCTCAGATTTGTTCTTCATGATTAATTAGGATATTTTTATACCAACATCAATTAATATAACCTCCGCCAGTAATTATTTCGGGCAGAAAGCCTTGTGCATCCGATTTCGGCCGAGGCTTTCATTCAGATCCCAGGAGGTCGCAGGCGTTGGCGCTCTATCCGGACGATAAAAGCTCAGATTTGGAGGCGATGAAGAAGCGTTGGCCGAAGAAGTTCTGGCCGGAGATCGCCATCTTCCAGCAGATCCACCCCGGCGACCGGATCTTCGTCGGTACCGGATGCGGCGAGCCCCAGCACCTCGTCGGAGCCCTGAAGAGGTACGTCGAGAAGAGTCCCAACTCCCTCTTAGGCGCCGAGATGATCCACGTCTGGACCCTGGGGATCGCCCCTTGCGCCGAGGAGCAGTTCCGGGAGAACTTCCGGCTCAGCTCCTTCTTCGTCGGGTCCCGGAGCAGGGATGCCATCAACCGGGGGGACGCGGACTACACCCCGATATTCCTCTCCGAGGTCCCGGCGCTATTCCGTCAGGGGGCGATCCCCATCGACGTCGCCCTCGTCCAGACATCGCCCCCCGACCGCCACGGCTACATGAGCCTCGGGATTTCCGTCGACATCGTCAAGGCGGCGGTGGAGGCGGCCGATATCGTCATCGCCCAGATCAACCCCCAGATGCCTCGGGTCCCAGGCGACGGCTTCGTCTCCGTCGAGGAGGTCGACCACCTCGTATACTGCGATGAGCCCCTCCTGGAGTACCACGACCCCGTCCCCGACGAGATCGCCCGGAGGATCGGCGGCTACGTCGCTCGGGTCGTCGAGGACGGTTCCACCATCCAGGTCGGGTACGGCTCGGTCCCCAACGCCGTCCTAGGAAGCCTCCGGGAGAAGAAGCACCTAGGGGTCCATTCCGAGCTCTTCACCGACGGCATCGCCGAACTGATGAAGTCAGGGGCCGTAGACAACTCCAGAAAGACGATCGACCGGGGCAAGGCCGTCGCCTCTTTCTGCATGGGCTCGGCGGAGACGTACAGGTTCCTCGACGACAACCCCCTCGTCGAGTTCAGGTCGATCGATTATACCAACAGCCCCCTGGTGATAGCCAAGAACCGAAGGATGACGGCGATAAATAGCGCCCTCGAGATCGACCTATCGGGGCAGGCGACGGCCGAGTCCCTGGCGGGAGTCCACTACAGCGGGATTGGAGGCCAGGCCGACTTCATGCGGGGTTCGGTTTTGTCGCCAGCCGGAAGGTCGATCCTCGCTTTGCCATCAACGGCCAGCGGCGGGAGGGCGTCGAGGATAGTCCCCACCCTGAGGCCCGGCTCCGGCGTCACCTTGAGCCGGGGGGACGTCCACTACGTCGTCACCGAATACGGGATCGCCTACCTCCACGCCAAGAACGTCCGGGAGAGGGCCCTGGACCTGATAGCCATCGCCCACCCCAACTTCCGCCCCCAGCTGATCGAGGAGGCGAAGAGGCTGAACCTCATCTACGGCGACCAGGCCTTCATCCCCGGCGAGGGCGGAATCTACCCCGAGAGCCTGGAGATCAGGAGGACGACGAAGACGGGCCTTCCGATCCTCCTTCGGCCGGCCAAGATCACCGACGAGCCCCTCCTCAAGGAGTTCTTCCACGAGCTATCCGACGAGAGCCTCTACAGCAGGTTCATGACGACGAAAAAAGAGCTATCCCACCCGTGGCTCCAGGAGTTCGCCGTCGTCGACTATTCGAAGAAGATGGTGGTCCTCGCGACCTTGGAGGATCGGCAGGCGGGGAGGGAGACGGTCGTCGGGATCGGCCAGTACGGCCTCCTGGGCGAGTCGATGATGGCGGAGGTCGCCTACGTCGTGAGGGACGACTACCACCGCCAGGGGGTGGGAAGAGAGCTCCTCGCCCGCCTCACCCACCTTGCGAGAAAGCAAGGGGTCCTGGGGTTCGTCGCTGAGGTTCTATCCACCAACGTCCGGATATTTCGAATGTTCCAGAGGATGGGCTTCGATCTGGAGAAGGTCTGGGAGGAGGATGGGGTCTACGAGATGAGGGCCAGGTTCGGTGAACCCAGCGAGATCGATGGATCTAGTCGGGACTGAGGTGCTGGGTGCCAGAAGAAAGACGTCGCAGCCCCGGCAGGTATCTCCGGGGCGGCTCATCTTTCAGGGCTCTCAGGAGACAGCCCCAAAAGGGATCGCTCCCTTCTACCTATCCTCACCCCGCCACCCGCTCAGCTTATCGAGGACCGCCACCTCCTGCTGAAGGTCGAGGTCCCCCAGGGCATCGCTCTCGATCTCGAGGTGGGTTCTGAAGATCTCAAATAAGCTCCGGTAGGGCTCCGATACCGTGAGGGGCAGAGACTGCCTCTCCCACACCCCCAGCAGCGGTCCGGGGATGACGATCCCGTCCTCGAGGGTGACGGAGGGCTCGATCGGAGCATTTTGGTCCTGGGCCATCCTCTCGTCCGTCATCCAGTTCTTCAGGAGGTCTGCGTACCTCGACAAAAGGATCGCCTTTCTTATTCCATCGTTCTCGTAGAAGTCGGGCTCGGCCTCGGGGAAGATCACAGCCGCCTCGGCGCCGTCCTCGGTCCCGTTCCTATCCCGGTAGCTGACCGATAGGGCGATCCTCTCGTCGTCGGATACCTGGCGGAGCTTGATCAATATGATCCCGCCCTTCACCTCCCCCTCCTCCGCCCTGGAGGGGAAGAGGGTGTTCACCTTCATGATCTCCCCCGTCGCCTCATCGGCCTCCGGCGAACCGTAGACCTTATCTATCCTGTATCCAGGAGCCTCGAGCCGTAGGAGGAGGTCGAATGCCAGAGGAGTCACCATGAAGTCGAACTCCTCGTCCATCCTCTCTTCAAACTCCCTCGCCGAGTGGACCGAGTAGTAGTTGGCACCGCGGACCTTGGTGATCTCCTCCACGAGCTCGGTGTTGAAGTCCACCCCAACTCCTATGAAGGTGGTGTAAATCCCCTTCCTAGCGTTCTCCTGGAGGGTCCTCAGGAGGCCTTCCTCCCCCGTCTCCCCCAGGTTCGGCATGGCATCGGTGATGAAGATGATCCTGTTCTCCCGCTCGGCAGGGTCGATCTCCCCATATTTGCCGAAGGCGGTCGTTCCCTTCATCATCCCCGCCTCCATGTTCGTCCCGGCGTACTCCTCGACCTCGAGGATGGCGGCCTTCAGGCCTTCAAGATCCTTCTCGTCGATCCTGGTGAGGGGATCGACGACGTAAGCCTCATCGCTAAAGACTACGAGGCCGAAACGGTCGTCCCCCTCCAGATGGCCCAAAAGTTCAACCACCGCCTGATCGGCGATCTCCATCTTCGACTTGCTGAGGCCAGAATCTTCCTTGATATCGACCCAGTTGCCGAACTGGTCGTAGTAGTAATCGCTGAAGGGGCTTCCCATGGAGCCAGAGTAGTCGAGGACGACGACCAGGTTCAGCTTCTTCCTGGCAAAGTCGGAGATCCCTGAGTTGAGGCCGACAGATAGGTAGCGCTGCGGCTCGCCAGAGATGGGATCCCTCGATATGGCAGAGCTGTAAGAGGGGCAGAAGAGCTTCTCGCACCCCTCCGTCTGGCCAGTCTCAAAGCGGTAGTCGTAAAAGAGGCCCTCGTAGGTGACGTCCGTCGGGAGGGGCAGGTAGTCCCGCTCTATGTTCTCCCGGAAGTTCTCGATATCCTTGGCCCCCCCGACGGCCAAACCGATAGAGGAGCTCGCCTCCGGAGCAGCGCACATGGCGGGTCCTCCAAGCCCCGGCCCTCCGGCGGCATAAGACCCTCCCACCGCCGAGGCAGCCTCCTGAAAGATGATCGACTCCACCTGAACGTCGAACCGGACGGAGTCGCTCTCCTTTCCGTCCAGGGAGAACCAGAGCTGGTACTCGCCGGGCCATTCGGCCTGGAACCATGTGAAATAAAGCCGGTTCGCCTCCACCACCCCAGCCGGGATCTTCTGGACCGTTCCCGTGGGGTACCGGCAGAGGAGCTCGAGATCCCCCTCCTCGGGAGGGGCGATCATCAACCTCGCCCACGCCCCCATGGGGATCTCCAGGGATCCCCTCCTCTCCTTTCCCTCCAGGTCGGCTATCCAGATGCCTTCCTCCTCCTCACCGGACGAGGGACCCTCATCGCGGAGTCCCTCGGTGGAGGTCGGCGGACCGAAGCGGTACCATTCGGCTTCATCTCCTCCACCCGAAAGATCAGCCCCTCCGGGGGAGGAATGGGCGAACGAGATGAGAACTGCCACCAGGCAGAAGACCATCGGAGCTCTTCTCATAGCATCCCCTCTCTATCAATATCGGTATTAGATTTTTGTTATATTTGAAATCTACTTGAAAAATCCCCCCGGCTTAGAGATGGACCTCGAGAACGACCGGATCTTCCTGCCTCGATCGCCCTGCGTCGGCAATTTCGACCGGAAGCACGTCCCGGTTGAGAACCGTTAGTCGCAAATATCTCGCCACCGCCGCCGGAATATTAAAATCTAGCCGATGATCTCCCTCGGGCCGAAGAGGTGCTCTTCGAAGGTCTCGTGGGCTATGATCTCCTGCGAGCCGTTCCCTGCAAAGACCGAAGCTCCGTTTATGTGGCAGTCGTGGTGATGGGTGTAGATGATGGCTTTGACCGGCTTTCGGGTGAATATGTCGTCGAGATGCTCGTTGTAAGCTGCTTTAACCATCTCTGCAGACGTCGTGCTCTCACCGGGATCGATGACGATGAGGCCGTCGGTCCTCTCTATCAGGACCGGGTTTGCGCGACCGTAGCCGACGGCTACGTAGACCCCATCCGTCACGTCGTATACGGTGGGGACCCATCCCGCGTTGAGGGCGACGAGATCGGGGTTTGCGTCCACCGCCTCAGGCTCAAAGGCCGATGCCGACGATAACCAGAAGAACAACCAAAAAAAATTATCGCCTTGGAACCGTCGTTCCGCACTAACAATGTAATCTCCAAACATTTTCCCCATAATTTATAGCAAAGATTTATTAAATACCCCGTTATATCCCGTTTTTTAGGGGTAGCAATTATGGATATAAGGACCCTTCCTC
>Ga0208462_1000107_pt1 | contig 112310 bp, 106 predicted proteins | sample AD_SCU001_MetaG_FD_184452 | JGI IMG/M metagenome (GOLD analysis project Ga0208462, IMG submission 184452) | Active sludge microbial communities of municipal wastewater-treating anaerobic digesters from China - AD_SCU001_MetaG (SPAdes) (version 2) | ecosystem: Engineered > Bioreactor >...
TGATTCATGGGAAAAAGAGCGAAACTCAGCAAAAGCAACGGTGAGATGGCGATTCGATAAAAGCGATGCCAGGAAAAAACTTCAAAGGCATTATTTTAATTTGCAAAATTAATGTTCCATAGCACTAGGCTATAATGTAGATGACCCATCAGCGGTTGAAGCTTTTAGAAATGAATTCATAAGCCGCGATGGTGCAGAATCTCTAGATGCTGTAAAAAACGGAGAAGTCTACGTAGTTGCTGGATTCATCCGAGACAGAGGTTGGTTCATCGGTGTTCCGTATATGGCAAAGCTATTTCATCCAGAATTGTTTGAGGATCTCGATCCGGAAGCGTTCCATCAGGAGTATCTGACACGATTCCAAGGGTTGGATTATGACTTGGATAAGCATGGCATATTTGTATATCCACCCATAGAGATTAATGGCACTTTTGCAGGAATACCCGATGAATAGATCGACGAGGGTTACTTCGAGGAGGTTCTACGGACTTCCCATCAAGGATGTTCAAAAGAAATCAGGTCAGGCAACGGCCTGAAGGGTGACGATGAGAAGTATAATCGATCGGAGGATATTGCAGTTCGCCAGCGGTGCGAGGTGGTAGATCGCCCTCACCTTCCTAGCCGGCCTCTTCGGATCGCTGGCCAACATCCTTCTGCTCCTTTTGGCTGGGTGGGTGATAGTCGGGATCTATGAGGGCAGACCCCTCCTCACCATGGCCGACCTGTTTCTGGGAATGCTTCTGGCCATGGCCCTTCGTGCTCTGGCCGAGTGGTCGAGGGACGTCTCAGCCTAGCTATCTACTGCCATGGTAACGGCCTGCGTAGAGACGACGCCAAATTTGGATTTAGAGCGATTCTCCGAAATATATTCAGAAATAATCGGGCGAAGTAATGGATCCATGGACGTAAATACTGAGTCGGAGTCCTTAAGCATCGATGGTTTACGATTTTAGTACGATAAACGTTTGATAATTAGTTATTAAATATGCCGCTTTATTGTTAATATATATATTATATCTGTCGGTTTGAATCCGAAAGATTTATTACTACTAATTACTTATTCTGGCATCAGTAAGAATATAGCAAAAAGGTGGCAAAATGAAGATTAAGGCTTCTCGGATTGCGATGATGATCTTTTGCGTGTCGCTTGCCTCGATGTCTGCAGGTGCATCGGACTTCACGCTAGAGATCTTCGGGAACGCGAACATGGATGACACAATCGATGAGCTGGACATTGAATACGTCCAGGGGATTCTCGATGGAACCAACAATGAGACGAATCTGGCAGACGCCAATTATGATGGCCAAATAGATGAAGAGGACATAGCTCGGATAGAGCTTATAATAAGTGGGGAGGAGACAGAGCTTATAATCGTCGATTGTGATGGTGAGGTTGTAACTATACACAGACCTATTAACAAGATTGTAGCTATCGCTGACAGCACGGTAGAAGCGCTTAGGATACTGAATGCAGGGGATAAGATCGTCGGGATCGACGAGATGACCAGGAGAGATGTGCCGAGCTTCCTCGCCGAGCTTATCGAACTGCCCTCGGTGGGTGAGCGGCCGGAGCCAGATGTAGAGACGATAATTGAGCTTGAAGCGGACCTGGTCATCCTTGGGCCACGCCAATGGCACGGAAAAGACTTGGAGAGCAAGCTCGCCGGGACGAATATTGATGTTGCACGTCTCTGGCTTGCCAATTCTGATGTTGTGCTATCAGAAATTGTCATACTCGGCTATCTGCTGGGGGAGGTGGATAGGGCGGAAGATTACAGGGAGTGGCACGACAAAACTATCGGCGAAATAGAGGAGAAGATATCTGCCATCCCCGAAGACGAGCTGCCAAAGGTATTCTGGGATCGGCCAGGAAAGACCACCTGTGGGGGAGAAAGCTCCTATCAAAGGACTCTCGGAGTAGCCGGTGGCAACAATATCGCTTTCGATCTCGGAAAGTACCCAGAGGTGGACCCGGAGTGGGTGTTGCAGGAGAATCCGGATGTGGTGTTGGGCCTCTCCTTCACGGGAGGGTATGAGTACGACAATTTAACATCATTATCGACTCGATATGATGAGATCGTAGGAACTCCTGGGTTTGATAACTTGAAAGCGGTGAAGGATGGGAACGTCTTCATAACTCACTATATAGTTCATGTCAACCCTGGATATCCAGTTGGTGCCGCTTACTTGGCGAAGTGGCTGCATCCTGAGCTTTTTCCCGAGTTGGACCCACAGGCCATCCATCAGGAGTACCTAAATGAATTCCAGGGCGTCGATTTTGATGTAAAAGAGCAGGGCGCCTTCGTGTATGTTCCTTAAGGCGGCCCGGTATTTCTTTTTTCGAGGTATATAAACATGAAAGACCGCATCAAGGAGCATTGGGATAACAGTGCGGACGGATACAGCAAATATGTCAATTATGGCATGCGTTCGAAGAGGAGACATGTATGGAAAGATGTGCTGGCTCGGGAGATAGGAAGATATAAAGTCAAAGTTCTGGATGTAGGTACCGGACCGGGAACACTGGCCCTCATACTTGCAGAACTGGGCCATGACGTAATCGGGTTGGACGCCTCAGAAGAGATGCTAAAATGTGGCAGAGAAAATGCCATAAGATTCGACTTGAATGTAAACTTTGTTCAAGGTGACGCAGAAAAATTGCAATTTGATGATGAATCCTTCGATGTGGTGGCCAGCAGAGCTCTATTATGGACTCTTCCTCAGCCCGAAAAGGCTCTTCGTGAATGGAAGCGAGTGTTGAAGCCGATGGGAAAGATCGTCATCATCGATGGTTCCTGGCACTCAAATAGAAAACGCTATCTGAGAACGCCCTGGAGGTTATTGTCGTTGCCATTGATCGCGATCACCGAAAGAAGAACTTCAGCTTTGACACATTACAACCAAAAAATGTTGAGCCAATTGCCATTGGTGAATAAAGATCGTCCTTCATATGATACAGATCTTCTTAGATCTCTCGGCTTCAAAGACATCCGGGCAAGGGCGATGAGTCGCAAAGATGAAGGCCTGATAGAATTTCTCAAATATGGCTGCTGGGGAGACAGCTTTCTCGTTAGTGGACTCAAATCCAGATCAATTCCGGCAACTGAAGGAGAACGATGCGAGGATTAATCGACCGGAGGATATTCCAGTTCGCCGACGGAGCTAGGCGGTGGATCGCCCTCACCTTTTTGGCGGGTTTTATCGGATCGCTGGCGAATCTATTGCTGCTGCTTTTAGCAGGCAGGGTGATAGTGGGGATCTACGAGGGCCATCCTCTTCTATCCATGGCAGATCTCTTCCTGGGGATGCTCTTGGCCATGGCTCTTCGAGCCCTCACCGAGGGGTCTCGGGAGATCTCAGCCCAGAGATCCGCTGCCATCATCAAGAAGAGAGTGCGCAGGCGGCTTTACGACCACCTCCAGCGGTTGGGCCCCTCCTTCCTGGAGAGGAGGAACTCTGGATCACTTTCGGCAACCGTCGTCGATGGGGTGGAGGCCCTGGATCCTTATGTCGGCTTATACTTCCCCTACATCGCCTTGTGCCTGATGATGCCCGCCCTCCTCTTCGTCGGCTTCGCCCTCTACGTGGACCTCCTCTCCGCCCTCATCCTCATGGCCTTCGTCCCCCTGGTCCCGATCTCCATAGCCTTCTTCACCAACCTGGAGGAGTGGAAGGCGGGGAGCCGGGCCTGGGCTGCTTACCGGGAGCTCGGAGCCTACTTCTCTGAGAGCCTTCAGGGGCTGACCACCCTCAAGCTCTTCGGCCAGGTGGATCATCGAGGCCGCGAGCTCCACCGGCGATCTACAGACCTGGAAGGAGCCCTGGTGAGCAGCCTCCAGCTCTACTTCGGGGTGAGCTTCATATCAGAAGTGGTTCCTGTATTGGGTTACTCGACCACCCTGATAGTCGCCTCCATCCGCCTCAGCGAAGGAGGTTTGGCCCTGGAGAAGCTGGTCATGATCCTCCTCCTCGCCCCCCTCTTCTACGAGCACATCAGCCGTCTCCTCCTCTACCACCACTACAGCCTCCTCGGAAGGAGGGCGGCCGACTCGATCTTCGAGCTGCTTCACCAAGAGCCTGATATCGAGGATCTCGCTTTGGCGCCGCCGCCGTCCTTCGACCCCAGCATCACCTTCGAGAGGGTGAGCTTCGCCTACAACGGGGAGAGGTCGGTCCTTCGGGATATCACCTTTCATGTTCCTCCCGGCGGCATGGTGGCCCTGGTGGGGGCGACCGGAGCGGGCAAGAGCACCGTCGTAGATCTGCTTTACCGCTTCCACGAACCTCAGGCAGGGAGGGTCCTCCTGGGAGGGTACGATATTAAGGAACTGCCCCTCGACTTTCTCCGGTCCCATCTGGCCCCGGTGGCCCAAGAGGCTTACCTCTTCTACGATACTGTAGAGAATAACCTCCGCCTGGGAAAGCCAGATGCCTCCGATGAAGAGCTGTTTGAGGCGGCCCGATCCGCCAGCGCCCATAAGTTCATATCGGCCCTACCCCAGGGATACCAGACGATCATAGGCGAGCGGGGCGTCCGCCTGAGCGGAGGAGAGCGGCAGCGGATCGCCATCGCCAGGGCTCTTCTGAAAGATGCGCCGATATTACTTCTGGACGAGCCCACTTCCAGCGTCGATGCTGAGAACGAGGCCTCCATCCAGAAGGCCCTAGACCGCCTGAAATCTGGCCGGACCGTCCTAGTCATTGCCCACCGGCTGAGCACCGTCAGAAATGCTGACGTCATCCTGGTGATGGATCAGGGGAGAGTTGCCGAGAGGGGGACCCACGAGGAACTGATGAGAAATAACGGGATCTATCGCCGTCTCGTCGCAGCCCAGGGGTCCGATCCGATGATCTCAGGCGAAGAAAGCCGGATCGAAAACTTCGGAGCTTATGGAGGAGATGATCGTGGATAAACCCCTCCATCAGGGACCTGTCGTTCGCCGTCTCCTCGTGCCCATCAGGCCCCACCTGGGCATCATGGCTCTGGCGATCGTCTCGGAGGCCCTGAGGCAGATCTCTGGCATAGGCGCGGCCGTCTTCGGGGCGACCCTATTCGCCCTAGCGGCGGCAGGTAGGCCGGCCGAGGGACTTTATCCCTATGCTGCGGCCATGATCCTCCTCGGGCTGGCCCGGGGCGTCTTCGGCTATCTGGGGCCTTATATCGCCCATGTGGCTGCTTATCGGATGCTGGTCGCCCTCAGGGACGACTTCTATAGGCTGATTGAGCCCCTGGCTCCGGCCAGGCTTGCCACTCGACGGACCGGAGATCTGGCCTCGGCGGCGGTATCTGATATTGAGATGCTGGAGAGCTTCTTCGCCCATACCGCAGGGCCGGCTGTGGTGGCCATCGTCGTTCCTCTGATGGCCTTGATAGCTCTCTCGGCGATAAATCCTCAGTTAGCGACGGTGACTCTAGTCTTTCTGATCCTCCTCGCCCTGGTGCCGAAGCTCGCCTTATGGCTCGGGTCCACTCTTGGGGCGGAGCTGAGGGAGGAGCTCGCCCTCCTCAACTCCCAGGTGTTGGATAGTCTCCAGGGGATGAGAGACACCCTGGCCTTCGGATACGTCAAACGACGCCAGGAGGTGCTCTCCAAGAACGCGGAGTCTCTGACAAATCTGCAGGCTCGGCAGGCTCGAAACGCGGGGCTTCAGAGCGCAGCCAGCATAACCATCGTCTCTGCGGGCGTCATATCCGTTCTTTTGAGCGGCTCGATTCTGGTGAGTAGAGGGGAGATCCCCGCCGGCTATCTCCCCATATCGGTGATCCTGGCCTCCAGCGTCTTCACCTCTCTCATGGGGGTGGTCGAGATCTCCAAACAGCTCTCCCAGACCTTCGCCGGGGCCCGGAGGCTCTTCATGATCTTCGACGAGGAGCCGGAGGTCTCCGAAACCCCGGACGTATATTCCGGAACGTCTCCGGAGCCTTCCATCAATTTCAAGGATGTGGCCTTCAGATACGCTCCGGGTGAGCCTCTGGTCTTGGAAGGCTTCGACCTTGAGGTGCCGGCAGGGTCATCGGTGGCCCTGGTGGGGATGAGCGGTGCCGGGAAGACGACGGCGATAAGCCTGATCCTCCGCTTCTGGGACCCGGAGGCAGGACAGATCCTCTTGGGAGGGCGCGATCTTAGGAGCTATCCCCTCCACGTCCTGCGCCAGCAGTTCTCTGTGGTATCCCAGGACATATTTCTCTTCAACGACACGGTCCGCGAGAACATAAGGATGGGGAGATCAGGGGCGACGGATGCTGAGGTGGAAGACGCTGCAGCCAAGGCCCGAATTCACAGCTTCATACTCTCTCTGCCGGACGGGTACGATACCCTGGTGGGGGAGAGAGGCGTCCGTTTGAGCGGTGGTGAGAAGCAACGTATAGCCATCGCCCGTGCCCTTTTAAAAAAGTCGCCCATACTTATTCTGGACGAGGCCACCTCCAGCCTAGATGCCGAGAGCGAGAGGGCCATCAAAGATACCCTGATGGCTCATCGAGGCGGCCGAACGACGTTGATGATAGCCCACCGCCTGAGCACGGTGATGGATGCAGACGAGATCTTCGTCCTCAAGGATGGACGGGTGGTGGAGCGGGGTTGTCACCGCGAGCTTTTGGCCAGGCAGGGCGAATACTATCGGTTGGTGGCAGCCCAGAGCGATCCGCTGAATGGTTGAACGTATGCGACATTTACCTTGCGAGGGGTGCGTCCGCCCATCTTGGCGATATAAGGGGTGATACTGGTGCCTTCAGCGGTGATGAGCCGCCTTGCCACATACTGTGCTCTTATGAAAAAGGCAGCTCATCACCGGAGTCGGCAGCTTTAGCATCGCCAAACCAGATCTCGTGGCGGATTGCCTTATGGGATAGAGTTTTATGGTCTTTCATCATTTATTTTTATTCGAATACACTGCAGCTCTGCTGCGGGGTACGCCGCCGTAACTTGACAATATTTGTACGCATTAGACCTACCGAGTGATACTTTAGCAATAAGACTTATAAACCAATACATACAATCGTCGCTTTAAATAATCACCAAGATGTCGCGATAAATTTAGCGCGCAGGACGGATTATATGTCAAAGCGCAGTAAGAAACAGTTGATGGGAAGCATTTTGCTGTTGTGTCTTCTGTCGTTTGGTGTGGTCTCAGCTGAGGGCCAGGATCTTGCCTTGAGAGCTGGATTGACAAAGTTCGAATTTACTTTGATGAATCCCTTAGTGTCTCCTTGGTACACCCCAGCAAATGAGTTCTTTGGCACCACTCATGTCGGTTTGGCCACCTTCGACTCCGACTTAACGCCTCTCCCCTGCCTTGCAGAAACTTGGGATATCTCACCTGATGGCAGATCCATTGAGTTTTCTCTGGTGGAGAATGCCACATGGCTGGACGGTACCCCTGTAACGGCTGAAGATGTGAAGTTCACTTATGAGTACTGGAGAGATAAGCAACTATATCGTCAAGGTACCACGCTCAATCTATATCTCGATGATGTTGAGGTCAAGGACGAATATTCGGGAGTGATAAATCTAAAAGAGTCGTATGCCCATTATTTCCTCAGAGCGCTTTTCCCAACGGTCTACATAATTCCCAAGCACATATGGGAAAAAGTAGATGATCCCAAGAATTATGATGGAGAAGATGCCATGGTCGGCTGTGGACCTTACATCTTCGATGGCTACGATGAGGATGCAGACACCGTCTATCTGAAGGCGAATACGGATTACTTCGAGGGCCGACCGGTCGTTGATAAGATCATGTGGCGGCACTTCCGCGACGCCGATTCGATGCTCTTATCGCTCAAGAAGGGGGAGATAGATGTCCTCTTTGACTATAAGACTCCTACCGGCATTCGTGCCGAATCCCTTGAGAGCGAAGAAGGCATTACTGTTGATCTGAGTCCAGATATAAATTTACGCTACCTGATATTCAACTACAAGAGGTATCCGATGAGCTTGGTTGAGTTCAGGGAAGCGGTATCCTATGCCATCGATTATCAGTCTCTGATGGATTCTGTGGCAGGAGGCTATGGAGTAGTGCCCAGAAAAGGCCTTATACCATCTGCTGTGCCGGAGTACAAACCGGATCTGCCCGTCTCCGAGTATAATATCACAAAGGCCAACCTCATCCTCGATTCCTTGAGCTTCTTGGATTCCGATGGGGATGGCTGGAGAGATCTGCCGGATGGTTCGGACTTGAAGATCGAGCTTCTTGCACGCTCTACAGATTCTGACGGCGTGAGAATTGTTGAGCAGATGAGCTATACTCTGAAGGAAGCGGGGATCGATGCTGAGCCGCTTATACTGGAGCCTACGCAAGCAGGTAAAATGACGTACACAGACAAGGACTTCGACATGTGGGTGGTGTCTCAAGACCCCTATATGAGTTCCCTCTCCTTTGGAGCTGTCGATGTGGTCTCCACACAATATGGAACCTGCGACGATCCAGAGTATATCGAACTGTACGAGAATATGATGTCCGCTAGAGATTCCGCGGAGCTTACGGCGGCCGCATACGCATTGCAGGATTACTACGCAACAGAAATGCCAGCGATCCCCTTATTCTGGTACCAGTCGATATATCCCTATCGGAGCGATAAGTTCGAGGGCTGGATCCCCGTAGAAGGCTACGGCTTGACCAGTCACCTGTCCTGGTTCAGCATAGCGCCGGTGAATAGCTAGAGTGACGAAGGGCGTGGTGATCGGCTGGTGAGGTGCGTCAAACTGGCGGCGGCACCGCCAGTTTGACCGGAACATTTATTTGATAACATGTTATTTGAAAAAATCAACACTTGGTGAGATTATGACATCAAATAGTCTAATGCGACACGTCGCTTATGGGCTTTTGCTGCTGCTGGCCTTGAATCTCCCATTGGCCGCAGCCGCCGATGACGATAACGTCCTCCGGCTGGGATTGCAAAAGAACGAATTCAAGCTGATGAACGCCTTGGTCCGCCCCTGGTACGATTCAGCCAACTTCTTTGGAGTAACCCATGTTCCTCTGGTAACGTTTACGCCAGAGCTGAACATCGCCCCCTGTCTCGCTGAAGACTGGGAGATAGCGGCTGATGGGAAGTCTATCGTCTTTCATTTAGTAAATAACGCCACTTGGCATGATGGATTGCCGGTGACCGCAGAGGATGTGGCCTTTTCCCTGGAGTATTGGAAGAAAAACCAACTCTATGCACAAGGTTATTGGTATGACAGTTACTTGGATCACGTCGACGTGATCGACGATTACACCGTCGAGGTCGTTTTCAAAGAGCCTGTGGCGGTTGCATCGTTGATCACCGAACTTGCTACCACGTCTATTATTCCTGAGCATGTTTGGTCGAAGGTGGACGCCCCCAGAGATTATGACGGAGACGATGGTATGATCGGGTGCGGTCCCTTCGTCTTCGAGAAGTATGATGCGGATGCCCAAGTCGCTTACCTCAAGGCCGATCCAAACTACTTCGCAGGAAAGCCCTCAGTTGATAGAATCGAATGGCGCTACTTCAGGACTCTCGACTCCCTTTTATTGGCCTTAAAGAATGGCGAGATCGATGCCATGCTCGATTATTACAATCCGGTTCCCGGGTCCTATGCGGCAGGTCTGGGCGCAGATGTAGAGCTTGGCACGGTTTCCGACGTGGGTGTCCCCCTTCATCTGGTCTTTGGGTTCCGGCAGTATCCAACCAACCAGAGCGAGTTCAGAGAGGCCGTATCTTACGCAATAGATTGCCAGACGTTGGTGGACGCGATCTCCGCAGGTTATGGAACAGTTCCTGAGAAGGGTTACAGCTCACCGGCGCTGCCAGGTTATAGATCCGATCTGCCGAAGCTAGAGTACGATCCGGATAAAGCCAAGGAGATATTGGACGATGCTGGATTCAAAGATCTGGACGGCGACGGATTCAGAGAGTCGCCCGGCGGCAGCAAGCTCAGAATCCCGCTGACGCCCTACGCCCAGCCGCACATAATCCGGGCCGCAGAGGTCATCGACTCCCAGCTTGAGCTGGTGGGTTTGGACGTCTACGTAGAAACCCTAAGCAGCGATGCGGTGAGCCAAAAGGCATGGACCGATCGAGATTACTACATGATGGTGGGATATTCCACGCCTTATGGCAATTTACTTGCAGATTCGGCATCTAACTACTACGTGGACCTTCCGGGGATGTATGGCACCAGCACGGACCCCGAACTCATCGATCTCGTCGAGAGCGCAATTTACTCCGAGAACATGGACGAGCTGATGGAGCATCGGTCGGAGATTCAGGAGTACGCGGCCGAAGAGCTGCCGATCATCGCTCTGATTTGGGGTGACGCCATCTATCCCTATCGGACGGACCGATGGGAGGGCTGGGTTCCCATGTACGGGTACGGATCTGTGAACTACTGGACCTGGTTCAACCTCGAATCGGTGAGCGGCTGAGGGCTTCCCGATGGTAAGCCCTTCATTTCTCATTTTTGGTCAATCTAAAGGAGGAAATCGAGATGATCGATTGGTCAGAAGAGTGGAAAAAATGCCATGAGAGCTTCTTCTGGGTCCGTAATCTGAATAGTAAAGGATTATCAAGCGAGGATTTCTGGGATAGTTACGACGTCAACGACTCGGACGATCCGTACGAAACGTACGCCGGTTACCCTGGTCCGATCGTAGATAAGATGATCGAGCTGCTCAATCCGGGGTCGAACGTCCTCGACATAGGCGCAGGGGCAGGAGCTTACACCATCCCGTTAGCAAGATTTGCTGAACAGGTGACGGTGGTTGAGCCCTCCAAAGGCCAAATCTCCCGATTGATGAAAAGAGCCCATAAAGAAAAACTCAGCAACATCCGCATCATAAACAAGCGATGGGAAGATGTTGAAAGGCATGAGCTGGATAGGTATGATCTGGTCAACGCAGCCTATTGTTTTCACATGCCTGACATCAAAGCAGCATTGCAGAGGATGTTGGAGGTGACCGACAAATATCTATTTCTGATAGCCCTGGTCGACCACGGCTTCGGCGATGTATATGAACGGGTCTTCGGAGATCAGAACGTCGGGCCTGACTACAGCTACCTTTACAACGTGCTATACCAGATGGGATACAAGGCGAACGTGAAGATCCTGACCCGCGAGTATCTGTTGCCTTTAGATATGCAGCTGAAAATTTTGCGTGAAAGCTATGATTTTTCGTCTGATGCAGAGGCCAGGTTCAATGACTATTTGCTTTCGACAGATAGGATCATAGAGGCAGATGGCCAAAGCTGGGTGAAACGACGGTACAAAGACGCGATGATATGGCATATGATGGACTGATATATGTCATCTAACAGGCGATATCTAGCGCATCGGTTGCTCAGAAATGTCATCGCCCTTGTCATCATTGTCACCTTTATCTTCTTGATACCCCGGATGATGCCCGGAGACCCCTTCATCAGCGTCCTGGGAGAGGAGGTCTACTACCGCGCCCCCGATCTGGTCCAGGAGCTGAAAGCCCAGCACGGTCTGGACAGGCCGCTACATGAGCAGTACTTCACCTACCTGCGTAACCTCATTCAGGGCAACTTCGGCTACTCCTTCCATTACTCCCAGCCTGTCTGGAGCGTTATAGCCTACAAGCTTAAGTGGACGCTGGTGCTGCTCGTCCCTTCCACTATCTTTGGCGCCATCCTGGGAGTCGTGTTTGGATCATTGACAGGTTGGCGGCGCAGCTCAGGCCTGGATGCGGGCACGACCTCGCTGTTTCTCTTCCTATACTCCATGCCCCATTATTGGCTGGCGATGCTCTTCGTGCTGATATTCGCCTTTTACCTTGGGCTATTTCCCCTAAGCGGAATAACTCAGGGTGGCCTAGTTGGCACGGAAAAAATCTTGGATGTCATCTGGCACATGGACCTCCCTGTCGCGGTTCTGACGCTATTCGGTACCGCTTACAACTACCTCATAATGAGAAACTCTGTAGTGCAAGTATCATCCGAGGGCTTTGTCTTGACGGCCAGGGCTAAGGGATTGCGGGAGAGAGATATCCTCTTCCGCCACGTGCTACGAAATGCCTTGTTGCCAGTTGTCACGGTATTGGCCCTGGACTTCGGCTTCATGGTATCGGGAACCCTTCTGGTGGAGATAGTCTTTTCCTGGGGCGGAATGGGCACTCTGATCTATGATGCAGTATTGGCTAGAGATTATCCGCTGCTGCACGGCTGTTTTTTAATTATTTCCATCTGCGTCTTGGTAGCCAACTTCCTGGCGGACGTTGCTTATGCAGCCTTAGATCCTCGAATCCGCGGAGGAGAATTAGTTTGAGTCAATATTCAGATGTCTTCAAATCAATAAAAATACGCTCGGAACTTGTTATCCTTGAATCGAACAGGGCCATGCTCATGGGCCTTGTCTTGTTGATAACGTTCTTGTTTTTAGCAGTATTCGCTTCATTTATTGCACCTTACGATCCATGGGAAATCGGTCGTCCTTTCCTTCGCCCCAGTCTTGAGCATCCACTTGGCACCAACGATATCGGGCAGGACATATTCAGCGAGCTGATCTATAGCACCAGGATATCTCTATTTGTTGGCATCTTTGCGGCTTCCGTCTCCATGGTTCTGGGAACCCTCATAGGCCTATTCTCCGGATATTTGAGGGGCGTGGTCGACGAAGCATTGATGGGCTTGACCGACGTAATCCTCGTATTGCCCGCCCTGCCGCTGATGATCATCCTTGCGGCACATCTGTCTCCCAGCATCTGGAACATCATACTGGTCATAGGATGCCTGTGGTGGACCTCGACGGCCAGGGTGGTGAGGTCGAGGGTTTTGCAGCTCCGAGAGATGCCTTTCGTGGAAGCCGCGAGGGCCCTCGGAGCTGGGGATGCTTATGTCGTCTTCAGGCACATTCTGCCCAACACCTTACACGTGATCTTCGCAAAATTCGTCCTGACCGTGGCAGGTGCGATGCTCACCGAGGCGTCCTTGAGCTTCCTGGGCCTGGGGGATCCGATGCAGAAGAGCTGGGGGATGATGCTGAATTACGCATTTTCACGGGGGGGGTTTATAAATGGATATTACTGGTGGTATCTTCCCCCAGGGATATGTATATCCCTGACAGTTCTTGGTTTTGTGCTCCTGGGCTTCGGGCTGGAGAGATGGACGCAGAATAACTCAGATTTCATAAATGTATGATTATGATCCTTGGTAGGAATATTTATTACATATTACCAGGATACCAGAATCAGGATAACAATGAATCTGCTAAACATCCACAAACTTAATACGTATTTCCCCACCCCGGACGGGTTGGTAAAGGCCGTCGATCATGTCGACCTCCAAATAGCGGATTCTGAGAAGGTGGGGCTGATTGGAGAGACGGGCTGTGGAAAGACCGTGTTGGGCATGTCCATAGTCCGTCTGCTAGACTCCTCGGCTCAAATAAATGGGCGCATTATTTACAGGGGCCGCGATATTCTGGAGCTGGCTGAGGAGGATATGAGGTCGCTTCGGGGAAGAGAGATCGCCATGATTCTTCAAAACCCCACTACTTCGCTCAATCCCGTCATGAGGGTGGGAGATCAAATCGCCGAGGGAATACGTCTCCATGGGGGTTTGGATAAAAGGGCGGCCAAGAAGAGAGCAGTCGAGATCCTCAAGTCGGTGATGATACATGATGCCGAGAGGAGGGCTGACCAGTACCCCCATGAGTTCAGCGGGGGAATGAAAGAACGAGCGATGATCGCCATCGGCCTCTCGTGCGATCCCTCCATTATAATAGCTGACGAGCCCACCAAAGGGCTAGATGCCAAGACGAAGACTCAGATCGTCCAGCTGCTAAAAGGTGTCACTGAGCACAAATCGATGCTGATGATAACTCATGACCTGAATGTAGCAGCATCGATCTGCGACCGAGTGGCGGTCATGTATGCGGGAGAGATCTTGGAGGTAGGGAAGGTTTGGGATGTGTTGAAAAATCCCATGCATCCCTATACACGTGGTTTTATAAATTCCCTGCCCAGCAGGGGTTTGAAGCCCATAAGAGGGTCGAGCCCGTCTCTCATAGACCTCCCATCCGGGTGCCGGTTCTGTCCACGATGCGATTTTGCGATGGAGGCATGTAAATTTAAACATCCGGAGATAACTCCGGCGGATGATGGGCAATCTGTGAGGTGTTTCCTATACACATGATCGAGGTATGCGACCTTAAGAAGTATTTTTCTTCAGGTCTCCTTAAAAAGCAATGCGTAAAGAGCGTAGACGGAGTCTCCTTTCACATAGCAAGAGGTGATACCCTCGGGCTGGTGGGAGAGAGCGGGTGTGGCAAAACCACCCTTGGCAGGTTGCTGTTGAGATTGATAGAGCCGACCTCTGGCCAGATATTCTTCGATGGGACTGATATATCCAGGTTGAACCAGAGGGAGCTTCGAAGAATAAGGCCTCGCATGCAGATGATCTTTCAGGATCCCGATTCCTCTTTGAACCCTCGAATGAAGATCGGGGAAAGCATTGCAGAGCCCTTCCGGTTGGGGCTTAGAGGCAAGTCTAACAGGCGTGAGATACGGGATAGGGTTTTGGAACTGATAGAAACGGTTGGGCTCAACCCCGAGCATGTAAACCGTTACCCGCACCAGCTGAGCGGTGGGCAGAATCAGAGGGTCGTTCTGGCTCGGATTCTGGCCATAAACCCCGATTTCATCGTTGCAGACGAGCCCACCGCCTCTTTAGACGTCTCCGTTCAGGCCCAGATTCTTAACTTGATTCAAGACCTGAAAGACGAATACGATCTGACCCTCCTATTCATCTCCCACGATATGGAAATAGTCAGGCATATGAGCGACAGGATTGCAGTTATGGAAGAGGGCAAGATCGTCGATATTGGAGACAGCGAAATCGTTACTGAGGCCCACCGAAACCTGATCACAGATTCGATGCTCGCACGGGTTTAGTCTGCCCCAATCGCACCTTGACCCTTCGTCTCGGAGGCGAGAAGGATTCTTCAATCTGGGGTCCAACCCGCAGCAATCTCTCAATCGCGCCATCAGACCCTCTCAAATTCTCTCACGCTTTTTCACCATCCAGCGATCGCAGAGGCACCACATATGGCCGGTCCAGGTTCCTTATCACCGCCGCCTCGACCCCGAAGATCGTCCTGATATTCTCCTCCGTCAGGAGGGCGAAGGGATCGCCTCTGGCGTGGACCTTCCCGTCCTTCAGCATCACGAGAGTGTCGGAGTACCTGGCGGCGAGGTTGAGGTCGTGGATCGCCAGGATGGCGGAGACCCCCGTCCTCTTGACGAGGGACCTGAGGGTCTCCATCACCTCCAGCTGGTGCCTTATGTCCAGGTTGGAGGTCGGCTCGTCCATGAGGAGAACCTCCGGCTCCTGGGCCAGGGCTCTTGTGATGAGGACCCGCTGCTTCTGGCCGCCTGATAGCTCCAAGAAGTCCCGGAGGGCAAACTCCTCGACGTGGAGGAGCTTCATCACCTCGACGACCCGGTCGAGGTCCTCGTCGGAGACCGTCCATCCCATCCTAGGCCTCCTCCCCATCAGGACGGTATCGAAAACCGTCGTCGTAAGGACGCTCGTCGTCGACTGAGGGACGTAGCCGATGTACCGAGCCACCTCGCGCCTGGTCATCGACGCCACGGCCCTCTCCCCCAAAAAGACCCTCCCCCGGGGCCTGAGGATCCCGGAGATGCATTTGATGAGGGTCGTCTTCCCGCAGCCGTTGGGGCCTACGAGGCTGAGGACCTCCCGGCCTGCGACGGCTAAATCGATGCCGTCCAGGATCTTTGTCTTGCCGTAACTGAAGATTAGACCCTCTATCGTTATCTTCGTCAATCCCATCACCACACCCCGGCTGCAGGCATCTTAAAGCCTCAGCTCTGGATCATTTCATATCTGAAATATATGACAAGATTATACATCGGTAAATTCCGACCCCATGTCGTGCATACATCTAGCAAGATTCGTGTCCATGCTATGTATAAATAACAGAATTCAGAATTCAAATGCTCCAGGGTTCCGCCTCGCGTTCCCGGCTCCCCGACATTAGGGAGTTATGCAATGTACGGATTTATCTTGCCGGAGAGCTCTCGGGGCGAGACGGTACTCCAACGTTCTCGAAGCTGAGGAGATCTTCCTGCCCCGGCCCTCTCACGAAACGGTGACGGATGAGTTGTGGTGAACAATTAGCCTCGGAGTTCGGACTGGGGGCAGGAAGCTCTGCATCTTATGGCCTCCCATTGCGTATGAACTTATCGGTATGATGCGCATATTAATTAAGTTTTAATCGTATAATATTAATACACTAGAGTTTTCGACCCCGGTCTGCCAAGGAGGAGAGGCCTCTCTTCAGTATGCAGTATCCGAGTATCGTGGCCAGGCCTGCAGAGAGGGCCAAAATTCCGATTAACATAAGGCTCGTGGTCGGACTGACCTCAAGCCCCGCAGACGATGCGACGTTGGGGAATATAACCAGGGCGATGCCCGTCAGCAGGAGAAATAGGCCGCCAAACAGCCGCCTATCGAGCCTGACATCAAGGGGCTCCTCCTGGGAGATTCCATTCTGCAGCATATACATTCTTCTCTTGTGATCGAGGCAATATACAAAAGCCGAAAGGGCGAACCCTTCCGTCGCCAGCATGACCACGACCAAGTCCGTCACAATCTCCTCGTCACCTCTATGTTATCCATTATAGCATCAAAGTAGATAGTCTTTTCTTAAAGATCAGAGCATTTATTAATAAAAAGGATAATGATGTGAACAAGGAGGCATTTCATGCTTAAGAGATGTGAGATGAAAGTCCTTTGGATCGCGGCGCTGCTGCTGGCGCCGATGCCGGCGGCCTTCGCCGAGGATCTTCGATTGGTGATGCCCTTCTCTCCAGGCGAAAGGCTCGACCCCGCCTTCGAATATGCAGGCTGGTACATGAGGCAGGCGGGCGTCTACGAGACCCTCTTCAGCTACGATACGGAGATGAACCTCGTTCCTGAGCTTGCGGAGGGATACGAGCTGGCGAGCGAGACCGAGTGGATCGTACATCTCCGAGAAGGGGTAGTCTTCCACGACGGCACCCCATTAAACGCCGATGCTGTGATCTACTCCATCGACCGGGTTAAGAACGATCCAGAAAACCGCTGGTACGACCAGTACAGCTTCGTAGACTCCGTATCTGTCATCGACGACTATACCATCAAGATCGTCACTAAGGTGCCGTATGCTCCGACCCTTTCGACCCTTGCCGACATCAGATTCGCCTGCATCGTAAGTCCCGCCGCAGAAGATCTGGACGAAGAGCCTGTGGGCACGGGTCCCTTCAAGTTCGCAAGCTACGAGAAGGACGTGAGCCTCACCCTGGACAAGAACGAAAACTATTGGAACGGGCCAGTCAAATCCGATGGAGCGATCGTACACTACATATCGCAACCCGAGACCAGGGCTCTGATGCTCGAAGGGGACGAGGTAGACATCGCATGGGCTATACCTGCACAGTGGTACGAGACGATCGAGGACGATCCTGCCACCAAGGTGGTCTCGAAGGACACCATGCGGACTTACTTCATGTTTGTAAACACGGCTAAGCCACCCCTCGATCAGATGGAGGTCAGACAGGCGATAAGCTATGCCATTGACCGCCAGGAGCTGGTGGATACGGCTTTAGAGGGCGTCGCTGGAACTCCCGCTAAGAGCTTCTGGCCCTCAAACTATCCGTGGTCCTCAAACGACGATCTCGAAGGGTACCCCTACGATCCTGAAAAGGCAAAAGAGCTGCTGGAGGATGCAGGTCTCACATGGAGCGGAGAGGCATGGCTCTACGAGGATGAGCCCTTCGAGCTCTCCATAATCACCTACACCAGCAGGCCAGCAAATAAGCCCTCGGCAGAGATGATCGCAGCTCAGCTGGAGAGGATCGGAATAAAGACGAAGGTGGAGACCCTCGAAGCCGCAGCCATCAGATCGGCTATGAGCGATGGAAGCTACGACCTCTCCCTCTACGCCTACGGAGTTGCAACCAACGGAGATCCCGACTACTTCGTCTCCCAGCAGTTCCTCTCTACAGGCATCGAGGCGGGATATACCCGTTACTCCGGCATCGACGACCTCATTGAGAAGGGGAGAACAACCCACGACAAGGAGGAAAGAGAGGGGATCTACAGAGACATCCAGGAACGGGTCCTCCAGGATTCCCCGGAGATCTTCCTATTCTACGATAGGATGCTGGTTGGCCTGAGCGAACGGGTCGGAGGCTTCGAGATATATCCGAATGAGATGCCCGTCCTCACCGAGGACGTCTACGTGGCCTGATGACCTATGGAAGCGGAACGGTCGGGAGCCGGCCGTTCCCCTCCGATTACTCTTACGGACAAACAGTCAATTGGCGCAGATCATGTCGATTTCATGAGATCGGAGTGGGATGAGCGATTGAATGATGGAGAGGGGATTCATGGACGCCAAAGAGACCATTTCAAAGTATTGGGACTGGAGAAGCCAGACCTACACCAACGGCATCTGCGGATTCGATGAAGAGGAGAAGGCAGTCTGGAAGAGAGAGCTCAAGTCCGTCCTGAACGCCAGCGGGGGCTTGAAGGCCCTGGACGTGGGAACGGGTCCCGGCTTTCTCGCCTTGATCCTTGCGGAGATGGGCCATAAGGTGACGGGGGTAGACATCTCGACGGGGATGATCGAGAAGGCCAGAGGCAACGCCAGGATGATGGCCTTAGATGCGGACTTTCGCTGCGGAGACGCCGAGAAGCTCCCCTTCGAGGATGATAGCGTCGACATCCTGGTAAACAGGCACCTCCTATGGACCCTTCCAGACCCGAAGGGGGCGGTGGAGGAGTGGACAAGGGTCTTGAGGCCGAAGGGTAGGGTCCTCGCCATCGACGGCGCATGGTTCGACCCCTCCCCAAGAGTCCGACTCCGAAAAGGTCTGTCAAAGGCGATAACCCTCATCGCCGAGGGAAGATTGCCATCGTTCTATTCGATCTTCAGCGAATATTATGATCCCATACGAAGCGAGCTTCCCCTCTACGGCGACTCGAAACCGAAGAGGATATGCTCCCTCTTCGAAGATGCTGGGCTCTCCAACGTCTCGTTTAGATATCTGCAGGAGGTAAGGCAGTTTCAGAACGCTCGCGGCCCTATCTCATACAGAATCGCCCATAAGGACCCGACGTTTCTCGTAATGGGAGAAAAGGAATAAGATCCGTCGGAATTTACATCCCATCCAGAATTAAGAGAACCGCGTCGACATCTGAGAATCAGAAAACGATAGCTATCGAGAGGCTAGAATGCTGGGTTACATATTCAAGAGGGTCCTTCTAATCATCCCCGCCCTCCTCTTCGTCTCAATGGTCAGCTTCTCCATGGCTTATCTCGCTCCCGGCGACCCAGCGGAGATCCTCCTGATGAGCCCCGAGGGGAGCCCGAGTCCAGAGGCGATAGACGCCTTCAGAGTCAGGATGGGCCTCGATCAGCCGATCCACATCCAGTACCTCCGATGGCTGGAAAAAGTTCTACATGGCGACCTTGGATACTCCTTCATCTCGGAGAGGCCGGTGGCAGACGCCATCACGAACAGCTTCAAGGCAACCCTGAAGCTATCCCTCGTGAGCATGATCGTATCCATTGTCGTATCCATCCCCCTCGGCATTCTGGCGGCGATAAAGCATAATACCATGATCGACGACCTCTGCCGACTGGGGGCCCTCATCGGCGTCTCCATCCCAAACTTCTGGCAGGCGTTCCTCCTGATCCTCCTATTCTCAGTCCATCTGGACTGGCTTCCGGTGGCGGGATACGGCGGAGGCGACATCGAACATATGATCCTGCCAGCTATCACCCTGGGAACCAGCTCTGCCGCCGTCACCACCAGGCTGATGAGGTCGAGCCTCCTGGAGGCTTTGAGCCAGGATTATATAATAACCGCCAGGGCGAAAGGCCTCCCTGAGAGGATCGTCATAGGAAAGCACGCGATCAAGAACGCGCTGATCCCTGTGGTAACGATGCTGGGGCTGAATCTCGGATTTCTTTTGAACGGCGCCGTCGTAACCGAGTGGGTATTCGGCTGGCCCGGGATCGGCGATCTGGTGGTGGACTCGATATACCAGCGGGACTTCACCATGATCCAAGGGTCCATCCTCTTCATCGCGGTCATCTTTGTCACCTTGAACCTTTTGGTGGACATATCTTATACCTATCTAAATCCGAGGATACGTTATGAGAGCGTGGATTAAAAACAGAAATATTTTTATAGGATTATCTATAACTGTCGCCTTAATTTTTATTGCGGCCTTTGCGCCCCAGGTCGCCCCCCACGATCCAACGGAGATCAACCCAATGGTCAGGCTCCAGCCGCCATCGAAGGAGTATCCCTTCGGCACTGATCACATGGGCCGCTGCATACTGAGCAGGATCGTATTTGGCTCCCGTATATCCCTCCTCGTCGGCGTCGTCGTAATAAGCGGCTCTCTCTTGATCGGGATCGTCCTGGGGACCATCTCGGGCTACTTTGGCGGTCTCGCCGATGATCTGATAATGCGGCTCGTGGACGGATTTCTCGCCATCCCCAGCATGTTCCTCGCTCTGGCCCTCGCCGGAACTCTGGGGCCAGGGATGTTCAACCTCATGATGGCCCTCATCGCCGTGGAGTGGACAAGCTACGCTAGGGTGGTGAGGGGCTCGATCCTCACGGTGAAGGAGCAGGAGTTTGTGGAGGCGGCGAGGGGCCTTGGTGCGAGCGACCTTTACATTCTGGTCCACCACATCATGCCAAACATATTATCCCCGATAATCGTCATAGCCACCCTTGGGATCGGCTATGCGATTCTAGCTGCTGCAGGCCTCAGCTTTCTCGGGTTTGGGGTCCAGCCCCCAACGCCGGAGTGGGGGTCGATGCTCGACGACGGCCGACTATTTATGAGAAAGGCGCCCTACATAATGATCTTCCCCGGCCTCGCTATCATGATCACCGTTCTCGCCTTCAACTTTCTCGGCGACGGCCTGCGAGATGAGCTGGACCCGAGGTTTAGAAAGGAGATACCTCATTGAGGGCCAATGCTGAAAAAAAGGTACATTAAAGCCGTGGACTGCATGTCCTTCCGGATCGACCGGGGCGAGACCTTCGGTCTCGTCGGGGAGAGCGGATGCGGGAAGACCACCGCCGGAAAGCTGATCCTCCGACTGATAGTGCTGACGTCGGTAAGAATCGTATTCGACGGGATTGATATCACGCGAATAAAAACGAGGGAGATGAGAAGGCTCAGGCCCAGGATGCAGATGATATTCCAAAACCCCGACGCGTCTCTAGACCCCAGGATGAAGATTGAGAAGAGCATCGTGGAGCCCCTAAGGCTCAAAGGAGGCTTGAGGAGGGTGGAGATCGAAGAGAAGGTTATGGATCTCATCGATGCCGTTGGGCTGAACCCCGAGCACGCCCGCCGCTACCCCTACCAGATGAGCGGCGGCCAGAACCAGCAGGCGGTTCTGGCAAGGGCTCTTGCGTCAAACCCCGATTTTATAGTAGCGGACGAGCCGACCTCAGGCCTCGACCTCTCCGTCCAGGCCCAGATTCTTACTCTAATGAAAGAACTCAAAAGAGATTTGGAGCTGACCACCATGTTCATAACCCACGACCTGGAGGTCGTAAGGCAGATGAGCGACCGGATGGCAGTGATGTACAAGGGTAAGATCGTGGAGATGGGAGAGACGGAAGATATATTCAGCCATCTGAGGCATCCCTACGCAAAGCTCCTGATAGCCCCCGATCTGCAGGGAGGTTGCGGCCATCACGAAGCGGATATAAATGGCGGAAACAACAACTCCCGGGGTTGCGTTTTCTATCCACGATGCCAATTAGCCGAAGACGTCTGCAGCAAGAGGGAGCCCGAAATGATGGAGGTGAAGAGAGATCACCAGGTTCTCTGTCACATCTTCTGACATTAAGCCGTCGATTCTTCGGCAATCATTGGGCCCAGCTTCTCCAGCCAGGCTTTGCGAAGTCAACCGTCGAATTATGCAAGGCCTAGATTTGGTGCATATTAAAGAGATAGGAAGCCTTGCGTCTGAGGAGCCGGGCAAGGGTCATCGCCTCGATGGAAAAGGTGTAGAGTCCTGAAGCTATCTTGCCCCCCCATAAAATCCTGGAATCATATTCTGAGATATAAAGCTGAACAAGACGAAGATTCATTGGATCATTCGTCAGAACCGCAAGGGTTTGGCTACAAAAGATATCGCTCTTTCCTCGGACCTTCGACGATTGCGCTCGAAGATCCTGGCTTTCCTCTCCTGGAGCTCCCCCTCGGTCATCGGCCTGACGACCAGGGGGAGCTTGAGAGACGAGGTCGATCAGCGTGAGGTCGGTCCGGGTAAAAAGTCGGGCCAATCTCTCGCCCTCCGGGCCCCCATAGTGGAGGATGGCCTTCTCCTCCAGGGTGGTGCCAGCAAGGTACCAGTAGCCTTCGGTGCGGGGGAACTCACCCTAAACCTGACGAGCGAGGTGGGAAGATACGTCCTCTGTACCTTCACCTTCACGGCGCCCTCGTGAACGATCTCACGATGCAGCATCGATAATTAAGCTGAAAATATCTGTGGCAGCATAATTCATACACTGCCAAGGAGCTTGAATTGGCTTTGTTTCAGCTCCGTGGCAGTGACAAATTAGACCTACTTTAGGGTCCGCACGTCAACGGTTTTTAGCAGATCTAAAGTTGCGTCAAATCGCGGTATAACCGTTTTTCTCGCTTCCTTAACATCTGCAAGGAAATCCCTTCTCGCTGCTATCTCCTGGGTCATTTCTTTGGGAGATATTTTTGCTGCTGCAAGCATAACTTTAACAGCTATTTTTATCTCATCGGGAGTAATCTCTGGTATTGTAGCTGCGTTTTGTACGATTGCGTGAACACCATTCTCAACGCATGTTTGTATCGTTGGCGAAATCAAATCAACACATTGCTCTTGACCGCATTGGACGATTGCAATAGCTGCATCCGTTGCTTCATTTAAACCCAACCGATGCTCACATACAAACCCTTTAATCTTGTAGCAACCAGGAGGGACTTCAACTCTTACATGGGCCTCGTTAGGAGGAATTCGTACTCGTTCTCCTACCAGTTCTCCCATGCAATTATAGATTTCTACCCAATCCCACCTTTCCCTGTCTTCAAGATTATAGATTGGCCTACACTTTTCGTCTCTGAACCATATATCCAATATTGCTTTCCCCATATCATTCAACTCCAGGATTTAAGTTTTTTATCTAATTAGTAAAGGATACTATTTAAAGTTTTCTATATTCATCATTAATCGTGATATATAATATAGTTGCAGATGATGTGGCATCGATTTGCTCTTGAATTCCTTGGCTATACCAATGAAGACAATGTAAACTCCTCACGAGACTTGATGCACCCTTGCCAGCGACGTACCCTCCCCCTGCGCAGCTGCCGGGATCCCTGGCAAGGTCTAGGATATTCATTGGTTGCCTGATCATCACGTTTACCGGCAGGAGCAATGAGCCCTCAAGAAGAGCCTCGGTACCGACCATCCCAACGCGGCCAAGATATTCCTGGGTGATAGGCATCCGGACACGGCGACGGTACAACCTTGAGTAGGTCAAACTCAAGAAAAGGTGTTTGGTGCGGGGGATGGGATTCGAACCCACGAACTCCTGCGAGACAAGGCCCTCAACCTTGCGCCTTTGACCTGGCTTGGCAACCCCCGCCCATGGGGTTTACGACAAACTGACTACGCGAGCTCGCTCAACTGCTGGCTGAGAGACGTCGCGCGCCTCTTGATCTCGCCTGCGGCCCCCATCACCAGGTCCTTTGCAGGCATAGATCCGTCGCTGTCTATCTTCATGACGAAGACGTCCTCAACGGTGGCAACCTCGATCGCTCCGACATCGCATTCGCCGATGCAGAGCTTGCAGAGGGAACAGCTGATGGGGTCGGTGGCTCTGGCCTTTCCCTCGCCCTCTCCGATGACGAGGATCTTCCGAGGACAGACCTCGACGCACTTTCCGCAGCCCTCACACTGATCGCTGATCCTTATCTCCGGCAGGTTCTTGTAGCCGCACTGGGTTCCTGCCTGCCACTTGGAGTGGACCGTCCCCCGGTTGAGGGTGACGATGCCCTCGAGCATCAGCTTTTCGCCCTCTCCCAGGATCGCGATCGGGATCTTCTCGAAGACGACCTTGACCCCGGGGTCCGAAAACCTCAGATCCCCGGAGTGGACGGTGGAGGGCCCCTCTGCTGAGAGGGTCATCCCCACCTGGCAGGCGGGGCAGCCTGCTCCGCCGCATTCGCACTCTTCGGAAACCCTGAAGAGGTTGTGGTCGTCGCCCTTGATCGGGACGAGCCCCAGCCTCAGGGAGAGCTGCTCGTCGAAGAGGACCGACGTATTGTCATAAATACTTATCTCATCGATGGCGAGGGATGGCACCTCCGAAAGGCAGGCCCTCCTTATAGCGTTAGCGAAGGCTGGCTTAACGCCCTTGAGGAGGAACCGGGCCCGGCCCTCTACCAGCTCGATCAGTTCAACCTGCAAAGCTCACACCCTTCTGCCCCGCCGTCCGCCGGAGGGCTTGGTTCCGTCGTGGGGGATGGGGGTAACGTCCTCGATCCTCCCTATCTTAAGCCCGGCCCTCGCCAGGGCCCTGATCGCCGCCTGGGCTCCGGGTCCCGGGGAACGCTGGCGGTTTCCACCAGGGGCCCTGACCTTGACGTGGACTCCGATGATGCCGCTGGTCATCGCCTGCTCCGCGATCTGGCCTGCCATCTGCATGGCGGTATAGGGCGAGCTCTCGTCTCTTGCGGCCTTGACGACCATGCCGCCCGAGACCTTGGCGATGGTCTCGGCGCCGGTGAGGTCGGTTATGGTGATGATCGTGTTGTTGAAGGAGGCGTATATGTGAGCTACGCCCCATTTTCCTTCTGCCATTTTTATCCTTCCACCTTGAGTATTCTGGTGGCCCTCTCAGGATGTGCCTCCTGAGCCATGGGCGAGCCAGGGTAGTAGTCGATGGTCATCTCTTCGCCCCGCTTGACGTAGTATCCGGGAACCGTCACCTTCCGGCCCGTGATCTGGATGTGGCCGTGAGTTATGAACTGCCGGGACTGTCTGAGGGTCTTGGCGAGGCCCTGACGGTATACCTGAGTCTGGAGCCTCCGTTCCAGGAGGTCCTCCACCGTTATGGAGAGGACGGAGTCGAGATCTCCATCTTCCTTCATCATCCCGTAGTTCTTGAGGTGTTCCAGGACGTCCTCCGCCTGAGACCCGACGGATGCGTCTCCCCGGGTGGTGGCTGCCAGAAGCTGACGGCTTACCCGGCGGTACTTTCTTATGAGGCTCTGGGCCTTCCAGACCTCTCTCTTGTTCCGGAGGCCGTAACTCTTGACGAGCTCCAGCTCCTGAGCCATCCTGTCGGCTTCCCAGGGGTGGCGCGGAGTATCGTAACTCTTCCTACACTTGCCAGGATATCCCATAATCTCCCGCCTCCCTCACTTCTTCTTCCTGCTGACGCCCACGGTGGCTCCCCTTCTGCCGGTGGACCTGGTCTTCTGGCCTCGGACACGAAGGCCGCGCTCGTGCCTGATCCCCCTGTAGCTGCGGGTCTTCCTGATGATATCCATCTCTTCCCTGAGGGCCATGACGAGATCGGTCCCCATGACGTGTCTGTCCTCGCCGGTGAGGAGGTCCTTCCTCCTGTTCTTCATCCAGACGGGTAGATGCTCCTGGGCCGCCTCCACTATCTCCCTAAGCCTGGATATGGCCTCGTCCGAGAGCATCCCAAGGGTCTCGGTGGGTTCGATCTCTGCCTTCTGGGCGAGAAGCCGGGCATTCCGTCTTCCCATGCCGTTGATGCCTGTCAGCGCCATCTGAACGGGCTGGTGACCGTTTAGGTCGGTGTTCAGTATGCGCACTATATGTTTCAGCTCTTCGTTCTCTTCTGCCAAATTATTCCTCCAGAAATCTGAGGCCGACGGATTATAGAATCCGAAAGCCCTCTGGAGCAGCCCCGGATCTCAGTCCGACGCCGCCCGCACATCAGCCGGTGGCCGATGGGGCGAACCAATCGCAAACGCTAATCCAAGCCTGAGATTCGCTACTGGTACATAAGACTTATGGAGGCGACAGGCCGCTCATTCTCGCCGGACCTGGACGCTGGCGCCGATCCTCGCCATCTCTTCGAAGAAGCCTGGGTAGGATACGGAGACCGCCTCGGCCGTATCCACCGTCGTATCACCCGCGACCAGGCCTGCCACTGTCAGGGCCATCACTATCCGGTGGTCGTGATGGCCGCTGACCCTGGCTCCCCGGAGCCTGCCACCTTCGATCACCAGGCCGTCCGGCCTTTCTGCGATCTTCGCCCCCATCCTGGAGAGCTCCGTCGCCATCGCCCTGAGCCTGTCGGTCTCCTTGTGTCGGACGTGCTCTGCGTTCTTGACGACGGTCTGACCTTCAGCGACCGACCCCAGGACCGCTATGGTGGGGACGAGGTCGGGGGTGAGGCTCGCGTCCACCTCGACCCCCGACAGCTCGCGTCCCTCGATCTCGAGAACCCCCTCAGAGCGGTCCCAGGAGATCTTCGCCCCCATCTCCTGAAGGATGGATACGATCGCCGAGTCCCCCTGCTTTGAGGGGCGGAGGCCCCGGACCGAGAGGCTCGAGCCGGTGACCGCCGCCGCCGCCAGGAGGTAGGAGGCGGAGGAGAAGTCCCCGGGGACGGTGTAGCCGCCCAGGTCGTAGCTCTGGCCGCCCTGGACGGCGAACCTCTCGAAGTCGGTCTCGATCTTGGCCCCAGCTGCCCGGAGCATCTCGAGGGTGATCTCGGCGTAGGGGCGGCTCTTGAGCTCGCCCTTAATCTCGATCTCAGAACCCCCCTCGGCGAGGGGGCAGGATATGAGGAGGGCCGAGAGGAATTGGGAGCTTACGCTCCCGTCGAGGACGGTCCTCCCGCCCCGGATCCTCCCCCGGACTACCAGGGGGGCGCAGTCGTCCTTCTTTATCGAGAAGGCTTCGCCCCCCAGGTCGCAGAGGGATTTGAGGAGGGGACCGTTGGGCCGCCGGCGGATGGAGGCGTCCCCGGTGAGGACCGCCCCGTCGGTGAGGGCCGCCACCGCCGCCATGATCCGGAGGGTGGTTCCGGAGTTCTCGACGTCGATGACATTCTCGGGGGTCTTCGGCCCTCCTCCAGCGCCGGCCACCGCCAGCGTTTCGCCCTCTATCGCGATCTCCGCCCCGAAGGCCTCGGCGGCCCGGATGGTGGCCCTGGTGTCGGCGGATAATAGCGGCCTCTTGACGGAGCCGCCAGGCCCCAGGGCGCTGATGGTGATCGCCCGGTGGGTGTAGCTCTTGGAGGGCGGGACCTCCACATCGCCCGAAACCTGCGAGCGCTCGACTGATGCTATCATCGGTGGTAGAGTGGGCCGTTGAGTATAAAAAATCGAGGCTTCCGCCCCATCTGGGGACCCCTCACCGGCGCGATATGGCCTCCGTCAGGGCGACGACCTTCTCCAGGGAGAGCTCTTGGGGCCTTATATCCAGAAGGGCGGGGTCGATCCGCGACAGGGCATCGGGGGGGACCTTCATGGCGGCTAGGGTGCTCTTGACCTTCTTCCTCCTCATGGAGAAGAGGCCCCGGGTGAGGGCTTCGAAGGCCCCCCATTCGACGGGGGCCGGCGTCTTCCGGGGCCGGAGGCGGACGACCGCCGACTCTACCTGGGGCATGGGGGAGAAGGCGCCCCGGGGGACGATCTCCAGGACCTCGGCCTCGGCCCAGAAGGCGACGTTGAGGGCAAGCCTCCCATGCTCCCTCGTCCCCGGCGGCGCCACCATCCTCTCGGCAAACTCCCGCTGGTACATCAGGACCGCAAGGTCGAAGGGCCTCGCCAGGAGCCTGAAGGTGATCTTGGAGGAGATCTGGTAGGGGAGGTTCGAGACGATCTTGTTGTACTCTGGCAGGGGGACCCGGAGGGCGTCGCCTCGGATGATCAAGACGTTATCGAACCGCCCCTCCAGGCTGGAGGCCAGGACTGGATCGACCTCTATGGCATAGACGGTCCGGGCCCGCTCCGATAGGATGTCGGTGAGGTTTCCCGTCCCCGGCCCGACCTCCAAGACGGCGTCTCCGCGGCCGAGGGAGGCGTAATCGCCTATTCTGGCCAGGACCCTGCGGTCGACGAGAAAATGCTGACCTAGCTTCTTCAAGACAGGGCTCCCCTCAAAAGCAGGATTGTGGGAATAGGTGGGCCTCTTCCTCTGCCCCGTCATCGCCGCCGCGGATCTGCGGTGAATATCCGATACTTGATCCGGTCGTCTGCGATCTCGTCCTCTATCCTTTTTGCCAAAAGCTTCTCGGGGTTGTATATACCCTTGACCCGCTCTGAGAGGTCTTCAAAGCTCTTGAAGGGGCCCTTCTTCCGCTCGTTCAAGATCGCCCACATCAGCTTCTTGCCGATGCCGGGGAGGAGCTCCAGGGCGTGCATCCTCGTCGTCAGCGGGCCCGCCTCGTTGAAGAAACGGAGGTAGTACGCCTCCTTCTCCAGGACGATCTTCTGGATGGCGTAGGGGAGCTCGACCCTCCCCCCCTGGGAGAGCTCCTCGTAGCCGATCCTCCGGTTGACCCGGTCGACGATCGGCCGATCTCTTCCCACCAGGGCGACCTTTACGCCGATCTCGGGGACCGCCCCCTCCCTGGGGGTCATCTCCATCAGGACGAAGTCCCTCTCTCCCACCCCCTGGATGAGGGGCCTCTTCTGATACCTGCCCATGGAGTCCGATACGTGGCCGTAGGGGAGGTAGTCGAGGACCCAAGCTATCTCTTCGCGCCGTGGAGGCCTGCCCGAGGTCATTATTCGTCCTCACAATCAGATGGTCATCCTCTAAGAACCGCGTCGAGGATCGCGTCCAAGTCCTCGTCCAGGAGGGTGAACCGCTCCTTGGCGTAGAGAGCCCGGATCTCGTCCTTGGTCCTGGGCCGGATGTCGGCTATCTTGGTCGCGATCTCTTTAGTCATCTTCTCCAGCCCCAGGAGCTCCTCGACCATCTTTCTGCTCTCGGCCGCCTCGCCCTGGGAGAAGATCTCGGCATGCTTTATCGCCCTTCTCAGCTCGTAGCCGAGCTCCTCTGGCTCTTCGGCCCTCCGGAGCCTTATCTCCTCCAGGGCCTCCTTCACCTCGGCGAGGGTCATCAGATCCTCGCTCAGAATGCTCTTGACGATCATCTCAATTCTGGGGTTTCAGATGTTCCGGGAGGGATACCACCGTCTTTTTGGCGTCTCCATCCCTCACTTCCAGCACGTAAGCCCTGCCCTTTCGGCCCAATACCTTTCCAGTCTTCCCGTGGAACTTGGGGTTGGGCATCCCCCTGTGGATGCTCGGGTCGAGGACGATGTGGACCATATCGCCGTCATCGAAGTCCTGGATCGCCCTGCTGACGGGCGATATACCCCGCGCTCTGACCGATTTGCTCAGCCTGTCTCTAGTCCGTTTCCGTATTCCGTGTGACTTGGGCATCTGCCTCTCCACCTACGTTTATTACGTCCAGCTCCGTCACCCTCGCCTCGACCCCGATGAGTTCCGATAGGCTCGGCTTCGTTCTCCCGCCGTCTCCGCTGACCAGCTCCTTTACGTAAAGGCCGCTCGTCCCCCGGAGGGTCATCTTCGCGGTCTTCCCCGAGAGCTGGTCAAGCTGGAGGTCGAGGACCTCTCTCCGTCGGACCTTATCGGCCCGTCGGTGAGATACTCGGGTGGGCGTGCGCTGTTCAACCAGGCCGACCAGTTTGTCCAGAACTGATTTAAGCTTTTCTTCTGGTACTTCCTCTCCGAATTCTACCACCATCGAGTAGCTCTTCTCGAAGAGGGCCTTCTTCAGGTGCTCTACGGTCTCCTTCCCGGTGAATTCGAGGTCGCTCACCTCCACCTTCCCGGAGGCCCGCCGGTTGATCTCCTCTCTGAGGCGGGCGAGATCGAGGTTCCTCACCCGGGGGGAGACCGCCTCCACCACGAAGGGCCTTCCCGTCCCCAGCATCCGGGCGTCGATGTCCTCCCTCCCCGAGCCGTGGAAGACGGTGTCCTCGCACCTAGCCGCCTCGATGATGGGGTCTCTGATCAGCTCGTCAACCGACTCCTGATACCTTCGGCCGGTGAAGCTGCACGCTTCGCAGCCGCTTCCGCCGCAGTCGCGGCAGGGCCACCTCGTCTGGGGAAAACCCCTAACTAGCTTTCTGTACCTACCCCGGATGTAGAGGGAGGAGACCTGGACGGCGACCTTGCCGTTCTCCAGGTCCAGGATCGCGAGGACGTCGGGGGAGGTGAAGCTGGTCGCCTTCCCCGTCCTCTCGGCGATCCTCTTTCCCACCTCGCGGTTCAGCTCCGACTTCATCGGCTCGGCGTGGCGGGATCCGCCGTCCGCCAGGACCAGCTCCTCGTTCTCGGCGAGGAGGCCATTCATCCTGGTGCCGACGAGGAAGGTATCATGCTCGAGGTGGCGCAGCTCCCTCTCGGCGGCCTCGGCCCAGCGGTCGAGCTTCTCAGGCTCCATCTCCCCGAGGCAGACCCAGCACCTCTCCGGCTCGCCCGCGAGGCCGAGCTTCAGCCTTGCGTTCTTCGAGCTTGGAGCGAGATCCTCCAGGATCTTGCGGCCCGTTTCGTCGATGGACCCGGCCATGGAGAGGAAGGTCTTGATCGCCTCGCCCCGCCCGGCGTTCGTCAAGCCCGTCGAGAGCATCGCGAACTGTCGACCAAGACAGCTGTCGCAGATGGGGCCGAGGCGGAGGATCTTCCTCGCCGACTCCGCGAGGTCGGCGACGTCCTTATTCATCTCATTTGTTCTCATGCTGAAGCGTCTCTTCTTCGTTCCTTCTCTTTATTCGTCTCCATTCGTCCTCCTTTCTCGTCCCCCGGCCGGATGGGATGGTACCTCTCTCCGGTCCAGCTCGTTATTTATCAGGACGATGCAGTGGTCTGCGTGGAGGCTCTTGGGCCCCACGGAGACGATCTCTGCCCCCAGCCCCGCGAGGATGGCCTCGTCCGCCTCCGAGAGGCCGATGTGGTCTCCGAGGACGAAGGTCCCGTCCCTGGCCAGGGGTAGGCCTCGATGGTCAGATCCGTCCTCCCTTAAATAGTAGGTCGTCCCCCCTCTGAAGATCGAGAGGTCCGCCAGGTCCCCGGCCCGGACGAAGATCCCCGGCGTAGACTTCGTCCAGCGGGACTCCGCCTCCAGGGCTAGGGCCTTCTTCAGCAGCGCCGCCGTCGTCCTCTCGTCGGGGTTGAGGTGGCGGAGGTCCCGCCCTCGGAGATGGATAGTCTTCGCTGCTCCGCCCCCGCGGAGGATCAGATAGGCATCGACGTCTCTCCTGATGCCGTGGGAGAGGACGAAGGCCGAGTTGATGCACCGGCAGAGGATGTCGATCCTTCCTGAGGTGCCGGGGATGTCTTCGAGGGAGAAGTCCGGGGTCGTCGTCGCGAGGTTCCCCACCACTACGAAGCTTCGCATAGGTTGGTGGATGGGGGGCCTGGTAGATCTCCTTTTCGTTTTGGATTGTTTTTTAAAAGCAATAATCATATAGATCAACAATGGGGGGAACCCTTGGAATTAACTGAAACGAGCATTTTAAAAATAGTAGCGCTGCTTTTCTGACTAATTAATGACAAATTTCCGCTATATTATCACACATCTGTCGATATATTTATGGAAACATTTTTATATAAGCCCGCTTTACTGCGATAGGAGCTCGATGCAAGTCCTGGGATTCGTATTAAGGACGAAACATTTTTATATAAGCCCGCTTTACTGCGATAGGAGCTCGATGCAAGTCCTGGGATTCGTATTAAGGACCTTTCACGGAGGTAGACCATTGAAACGAACTCTTGAATCCGGCCCCAAAGACATCAATCAAGGTATCTCAGGGATTATGCTACCGTTTTTCAATATTCAATGGTCTCGCGAGTCATGGCTCGGGACGAAAAGACAGCTCTGAAATCAGCGATGGGATGTAGGTAAAGATGAAGACAAAAATGGCCCTTTCGGCCTTTGTGGGCATCTTGATGGTGGGCGGCGCGATGGCCCAGTGGGATGACATCAGCGACTTCAACACCATCTTGGGCATCGGTGATGGGTACGGCATTGCAGCTGACCATGCACATGAAGACGTGCCTGCGGTGGCGTACGTCTTCTCCGGCTCGGTGGCGTACTCGGGAACTGCCCTCCTCGAGTTCACTCAAGGCGATGATCAGTACGGCCCCATAGATGCGGGAATCGTCAGATGGGATGATGAGAGGGGATGGGTATTCAACGAAACGACCCAGGCGTGGACCTTTACGGCGGCATCCTCTAAGGGGACCGCTGACACCGAGGCAATTCGGATTAGAAACGTAATAGATCCGACGGCAACGGCAACTGCAGCTACCATTGCAATCTCCGGATACGGAAACTGTGGATCTGGCTGGGGAGAGAACGCCTCCTACTCTTACATGAATGATAACGGTACCACGACGATGGAGATCGAAGGTGGATCGTCCGCTGGTGGCTATCTCCCGACCCTCAGCCCCTGGCTGGACAACGTCGGCATCGCCGCAACTGAAGCGAGCGCCAGTGCTGACGGCACTGATAACGCGTTCGTTGCCATCGTGGATCTCGGCGTGGCCTATACAGATCCCTTCGAGTCCGCCTCCCTCTCGATTGTGGAGATCGATTCCATATCGGATTGGTGAGGCCACCTCACCTTTTTTTTATATGGGGCCACCATGAAAAAAATGGCTATATTAATAAAATTGGCGATATTCTTGATGGCAGCCATCCCATCGGCTGATGCAGGTGGGTACTGGGAAGGCGAATATTATCATAACGTATCCGACGGGAAGATGCTGACTGAGAGCCACACTCGTAATCTCGCGTCAGGCCTATCGTTGAGCGCAGTTTTAAACATAGTCTTAAATTATAACGTGGATGGAGACGCTCCCGGGTATGATGTAAATTTTCGAGCGAATCAAACCGCTGAAGAAGATGTCTATTATTCGAGGCTCAGGTCGAACATAACCCATACGTTATCCAAAGACGGCGAGGACCCCGTCGTTCGCGAAGTGAACGCCGAATCATATATCATAATGCCCAAAAAGTTCGACGCGAACCAGGCGATAAATGTGCACTTCTCTCAGGAGAACGGCTCCGAGGCGGAGGTGAACGCCACCTTCATATATGATGGAGAAAGTTACGAGTTTTGTATCGGATCTGTCATAAATGAATCTGAAACGCTGAATCTGTATTTATATCCTTACTGCCCGCTCTTGGAGGGGCTCGATCTGGATTATGAGAACGCCTATATGGATCTGGCCGGAGGAGACGATTTCGATTATGAGGGCAGCTTCGTCATGCAAGCCCTTCAAACTGAAGGTGGTAGATGAAGATGAAATTGCTTGGGAGTGGACGAGCCATTAAAGCCTTGTCTCTCCTGCTCGTTTCGTACTTTTATGTCCTGAGCGGATCTTCCACCGTGAGCATATCCTGCAACTACTATAACGGCGATGGGGAATTAAGTGAGGATATCAGCGTAGAAAATGCCGGCTTTGAGGGAACAGTTATAATATTGCCTTATGAAATGGAGGGTTTCTCCATATTCTCCGAGGGGAAAGGGCAGACAGCCGATGTCCACAGGCATAGCAAGCTGTCCCATAAGATCTCCGCAACTAACATGGTGACGACAAATGAGCTTCAGGTCGACCTGAAATCGTTGAACGCGAGATACAGCTGGGTGAATAAGGGAACCGTCTCCCCAGACCAGGCCGACCTCTCCTGCGCCTCCCAGGGGACGATAAAGCCCGGAGATGCCGGCGGGGAATCGGAGCTGAGCGAAGCCTCGTCACTATTACAGGCGACAAGTCTGGGGAAGACGATAACAGCAGAATCGGCCTTAAGAGCAAGCCCCGCCACCACCGCTGTAGCATCTGTCGGATGGGGCCTTGAAGCAAAACTGGGAACTCACGAAAGCTTGCTGAATCAATATACGAACATCAGGTCTCGGCCAGGGTACTTGACATATCCTACATCGCAGCAGGAAGGATTTATCACCACAGGCATGACATTGGAGGGCCAAGATGAAGAAACCGGGAAGCCCCTCTTTTCGAAGAGGTACGTTCCTGTTCCAAAGGACGAGGAGCATCCAGATGGATTTGGGTTTCCTTTATCGCTCGGTGTGATGAAGGTCGAGGACGACTCCGTGTATATGGAGAACAAACTGACGATGACCATGAGATGGCAGGAGGGCGACTTGGAGAACCCCGGGGATGGTGAGTGATGAGGAGAGGGGTTGTTATCTGTATAATTTCACTCCTCCTCATATCGTTGTTCGTCTGTTATTCGAGCGGAAAGGAGGGTTACAGCATCGAAGTTGATGTCAATGGAACCGCCTGGGGGATCGATCGCTCTACCCAAAATTTGAATCTCAATATAGAAGGAAAGGTATCGGGATTCGGAAACATCTCCAGGAATAACCGCATAAGAAGCATATCCGGCGTGAGCTTCAGCGAGAAGTCCTCCGTCGTTCGGGGTGGCAACCTGTCCATGGAGGACCGCATTCAGTTGGTGGCCAAAGAACGTCCGGTCTATATCCAGTACGTCCTTGGGAGCGTGGGCGCAACGGAATATGCCAAGATTGGGATAGACGAACGCTGGATCACTCAATTTATCAATTATAAAAATATCTCATACCTTGGTGAAGGCGGAATAAGGACCTCTGAAAGGTACGAAGACAACGGCGAACACATATTCTCGTATACAGATTCTTGGAAGCTCTCTAAAGAGAGCATGTATGTATCTTTCAACAACAGAACGATCATCTTGGCGGAAATTTATCCAAATTCCATTAAAGTTGATCGATCATCAAATAAATCTTCACTTTATTATTTAGATATGGAATCGGTGGGGGCGCTTGCTCGTATCGACTTAATCAGCGCTAGACCTTCGGACGAAAAAGTATCTGATATCTCCGAGGAGCCGGTATCTCGGAACTTGCAGGATTATGCGGGCCATGTCAAGACGGAACTGATGGTGAGCGATCGGTGGGTCACCGCTTACCCGACAAATGAAACTGACTTTAACGGAGATAATTCGTCTAGTACAGTCGTTCTCGTCGAATAGTTCCTGGGAATCGGTCTATCGAGCAGGTGAGAGGTGGGGTGATATGGCAGGTGCGGAGGAAGGGTCGATCCTAAAAACGTGGGTGGTTGTAGCATTGCTGGCGCTTTTATCCCCTCTTTCCTGGGCCGCCGACGATGGCGGGCAGTATTCGAAGCATGAACATAAGTTCGAGCAGAAAGTGGAAGCAGAAGGCTACTTCGCGATCTCCCAGAATGTAGATGCCGAGACCCTCCAGCTCCAGAATAGCATTCATGGCAGCGGTATCATGGATGCGGCAATCCTCATCAGCTCAAACCAGACCAAAACGAAATATTGTCCACAAGATAAAAATACGCTCGTATACGGGAAACCTGTATACGGTAACGAATCGAATATATCCTTCATCGAGGATAACGATATGTCCTATGCTCCCATGGCCGTGGCCTACGGGACCGGCTACTACGCCAAGAACCCCATCGTCTACAACTCCAAGCTGAAGGAGTCGACGGTGGGGAAGAGCCGCCAGGAGGGGGTCTCGATGAACCACCAGATCGAGTACGCCTCTGCGTTCCAGAAGTATATAACCGTCGATCTTCGGTGGAAGGATGCTATAAACTGCACCGATCCCCCAGTTTATGGATTTGGACTTGCCAGGATGGAGGTAGAGGAGGCGGTGACCGAAGGGGTGATTCACCTTGGCGAGCTGGTGACGGATCCGGAAGACGGCTGGAAGAGGCCGCTGATCGAGATCGACGAGAGCTACGTCGGTGATACAAAGCTCACCAGGAAGATGGAAGTCTCCACGACCAAGTCTCCAGAGACGCTGGGAAAAGACTGGCTATCCTGCTGCACCCTCGGCGGCTTCAACGAGACGGAATGCGAGACGATCTGGGACGATGAGGAGATCTTCGGCGACAGATATTGGGATCTCGCCTCTTGAGAGAAATCGTGAGAGGAGCCTTCGCGAGGTCTCCCACCACTACGAAGCTCTTCGCATGGGACGGATATGGTTGGGGGTAGATGCCCTCTTCGTCCTATTGAGGGGGGCGGCAATGGGTCTTGGATCGAGATTATCATATGTTGAGCTGCCAGCATCCTCCCCACCGGCCATCCCGACGAACCTCGAACCGCTTTGATATCATTTATCAGGGCTGCCTTTTGAGCCAGAACCGAGCAAAGATATTCTTTTATAGAATACTGCCTTCATCATAGCCCGGAAATTAAGACGGACGTGACGACACCCATGAGATCCTCATCTTTTATCCTCATCTCTCTCTCGGCTCTGGCGATCCTCGCCGCCTCAACGACATCCGTGATCTGCAATGGAGATGGTCGGGGCCTTTACGGGGGCCTCCTCGCCTCCGGAACTGGCCCTGCCTCGGCGGAGGGCGAGGCACTGCCTTCGTCTCAGATCGGCGCAAGGGACGACGGCAAGAATCCCCGAGGATCTCGTTTGTCGGACGAAGGCGGATCGATGGATGTAGACGGATCTATGGACGAGGACGGATCGACGGACGGAGATCGAAGGATGGATGAGGAAGGGTCTGAGACGGTTCTGGATCCCCATTCCGTCGGCAAGATGATGGACCTGACGGGGATATCCGCCCTCCACGCCCGGAAGATCTCGGGACGGGGGGTGACGATCGCCCTCCTGGACAGCGAGTTCTACTACGACAACGAGACCGCCGAGAGGCTCACCGCCGATATCGTCCCCATATACGCCGACAGCTACGGCAAATACGAGGTCCATGGGATCGCCTGCGCGGAGCTGATCTCCTCGATAGCCCCGGGGGTCAAGCTGTACCTGGTGGACGCTGGAAGCACCCAGGAGGAGGTCACAGCTGCGATAGAGGGGCTCCTGAATCTCGATGAGCAGATCGACATAGTCTCCTGCTCATCGGACTTTCCCTTTGGCGGCTTCGACGGGGATGACGCCGTCTGCGAGGAGGTCGAGAAGATGACCTCCAATGGTACCCTCTGGATCAATGCCGCAGGAAACCAGGCGCTATGCCACTGGTCCGGTGAGTTCATAGATCCCGACGGGAACGGGTTTCTCAACTTCTCTCCTGAGGACGAGAGCATAAACCTGACCATGGAGAGGGGGGATGACGTCTCCATCTGGCTGAGCTGGGAGGACGATCGGGATGCTGCGGCCCTCGACTACGACCTTCGCCTCGACTACCCCGGCCGGGGCCGGTCGATCTCCGACAACCCCCAGAGGGGATACCGAGGACAAGAGCCGGTGGAGATGATCCGCTTGACGGCTCCTCGGGACGGTACCTATCACATAAAGATCAGGAGATACGACGGCGCCGGGTCCCCTGGCCGTCTCCACCTCTTCACCACCCAAGACCTGGATGAACACCAGGTTCAAAATTGGAGCATTGGCATCCTGGGGTGCTGCCGAAACGTCATCACCGTGGGGGCGATCAACATCTCCACTCTCCAGATCCAGCCTTACAGCTCTCGGGGCCCCACCGAGGACGGGCGCCAAAAACCCGATCTCGTAGCCCCGGACAACGTGACCACCTACTCTTACATCTCCGACGGCTTCGCAGGGACCTCGGCCGCAGCCCCCTTCGTGGCGGGATGCGCGGCCCTGGTCCTGGAGCTCTTCAGGGACGATCCGGACGTGGACGTCAGGAGGGTCCTTTTGGAGAGCTCCACAGACCTGGGACCGGAGGGTCCCGATGAGATCTACGGCCGCGGCCTGGTGAACCTGAGCAACTTGGAAGTGAATCTATGAAGAGATTGGAATATGCCCTTTTGATCATGGCCTTTTCGGCGGCCCTGATCATCCCTGCGACGGCCCAGACCGAGGAGTTCAAGAGCCTGGAGTTCGGCTTCTCTGCAGAGTACCCGAGGGAGATGGATATCGACCTCCTACCCCAGGACGTCACCTCGGGGGTCGAGGACCCCGTCGTCGAGTTCACCTCCTTCGGCGTGATGACGATCCTCGTCGGAGCCTCGGAGAATAAGGGCCTCTCCCTGGAGAGGTTTTCCTCCCGGGCGGAATCGGATTACGAGGCATCGTGCGAAAACTTTGAGGTGATGAGATCCGCCGTCGGCGACGTAAACGGCGTCGGATCCCTGGAGAAGGAGTACCTCTTAGAAGACGAATCTACGGCCGTCCTCATGAGAGACGTATTCTTGAACGGCGACGACCTGATCTACCACATATCCTGCAGGGCTGAGCAGTCGTCCTACCGAAGGGCCGACCTCCTCTACTTCAACAGCTTCATAGACTCCTTCAAGGTATTTCCCATCGAAGAGGCCGTCAGCGGAGACTGGATCCAGACCGCAAAGCCCATCTGGTCGTCCCCGGCCCTGGCAGATCTCGACGGCGACGGCGAGTTCGAGATCGTGGTGGGATCGAACGAGGGGAAGCTCTACGTCTTCAACCGGGACGGCTCTACGGTCCCGGGCTTCCCGACGACGGCCGAGGAGCCGATCCGCTCCTCCCCCGCCGTCGCCGACCTGGACGGCGACGGTAAGCTCGATGTTGTCGTCGGATCCGACGACGACATGCTCTACGCCTGGAACAGCCTGGGCGGACACCTTCCCGGCTTTCCGAGGCTCACCTCCAACGACGTCGGATCGTCCCCAGCCATCGGAGACCTCGACGGCGATGGCAGCCCGGAGATCGTGGTGGGGTCTGACGATAGGGGCATATACGCCTTCAACGGCGACGGATCTCCGGTATGCGGCTTTCCGCTGATCACCTCAAACTCCGTCCTCTCCTCTCCCGCCGTAGCCGATCTGGACCGGGACGGCACCTCGGAGATCGTCGCTGGCTCCGCGAAGATGGGGACGGAGATCATGGCGATCCTCCTGGGTCTCTCCACCGGCCAGGTCTACGCTGCCGACGGCCGGGGTTACCCCCTGCCGAGATTTCCCATCGACCTCCCTAGCCCCTCCCTCTCCGATCTCTCTGGAAGCTATATCGGGTACTCGTCACCGATCCTCGCGGACCTCGATGGCGACGGCCGCCTAGAGATCGTCATCGGAGCTGAAGATGGCCTCTACGCCCTGAACCTGGAGGGCGAAGATCACGGGCGGTTTCCGCGAAAGACAGCCGGGTCGTTGGCGGACAGCCTCATGGCAGCTGGGGATGTGGACGGTGATGGGAAAATCGAGCTGGTGGCGGGAGCCACCGATGGAAGGCTCTACCTCTGGACGAGCGACGGCTCCGATTATCCGGGCTTTCCCATCCAGACTGGTGGCTACGTCAAGAACGTCGCCATGGGGGACATCGACGGCGACGGCCAGCAGGAGATCTTAGGAGGGTCCCGAGACAACAGGGTCCACGCCTGGAATCTGGACGGGACGGAGGTCTCCGGCTTTCCCAAGGTCGCCCTGGGGGACTTTGATACAACCCCAGCCATAGGAGATCTGGAGGGGGACGGGGTCCTTGAGATGGTGGCGGGCTCTGACGACGGGAGAATCTACATATGGGAGATCTCCGAATCCTTCGGAGATCATCGGTGGCCGATGATCGGGCAGAACCTCCGCCATTCCGGCGCCGTGCCCGGTTGAAGGAGCGGTTTGGGGCGAAGAGGGGGGATGGGGCGGAGGCGAGGTCCCTCGCCTCTTGCCCCCCACCCCTCCGGCCAGCCGACGCTTTAGTTTTATATGAACATATAAAATCTTCATCGGCCTGGCATCACCTATATATTCAGCGATCAAGATGAGGATGGTGATCCTTTGAAGAAGACGATCTTAATCTTCGTATCCCTGACCTGCTTTGCGACCATCGCCTCAGTCGGCTCATCCATGGCCGAAGAGATGCTGATCCAGGACAGCGGAAATGAGACGACGGTGAACATCTCCGCCCTTTACTCATCGGGATTTCTCGGAGTAGCGGAAGCGGTGAAGTTCACTCCGCCGAAGACGGGATGGATCCTCGACTCCGTCCAGATCCTGGGGTGGGACGGGTATGAGGAGAACGGGACCCTTCCGGATGAGAGGATGATATGCATGGAGATCCGGGACGAGAACCTCCGACTCCTCTATAGGTTCACAGATTCGCAGCTGCCCTATTTCACCTTCTCGGGGATGCCGGGAATGGGTGTGATCGAAGTCCCCTCGTTGCCGATGAACGGCGACTTCTACGTCTGCTTCTACGACCGAGGAGCGGTGGACATAGGGCTGGACTGGAACAAAGTCGAGGGCAACTCGTTCTTCTACGATATGATGACGGGGGAGCTAATCCCTGCGGAGGTCGGGACGAAGAACTCGGAGGAGCTTATACCGGTGAACTGGATCATAAGGGCCGCAGGCCGCTGAGAGATCCTCGGCCGGTTTAGATCATGTCCCATAAGATCTTCGGTCCCTGCGTCTGCATCGGAGGCATGCCCGGCATCGGGAGCGTCGGGAAGGTGGCGGCGGATTACATAGCCGTCGCCCTGGAGTCGATCACCTTCCAGCTGATGGTCTCCACCGGCTTCCCCCCCGAGGCCCCCGTCCAGGAGGGGTTGGCGAGGGCCCTCCAGGTGGAGCTGAAGGCCCCGGAGGGGAGAGACGACCTCATAATCCTCTGCGGGGACGCCCAGCCTCTCAAGCCACCCCACATGTACAACCTGGCAGGAGAGATCCTGAAGGCCCTCGCCGCCTACGAGGTTACTGACCTGATCACCCTCGCCGCCTACGTCGGAAGCTCTGAGGAGAAGGTCTTCGGAGTGGCTACGGACCCCGACCTCGCCCTGGCCCTGGAAGAGGGCGGCATCGCCCTCCTTCGAGACGGGATCGTCGGCGGCCTCAACGGGATACTCGTCGGCCTCTGCCCCTCCTACGGGATCCGGGGCATCTGCCTTATGGGGAAGACCGACGGTGAGCGGGCCGTCGACCTCGCCGCAGCAGAAAACCTGATCGGGGCCGCCAGCGACCTATTGGGCCTGGACGTCTCGACGGAGATCCTCGGCTGGAGCCTTCAGGAGGACGAGGAGGATGGGCCGCGGAGCCCCCGCCATCGGGAGGAGGACTCTCATGCGGGGTACGCATGATGGGATGGGCCCCCTCTAGACCGTCCTCACCACCAGGCTCTCCCGGGGGACCCCCAGGGCCATGGAGACGGGCTCGCACTTGGCCCTCATGACGTAGATCAGCCTGCCCTTCAGCATATCGTCAAACTCGGTCATCGTCTCGAAGTTGCCCATCCCCTTGGCGATGACGAGGTACCTCCCGTCCCTGAGGAGGCCGAGGAGCTGGGGCCTCGCCTCCTCCAGGGATAGGCCGATGACGGGCCCCGTCGGCTCTAAGGGGTGGGATGTCATCGACAAGAGCTCATCGAAGGTGACGTCGTTTAATATGGGCTCGGTCTTCGGCCCGATGACGACGTCCTTTCCCATCTCCGATAGCCTATCGATGACGAAGAGGTCGAAGACGATCTCCCCGGCGTTGTCGGTGAGGTAGAGGATCTTGTCGAAGAGGCAGATCCTCCGGCGGGCCTCCTCCAGATCGCCGTCAAAGTTCTCTTCCAGGGTATCGAGGAAGGCCTCCTCGAAGGATTCGACGTCGAAGTCGTGCCCTTTCACCCCCCACTCCATGGAGTTTCCGGCGGCGGCTATCCGGATCAGCGCCTCCATTCTGTCTTCCGCCTCCACGTAAAACTGCTCCGCCCGGGGAAGGAGCGCTGCGGCCGCTTGGTTGCTCTCGGCCTTCATCTCTCGATAGGGGTCGGGGTTTCTGCTCCTCCTCTTCATGATCCGCTCCCGCTCGGTCCCCACCGCCGAGGGGACCGCCCCCTTGTGGTGGGCCATGAAGTCGAGGAGCTCCTCCATCGCCTCTCTCTTATCCCGATCGTCGGAGAAGAGGAGGTCGCCCTCGAACTTGGCCCGGTCGAGGATGCAGCTGTAGCAGTTCGAGGCCATCTTCATGGCGTCACCTACCCGCCAGGACGGCGATCACCTCGGGGATCGCCTTTGAGGCCACCTCCGGGACCGACCCGCCGCTGAGGACGAAGACGATCCCTCTATCGCCGACGGCCTCCTTAATGATCCGGGCCATCTTGGGGTAGGCGGCAATTGTCAGCTCGAAGCCGCCGTAGTCGTCGGCGTGGGAGTCGTGGCCGAATACTACGAAGCAGATCTCAAAGTCGAAGTCCTTCGCCATCTCCATGGCGCTCCCCAGCTCCCTCAAAAACTGCTCGTCATCGGCGTCGAAGCCGATCCCGATGTCGTAGTTGTTCAGCTCGCCGTCGAAGTTGGAGCTCTGCTGGTGGTTGAAGTTTATGTGGTAGACGTTCGGGTCGCCGCCGAAGAAGTTCCTCGTCCCATCGCCGAAGTGGGGGTCGACGTCGACGATCAGAAACCTCTCCATGCCCATCTCTCGGAGCCTCAGGATCGATATGGCGACGTCGTTGAAGTAGCAGAACCCCCAGCAGCTTCCGCGGCTCGCGTGGTGGCCGGCGGTCCCGGTGTAGGCGAAGGCGTTCTCGGCCTCCTCCCTCGCCACCATCTCCGAGGCCTTGAGGACGGAACCCGCCGAGAGGAGGGCGACGTCGTAGTACATCCTCTCGGAGGGCTCGGTCCTCATCCTCTCCATGTGCTCCGGCGCGTGGACCCTCTCGACGAGGGAGAGGGGGGCGGGCTCGGCCTCGAAGACCTGGACGTCGGAGCCTTCCAGAAGCCCCGACCTCTTCAGGGCCTCAAAGGAGGGCTTGATCCGGTGCTTCAAGACGCTGTGCCCCTTCGACCCGAAATCCTCGTGATATATGACGGAGACCAACATGGCTTCCCGGTCTTTCCGCAGCCCTTATAAAACGTTCCTCCTCGAGGCTCTAGATCTGGGAGTACCTCGGATACCTCTCGAGGAGCATCCCCTCGACGACGATCGGCATCTCCCGGAGGGCGTCGTTGGAGGCCCGCTCGACCTCCCAGTCCTTGCTCGAGTAGATGGTGAATAGCGGCTCTCCCTTCTTCACGACCTCTCCCATCTTCTTGTGGATCCGTACCCCTGCCTGCTTGTCGGCGGGAGCCCCGGCGTTCCTCGCGATCTCGACGATCCTCTTGTTGTTGAAGGAGATGACATAGCCGGTCGTCGGGGCCAGGATGTCGCGACTGCACTCACCGATCTCGATGTCGCTGCTCTTGATGGTGGGGTCTCCCCCTTGGGCCTCTATGATCTCCATCATCTTCTGGTGGGCCTTGCCGCTGGCGAGGATCCTCTCGGCCATCGCCTTCCCCTCGCCCCGGGCGGCGACGCAGCCCATCCCGGCGGAGCATCCGATCTCCAGGAGGACCCCTGCGAGAGACAGGCTCTTCTCTCGGAGGCTGTTGGGCCCCTGGCCGCTCTCGAGCATCGTGAGGGCCTCCTTCACCTCCAGGGCGGGGCCCACCGTCCTGCCGACCGGCGAGCCGCCGAAGGTCATGGCGCACTCGACCCTGATCCCCAATCGGTCCCCGAGATCGATGAGGTCTTTGGCCATCGACCGGCCCGCGTCCACCGTCGGAAGCTTCGTCCCTGGTCCCACCGGCATGTCCATCACCACCGAGTCGGCGCCGACCGCCCCCTTCTTTGACATGATCGACGCCAGCATCTGGCTGTAGGGGTCGATGGTGAGGGCGTACTCGGCCTTGATCAGCCTGTCGTCGGCGGGGGCGATGTTCGTCGCCCCGCCCCAGGCGAGGATGCCTCCGACGTTCTCTGCGATCTCCTTGATCTCGTCGGCGGAGAACTCGACGGGGGCGAGGATCTCCATCAGGTCCGAGGTCCCCCCCGCCCCGGTGATCGCCCGGGAGCTGGTCTTGGGGATGAGAAGCCCTGCAGCCGCCACGATCGGCACCACCAGGAGGGAGACCTTGTTTCCGGGGACTCCCCCTATGCTGTGCTTGTCGACGACGGGGTGGGTGTCGAAGTGGATCCGCTCCCCGGTATCGATCATCGCCCTCGTCAGCCACTCCGTCTCTTGGGAGTCGAAGTTTCTTATGTAGAGGGTGGTGAGGTAGGCGGAGATCTCGACGTCGCTCAGGTTGTTGTCGACGATGTCCTGGACGATCGTCCTGATCTGGTCCTCGGTGAGCCTCTCGTGGTCCATGATCCTCTTGATGTAGCTGATGGAGGCGGGCTTAGGCGCCGGGGCGACGTCCACCTCCCTCGCCTCCCCGACCCTCCGATGGGCCTCGGTGAAGATCCCGACCTTCCCCGGCTCCACCATCTGGGTGGTGACGTCGAGGATCGCGGTGATCGACGCCCCTTTCGCCTTCACTCGGACCCGATCGCCGGCGTTCATCCCCAGATCTCTGGCGTCTGCCAGGTTGAGCATCACCTTGTACTGTCCTATCTCTATGTCGAAGGGGTTGACCTCGAATAACATGTTGAACCTCTCTAATGCTTCTGGAAGCGTCAGATTCTCCCATCTCTGTAACTCAACCCTTAACTACCTCTCCGTCCGGCCGGTCTCTGGGAGGCCAGCTCCGGGAGAGGGCCTTCAGGCAATCGATCATCTCCGAGACCTTCCCCCTCGCCTCGTCGTGGTCGGTGGTGCAGACTATCCGAAACTCCTCTTTAGACTCCAGGATCATCACGTCCGCCCCGAAGATCGGCCAGGAGAGGTCCACGGCGGCAGCGGAGATCTCCCGCCAGGCGGAGGGCCTCTCCCGGACGAACTCCACCGCCGTCGCCAGGGCGGCCTCGACCCCCGCCCTCAGCCGATCGGAGAGGACGATCCTCTCCCAGAAGTCGTACTCGCGCCGGAGCTCCGGGTACAGCTCTCTCATCGCCGTCTCTAGGTAGAGGTTGTAGGCAACGGTCCTGGTGGGGTCGAAGGATAGGACTCCGCACCTCGCGATCCGGTCGAGGTTCTCCCTGGCCGTCGGAAAGTATGAGGGGAATATCTCCGGGTCGGTCCTGCAAATTATCCTCTCTATCCCCAGATCGACGAGGAGGTTCGTCATCTCCAGGACGATCTTCGAGCAGAAGTCGCAAGGAGAGCCTATGTGCCGCTTCATCACCTTCTCCTCGAAGAGGACGTGGTAGAACTCGTGGAGGAGGGGGTAGGGCTCCGCCTCGGAGATGTATATCCGGTACCCGTCCCTCTCGCGGACCGTCCTTCCCAGGACGAAGGGCTCCTCGGTGATCTCGACCGCCACGTCCACCTCGAGCCTCCAGGCCCTCTTCAGCCCCTCCACTATCTTGGTGAGGCCGTCTCCAACAGCGTCAGAGATCGGATCCACTCTCCTCTCGCCTCCCTCGTCGTTCCCACCACCAGCCTCCTCCCGGCGTCCGTCTCTTCAACGACGCCGCAGGCCTCGATCCTCTCCCCCCGGAGGGCCTGGCCCGCGTAGGTGTGGGTGTAGCAGAGGATCTCGGGGATCTCGGGGTGATCGATCTCGAATACGGCGGGGTTGTCGAAGGCGAACTCCGCCTCGAGGACGGTCCCCTCGATCTTCCGCCGGCCCGCCTTCTTCCCCGGCGGGAAGGGGGGGCCGATCTGATCCCAGTCCCGGGTGAAGAGGAGGTCGAAGTAGGTCCCGTCGACGAGGCCCCGGTTTCCCTTCCTCCTCTCGTGGAGGACGAACTCGTCGCGGCCCGTCTCGGGGACCCGCTTCTGGTATATCCTCTCCCAGGTAGCCTCGTCCAGCTCCTTTATCCTGCCACCCCGCTGTTTCGCCTCCGAGATCGCCTTTCTAGCCCTCCACCAGTCCCTGCCGTAGACGAGGAAGTCTATATCGGAGCCTGGCCCCTCCAGCCCCACCAGGATCGATCCCGTGATCCCCATCTTATTCCGGGGGATCCCGCCCTCCTCGAGGACCGCGACGATCTCGCCGACCCGGTCATCCCTCTCCGCCGCCCCCGGCAGCTCCTCCTCTGGCCGGAAGATCCGGAGTACGTCCTCCTCGGGGACGACGTGGACGTCCCGGACGTAATCGGGCTTCGCCCGCCGAAGGAACTCGAAGGCGGCCTCAAAGTCGAGCTTCCGATATCTAACGCCCCCGGCGGTCCTATCTCCCTTCGGGTCTGGGACGTACCGGAGCATAGACCGGATGCCTTCGGGGTGGTGGTAGTCGACGACGGCGAAGATCCAGCCGTCGACGGTCGCAAAGAAGTCCCGGATCCTCGCCCTTTTCATAAGAGCCCCTCAAGCCTCTCAATCCCCGCCCCCCTCCGGATCACCTTTCTATCGGCGAGGTCGACGAGGGTCGAGGGGCGGCCGTACATCGACCTCCCCCCGTCCAGGACGAGGTCGACCTTCTTTCGGATCTCGTCGTCCAGCTCCCCGAGGCTGGCGGGGGGCGGGAGGCCCGAGAGGTTCGCGCTGGTGGAGGTTATGGGCCCCGAGAGGGCGATCAGCTCCAGGGCCGCGGGATGGTCCGGAAACCTGATCCCCACCAGCTCCGATCCGGCGGTGACGAGGTCGGGGAGCTTATGCCCCCTCTCAACGAGGAAGGTGATGGGGCCGGGGAGGACCCTCCGGAGGAGGGGGAGGTCACCATCGTCGATCCGGGCTATCTCCCCCATCATCTCGAAGCTGGCTACGGCGACGGAGAGGGGCATCCCCCGGGGGCGGCCCTTGATCTCGAAGACCCGCTCCACGGCTCGGGGGATGAAGACCGAGGCCCCGATCCCGTAGACCGTCTCCGTCGGGTAGACGACGGTCCCGCCCCCCGTCAGGACATCCGCCGCCCTGGAGATCTCTCTCGTCGTCATCTCTTCTTGATGGAGGCGATGTCGCCGAGGGTGAGGCCTCGGCCGCCCTTCCCCGACTTCCACCCCTCGTCGCTCGATTTGTCCGTCAGCTTCACGCCGAGCTCCCGTTCGAGCTTTACCCTCACCGAGTCCTCGGGGACTATCTCGTGCCTCTCGATCTTCCTGATGAGGGAGGCCTTCTCCTTGATCTTCAGCCCCAGCTCCTCGGGGGTGAGGCCCATCCCCTCCCGGGCCTCCTTCACGATCCGTCCGTACTCGGAGACGATCTCCGGCATCTCCTTGAACTCGTCGCGACGGGGCCTGGGCTTGGGGGGGGCTCTGAAGGCCCGCTCCTGGGGGATCACCTTCCTCGGGACGGGCGAGAACTTGTCTGCGACCTCACCAAACCGGGCGCAGCTGTTGCAGACCTGCAGTTCAGATCCGTCGATGACCACCTTCTTTGGCTTTTCGGAGACCTCTGCACCGCATATCTCACACTGCATATTCGCTCAACTCGGAAAAGTTTAATAGCAGTCAACGTTAAATACGCTTTGGAGATCCCATGGACGAATCGCGAGTTGGCGCTGATTTTTCGCGCTACCTGATGGACAGGATGCGACAGCTCGAAGAGCGGAACCTCGCTCTTCGAGAGCAGAAGGATCGGGTGGAGGGCGAAAAGCGGGTCATGGAGAACCAGAAGCTCAAGTTCGAGCGCGAGGTGAGGAAGCTGCGAAGCGAGCTGGAGCGGCTCCGGACTGGCCCCCTCATCGTCGGCACCATCCTCGACGTCCTCGACGACAACCGGGTGGTGGTCAAGAGCAGCACCGGGCCGCGATTCGTCGTCAACGTATCTCAGTTCATCGAGGGGGAGCTCCGGCCCGGGACGAGGGTGGCCTTGAACCAGCAGTCCTTCTCCGTCATGTTCGTCCTCCCGTCGTCCCACGACCCCGCCGTCTTCGGCATGGAGATCGAAGATGCTCCAGACGTCAGCTTCGGCATGATCGGGGGGCTCAGCGACCAGATCTCGGAGATCAGGGAGATCGTGGAGCTCCCTATGAAGAGGCCCGACCTCTTCGTCAAGGTGGGGATAGAGCCGCCGAAGGGGGTCCTCCTCTACGGCCCCCCCGGCACCGGAAAGACCCTCCTCGCGAAGGCCGTCGCCTGCAGCACCGAGGCGACCTTCCTCCGGGTGGTGGGGAGCGAGCTCGTCCAGAAGTACATCGGCGAGGGGGCGAGGATGGTGAGGGAGCTCTTCGAGCTCGCCCAGAACAAGGCCCCAGCGATAATATTCGTCGACGAGCTGGACGCCATCGGCTCCCGGAGGATGGACGGGGCTACGAGCGGCGACCGGGAGGTTCAGAGAACCCTGATGCAGCTCCTCGCCGAGATGGACGGCTTCGACCCCCGGGGGGAGGTGAAGCTGATCGCCGCCACCAACAGGCTCGACATGCTCGACCCCGCCCTCCTCCGGCCAGGGCGGTTCGACCGGCTGATCTACGTTCCGCTCCCGAACCGGGAGGGGAGGCACTCGATTTTGGCGATTCATACCGCCAGCATGAACCTCCATCCGGACGTGGACCTGAAGAGGATCGCCGATATAGCCGAGGGCGCCAGCGGCGCAGACCTGAAGGCCCTGGCGACGGAGGCGGGGATGTTCGCGATCCGGGAGGAGAGGGACGTCGTCTTCCACCAGGACTTCGAGCGGGCTCGGGCGAAGATCGCCGACTCTCATTCCGAGACGACTAAAGAGGTATCCGAGGTGGCCTTCGGCCAGTACGCCTGAAGAGACGCTCGATAGACCTCCACTAACAACCATTTTTCACAGGCGGGGCAAATCTGATCATGCGCGCCTCTCTCCTTTTGTGAGGGTGTGATTCCCAGAGTTGGTGCGATCTTCAGAGAGTTCCCTCTGAAACGCCACCTTTACGGCGAGAAGCGTTATATATTGTCCTGCCAAATTTGATAAGCGTATCAAATTTGAGGGGGAAGGTTGATCGAGGTCGAAACTCTGAAGAGGCTCGCCCTTCTCGGGGCGATGAAAAATGACGTGACGTTGTCGTCTTCGACCTTTGCGTCATTGATCGGATCAAGCCCTCAGACGGCGTCGAGGAGGCTCTCAGACCTGGAGGAGGGGGGCTACATCGCGAGGCTCGTATCCAACGAGGGGCAGAGGGTGAAGATCACTGAGGAGGGCGTCCTGAGGCTGAAGGCGGAGTACAGGGACTACCAGAAGATCTTCGAGAATCTGCAAGTAGTGACGGTGAAAGGCAGAGTCGCAGCGGGCCTGGGTGAGGGCCAGTACTACATCTCCAGGGAGGGTTACAAAAGACAGTTCTCCGAGAAGCTCGGCTTCACCCCATCTCCTGGCACCCTGAACCTGATATCGGATGAGCCCTTCGCCCTCAGTAACTCCGACCCAAAATCGGTCAGAGTAGAGGGATTTGAGGATGAGGGGAGGACCTTCGGCGGGTGCTGGTGCCGTCCCGTCAGGGTCGATGGGATAAAAGGGGCCATCGTGCGGCCCGAGCGGACGAGCTATCCTGCAACCCTCCTGGAGCTGATCGCCCCCGTGAACCTGCGGGAGGCGCTATCATTATCGGACGGCGACGATGTGGAGGTGGTTTTGGAATGACGAGAACGGACAGCAGAAGGGAGGATGAGCGAATTGAGGGGCGTGTTGCCAGGGCATCGATGGCTGCGGAGGCCCTCAAGAGGGGCGAGGTCGTCCTCATCTACGACTTCGACGATCGGGAGGGGGAGACGGATCTCGTCATCGGGGCAGAGTTTGTGACCCCCGAACACGTCTGGCGGCTGAGGCGGGACGCCGGCGGCCTCATCTGCGTCGCCATCGACCCGGTAGCCTCCTCGAATCTGGGACTTCCTTACTTTGCCGATGTCCTGAAGTTTGCAGCAAGCTCGGCGAAAGGCGGAGAGGATGGAAACGGTAGCGGAAACGAATCAGGAGACGGCGAAGGATTCGGGGCGATCGACGCCCTCTGCGAGCGGGAGGGTGACATCCCCTACGACTCCAGATCCTCCTTCTCCCTCTGGGTCAACCACCGCAACACCTTCACCGGGATCACGGACCTCGACCGGGCCCTCACCATATCTCGGATCGCAGAGGTCGCAAGGTCTGCCATGAACGGCGGAGGCGTCAGCTTCGCTGGGGAGTTCAGGTCTCCGGGCCACGTCCCCCTCCTGAGGGCAGCACCCGGCCTTCTCGCCGAGAGGAGGGGTCAGACGGAGCTGTCCATCGTCCTCGCCAGGGCTGCGAAGGTCGCCCCGGCCGTCGTCGTCTGTGAGATGCTGGACGGTAGGACTGGTCGAGCCCTCTCGAAGGTGGAGGCGATGAGGTACGCGAGAGAGGAAAACCTCGTCTTCGTCGAGGGGGAGGACGTTATGGGGCTTTATGAGGAGAACTCAACGGACTGAAAAAATGCGGCGGTGAGCTTTGAGATAGCCCACCGAGGGAGACTGGCGTGATCTAGAGCTTGGATTTGGTGGTCCCGAATATCACCAGATCCCCGGGCACGAATACGCCATTTGAATCGTAAGTGATTACGTGGTCCGACGGGAACAACAGGTTGCTCGCAGCGAAGACGTTAACCCCCTTAAACTGTATATCGATCTTCGGGAGCATCTTGTTAACTTTCTCTTCTATCACTTCCCCTGCGCGGACGCTGCCTCCGAAAACCGCCTCTACGATTTTCAACCAGCCTGTTTCTTGTTCGGGCCCATTAATGACTACCTTTGCTTTGTTCTCGAACGAGATCACCTGCCTGGGTTCTGAAACGGAGATCTTCACCGTCGGGTTTGTGATCGACACTTTCATCGGCGTATCTCCCCATGTTCTCATGCTGCCACCAGAGGGATCTATGACTGCGTTCTGCCAATGGACCTTCCAGCTATGGGTCCATTGGAACTCGAGCATGCTTTTGTCATCCTTATTTTCGAGTAGAGATAGGGGAGGATCCCCTTCATTGCAGTTCAAAGTAAATGCGCTGATATCCCACTGGTTGCGTCCCTTACAATGATAGCCTTTATATCGGACGCTCCCACCATCGCAACGCAGATATCCGGCAGTGAGTCCCGTCTCGCCAGGCTTAAAAGCCCACCGAGCGGTCGTGTTGGAGTTCATCTGACTGAGGAGAATTTTTCCGTAGAGGACTTTGTTGCTGATGATCAGCGCTGCGGAGTGTCCATCCGGATAGGGGGTGTACAGCCTCCCATCCCTTCCCGTCAGCTCCTTGGAGGTCCCCTTCTGGCCGTCCTTGGTGGTGATGAAAAGAAGGAGGCACCCGGTGTCGGTATCACCTTCAACGCTGGTGGCAAACTCGAAGCTCGTCGGCGTCAGGTCAATCAGATCCGGATTTTCATCGTATATCAGAGTCCCCAGGGACCATTCTCTCTTTTCCAGGTCTTCTCTAAAATAGATCTTCAAAGCGCTTCGAGCTAATTCCATTATCGTATCATCGAAGTTCAGGTCGATGTGGACGTCATCCGTCTGCTCGAAGTTAATCACCACGTCATGGCCGTTCTTTACCGTTCCATCAATGACTTCCAGGGGGATGGTGGCTGTGATGTAATAGTGGTTCGGATCGTCGGGGCCGCTTGGTATCTTCTGGCTATCCACAACCTTCCCGCTTGTGTCCTTCACCTCGGCCATGCCCTTTTTGATCTCCAGACGGAGGTTGCATCTTGAAGGATCGTTCTTTATGAACGATATAAAAGGCGGACCGATGAAAAAATCGAAAGATATGCTCCCCAACACGGATTCCTCGGTGTGCTTGATCTCGTATAAAAGGCCGGACTTTTCCCCCTGTTTGTACTTATCCTCAAACAATTGAGAGATCCGCTCGGCGCTCATGGCGCAGACCACGTCCCATCCGTTGGTGATCGTCCTGCCCGCCATCTGGGCCAACAGTTCTTCTTGCTTCATCGATTTTCATCTCCTATTACTGGTTTATGCCATATGCAATAGTTAGCAGATAGATTACTCAACTCAACTTCAGGGCCGTCAGCTCTCTGGGGCTGAAGCGGATCGCCTCCAGATGGAACCGGAGGGCGATATCGACCTGATCTCCATAAAATTCGATCCCCAGGTTCTCGCTGTGAGGCCCCATGGGCAAGCTTACCCTCCACCGGGTGAACGGGGTCATCTTCATGAAGTATTGGGCAAACTCCCCCGAAGGCCTGTTCGTATACGTGCACTCTTTTGTCTTTAAATTGTAGACGTATTCGAACTCCTGGCAGATGGCGTTGAAGGCGATCTCCTCCCTATCGAGCCCCCTGTCATAGAAGGGGTGGGCCGACGTCTCAAGCCGGAGGGCAACCTTTCCCGAATTTGTGGATTTGATCCCCGTGATCTCCATCTCTATCTCTCGGATGCGGACGCGGACGTAGTTGAAGATATCTTCGACCTCCAGCGGGATCTCGAAGTCGTGGCCGCCCTTCGAGTAGTTTGCATACTCGTCTCTGCCGATCCGTCTATCCGAGGGAGACTTTCCATCATCCAATAGCTGGCTGACCTTTAAGCCTCTGAGGGGCCATACGAAAGCCTCCTTCAGATCGGAGGGCTTGGACGGGAAGCTCTCCAGAGCCGATATGGAGTTCTCTGCCTGAGAGACCACCACCTCCTTCAGGGAGGGGAGATCGTAACTCCTGATCGGGGAGGGGGGCTGAAGGTAGTAGTACTGTAAGGCCGAATCCTGGAGGGCGAGGGTCTTGACGAGCTTCAAGATCAGCCTCTGGGCGTGGGACTGGTATATGCTCCCAAGCTCAAAGAGGTCGATCCTCTCCGCATCGAGGGCCGTCAGATCCGGCTGGGAAAGGATATTGCCTAGATCTTTTAGCCTCTCAGATTGCCTCTTGCTGACCTCCTTCTGCCAGCCGTTGAGCATCATCTCGTATTGAAGCCTGCTCACCTGGGATGCGGCGTCGATGTAAGCCCTGCCCCGGGCCGATAGTATCTTCGCCTCCTTGAGATACGTGTTGGCGTAGGGGACCTTTGACGTGATCGGACCGACGGCGGCGTAGACCTCGGCATCAAACTCCGTCCACTCCAGAGCCGAAGGAAAATCCGTCTCATCGGGGAGTTTTGAGAGGGCGTTCGAGGCTGCGATGGCGGTCTGGACGGTGAGATCCACGGCGGAGTAGAGCTTCGAGATTCCGTCAATGAGCTTCATGGCGGCATCGATCTTCTTCATCAGCCTTTCAATGCCCTCGAGCTCCGAAGCCCGGATGAACGCGATTCCTGCCCCCCCTGCGAAGAGGCTTCCGACGGCGCCAGCCAGCTGAATGAATGCCTGAAGCTCCTGTTCAGTGATATATGCTGATACTGCGGCCTCCAGTTTCGGTCCGGCCTCATCCATGACCTTCTGTTGCACTTCGAGCTTCTTCTTCAGATCATCGACCTTCTTCTCACCATCCTTCAGCATCGCCTGTTGCTTCTGATCGACCTGGTCGTGATAATTCACCACGTCCTTCTCCTTCTCAGCGAGAGCTCTGTTCTGTTCGATGAGGAATCTGCCCATCGACTGAAGATTCCTGTTCAGCTCATCCAAATTTTTATACTGGATCTCCTGGCTCTTTCTGATCTGGATGAGCTGGGTGGTGGCTTGCAGCTTTTCATCGAACGCATCAACCGCGGCCATCATGGCATCGATCGTCGGCTTGTAGGCGTCATATGTCAGATAGGGGACGGTGAGGACCCCGCCCGCGAGGCTCTTAGTCGACTTCAGGAGGAGGAGGGCTTGGGCCCGGATCGAGAGGAGATCGGGATCTTCCTCGGTGGCGGACCTCAGCATATCCACCAGCCACTTCACAAAGAGGGTGGCGACGGCGAGGGCATCGGGGCTTGCGGGGCGGTTGATGATGCACTCGGCGGAGTGGAGGGGAAACCCCAGGGTGTAGAGGGTTTTATCCCCGCCACCCCGGAGGAGGGAGATCGGCGGATCGACGGTGTGGCTCATCTCGAAGATCACGGTCGTCTCCTCGCCTCCGGTCGTCACCGTCTTGAGGGCCTGACCGCGGGAGATGAGCTTATGCTCACCGGTCTTGGCTTTTCTGACCTCAGCCACCCCGTCGAATTCCTGGCAGTAGAATTTGAAGGACTCATATCCGTCCTCTGAGAGGCGGATGACGGGTGCCCGGGTCTTCTGGGTGTGGGAGATGAATTTTCTACAGATGATCGTCAGATCTTCGCCAGGAAGCTCCACATCCTTTTGGACTTCGATCACGTCCGAAAAGATGAACGTCTTTTTGACGTTATCGGGGTTGAGGGTGACGACTTCTTCGAGATGGAGGTGGACCTGATATATGCCGATCTTGGCGGTGGATATGGTGGAGACGAAGGGCGGCCGGAAGGCTTCGTAGATCCCTGCGTAGTCGTAAGGAGGCGTGAAAGGCGGGAATGCGGGATTTATATTCGCCCCATACTTCTGGTACAGGGCGTTTCTAAATACGTAGCTGTAGACCTCCCTTCGGGCCTCGTCCTCGATCAGGACCGATAGGTTTGTAAGAAGGCAGCCGATGGGTATTACGGTGCAAAGCTGGGCTAAAAGGCCTTCCTTCTCCTTTTGGATGGCGACGAATATGCTGCATTCTATCCAGTTTGCGTCATCCCTGAACTGGCTTCTCATCCCTTCAAACGCGGGGTCGTTGCTCGCAAGGTTCAGCGTTCCGACGTACCTGCTATGGCCACCGCTGGCGGACTTCCGTTCGGTGTACTGCTGGAATGAGACGGCCTCTAAATCAGTTATGTGGTTTTTCCCATATCTTTTCTCAATTCCCCGGAGCTGATCCTCATCGTAGACGAAGACCTGATACAAGGAGTCCCCAACCTCGATCTCGGAGACGAAATGGGTCCCATATTTGCCGAAAAATTCCAGGAAAGGAGCCGCATCCACCGCGACCTTGGAGAGCCTTCCGAAGGCAGCCGGAAGTTCTTCCTTCATCAGTTCGGGACCCAGGGAGTCGTATGCGGCTTTCACAGCGATCTTGGTGATCCTCACCAGGGCAAACCCCGTTTTGCCATCGTCGGATGCATCTTCGAGTTTGATGCCCAGCTTTTTGCAGAGTTCTCTTCGGATCTCCTCCCCCGACGGCTGGACCAGGACGAAGGGGCTCGGATTATTCTCAAGTTCTTTATCTGAGATCCGCCATCCGTTGAAGAGGGCGTCAACAAGTTCTTTCCATGAGTAGAGAAAATAAATGTCTAATTTATTAAACGAAGACTTCCCAGGATCGATGGGGGGTAGATCCTTAATTTTCAGCTGATTTGGCCTATCAGGAGCGAAGAAAGGAGAGCCCTTCCCCCTCAGAGTGTCCCATTCTGGTTTTATGCCTTTGATGAGATTTAACTGATAACCGAGAACGACTTCAGAGTTTATAGTTGACATTTTTCTGGACTCCTCACCTGGCTTGCGTTTGAATACTATTTAAATATTACGTCATTGACGATCACGGCTTCGCATCAGGTCCTTTCTAGGCGTCCTCCTCGCATCGATTTGGTTCGAGGGGTCCCATATGAACAGACACAATGATAAATATATTCAGTTGTCATAGATTCTAACCATTATTACTTCGGGAGCGCAGAGGGTCACGAATACCCCAACCTTTAGGTTGGGGATGAAGTGAACCCTCGCCCGGTTTTCATTAGATGGATTGACAAGGCTCCTCCAGTTGCCGAAAGCAGAGTCACGATAATTTCGAGGAGGAGATTTGGGCAAACGAAGACTCGGCGATTTCGGATTCCGTCAAACCGGGCGCGCGGCCCGAAGCATACCCCGCCCTTTAGGGCGGGGTGGCCGCGCGCAGTTTGATTTATAATATAAAATATAGAATTGTATCATGACATATTGGATATATATATTTAATCTTTTTATTTATCTCTTCCAATATATCTATCTTAGGAAGAAGATGGGAACGTCCGCCTAAATGTCATATCCACAAAATGTTCGCCATCTCCTCTCCAGCACCTTCGGCGGATCGATGTAATTCTAGGGGTCCCATCCGTTGACACTAAGAACATTTATTAATGATAAGATCAGATGAACTTCAGTCTATCTGGAAGGATGATCGATGAGGATATATCAGATATTACTATTAATATATATTATGCTCTCACCGAGCGCCATGGCGATAGATATGTATTTTTCAGCCAGCAGCGGTCCCGGAAGCTCCGTTGCCATCATCGACTCCTACCAGGTCAGCGACGGCGTCCAGGTTAAGGGAGAGACAAAGGCGAGCTTCGACGACTTTGGAATCGTAGACTCCCGTTGGATGGAGGGGGCGGGGTCGGCGGATGCCTTCCAGAGGTACGCCGGAAGCGGCGGATACTCCGGGATGAGCCGGTTCTTGGCCGAGGACGCCCTGATCCGGATGGCCGGCGGTGCGAACCTGAAGGCCGAGGGCTTCGGTGCATCTCAGACGGCGGCCTTCGAGGGGAGCTACGGCCTCGCGGCGGTGGGGGCGACCGATCGGGACGGAGACTGGGCCGAGACCTCGGTGGAGGCGTTCGACACCATCACCAGGACTCGCATGATCGCCGCTACGGGAAGCGCAGCGGTGGTCCAGGAGACCGAGTCCTCAGGGAGCGAGATCCATCTGGATACCCGTACTCACAGCTCGGGGGGCTTTTCGGCCGCGACCCACAGCTGGGTCTCCGGTGGAGATATCCGGTTCTCCGGGATGGGGCACGCCGATCCAGAGGAGGCGATGGCATATCAGAGGTCGGAGGGCCAGGGCACCGACGTCGGGATCACCACGAGCGGATTTTATTACGATCCCAGAAGAGATTGGCTCCCCGGCGACGACTACACTGAGATCTACAGCCACGTCTCCGACGGATCCATGAGATCCGAATCCCTGGTAAGAACCGATGGCGATGGTTCCGCCTCCTGGCAGGATCTATTCGCCGCGGCGGGCGTGATCAATCTTCAAAGCGAGTCGAAGGAGTTTCATGTCGGCGTCCCAGGATTCATCCGCGACGAAGAGCACAGCAGAGCGTCGGTCGATATCCAACCGTCGGGCGGCACCGACGCGGAGTTTTCGGGGAGGATGACCGCCTCGATGGGAGCCTCCACCGGGGTGAAGCTTCAGGGGGTCCTGCGAGGGTCAATTCATGGAGACGCTGAGGCAAACGATCGTACTGCGACCGTTGACACAGACGGCAACTACCGTTTGCGGATGGAGTCGCAGACCGACGACGATTATGTCTGGATGGAGATTGATACGGAGGAGATCTGAGATGGACGATTCCTTTTCAGCCTCTCCCGGAGGAACTCGCGATCTCGTGCCAACATCGGAGGGCCTTTGGGCCGGGGCTTTCGTCCTCTCCAGCTCTTGGTGTAGAATCGGGCGGGTTCGGCTCAGCACAGAGCCCCGAACCATGGGAGCGGCTGGCCGCTGCGATCGGGGGAGTCCAGCTCCATCGTCGGCAGGCTCTCACATGAGATCTGGGGAGGGCTCGAAGAGGATTTGCCGCCTCAGACAGAGGAATGGACCCGAAGCTCGACCTCACCCTCCTCTCCAGTCTGGCGGACGAGTCGATGCAGCTCCTTCGACCATCCAACCCCATCCTCTCCCTTACTAAGGTGACAGACCTGCCAACGAAGAGCCTGTAGGATAGAAGGGAGGCCGATCCGGCAAAGAATACCCCACCTCATCCTCCTTCGGCTTCTCTATCCAGAGGGGAGGGCCTCTGAGGAGTCTTACCTCCGCCGGCCTCGGCTCATCCCTTCGACTCCGTCGAAAAGGTAAAATGCCTGTAAATCTCTGGACACCGATGGAGGAGATTGTCATGAAGGTTCTTGTCAGCGACCCTCTCTCGGAAGAGGGCGTACGAAAGCTGGAGACGGAGATGGAGGTGGACGTCATCACCAACCTCTCTCCCGAAGAGCTGATAGAGAGGATCAAAGATTACGACGCCCTCGCCATCCGGAGCGGGACGAAGGTGACGGCCGAGGTGATCGCCGCCGCCGATAGGCTGAAGGTCGTCGGCCGGGCCGGGGTCGGCGTCGACAACGTCGACATCGACGCCGCCACCAAAAAGGGGATCATCGTCGTCAACACCCCCGGCGGGAATACCATCTCGGCGGCGGAGCACACCATCGCCATGATGCTCTCCCTCGCGAGGAACATCCCCCAGGCGAACAACTCCCTCAAGGCTGGCGAGTGGAACCGGAAGAGATACACCGGGGTCGAGGTCTTCAACAAGACCCTGGGGATCGTCGGCCTCGGGAGGATCGGGGCCGAGATCGCATCGAGGATGAAGTCCTTCGGTATGCGGATCCTCGCCTACGACCCCTTCGTGACGGAGGAGAGGGCGGCTGACCTCGGGATCAGGCTTGCGACCCTCGACGAGATCTTCCGGGAGGCCGACTTCATCACCGTCCACACCCCCCTGACGAAGGAGACGAGAAACCTCATCGACGAGGAAGCGATCAAGAAGATGAAGCCCGGGGTCCGGCTGATCAACTGCGCCCGGGGCGGGATCATCAACGAGGAGGCCCTGGCGAAGGCGGTCGCCGAGGGGAGGATCGCGGGAGCCGCCATCGACGTCTTCACGAAGGAGCCCCCCACAAATAACCCGCTCCTCGATCAGGCCGGCATCATCGTCACCCCCCACCTCGGAGCCTCCACCGCCGAGGCTCAGGTGAACGTGGCGGTGGCGGTCGCCGAGCAGATCCTGGCGGTGGCGCGAGGCGAGCTCCCCCCCAACGCCCTGAACATGCCCGCCATCTCCTCGGAGACCCTGGCAGCCATGCGACCCTTCATGGACCTGGTGGAGAAGATGGGGAGGCTCGCAGCCCAGCTTGGGGAGGACGGGTACAACCGGCTGGAGATCGTCTACGGCGGGACCGTCGCCGAGAAGGACACAAAGCCCGTCACCATATCGGCGGTGAAGGGATTTCTGGATGCGACCGGCCACAGCGCGAACTTCGTAAACTCTCTCGTCAAGCTGAGGGACTGCGGGATAGCCCTCACCGAGAGCAAGACCGAGTCGACGAACGGGTACAGCAACCTTGTCACGCTATCCCTCTCGGGCCCCAAGGGCTCCGTATCGGTCTACGGGACCGTCTACGGCAAGAACGAGGGGAGGATCGTCCAGATCAACGAGTATCGGGTCTATGTCCCCACCGAGGGTTACATGATCATGGCGACCCACGAGGACCGGCCGAACATCATAGGCCCTTGCTGCGTTGTCCTCGGCGAGGACAACATCAACATCGGCGGGATGCACGTCGGCCGAAAGGCCTCGGGCGGAGAGCAGATCATGGTCCTGAACGTCGACCAGCCCGTCTGCGACGAGACCCTGAATAAGCTCACCTCGGTCTCGGGGGTCAAAAAGGCGAAGATGATAAGGCTATAAAATGAGCTTCATGAGAGGTCAGCCTTCATCCGTCTGACCAGCTCCTCCTTTATCGTGCCGCTCCGGTCGCCACCGCAGACCGCTCCTCTGACCCCGATGATGTCCGGAGCGACCCGTCTTAAAAGTTCCAGGTCCCCGAACTTTATCGTCCCCGCGATCGCCACCTCCATCCCCAGATCGTGGCCCAAGGTAATGAAATCGCAGATCTCCGATTCGGTCATGAACTCGAAGGTCGTCCTACCGTCCTTTATGGCGGTGTCGACCATCACCACGTCGGCCCCGCATTCGCTAGCGACCACCGGGAGCTCCATCGGCGGGATCGACCCGACTCGGGAGGCGTCGGAGTAGGCCGCTGCCACCAGCTTCTTATTGGCGTCGAACTCCTTGACCGACCTCACCAGGGGTCGGAGCATCTCCCCCGCCTCATCCCGGTCCCGGACCTTGAGGAGCCCCACCTTGATGTAGTCGGCTCCGGAGAAGGCGGCTCCCAGGGCGGCGAGGCTGGCGGTCCCGGGCTTGAAGTCGAAGTCGCCGATGGTGGCGCTGATGGGTACCCTTCCAGCGGCGACCTCCGCGACGGACCTGATCACCCAGGGGAAGTTCGCCCCGAGGGACCCCTCCCGGGGGTTTTTGACGTCCAGGATGTCTGCGCCTCCTGCCATCGCCGCCTCCGCCTCGACGGCGTTTATCGGACTGACCAACAACCTCATATCGTCCCATCCTCGTTCTGTAAAATCATGACGCGCTGCGTCTTTGTCCTCGACCTATTTAACGGTTCGGCGGTCCACGCCGTCCGGGGGGAGAGGGAGAAGTATAAGCCGATCGAGGAGATGAGCAAGATCGTTGGGAGCTCCGACACCCTGTCGATCCTGGATCTTCTCCGGCCGAAGGAGGTCTACGTCGCCGACCTCGATCGGATCATGGGGGGCGGCGAGAACCTGGACCTGATCGGCGAGATCGCGAGAAGGGCGGAGACTATGGCGGACATCGGGATCTCGTCGAAAGATGAGCTGGACCTTCTCCCTCCATCGGTCAAGCCGGTCCTGGGGACTGAGACTGGATCCCTCTCTCTCATCGAGAGGGCCTCAGCTGAACGAAAGGTAGTCGTCAGCATCGATCTCATCGGGGGCGAGGTCATCACCAGCGATCCCGCCCTCAAGATCCCGCCCCTCGACCTGATCCGAAGGCTGAACCAGCTACCTGTAAAGGAGATCATCCTCCTCGCCTTGGATCGGGTGGGGACCTCGAAGGGTCTCGATGAGATTTTTCTCCGTAAAGCCGCAGATCTCAGCGATCATCCCCTCCTCCTCGGCGGCGGCGTAAGAGACGGATCAGAGTTGGAGCGGCTGGAGGATTTGGGGCTCGCCGGCGCCCTCGTCGCGACGGCGGTCCACGAGGGGAAGATCCCCCTCGACGCCATCAGAGGATGAGGGCTTCACCGGGACTAGAATCTGGTCGGCGGGGTCAGATCGAGAGGATGAAGTTGAGGATCGTCCCGACGATCGTCGCCGCCAAAACCATGATCATCGCCGACCTCGCGGTGTTCTTCAGCCCCAGCTCCTTCATGAAGACGGCGAAGGTGGCAACGCACGGGAAGTACATCGCGAGGACTACGGAGGCGACGACCAGTTGGCCCGCCGTCATCGCCAGGGGGGCGAGCATACCGACGGCCACGTCCTTTCTCAGAAACCCGACGATCATCGTCGCCGCGGCGTCCTTCGGGAGGCCGAAGAGGCCGGTGATGATCGGCTCCGCCAGGCCTCCGACGAGATCGACGACCCCGGCGATGAAGAGGACGTTCATCAGGAAGACCCCCAGGAGGACGTAGGGGACCGCCTCCTTCAGGAAGTGCTTCGACCTCATCCAGGTCTTCTTGAAGAGGGCTCTTCCGTCGGGGACCCGGTAGGGAGGGATCTCAAGGAATATCTCCGGCGACTCCCCGCCGACGATCCTCGAGAGGATGAAGCCGGCGGATATGAAGACGAGGAAGAGGGTCCCGTAGACTATGGCTATGTACCGGAGGCCGAAGGGGCCGAGGAGCCCCCAGATCATGGCGTTCTGGGCGGCGCAGGGGACGGAGACGGCCATCAGGGTGGCGGCGAGGTACCTCTGCTTCGGCGACTCCAGGACCCTCGTGGCCATCACCCCGGGGACGTTGCAGCCGAGGCCGAGGATGCACGGCACTACCGCAGCGCCGTGGAGTCCGACCCGGTGCATCAGGGCGTCGACGAGGACGCTGATCCGGGGGAGGTATCCGACGTCCTCCAGAACGCCGAGGACTACGTAGAAGGGGATGACGAAGGGGAGGACCATCCCCAGGGGGACGTAGAGGCCGGTGGTGAGGAGGCCGAAGGAGGTGTCGATCTCCGGGGAGGTCCCTATGAGGATATCGCGCAAGATGCCGGAGGTGTGCTGGCCGACGACCTCGGTGATCCAGGCCCCGTAGACGGCGAAGGCGGGGTCGAGGATGGTGTCGATGAGTGCCTCCCCGACCTTGATCACCCCGGTGAAGGATAGGTATAGCACGAGGAGGCCGAAGGGGACGCCGAAGAGGGGCTTGATCGTCGCCTCCTCCAGCTTCTCGAGGAGGGTGGGATGCTTGTGGACGACCCTCTGGGACCGCTCGACGATCTCCCCGACCCGCGCCCACCTCTGGTCCGCCGACTCGAACCTCACCGGGGGCGGCACCCGAGCCCTCGGTATCGCCTCCGCAAGCTCCCTGATCCCCTGGCCGCTGACCGCCACCGCCGTCACCACGGGGACTCCCAGCTCCTCCTCCAGGGCGGCGAGGTCGATCTCAATCCCCGTCCTCGTCGCCACGTCCCAGAGGTTGAGGACGACGACCGTCGGGAGCCCCCGCTCCAGGATCTGGAGGGTGAGGTTCAGGTTCCGCTCGAGGTTGGTGGCGTCTACGACGTCGACGACGACGTCCGCCCCCTCCTCGAAGATCTCCCTCGTCACCTCCTCCGCCCGGCAGGAGGGCTCCAGGGAGTAGACGCCGGGGGGGTCTATCACCTCGGCGCTCTCCCCAGCGATGGAGGTCCTGCCGAGGGTGTACTCGACGGTGGTTCCCGGGTAGTTGGAGGAGATCACCTCGATCCCCGTGAGCCTGGAGAATACGACGCTCTTTCCGACGTTGGGGTTTCCCATCAGTATTATCTTCAAAACCGGAAGCTCCATTCAATTATCGGGCCGGACCTGATCCGATATGATCCCCAGGCTCCGGCCCCCATGCCTCCTTCGGCCTCTCGCCGCTATCTCTTATATCGCTTTTGCCCACCCCCGCTCCTCCCGGCTCACAGCCCCATTTTTCTCCTTCGCCCCCATCCCGTCCTTCCGCCCGATCGTCGGGGCAGCTTTATCACCGGAGGAGGCCGAAGGAAGGGCATGGCCTACGACCACCGCCGCCACGCCGGAAACGCCGGAGACCTCTGGAAGCACATCGTCCTCGCCGAGGTGGCAGACCGCCTCTTCGAGGCGGGGGTCCGGGTCTACGTCGAGAGCCATGCCGGCCGGCCAGGCTACCAGCTCTGCCCCGGCGGGGAGTGGGAGGGGGGGATAGGACGGATCTGGCCGATTCCGGAGGGGCTGGCGGCCCGTCCCTACTTTCAAATTCTGGCCGCCTTGAACCCTCGCCGGCTGGAGCGATATCCAGGATCTCCTACCATCGTCCTGGAGCTTGCGAGGCGGCGCGGCTGCGCCCTGAGGGCGGAGCTCTGGGATACAAGCCCCGAGGTCGAGGCGGCCTGGTTCTCCTCTCGGCGGGAGGTCGTCCGCTTCCACCTGGGGGACGGCTTCTCCGGGGCGGGGCGGCTCGCCCGCGAGCTGAAGGAGCCCGCCCTCCTCCTCGTCGACTCCCCCTGGACCGACCTCCGGGACGCAGACCTCGCCCGAGGTTTGATCTCGAAGGCCGTCGAGGCCGGATGGGTCGTCCTCTCCTGGGAGGTGATCGACGGGCCAGCCCTCGGGCAGCCTGCCTTCCGCCGGCGAGGGTTCGATCTCCTCTTCGAGGAGGCGGGGCTCGTCGGCTCCGGGAAGGGGGCGAGGATGACCCTCGCCTGGGGGGATCGGCATCCAGACCTGCTCGACGATCTGATCGGGGAGCTTTTGGGGATCGAGGAGGAGTTTCCCAGGATGGCTCGGCGGATGTCATAATCTTTTTAACGCATATCCGTATAATTGGTAACGACAGCTTGTGGTTCCTCCGAAGGTCATCAGTCCGAGGGAGGAGGACGGGTTCGGTGGCGAGGGGGACGATGGGATAGGGGATAATGGGATAGGGGGATATTTAGATGGACGAGAACGATCGCGGCGGGGGATACAAGCGGGAGAGGGAGATCTGGCCCGAGAAGTTCGCCTCCCTCGGCGCGATATTCAGAAACATCCACCCCGGCGACCGGATATTCATCGGCACCGGCTGCGGCGAGCCCCAGCACCTCCTCAAGGCCCTCGTCGATTACGTAAAAAGTAACCCCAAGGCCTTCTTCGAGGCGGAGGTGATCCACGTCTGGTCCCTCGGGGTAGCCCCCTACGCCGACGAGAAGCTCGCCGATAACTTCCGGCTCGACTCCTTCTTCATCGGCGACAGCACCCGGGACGCCGTCAACCGGGGGGCGGCCGACTACACCCCCATCTTCCTCTCCCAGGTCCCCGATCTCTTCCGAAGAGAGATCACCCCCATCGACGTCGCCCTCGTCCAGACCTCCCCCCCCGACGACCACGGGTACATGAGTTTGGGGGTCAGTGTCGACATCGTCAAGGCGGCCCTGGAGATGGCGCCGTTGGTCATCGCCCAGATCAACCGGTTCATGCCCCGGATCCACGGTGACGGCTTCATCAGCGTCGAGGAGGTGGACTATCTCGTCCCCTTCGACGAGCCGCTCCTGGAGTACAGGCCTGCGGTCGTCTCCGATACCGCCGCGAGGATCGCGTCTTACGTCGCGAGGATCATCGAGGACGGCTCGACGGTCCAGGTGGGTTACGGCTACGCCCCCAACGCCCTCCTCTCCCACCTTCACAAAAAGAAGCACCTTGGGGTCCACACCGAGCTTCTCACCGACGGTATCGTCGAATTGATGAAGTCGGGGGTTGTGGACAACAGCCAGAAGACGATCGACCGGGGAAAGACCGTCGCTGCCTTCTGCATGGGGCGGGCCGAGACCTACGAGTACCTGGACGACAACCCGTCGGTGGAGTTCAAGACGATCGACTACACCAATAACCCCCTGATCATATCGAAGATCAAGAGGATGACCGCCATCAACAGCGCCATGGAGATCGACCTCACCGGCCAGGCCACCGCCGAGTCCCTCGGCAGCACCTTCTACAGCGGGATCGGCGGCCAGGCGGACTTCATGCGGGGCGCCCTCCTCGCCCCCGGAGGAAAGTCGATCCTGGCGCTCCCCTCCACCGCCCTCGGCGGCAAGGTCTCAAGAATCGTCCCCGCCCTCCTCCCCGGCTCCGGCGTCACCTTGACGAGGGGGGACGTCCAGTACGTGGTGACGGAGCGGGGGATCGCCTACCTCCAGGGCAAAAATATCCGGGAGCGGGCGATGGACCTGATATCCATCGCCCACCCGGACTTTCAGCCCTGGCTGATCGAGGAGGCGAAGAGGCTTAATTTGATCTACCCCGACCAGCCCTTCATCCCCGGCAAGGGCGGCGAGTACCCCGAGCACCTCGCGATCCATAGGACGACCCGCTCCTCCCAAGAGATCCTCCTGCGGCCGGTCAAGATCAGCGACGAGCCTCTGATCAAGGACTTCTTCTACAGCCTCTCCGACGAGAGCCTCTACACCCGCTTCATCTCCGCAAGAAAGAACGTCCCCCGGGAGGTGAGGCAGGAGTTCGTCGCCGTCGACTACTCCCGGGACATGGTGATCCTGGCGGTCGTCGAGGAGGAGCGCGAGCAGGAGACGGTGGTCGGGGTCGGCCAGTACAGCCTCAACCCGGATATGCACACCGCCGAGGTCGCTTTAGTGGTCCGGGACGACTTTCAGGGGAAGGGCGTGGGCACCGAGCTCCTCCACTATCTCACCTACCTCGCGAAGAGGCAGGGGCTCCTGGGCTTCTCCGCCGAGGTCCTGGTCACCAACCGGCCGATGATGGCCCTCTTCGAGGGGATGGGCTTTGAGATCGAGAAGAGGAGGGAGGAGGGGGTCTTCGAGATGAGGATGACGTTCGGGGGGGTGTGAGGTGGATTTTCTGGACGGAGATGGTTGGGTGTGCTCTCTGGTCTGCATGATATTAAAAGCTCTTCAGTCCGTCGCGAAGATACTCGATGAGTGAAATAGAGAAAATAGAGAAAATATTAGGTTGAGGTGGCGTTAATAGCCTCCAAAGCCTCTTCGGCACTTACACGGTTAGCTTCATTCTCATCATTCTTTGCCATGTAAGTAAGAGCATCTATAGCCTTTGGGTCGCCAATATTACCTAAAGCAACTGCCGCACTTCCTCTTACCAAATACTCTTCATCGCGAAGAGCTTTTATTAAAGGGTCTACCGTTGTGGGGTCGGCTATGTCACCCAAATCAAGAGCTGCGTTCGTCCGGACTGTTTCATCTTCGTTGGTTAGTGCCTCTATTACAAACGGGAGATATTCGGTTTGCCCAAGTTTTACTAAAGCACCATATGAAGAGGCTTTCACTGAATAGGGGTCGATGTTGTTATTCACTATGGATTCAAGTTCTGGAATAGCGCGAGTGTCGTTAAGTTTGCCTAATGTTTCAGCTATTTGACCTCTGACGAGAATGTATGTCTCATCTTGCAAGAGATTAATCAATGGATCAACGGCTTTGGGGTCGCCAGCATTACCTAATGAAAAAACCGCCCAATAACGTACAAGAGTCTCTTCATCATTCAAAGCTTCGATAAGGGGATCAACTACGCGAGAATCATTAGAATAACCGAGTAACATAGCTGCTACAACCCTGTTATCAGTTGTTCCGTACTTCAAATGATCCATCAGGGCGTTCACTTCTTCGGATACATCTGCTACTACTGGCGATGTTAGAACTGCTAGGGTAGCTACTAACAAGCATATTCTCATTTTTAAAACCTCCTATACCAGTTCATCTTTAGGTTTTATAGCTTCCCAGTCTTAAGTATTATGTTTAAATATTCGTCTAATTATATAATTATTTTCCAACAGCGACCTTAAAACATATTCGGCAAAATGGATCATTATCGAAGCATCAGAGATATATACTATCATCTGTACAATTATATGTTGGTGGCTGAAAAGCATTTCTGTTAACTCTATTATAGCCCAAAATACCAAGAGGATTGTAACTAGAACGATAAAGTGACCTATCAAAATCTTAATAGGTCCTCGTATATCCCTCCAGATCTCCTGATGAAATGAGGCTCTGAGCATTCATCATAGTAACACTTATCTTTAATACTTATAGATTATTGTTTATGTATACACATGTTTATACATGCCTAAACATGTTCATGCAGACGGAGACATTTTAAACTCTGCAGGAGCTCTCCAACGCCCGGGCCGCCCGGCGAGATCGAGACAGCATTTTTATAAGGACCAGCACAAGAGGAACATATGTCTCTTCCAGAGATCCTGAAAGACGGCGCCCCCTTTCGCGCCTCCGACTCCCGCGGCGATTTCAGCGAGGAGTTCATAGCCGACGTCCTGGAGGCGAAGAGGGAGGCGGAGCTGGGCCAGGGAAAGCGTTTCGCCTCCGTCGACGACCTGATCGCAGATCTCCTCGAAGACTGAGACGATTTCCGAGGGCTTTATCCCTCATGCATGTCGGCGGCGGCCAGAAGCTCCAAGCCGCCAATAGTCGGCGCCGCCGATAAAATTTTGAGAAATTTAAAATTCTACTTGTATATTTCTGTGGGCTCGCCCGAAGTTCTCGATTTTTTAATTGTCTGGAGCCGTAACCCGAAGATCTTTATCCCTCCGAATCCTTTTACTCGCATCGGATCATGGAGCTGGGCTTCGGGAGAGAGAAGATGGAACCGCGTCTGAATATCGTGACTCTGGGGGTCGAGGATCTGGAGAGGGCCGTCTCCTTTTATAAGGACGGCCTCGGCTGGCCGCTCTCCAGCATCAGCGGAGGCGACTATGCCATATTCAAGATCAGCACAGGAACGGCGCTGGCCCTATTTCCCCGCCGTCTCCTGGCTGAGGATGCCTGCGTTGAAGACCGCGGGGGGTTTGGAGGTATCACTCTGGCGCAGAACGTTCCGTCCACAGAGGAGGTCGACGGGGCGCTCTCGCAGGCCGTTTCCGCCGGCGGAACCCTTCTCAAGAGGGCGTTTGAGACCGATTGGGGAGGCTACTCCGGATATTTCGCCGATCCCGACGGCCATCCGTGGGAGGTGGCATATAACCCGCTCTTCGAACTTCGGCAGGGCAAATTGGTGCTGCCTGATTGAGGGGGAGATCATCTATGGACCGGGAGAAGTTCACCAGATTGGAGGAGATCCCCAACGTCGGCCCCTCTATGGCGGAGGATCTGCGCCTGGTCGGGGTCTCTCATCCCCGGGATCTGATAGGGCGAGATCCCTACCAGATGTACGAGGAGCTGTGCTGCAAAACAGGGGTCCGGCACGATCCCTGTGTCATCGACGTCTTCATCTCCGCCGTCAGATTCATGGAAGGCGAGCCCGAACGGCCCTGGTGGGCTTATACATCGGAGCGGAAGAATAAGCTTGATGATAGGGATTTCTTCAGCCAAACCAGATAGATACACTAGACTGCCCCCCCCCCCAAAAAAAAGCCCCTGAACCCGATCCCTGGAAGTGATATAGGCGGCTCTGGGGGAAGGGTTTCTTTCTTGCCGAGGACGGCGGGCGAGATCCTCGGTGGGCCATCGAAGGTCCGGCCCGGCAAGAGGGAAGCGGCCGCCTCTCCATCCGAATCTGGACCACCACTCCGACCTCATCGCCGAATTGGAGCCTGATCAATGGTTCGAGAGGAGGGGGTATTATGTATGGCAACTCAAAGGAGATGCCAGACCAGTCGCTTCAGCGGATGTGGAAGAACCGTGTCGATGATCTACACCACATTGGGCCGCTAATAGTATCTTTAAGGAGGTCTCAAATATGGAAATGATGCCCACAAATTTCAGTAAATTATTTGGCATTGGTCCCGTTGGACTATTGATTAGCCTTGCCCTTTTGTTCATTGCCGCTTGGATCAACAGGCAAATCGATCTTCCTCCCATATCGAATAACCAGTTTCTCTTGAGTTCAATATTCTTCGTCTCAGGTCTGATGACGCTTGTCATCATCGTTTGGAGTTTTAGATCGTTGCCCACAGCTGATAGGGGCAATAAGCTCTGCACCTCAGGGGCGTTCAAGTACGTCCGTCATCCCCTCTACGCCGCATTTTTGTCGGTATTTGACTTTGGGTTTGCCATCTACCTTAACGGCTACATTTTTGTTCTTTGGGCAGTGCTCTTGCATCCTATATGGCATTACCTTGTGAAGTACGAGGAGAGAACGATGATTGATACTTTCGGGGAGGCGTACCTCGAGTACCAGGAGAGGACAGGACGATTTTTGCCCAAACTGATGATAAACGGGGGATAGCAGATCTTGTTTCTTCATCATTGAAGGCTTTCAAGTCTTCAAGTCAAGAAGTCGGCCTAACAAGGCTTGCACCCGACTACCAACCGCCCGGATTATCAGAGGTCAATAAATATATCTCCGTAGGTATCATCACAGATGTCAGGGAGAAAGGTCTATCAAGTGCTAGCTTTGGTGGAGGAACTGCATGTTTGAGATCCCGGAGTATGTTACCCTGGCTCGCCAGATGGCTGAAAGCCTTTCAGGCAAGCGCGTCGCCGAAGGAACTTTAGGCAACTCTCCACATAAGTTCGTCTGGTACAATCGAGAACCAGATGAGTTTGCCGCCATTGTCAAAGGAAAGACCGTAGGAGAAGCCTACTGCAGGGGAAGATGGCTGTTCATCCCTCTCCAGCCAGGCTATGTGCTAGTATTCGGAGAGTGCGGCGGCAAGATCATACTGCATGAAGCGGAATCACAGCTGCCAAAGAAGTACCATCTATCACTCCATTTCGAGGATGGCAGCTCTCTTTCAGCAACCACCCAAATGTGGGGCGCCATGGAGCTCTATGAGACGGGCGATGAATTGGAACGGCAATACATCAAAGGCATGCGGACTACACCAGTTGATCCAGAGTTCAGTTTTGCATACCTGTCAGCTCTCATCGAGGAATGTACAAAAAAAGGAAGCAGATCTGTAAAAGGACTGCTCACCCAGGATCAGCTGATACCCGGACTGGGAAACTCGATCGCTCAGGATATCATGTTCAAGGCGAAGCTCCATCCAAAGCAGCCCATAGCAAACTTGAGCAAGGCTCAAATCGAGGATCTACATCGAGCTATTGTGGAGACTGTAGCGGAAGTGATACGGCAGGGCGGCAGAAATGACGAAATCGATCTATACGGAAATCATGGCAAGTACCAACGCATAATGGATAAGGCAGCGGCAGGACAGCCCTGTCCTGAGTGTGGAACCGAGGTTCTTAAGATGAACTACTTGGGGGGAGCCTGCTATTATTGTCCTCAATGTCAGAGCGCGGAGTGAGAGATGAAATGCAATATTCTGCCTGCATGAAAGCTTTGAGCAGTGCCAACAACTTAATGTACTTCTTTGGTCGGGCGGCAAGGGGACCCGCAAAGAAGTCGAGAACTCGGTTCTTATCAATTTCATCTCCGAGCAAGCAAAGCAGTGCGAGGTCGTACTCTCCCTCGGCGGCTCAACTCTCCGTTCGACAGGATGATGAATGATGAAAGCCCTCAGCTTCGAACCAATGCCTGCACATGAGCGTGGTACCGTCTTGAGGCTGCTCCAAGAATCCTACAGGGAACTTCCACAGATCAGCGAAAGCCTGATCGGTCAATGGGAAGACGACTGGAAGCGATTCGACGATGACATCTTTGACTATCCTGAGACAGTCGGAGCATCTGGATTCATCACATATCAAGGCGAATCCATCATCGGCTTCGGCTCATGGGATCCGAGACGATACCCTACGGCGATTATCGGGCACAACTGCATCCTTCCACCATTTCGCGGCAAGGGCTACGGGAAGCGGCAAATTCAGGAATTGCTGAGAAGGCTAAAAGCGCTCAGGTTCACCAGGGCGAGAGTAACGACGAGAGACCATCCCAGTTTCTTGGCAGCCCAGAATATGTACTTTGCCTGTGGGTTTCAAGAGATAAGAAGATTCACAGATAAGAAAACTGCTGATTGGAGAATCGTGGAGTTTGAAAAGGAACTGTAGAACAAGCACTTCCAGGCTATCTGGAACACCCGGCAGGTTCCCTCAGCCAGAAGTATAGCGCTTATGCAAGAGGTGAAAATGAACAAATCTGGTAGTCGGATAATACAAGCCGGTAACCCGCCAAGTGACCGTGAGATCGGGGAGTGGATCGGCGAAGAAGCTTATGAATACTGGAAACGTGTAACCCATCTCATAGAGCTTAACTACCCAAGCATCTTTACACCGGAATGGCTCTTTGGCGGCAAAAAGCATGGTTGGTCGCTCAGGTATAAGAAGAGCAGGTCGTTTTGTACGTTCATTCCGGAGAAGAATCGCTTCGCACTGCTCATCGTCTTCGGCGCAGAAGAACGGACACAGGCAGAAGCCATTCTGGATAGGCTGTCAACACGCACCAAAAAGGTGTATGACGAGGCAACAACATATCATGACGGAAAATGGGTCCTCCTTACAATCAACAGCAGCGAAGTTGTGGAAGACGTGATGAAGCTTCTGGAGATAAAACGCAAACCTAAGAAGAGGAAAGGCGCCTGACCAGTCGTCTGAGCCGATCCCTCCGGCGAGGGTGACTGCTGACTAGTAAAGAGAAAGGAGGTACTGACATGAACCTTGGCATTCTTATCTTCCCTGATGCTGAAGAGCTGGATTTTATAGGACCGTGGGAGATGGCGGGCATGTGGAACATGGTCTCTGGCGTTCCGGAGAGGCGGCTGATAGTTGGCGAGTCCGGTGATCCGATAACGTGTGCAAAGGGCCTTTCAGTAGTTCCCCACGTATCCTTCGACCAGTGCCCGCAACTTGACGTCCTCCTGGTGCCCGGCGGCCAGGGGACCCGCAAAGAGGTAGAGAACTCAGCACTCATCAACTTCATATCCGAGCAGGCGAAAAAGTGCGAGTCCGTACTCTCCGTCTGCACTGGGACGTTCCTCCTCCATAGAGCCGGTCTTTTGTCCGGAAAGAGGGCAACAACTCATTGGAACTCCCTTGATCGTCTGAGGTCGCTCGGTGACGTCAACGTCGTTGAAGAGCGCGTTGTCCACGACGGAAAGATCTGGACATCCGCTGGGGTATCGGCAGGCATTGATCTTATGCTCGCCTTCATTGCAGAGACCGCTGATGAAGAAACCGCCGGAAAAGTGCAATTTGCTTCTGAGTACTATCCGTCAGCGATCCGCTATGGTGCCGCCCATCATAGCCCCGTGGCACCCGGTTACTTGAAAAAGACGGTCTAACAAGACGTCCGAGCCCGCCTCATTCCTCGGCGGCTAAACTCATGTTCCGCCTGCGCTAGCGCGCGCCGCTGCTGAAGCGTGAATCGAGCAAAGGACGACCCCATCGGCCAGCCACTGTCGATCCCTGAAACCTGGGGCAAAGGCCGTCCTCAATGGGGTGGCGATGCTCCGCAGGTCATCGAAAGAGGACGTATCGGAGGGACGCTTCGGAGAGGGACGCTTCGATCCCGTGACGATGGTCTGGTCGTCAGAATTCCCGCCTTGAGAAGGACACCCTCCCATTCCGGTTCGAGAGCGAGCCTTCCTGCCGACGGAGCTTGTTCTACTCTTCCGCCTCGCTGGGATGTCTGTGGTGAGCATGTGGGGCGGGACCGCGGGGAACTGGGGGAAAGATCCTCGATCTGGACGAGATGGAGATCATGATCGTGGGCCGAAAAGCTGGCGAGCCATCGGCTGCTGGGGGGCTTGAGCATATTGTCTGAGCTGTGTGCCCTTGGGCATTGAAGTAAATGGTAAAAAACCGTCAAAGGCAGTCCCAAAGAAAAAGATCTAAAAGGACCGGACCGTTAATACCATGCCCGGTCCTTATTATTTCAGCCCTTGATCGGCACCTGTATCTCCGTCATCAGCTCCTCAGGCGGTACCTTTGATGGATCGCTCAGATAAATCTCCCTGACGGGACCAGCTATCTCCATGCCGCTCTTCATCATATGCTTGAAGATATCTCGGTAGGTCATATACAGCGTCTCGTAGCTCCCCTTGTGGACCACAGAGAGCACCTTCGTCTCAGCAAGGCTTTTCAGCTCCATCTTCGGGTCGCCCACCTCCAGCTTGCCCACTACTGGCACTGCCACCTCGATATCCGCATCTTTCTCCGCCCAGCAATCCAATTCGTCCGGGCTTCCCTCGGCGCAGTTCTCATCATGATATATGGTCATCAAAGGGCCGGTCATCTTCACCTGATTCCTCTGGTTCTTAGGGGCAAAGACCACTGCCATCAGGTCGCCAATTGTCTTTTCTATAGTTGCGCTGAGCGGACCTCTATCCCTTCTGCTCAAAACCCGCATAGCGGGTACCTCTTTTATTGTCGGGTCTATCAAGGCCATCTTTATCATCTCCCTGCCTTTCTGTTTGAACAATGTCTCAGTCCTCAGCAGCCTGGCGATCTCTCTCTGAGTCTTTAAGAGCTGCTCTTCGAGCAGCGCCTCAACGGCTGTGCCGTCTCCTCTGGACTCAGCCTCCAGGAAGCTCGCCATATCTTCGAGGCTAAAGCCCATATTGCAGAGCGTCTTGATCCGGACACCTCGATCCAGCTGGTCTGCAGTGTAGTAGCGGTATCCCGTTATGGGGTCCTTGGCCCCTGGCACCAGCAGACCCTTATGGTCATAGTATCTCAGCGCCTTGGGCGAGAGCCTCGTGATAAACGAGAACCTGCTGATGGGGATCTGGTCGGCAGTCATTGCTCAAGCCTATGGAGATCGCTCTATTTGTAAATTCATGCAGTCTGCCCTGTGGAAGAGTTTGCTTTCCCGTCGTAGTAGGCGATCAATAGAATTACATGTATCGCTTCTGGCAGAAGATGGATTTGCCCCCTGCATGATTACTTTCGCAGTGTTCGGATCGGATCGATGAGCTTGCGACCTTCCCCAGGGCCACGAAGGAGGTGATCGACCCCCGCCTCGCCTACTTCCGGCGGATCTGGTCAGGGGGATCGGGCCAGATGAGCTCGCCTCCTCCATCCTCTCTCCCCCATTACCGGGCGAGGAGGGGCCGGCTCGCTCACCTTCGCCTGCCTCCGAAGCTGCTGCCTCCTCGCCACCGAGAGCGTCGGAGGTTGAGGGCGCAGGGAGATCTTCAAATGAGATCCTCCAGCTTAGTGGTGGCGCTGCCCCTCTCCGCCTCCAGGCTAGCGGACCTCTCAGCCCGCCGGGATATCCGACCGCTGTACCGTCTCCCGCCGGCCTTCCGGGGCTCGTCCTGGCTTCGATAGTAGACGCTCCAGAGGTCGGATCTCTCCATCCCTCCCCCCTCCCTCGCCTCGGAAGCCTGCCCTTTCTCCCGTTCTTTCTCCTCCCCTCCATCCCGCCCTTTCTCCGCTTTCTCATCCGCCCCCGTCACCCCGTCCCCCTTCTCCTCCTCGCTCCCCTCGGCCAACAGATCCATGATCCTGGATATATCCGCCAAGGTGGAAGAGAGGCCGTCTCCTATTTGGCGATGGAGAGCTCCCTCGGAATAGAGGGAGGTCCAGGACCTCCTCCCGTCCCCGAGGACGATCAGCTTTCCAGGAAACCTCCTCGCGAAGAAGTCAGAGATCTCAAACCCGACGTCGTGGTGGGGGGAGATCCTCCCCCAGAGGACCCGCTCCCCCAGGGGCCGGAGCCTGATAAAACCTCTCATCCGGCAGACCTCCCCCCGGACGGCGAGGGCCATCCTCCGGATCCTGAGGACCTCCGGGTCCGTCGAGGCCTCGACCTCCTCCGGCGAGAGCGTCCTCGCCCGCGCCATCAGCCGGTCGGTGGAATTCCGATGGGCGGCGAGATGCCGGAGAAGCTCTCCCGTCCTCATCATACCCCCCACCGGTCCAGGGTCGCCGCAGCCTTGCCGCCGACCTTGAGGAAGGGGCCGGCCCGCCGGGCGGCGACGCCCAAAGCGGCTAGATCCCTCATCCTCTCGATCCGACCATTTTTTCGGCAGAGGAGGATCCTCCTCGCGGTTTTGGGGCCTATCCCCGGGACCCGGATGAGCTCCGCGAAGGAGGCACCGTTCGGGTCGATCGGCTCCTCGAAGCTCGCCCGGGCGATGGCCACCTTCGGATCGCCGTCGGGGAGATACCCCGAGTCGTCGAAGGCGGCCGCTATCTCCCCTTCGTCGAGCTTATAGATCCGATAGAGCCAGTCTATCTGGTAGAGGCGGTGCTCCCGCCATGCTGGGGCCTTCTCCCGATCCTCGAAGGCCGTCCCCGCGAGAGGGGTGAAGGCGGAGAAGTAGACCCGCTTCAGGTTCAGGACGTCGTACTCGGTGAGCATGCGGTCGAAGATCTCTCGGTCTGTCTCCCCGGCCGCCCCCACCACCATCTGGGTAGTCTGGCCGGCGGGCAAGGCGACATATCGCGAGATGTCCTGGATGTACCTCTGTCTTGCGAGGATGTCCCTCTCGTACTCCTTCGAGGGGCAGAGCTCCGCCATCCTGGCGCTCGAGGGGGCCTCCAGGTTCACTGAGACCCGATCGGCGAGTTCCATCGCCTCTCGGACGTGCTCCTTCGAGGAGCCTGGGAGGATCTTGAGGTGGACGTAGCCCCGGAAATGGTGGGCAGAACGGAGGAGCCTCACCGCCTCGATCATCTCCTCCATCGTCTCATTTTCGTCTCTCCCGATCCCGGAGCTGAGGAAGAGCCCCTCGATCCTGTTCTCTCTGTAGAGGGCGAGGGTGATCCTCACCAGCTCTTCCGGATCGTAGGAGAAGATCTTCTTACTTGCGGAGATGGAGGCGTTGGGGCAGTACCCGCAGTCGTGGGGGCAGGCGTTGGTGTAGAGGGTCTTGAAGAGGCTTACGCACCTTCCACTCCCGGTGAAGGAGTGACAGAGGCCCCCCCTCAAGGCCGAGCCGAGGGCGTCCTCCCCCTGCCTCTTCGCCGCCGAGGAGGTGCAGAGGTCGTACTTCGTCCCCCTCCCCAGGGCCTCCACCTTGGCGAGATCGATGGCGCGGCCGGGGGCCGGACCGACGGAGTCGAAGCAGCTTTCTGTGGCTAGACGGGCCATCTTCTCCAGACTGGTCACGTTCGGATGATGGTCTTCCCTTGAGATAGGGTCATGGGTAGCGGAGGGCGAAAGTATCCTCGTAGGGGGGAGAGGCCTCCATACCCACATGACGGATATCGCCAAGAAAAGGTGGCTCTTCGGGTTCACCGCTGAGGTGCTGGAGGATAACCTTCCCGCTCTGGAGCTGACAAAGAAGGTGGGCTTATAGAGGGCGGCGGTGGACGGGGGGGGCGGAGGAGATGAGGATCCTCTTCGATGGGGAGGAGTCCGGGTTTGATGAAGGGCTGACCCGAGTGGGGCCCCCATCTCTGGGATTTGTCAGAATTCGGCTATGGTGACCGGCAGGTCAGAGCACTTCTGGGTGGATCTTCGAGTGGACCTGCGACAGATTCTTCAGGGTCTCGGCGAGTTCGGCGGAGATCCTCTTCTGGGTCTCTATGCCGGGGCTCACCTCGAGGTCCGGATAGGAGAGGGGGACGTAGCCGACGACGTTGGAAAAGAGCTCCACCCAGTAGGGGGGTAGATACTCGGCCGGCAACTCACCCCTCATGATGGCCAGGGCAGAGGTCCAGGCGGTCGGGACCACCGCCAGGTTGTACCCCCCGCCGCCGAGGGCCAGAAGTCTCCCCTTCGCATGCTCGTTGGTCAGCTCGACGATCCGGCTGACGGCGGCGACGTACCCCCGGAGGGTGACGTTGAGGCTCGTCAGGGGGTCGGAGTAATGGGTGTCCACTCCCAGCTGGGCCACCACCACCTCCGGCCGGAACCAGCCGAAGAGCTTAGGGACGACCATCTCGAAGGCCAGAAGAAAGTCCCGATCGCCGGCGTTCATCGGCATCGGGACGTTGACGGAGTAGCCGAGCCCCGGTCCCGCCCCCGCCTCGTCGACGAAGCCCGTCCCCGGAAATAGGTATTTGCCGGACTCGTGGATCGAGAAGGTCAGAACCTCGGGGTCCTGATAGAAGATCTGCTGGACGCCGTCGCCGTGATGGGCGTCGATGTCGATGTAGAGGACCCGGGAGAACCTCCTCTTCAGGACCGAGATGGCGAGGGCGGCATCGTTGAAGACGCAGAAGCCCGCAGCCATGGTGGGGAAGGCGTGATGGAGCCCTCCGGCGGGGTTGAAGGCGGCGCAGTCCTCCTCGATCATCTTCTTGGCGGCGTCGATGCTTCCGCCCGCCATGGAGCATGATGCATCGAAGATCCCGGGAAATACGGGGGTATCCTCGCTCCCGAGGCCGAAGGCGAGATCCGGCGCCTCCTCCCTCACCGCCTCGATGTACTCCAGGGTGTGGACGATGGATAGCTCCTCCTCGGCGGCGGGGTCCGGCCTCAAGACCCGAGTCCTCTCGTCGAGGAGCCCCGAATCCTCGATCAGCTTGTAGGAGAGGCTCAGCCTTATGGGATTTAGCGGGTGCTCCGGCCCGAAGTTGTACTTCCAGAACCGGTCGGTGTAATACAGGTAGATCATACGGACCCTCTCCCTCGGCGAAGCAACGCCTAGGCAGCGGCTCATTAAGATAAATGGATCCGATGGATCATCAATTTTTCCCCTGAGGATTGTTGTCCTCCTCATTCATTGGGACTTAGTCGATGTAATCGTTTGCTCAAAACCAAGGAGACAGTCTGTTATGATCTGATTTAGATCATTTTGCGACTAACCCCCCCCCCCGCGAGCCTCCTGATCATATCCCACCCCGTCCCCTGCCCCAGAGGCTGGTCGAGGAGATAGTCGAGGAACTCGAAGACGATGGGGGAGATGAAGACGTAAAACTCCCTGGTAAAGGTGAGGGCGTCCTCGACGGTCCTGAAGTGGCGGACCTCGATCGTCTGCCCGGAGGCGGTCTTCTCCGGCCGGACTACCTGGTCGGTGACGAAGGCGGAGGCGCCGCAGGAGGCCCGCGCTGGCTGGAGGGCATCGATGTTGACGGGGACGCCGCCATAATGGCGGTATATGTCGAATATCAGGGCGCTGCGGCTCGGGTTCTCCTCCTCGGAGACCTCCAGGACGACCTCGTCGTCGAGGGCCTCTGGCCGGGGGACGATCGCCGCCTCCACGACGAAGGGATACTCCTCCTCAAAGCCGAGGGTGCGGGAGAGGTCCACCGCCTCAAAGACGATCCCAAGATCCACCTTAGATCCATCCTCCAGCTCGCACCGCCAGCCTTCATCTTCGGCGTAGAGGGTCCTTTTGTCGAGAGATAGGAGATGGGCGGAGCCGTCGGCTATCAGCGTCATCAGAGGACCTCCACGTCCGCAGCCCGCTGGACCGCGATCTCTCGGCGCCCCCCATACCAGGCGATCTCCCCCTTCGCCCGAATCCGGTCGCCCTTGGCGATCCTTCCAGCCAAGAGCTCGGCGCCGGAGTCCTGGCTCACGAAGATCGGCATCTCGGAGGAGTGGAGCCTGATTATGAGATGATCGCCCGCCGTCGTCTGGATCGAGCCGACCGTCCCCTCGGCGACGATGGCGACCTTCTCGGGCGCTGGCTCGAAGTCCCCCAGCCCCCAGGAGGCGACGGCGAGGGACCCGAGGGCCATCAAGAGCAGCACCACCACCACCTTCTCCTCCTTCTGCATCAGGTCCCTCCCAACCCCCGGCCACGGCGCCGTCAGATCGAAGATCGGGGGTCAAAAAGAGATATGCGCGATCGGTCGTTACTTCTTCTCTTCCTTCTTCTCGCCGAAGTGCTGCTGAAAGGCCGCCTCGCAGGAGGCGAGACAGTCCTGACATAGCCCCTTGTAGGCCCCTTCTGGGTTTGCTAGGGTATGCACCTGAACTCTCACCGGCACCAGGGTTGGCTTAGCAAGTCCGCAAAGTTCACAATCTGCCATGTTACAACATCTCCCGGAGTCCCCCATAAACCTTTCTCCCTGTTGAACTTTTCCATCAGGCCGGAGGCCCAGGGTCTCCGAGGAGGTGAGGAAGGAGGAGCTTTCTCCGACGGAGATACCGCCCCCAGATCAACGGAGAACCACTTAAACGCGAAGGGCAACGGGAGGATCATGTGCGGCTATCCAAAGAGACCGATCGTAACGTTGCTGTCGGATTTCGGGTCTCTCTATCCGTCGGAGATGAAGGGGGCGATCCTCTCGCGAGCTAGGGAGGCGATCCTCGTCGACATCGCCCACGACATACCGCCCCAGGACGTCCGGGCCGGGGCCTTCGCCCTGATGGTCGCCGCCCGACACTTTCCCAAAGGAACGGTTCACCTCGCCGTCGTCGACCCCGGAGTCGGCACCGACCGGCTCGGTATCGTCGTGGCGGCCGGAGGCCATCTATTCGTCGGCCCCGACAACGGCCTCCTCGTCCCTGCGGCAAAATCCGTCGGCGAGCCGGCGGCCTGGATGATCAGACCGGCCTTATTCGAGGGGGCGGCCCCCACCTTCGCAGGGCGAGACGTCTTCGCCCCGGCGGCGGCGGTCCTCGCCTCGGGCGGAGACCCCGGGTCCTTCGGGCCAGCGGTGGAGCCGGCGGGCCTCGACTTCGGGAGGGCCCGGATCCAGGATGAGAGGGTCGAGGCGGAGGTGATCTACGTCGACGGATTCGGAAACCTCGTCCTCAACGCGGAGGCGATCCCCTGGGAACGGGTCGAGTTATTGGGGAGACGCCTCCGGCGGGCGAGGACGTACGCCGAGGCGGCGGCCGACGAACCCCTTATAACCCTTGGGTCCCATGGGTTTGCAGAAATTGCGGTCAACGGGGGGAGCGCAAAGGATCTATTCGGCCTCGCCCCCGGCGACCGGATACTCTTGGAGAGAGGAGATTGTTCGGAATAGAGTTCGTCCCAAATGAGCCCGCCCTGAAGGTGGGCTACATGGCAAAGCTGGCGGAAGATGCGGGCTTCGACACCATCTGGATCACCGATCACTACAACAACCGAGACGTCTACTCGACCCTCGCGATCCTCGCCCTCGCCACGAGCAGGGTCATGCTCGGCACCGGGGTCACCAACCCCTACACCAGGAACGTCGCTGTCACCGCCTCCAGCATCGCCTCCATCAATGAGATCTCCGGCGGGAGGGCGATCCTGGGGATCGGGCCGGGCGACAAGGCGACCTTCGACGCCATGGGGATCGCCTGGGAGAAGCCCCTCTCCGCCGTCAGGGAGTCGGTGGCGGCGCTGCGGGAGCTCCTCGCGAAGAAGAGGGTGGCGTCCCATGGGATGGCGGGCGCCCAGCTCGCCTTCTCGGCCGGGAAGATCCCCATCTACATCGGGGCCCAGGGGCCGAAGATGCTGGAGATGGCGGGGATGATCGCCGACGGGGTCCTGGTCAACGCGAGCCACCCCGAGGACTTCAAGTACGCAGTCCCCCTGGTGAGGCAGGGGGCGGAGAAGGCGGGGCGGGATCCCAAGGATGTGGAGATCTCTGCCTACACCAGCTTCAGCGCCGACAAGAACCCCGAAAAGGCGGCGAACGAGGCGAAGATCGTCGTCGCCTTCATCGTCGCCGGCTCTCCGGATACGGTCCTCTCCCGCCACGGCATAGAGGCCGAGGAGGCGGCCTCGGTCTCCCGGGCCATCGCCAAGGGCGACTTCGGCACCGCCCTGGCCGCCGTCAGTGGCAGGATGATCGAGGCCTTCTCCGTATCGGGAACCCCCGCCGACTGCCGGGCGCGGGTCGACGAGCTCCTGGCTACCGGGGTGACCCAGATCGTCGTAGGATCGCCGATAGGGCCGAACAAGGAGAGGTCGATAAAGCTGATCGGAAAAGAGATCCTAGGACGCTGATCGGAAGAGATCCTATGAAGAGAGGCCTGTACATCGGACGGTTCCAGCCCTACCACCTGGGCCACCAGGCCGTCCTCCAGAAGATAGTCGAGGAGGTGGACGAGGTCGTCGTCGGCCTCGGGTCTGCCCAGGCGAGCCACACCGTCGAGAACCCCTTCACCGCCGGCGAGAGGATCAGCATGATCTGGCCTGCCCTCCGGGAGCTCGATGCGACCTGTTACGTCATACCCCTGGTGGATATGGAGAGGAACGCCGTCTGGGTCTCTCACGTCGAGGCGATGACCCCCAACTTCGACGTCGTCTACTCCAACAACCCCCTCGTCGTCCAGCTCTTCGTCGAGGCGGGGACGGAGGTGAGACGGCCGCCGATGTACAGGAGGGAGATCTACTCGGGGACTGCCATCAGGAGGATGATCCTCGCGGGAGACGAGGGGTGGAGACGGCTCGTCCCCCCCTCCGTCGCGTCGGTGATCGAGGAGATAGGCGGGATAGAGAGGCTGAGGAACGTCAGTCAGGGCGACCAGGAGTAGACCTCCCATCGCCCCAGCCTCCGGCTTTCTATTTTAAAGGCGAATATTGTCCTCTTCTCCCCGGTCAGGCCTCAGTCCTCGGCCACTCCAAGATCGAGGTTGCCATCGGCTCAGAGTCGTTCGCCTCGACTGGCCCTTCCAGAAGGTCCGGTTCAGTCAACACTCCAAGGCCGACCGAGGCCTCGGGGGCGGCTAGATCAGCCTCTGGGATCTCTCCGGCAGAGGTCCGGCCCGCCTCCAGGGCCCTTTCGTAGCATTCGATCGCCTCTTCGTTCCGGCCGAGGGCGCTGAGGGCGATACCCTTGTTGTTCCAGGCCTCCGTAAGCTCTGGGTTGAGCTCCAGGGCTCGATCGTAGGAGTCGATCGCCTCCTGGTAACGGCCGAGGGCGCTGAGGGCGACGCCCCGGTTGTACCAGGCCTGGGGGTAAGTGGGGTCGATCTCGAGGGCCCGATCGTAGGACTGGAGCGCCTCCTCCTGCCGTCCGAGGATACCCAGGGCGATCCCCCGGTTGTTCCACGCCTGGGTGTAATCCGGATCGAGGTCGATAGCTCCGTCGTAGCTCGTCGCCGCTTCCTCGAACCTCCCGAGAAGGCCCAGGGCTACCCCCCGGTTGTACCAGGCCGGTGGGTAGCTCGGATCGAGCTTCAGGACCTCATCGTAGCATTCGACGGCCTCCTCCTGCCGTCCGAGAAATCCGAGGGCGATCCCCCGGTTGTAGAGGGCCATGACGTGGGAGGGCTCGATCTTCAGGGTCTCCTCGTAACAGCCTAGGGCCTCCTGGTGGCGTCCCAGGGACCCGAGGGCGATCCCTTTGTTGTTCCAGGCAGTGGCGTAGACGGGGTCTACCTTCAGGGCTTCGTCATAACACTCGATAGAACGTTCGTACTGGCCCACTGCATAGAGGGACCTCCCCAGGTTGTTCCAGGCCTCCTTGATCCGGGGGTCGATGGCGAGGGCCATCTCGTAACAGTCGATGGAGCTGTTGTAATCTCCCCAGCTGTAGAAGACCCCGCCCTTGTTGCTCCAGACCAGGGCGTAGTCCGGATCGACCGCCAGGGCCCTATCGTAGGATTCGAGGGCCTCGTTCCCCCTCCCCAGCGCCTCCAAAACGACCCCCCGGTTGTTCCAGGCGGGGGCGTAGTTGGGGTCTATCTCCAGGGAGCGGTTGTAGCAGGCCAGGGCCTCCTCCCCCCTTCCCAGGGCGCTGAGGGCGATCCCTTTGTTGTTCCAGGCCAGGGCATACTCCGGATCCAGCTCGATGGCGTTATCGTAGGAAGAGATGGCTTCCTCGTATCTGCCCAGCTCCGAGAGAGCGACGCCCTTGTTGTACCAGGCCAGAGGATATAGCGGATTGTCCTCCGAATACCTCTCCCCCACGGCAGGCACAATGCAGACCGAAAAGAGCGCGAAGAGCGCGAAGAGGCGAAGCTTCATGCTTTGCCCTTTTATTGTGTGAGTTGATATGGATTACGGTCGCTAGTGGTCGTTTGGCCTTCCCCTGGGCCCTTCGCTTTCCAGGCGCCTATCGCCGATGGCTCCAGCCTATACCAGCATCTTGCCGTGGGAGTCGATCTCTCCGCCGCAGATCCTGGTGGAGGAGATCCGGACGTCGTCCTCGGCCATCTGGTAGTCGATCATCACGATCTTGAGGGGTCGAAGGCCGTTCTCCCTCCGGATCTCGTTGATGTTGCAGGCCATCGGCTCCGTCTCCGGCGATACTACGATGAAGTCGTAGTCTTCCTCGATCGCCGAGCCGTAATAGGTGTGGAGCATCTCGATCTCAAAATCCTCCTTCCCCAGGTTCTCCTTCAAGGCAACCCTCAGGTTCCGGACCCTCGTCTTGAAGTTTCGGACCGGCCTGGTCCGCTGACTTTTGGCCATCCCATCTGACGTCAGAGCGATCACCACCTCGCCGTCCTCCCCCGCTACCTCGAAGGCCCTCCTCAAAAGGGCGAGATGGCCGTCGTGAATGGGGTCGAAGGTGCCGCCTACTGCGACTTTGGGGGCCATATTGTCGGCAAAGAGGGACGGTCGGTATAAGTAACTGGCGCTTTGGTGACGGCCCCGGGCCCCTCCGACCAGCGAATTGCGAGTTGGGGTGAGAACCTCAAATCCTGGGGGGAAGGGGGCCATCTTTCGGGGGGAGGCGATCCTCCAGGACCTTGGCGACTATCATCCGAGAGCTGCAGAGGGGGCAGGGGTCGTGCTCCTCCAGCCTCACCACCTGGGCCTCGATCCCCCGGGTCGCCAGCTCCTCCTGGAGGAGGACGATGTCGAAGTGCTGGTCGTACCCCAGGGTGATGACGTCGGGCCTCAGCTCCTCGATCGGCCGGAACATATCCCTCTCGCTCCCCAGGACCGCCCTGTCCACCATCTTCAGGGCCGAGACCATCAGGAGCCTCTGCTCCTGGGGGATGATCGGCCTCGGCTTGTGCTGGACGTTGGCGTCCCGGGCCACGATCACCACCAGCTCGTCGCCGAGGGCCTTCGACTGCTCCAGGTACATCAGATGCCCCGGATGGAGGAGGTCGAAGGTCCCGGTGGCGAGAACCCTAATCAATCCAGTCTTCATCCTCCTCCTCGATCTCCACGTCCAGGACGGGGAGATCTCGCGGTGAGCCCGTCCTGTCGTAACAGATCCAGCTGTCCATGTCGAAGGGCATCCCCGCGATGATGTGGTAATCTCCGGTCTTGGAGAAGAAGATCAGGTCCGCTGCTGAGGGGCGGATGTCGGGGGATGGGTGGCTGTGGACCGATCCAGCGATCCTCATGTTGGGAAGCATGTAAAGCCGGACGAGGGCGCTCTTGCTCGACGCCTCCGTCCCCGGGAGCATGATCACCTCGGTGATGACGCCGTCCTCGGCCCTGAGGAGCCCCGCGAACTCCACGGGGAGGGTCGAGCGGGAGGCCTCGAGGATGAAGTAGAGCGTGTCCCTGGCGATCCCCTCCACCACCATCTTCCTCTTCATCTCCGACACCCCACCATCTCAAAAATATACCATTACAAATAACCTCCGCCGGTTCTGGGGACCTAGATCCGCTCCCCGGCGGGCCTGAGGTGGGCGCAATCCCCGGCGATGACCCTTTCAAGAAGGCCTTCGTCCCTCCTCACTGCCAGGGACCCATCGGCCTCCAGGCCCTCCGCCAGCCCCTCGAACTCGCCGACCCTGCTGGTGATCCTCACCCTCCGGCCCAGGGTCGCGGACCGGATCGACCACTCCTCCAAGAGTCGATCGGAGGAGGCTGTCATCTCCTCTGAGGAGGCCTCCAGCTCCTCCAGGACCCTCCGAACGAGCTCCGCCCGGAGAACCTCCCTGCCAAGCTCCGACGATATCGACGTAGCCTTCCACCCTTCGGAAAGGGCGGCGGGGTCGAGGTTGGCGTTGATCCCGATGCCTACGACGGCGTACTCCAGCCTGTCCATATCCGCCCCGATCTCCGTCAGAATCCCGGAGACCTTCCGCTCCCCCACCATCAGGTCGTTGGGCCACTTGACCTTCACCTCGAGGCCATAGAGCCCCTCGATGGCCCGGGCGACGGCAACGCAGGCGGCGATGTTCACTATGAAGGCCTGGGCCGGGGGGATCATGGGTTTGAGGATGATGCTCATCCAGACCCCTCCCCGGGGGGATTCCCAATGCCTATCCATCCTCCCCCTGCCGGCGGTCTGGACCTCGGCGATGACGACGGTCCCGTCCTCGGCGGAGGGGACGATCCTCTTCGCCTCGGCGTTGGTGGAGGTGATGGACTTGTGGTGGTGGAGCCTCCTCCCCACGAACCTCGTTTTGAGGCCACCCTGGATCAGTTCCTCGCTGAGGAGGTCCGGGAGGGCCGAAAGCCTGTAGCCCCTCTTTGAGGCCTCGATCTCGTACCCCTCGCCCCGGAGGGAGGCGACCGCCTTCCAGATGGCGGCGCGGCTGATCCCCAGGGAGGCGGCCATCTCCTCGCCAGATGTCCAGGACCCGAGGCTCTTGATCAGCTCCCTCCTCACCTCTTCCCTCGTCAAGGAGGACCTACTCCTCGGAGGCGGGTTTTTCTCGCTGGGACATGTAGGCCCCCACGGCCGCAGAGATGGCCGCCACCTTCCTGGCGTCGGCTCCGAGGGCCGAGGCGAGGGAGAGACCCTTCTCGCGCTCCGCCTCCGTCACCCTCTTCACCTCCTCCATGATCGCCTCTTCTTTGAGGAAGTTGGTGTTTATGTCGCCCTGCCTGAACCTCTCGTTCCGGAGGACCGCCAGGTGGAAGTTTATGTTCGTCTTGACGCCGGTGACGATGTACTCGTAGAGGGCCCGCTCCATCCTCGCGATCGCCTCGTTCCGGTCCCTCCCCATGGCCACCACCTTCGATATCATCGAGTCGTAGTAGGGCGGGATCAAAAAGCCTGCATAAACGCCGCTGTCTACCCTTATGCCGGGGCCGCCGGGGCTCCTGTAGCCTTTTATTCTGCCAGGGGAGGGGGCGAAGTCGTTGAGGGGGTCCTCGGCGTTTACCCTGCACTCGATCGCCCAACCCCGGATCTCGATCTCGTCCTGGGAGTAGGCGAGGGGCTCGCCGGCGGCGATCCGGATCTGCTCCTTCGCGAGGTCGACGCTCGTCACCATCTCGGTGATGGGGTGCTCGACCTGGAGCCTGGTGTTCATCTCCAGGAAGTAGTAGTTGCCCTTAGAGTACATGAACTCGACAGTCCCGGCGGACCGGTAGTCTATCGCCTCTGCGGCCCGGACGGCGATCGACCCCATCTCATCCCGCAGCTCCGGGGTCATGATCGGCGATGGCGACTCCTCGATAAGCTTCTGGTGGCGCCTCTGGATCGAGCACTCCCGGTCGGAGACGTATATCGTCTCTCCCTTGGAGTCGGCCAGGATCTGAAACTCGATGTGCCTCGGATCGGTGAGGTACTTCTCGACGTAGACGGTCTCGTCGCTGAAGGCGGACCTGGCGATCGACTGGGCCGACTCCAAGGCAGGGCCGAGGTCCTTCTCCTCCCATACGATCTTCATCCCGATCCCGCCGCCGCCGGCTGCCGGCTTCAGCATCACCGGGTAGCCGATCGCCTCCACCAGGTCCGCCGCCTCAGCCGGATCGCTGATCCCCCCTTCGCTGCCCGGAACGATCGGAACGCCAGCCTCCTTCATGATGTCTCTCGCGGCGATCTTGCTCCCCATCCTGTCGATGGAGCTGCTCGTCGGGCCGATGAAGACGACCCCCTTCTCCTCACAGGCCCTGGCGAACTTTGGGTTCTCCGAGAGGAAGCCGTAGCCAGGATGGATCGCCTCCGCCCCGGTCTCCTCCGCCGCCTCGAGGATCCTGTCGATCCGGAGGTAGCTCTGGGAGGCCGGCGAGGGGCCGACGAAGACCGCCTCGTCGGCGTACTTGGCGAAGAGGGCGTTCCTGTCGGCCTCGGAGTAGACCGCGACGGTGGAGATGCCGAGCTCACGGCAAGCTCTCATGATCCTTATGGCGATCTCGCCACGGTTGGCGATCAGAATCTTCTGAAACATCGTCGGTGGTTTGGCGGACCGAGGCTAAAAACCTTTGGCGAAGCCGAGGAAGGAGAATTTAATAACCTTTCAGCCGAGAGGAGAGGGCATGAAGCCGAGGGAGATGTCCAGAGATGAGTGCGAGGAGCTCCTCGCCAAGTCCAGGTTCGGGAGGATCGGCCTCTCGACAGGGGATCGGCCTTACGTCCTCCCCATGTCTTACGTCTACGCCGGAGGCGCCATCTTGCTCCATTCGGGCCTTTCGGGAAAGAAGCTCGATATGGCGAGGGAGAACCCCCGTGTCTCCTTTGAGGTCGACTCCGTCGAGAGGGGAAGGTGGAGGAGCGTCATCGCCTCCGGGAGGGTCCGCCTCTCCTCCGACGCGGGGGCGAAGGAGAGGCTCTTTGATCTCTTCACCAGGGGGGAGATGGGGGGGCACGGCGGGAAGGCCTTCCGCCGGGAGGATATGGAGGAGATGCCGATGGTGATCTGGGAGATCGAGATCGAGGAGCTGACCGGCCGCGAGGGAGTCTGGTGAGGGGAAGGCCAGCCCGGGGCTGAAGAGAGGAGACGAAGGACCGAAGGAAGGATCGAGGGAGAAGGACGGGCAACTTTCGCATGACCGCCATCAAGTGGACGGAGAAGTACAGGCCGAGGAGGCTGAAGGAGGTCCTCGGGAACGGGAAGGCCGTCTCGGAGCTGGAGGCTTGGGCCCGGGCCTGGGAGAGGGGCGTCCCTGATAAGAGGGCCGTCGTCCTCTACGGCCCCGCCGGGGTGGGGAAGACCTCCGCCGCCCTCGCCCTCGCCGAGGAGATGGGCTGGGACCAGATCGAGATGAACGCCAGCGACAGCAGGACCGCCGCCGCCATCTCGAAGGTGGCCGGCGCCGCCGCGAGGATGATGACCTTCTCCGGAAAAAAACGGCTGGTCATCCTCGACGAGGCCGACAACCTCTACGGCTCTGCTGACAGAGGCGGCTCGGCGGCGATGCTGCGGCTCGTCCGAGAGGCCGACCAGCCGGTGGTCCTGATCGCCAACGACTACTACGGCCTCTCCAAGCCCCTCCGGGAGGGGACCCTGGGGATCCAGTTCCGGAGGATCACGAAGAGCACCGTCCTCTCGGCGCTCCGGGAGATATGCCGGGCGGAGGGGGCGGCCTGCACCCCGGAGCTGATCGCGGAGATCGCCGATATGGCGAACGGCGACCTCCGGAGCGCCATAAACGACCTCCAGGCAGCCCTGGAGGGGTCCCGAGAGGTCGGCGAGGTGGCGACGGCGGTCCGGGACGCCAAGGCCTCGATCTTCGACGGGGTCGCCAAGATCCTGAGGGGCTCGAGCCTCGGGGAGGCCGTCCAGATCGCGTGGTCCCTCGACGAGAGCCCCGAGGATCTGGTCCACTGGATCGACGAGAACCTCCCCCTCGTCTACGGGACCGCCGACCTGGCAGCAGGCTACGAGAGGCTCTCCCGGGCCGACGTCTTCCTCGGCCGGGTCCGGCGGCGCCAGAACTACGGCCTCTGGCGGTACGCCTCCTTCATGATGACCGGCGGCGTCCAGGCCGCCCGGACGGAGAAGAAGGGGGGGTACATCGCCTTCCGGCCTCCCGGCTACTGGCGGAGGATGGGCCAGACCAGGGGCGCAAGACAGGTCCGGGAGTCGGCGGCGGGAAAGATCGGCCGACACTGCCACATCAGCTCCCGGATGGCGAAGGGCGAGATGATGGGCTTATTCGCCCTCCTCCTGAAAGACCCCGAGACGGGGCCGAAGGTGGCGGCCCTCCTCGACTTCACCGTCGAGGAGATCGCCCTCCTCCTGGGGACGAAGCCGACGACCAAGAAGGTCTCGAAGATCCGCGAGGCGGCCGAGAGGATCCTCGAGGAGGATAGGGTCTCGGAGATTGAAGGAGCCTGGGGCGGCGCCAAAAAGCCGGAGAAGGCCGAAAAGAGGGAGCGGCGAAGGGCGGATAAGGCCAGAAAAGATGCTTTCGACGAGGACGATCCTGAGGCGGGCTCGAAGGCCGCGGATCTGGATGAGGAGCCGGTGGAGGATCGATCCCCCAAGAATGGAGGCGAAAGCTCCGAGGTGACGGAGCCGGAGAAGGACGATCGCCGCCAGAGGTCCCTCTTCGACTTCTGAAAGCGGGGGAAATGTCGGCTAAGGAATTGGGGTATCTCCGTCCACTTTCGGTGTTTTAATTAATATCCCTCCTAACCCACTTCGTATTTCCTTCCTATCATTTAGAATCCGCTTTATTTTCATTATTGGCAACCTTCTTCCATCTTCACGCTCTAATCTATCCCATCGATAACCAACAAGGTGCAAATCAGCTACTCTGATATTATAATCCTGTATATTATGATACATCCTGGTCAATTGTATTAATTCATCTTTTTGACTGAAGAGAATTAAAATACCAGAGTTTTTCATTGAATCCCACAGGTCTGTGGGGAGCAATTCCAGACGGTCTCTCTCCAGTATTTCGATGCAATGCTTTATCTCTGATAAAATTTGACCCCTATATGCTGCTCTTTTTTTGCGATTAACATAGCGATCATATGCACGATTCAAAGCAAATGCTAAGAACACACCCACAAACGATCCTATCAGCGTTGGGAGGTAGGGAATCAAAATCATCAGTAAGGGGCCCAATTAAATCACCCGGGTAATCATCTTGCTTCGTGCATCTCTTGTTCTTATCAGATCTGAAATAACCTCCTCAGCCACTAGGGAGATGATTCGACCAAATACCTCCTGAAGGCTATAAAGATATCTCAATTCCGCTTCGAGGGTCTCCTGAGGCTGATATCGGTCTTGCCCCAGGAGACGATAAGCCTCTTTTGTTCAAGCCTAAACAATCGCAAACTCCGCGGTCAAAAAGCCGCCGAAGGCCTCGGGCGCATAGAGCTTCATCCTGTACCCGCCCCGGGAGGCGACGTTATCGGGATCGCCCCTCTGGCGCTGGTCCCACTGGATCGCTTTAGCCGCGCCGCCGAACTCGATGACCGGCGCCCTGAATCGCCAGCCTTCGGGGTCCGTCCTGAAGTAGGATCTCCACTCGCCATCTACATCCTTCTCGATCTCGTAGTAAGCCCCGACGAGGCTCGCGCTTCCAGGGGTCGCTTTTCTCATTTTCTCAGGACGAACTCGACGGTCTCGCCCGGCGCGCGCTCCCCCTTCCTGGCCGCGAGGGTCAGGCCGGAGTACGCCGCCTCGGCCTCCGGGGTCTCGGTGGCGGGGACGGCGCCTGCGCGGTCGTCATGCTATGCGAACACCATCAGGGCACATTCGTGATCAACGGCCACCCCTATGGCGTCGTAGTCTTTGTAGGGGCCTTGCTTGACGATAATGGCGCCGGTGTAGCTGCTGCTCATCCAGTAGTCAAAGGCGGCCTGCGCCGTCGCCCCCTGGCTGTCCACGAACAAGAGACCGTGGCATGTGACTCCGTTGACGGTGATCTCCTGAACCGCGGTCCAACTAGTGCCTACGTCCCCGTTGTTCTGGAGATCATCGGTGAATTTTCTGGCTCCTTCGCATAGCTGAGTATCGAGCGGAACGGGCTGCAGGTCGACTTCGCTCTGTATGCCATGGACGAGGTCGACCAGCTTCTCCTCCTCTTCGTTCAGTGGCGGTTCAGAAGCCTGGACGGCAAAGGATGCTAAAAGGACGATCGATGCGGCCAGAACCTCAATTCCTAACGATTTACTTCGGGTCAATGAGATCTCTCCTTCGTATAGGACTTTGATTAACATCGTGGACTTTCTTGGATAAGAAGCTGGTGATACAATCGGAAAAAGAACGGCAAGATTTGGGCCAAATCTGGCCTTGGAACTCCTTCGAGCCGATCTGTTTTTAGAGGAAGCTTGACCAGGTCCAATATGAGCGGAGCCAGCACGATCGGGGCGAAAGAAGAGCAAAAGCTCCAATGGATGAATCTCGCGATTCAGGATTGGGCAGGACGGGGATCGACCCGTTATCGAGGCTCGCGGTCTTCGCTCTCTTTGTGACCCTCACCCTCGTGGGGATCAGGTTCCTGCGCTTGCACCTTTCCGGAAAAGCCTCTCCCTCCGGGCAGGGCCGTCCACTCCGCCGTCGACGTCTTCGGCTCGACGGCCCTGATCCTCGGGATCTTCATCTCCGGGAGGAAGAGCAGGAGCTTACCCCGCGGCCTCTACAAGGTGGAGAAGCTGGTGGCGGCGATCGCCCCCGTATCTCTTCTCTTCAGCACCTACGAGATGAGTTTTGTCTAGAGGTCCAGGTCCCCGAGACTCGTCGCCGACGGCCGGCAGCTCCGGGCCGACGTCCTCACCTAGTCGGTCGTCTTCGCCGCCCTGGCGGGGCACGACCGCCAGAAGTTCCTCTCCGGCTTCTGACGTCATAATTTTTTTTATCTCTTAGAATGTCTTCAGCTCCCCCTTCATCAGCTTCTCCTGGATCACCAGGATGTCGTCGAGCCACTGGTTTGCGATCTCTTCGGCCTCGGCCTGGACGGCGGCGAAGTTCGCCCCCTCCTTCACCGTCGTCTGGATGCTGAGCATGTGGGGCTCGTCGATGGGCTTACCTATCTGGGAGAGGATCCGGACGTAGACCTCGCCGACGTCGTCCACCTCGGATACAATTTTATTGGCGATCTGGGTCGAGAGGAGGTTGTAGATCTTCCCGACGTGCCTGATCGGGTTTTTGCCGCTCGTCGCCTCCATGCTCATCGGCCGGTTGAGGGTGATGAGGCCGTTGGCCCGGTTGCCCCTGCCGACGGAGCCGTCGTCCCCCATCTCCGCGGAGGTCCCCGAGACGGTGAGGTATACGGATCCGGACTCGGGGTCGTCGGCGACGTTCAGCTGGACCTTGATCTTCCTTTGTGCGCAGGAGCAGACGTTCTCCTCGATCTCCCGGACGATCACCTCCTTCGTCTCCATGTAGTCGGCGAGGTCGTCGAGGTGCCTTCCGACCATGGCGCAGGCGACGGTCAGGTTTATGGTTTCCCCGGACCTCATCGCCATCACCTTGACATCCTCGCCGATGGCGGGGATCCTCTTCTTCAGGTCCATGAGGAACCGCTCGGTGTTGTAGACGACGGTCTCCGTCTCGGAGAAGGGGGCGTAGCCGACGCCGAAGGAGGTGTCGTTGGCGCCGGGGACCTTCCTCTTGAAGACGTCCTGGAGGTCGGAGGAGCCGGTCCCGATCCTGCAGTCGAGGATGACGTGGTCGCTGACGTCGATGTTGCAGAGGACGCTTGTTATGTACTCCTTCGCCGTCCTCCTCGCGATGACGTCGATGGGGATCTCCTGCTCTTCGAAGAACCGCGTAGCCCTACCGGAGAGGAGGACGTATATCGGCTGGATGATCTCGCCGCCCTGGAAGGCGGGGCAGGACCTGCCGGCGACGACCTGGGTCTCGTCGGTGTTGTGGTGGAGGACCGCGCCGACTCGTTTCTTGTACTCGTGGCAGAGGGCGCGGCTGATCGACTCCGCCAGGCCGTCGGCGATGCTGTCGGGGTGGCCGATCCCCTTCCTCTCCACAAGCTCGATCATCTGCTCTTCGACTGGCTGCTGGCTCAGCTTCTCGACCTTGATATTTCTTGTCATGCCCCGTTCCTCTATTCGTCTCTGGGGGGGCTGAAAGGACCAATGGCATATTAAAACTTCGGATCTATCCGCCCCGCACCGTCGAAGAAGAGCAAAAGGGGTAAATCCTCTCCCGGGATGAAAAAAGCTCATGCGACTCGTCTACATGGCCGGGAAGGGGGGCGTCGGAAAGAGCGTCTGCTCGGCGGCGACGGGGCTCTGGGCCTCCCGGAACGGAAAGAAGACCCTCGCCTTCTCCATGGACCCCGCTCACTCCCTATCCGACATCCTGGAGGTGGAGATAGGAGACCGGCCGACGCCGATAGCAGAGAACCTCTACGCCGTAGAGCCTGACCTTTCGGCCGAGGCGGAGAAGTTCTACGCCGCCTACAGGAGCCTCTTTCGAGCATTATTTGAGATGTTCCAGTTTGAGGTCCGCCCCCAGGACTTTGGGGTCGTCCCCGGCGTCGGGGAGCTGATCTTCATGGACAGGCTCTACGACGTCTATATGGGGGGGGAGTACGACTTCGTCGTCATCGACTCCGCCCCCACCGCCCTCGTTCTGCCGCTCCTGAAGCTGCCGGAGGTGACGACCGGCGTCGTCACCAGGCTCCTGGGGATGAAGTCGCGGTGGACCGGGATCTTCAACATGCTGGAGCCGGGCTTCGGCGACTCCATCGTGACGGAGGTCCGCCGGCTGCGCACCAAAGCCGAGACGATGAGGAACGCCCTCATCGACCCCGATATTACGACCATATCCGTCGTCACCATCCCGGAGAAGGCGGCGGTGATGGAGAGCGAGCGTTTGATCAAAACCGTCGAGGCCCACGGCGTCTCCGTCGACTCCATAATCGTAAACCACGTCATGGCCCCCTGCAGCTGCGATTACTGCAGCCGGCGGGTCGCCTCGCAGAAAGGCTACATCGAGGCGATAAGGGCTAAGTTTGCGGATAAGCAGATCGCTCTCCTCCCCTCCTACGGCGAGGAGGTGAAGGGGTCGGGGCTCGCGCAGGTGGTGCAGGATCTGTATGAGAAGGAGCAGCTGAGGCTGTAGAAGGTAATTTTCTATCTCCTGTAGCTTGGCCCAAAATGCCTCATGATTGCCGGCATTGGATGATCATGGGACGTATCGCTACCATCCGACTCCGGAACGAGATTTATGACAAATACGTGCATAACTGGATCAGCTTATCGCCATCCCGGAGTTGACCATACGAAACAGCTAGGAGCCTTAAAAATGAAACAGACAAAGGCATCGCTTCATTGAGCATTCTTTAATAAAGCACAATCATCAACGCCGCTAATACCATAAGCCTAACCAGAACGCTGATGGCCGTAGACGTGAGAACCAAAGAAAGGCCCAGCCTCATTCCGAATACGGAGGTATAATTGGGGATAAGAGACCTCACAGCATAAGCAGGAAGCATGAACAGGCTTCCCAGCATCAAGACTATCAATGCCTTCGTCTCTGATATGGAGCCATTTTGAATCATCGGCCCCAGCAGGGTTATTCCTGCTTTGGGGCTGGCAACGTAGATGGTCAGAGGCACAACGGTTTCTGAAGGAACCTGAAAAATTTGGGCTATGGGGAGGGCGTTCATCGATTGTAGAATTCCATTGCTGCTCAAGTACAGAACCAAGAACGTCATGAAGAAATAGAGGGTTGAAATCCTGAAAAATATCCTTGTCTGACCTTGGAGTGATTTTTTTGCGGCCTCTATTACGCCCTTCTTGGCTCGCGTCTCGTCTACCTCCAAAGGCAACGATGACTCCCGAGAAAGATATGCTCGACCCAGGATCACAACCAATAACAGCTTTATCAACCCCGTTGCGATGGCCACTGCAGCGTACACGCCACCAACGAATATTCCCAGAACGGGTATCACAAAGGCCAGTTGATATGTGAAAAACTCCCGAAAATAGACAGGAACGCTGTTCATCAACGCGCTGAGAAACGTCTGGCGTTCGCTCAAACTCCCCTCCTCTCTCAGCCTGGCTATCATAGTGTTTGCGGCAAGAGCGGACCCGAGGCTGATCACGAGGCTAGAGGCGGATACAGATGGCAAGTGTGATATGGAGACGAGTGGCTTGGCCAGAAACGACATGCGCTGGAATACGCCCATCTCCATCATGAGTCCAGTGAGGAAAAGCATCAAAAATACGGTCGTCATGGTGAAGACGGTCGTGTTCAGCGTTTCCAAGAGAAGGTTATGCATTCTCAGTTCCTCATTGATCCCTTCAGGCAGTGTGCCGAATCTGATGAAACTTCCGACACCCCATATCCTCATCTACAGCTATCTACTCATTTTAGTCACATATTATATGAACTAATCGCAAGTTATTAAGATGGGAACGCCGCAACCCTCAGACCGAAGATGGAGCTTGAGGACTTGGTCATGGCTGATCGATCCTGGTGGAAGTATGACGATATAATCTCTGAAGATCGATGTTATGATTGAGAGCGATGGAACCGAGCTCGTAATAGGGAGCTGAAATTTGCATGTCTTCGATGATCGAGACTGAACATCTCGCCAAGGAATACGGGAATAAGCGGGCTGTTGACGACCTGGACCTCTTCGTCGGAAGAGGAGAATCCTTTGGGTTTCTTGGCCCTAACGGCGCAGGGAAGACCACCACCATCAGGATGCTCGCAACCCTGACCAAGCCCTCTTCCGGACGGGCCTGGATCAACGGTTTCGACGTGGTGGAAGAGTCCTCGAAGGTGAAGCAGGATTTCGGGATAGTTCAGCAGCACATGAGCCTCAACAAGGAGCTTACCGTGAGGGAGAACCTGGAGCTTCATGCCCGGCTTCATCATCTTGAAAAAAAGGAGCGGAGGGAGCGGATCGACGAGATGCTCGATTATGTCGGCCTGACGGAGTTCAGCGATTACCTGATCGAACGGATATCGGGGGGGATGACCAGGCGGGCCATGATCGCCCGGGCCCTTCTTCACACGCCTAAGCTGCTCTTTCTGGACGAGCCCACCATCGGGTTGGATGCTCAGGCCCGGCGGAAGATCTGGGACCTGATCAGGGGGATGAAATCGGAGGGAGCGACCATCTTCCTGACAACCCATTACATCGAGGAGGCCGAGGTTCTATGCGACAGGGTTGGGATAATTCATCGGGGACGGATGATATCTCTTGGAAGTCCGCTTGAACTGCGCCAGAATCTCGGACTCGTCACCGTAGAGTCTAGAAAGAGCGAGAACAACACCGAGTACCGATATTTCCCGGACAGGGCCGCTGCGGCAGAATACGTAAAGACGCTTCCATCGGGTGGCAACATTATCATGAGAGAGTCGAACCTGGAAGACGTTTTCGTCGAGCTTACGGGCCGGAAGGTGACGGGATGAGTTTCGCCGACGCCTACTCCGTCCTCTGGGCCGATCTCTTGGTCCTCAAGCGCCGAATATTCAGATACTTAATCACCACCCTGGTCAGCCCCCTCCTCTATCTGGTCGCTTTTGGTTGGGGTCTTGGCAGAGGCATCTCCGTAGAAGGCACCAGCTACTTCGCCTTCGTAGTTCCCGGCATAATCGCCCTCACAGCCATGAACAGCAGCTTCAACGGAGCAGGTACGAGGCTCAACGTCGATAGGCTCTACTTCAAGAGCTTCGATGAATGTCTCATGGCCCCCATCAGCTCCTCGTCCCTCCTCCTGGGGAAGGCGATGGTGGGCGCTGTTCGGGGGCTTGTAAGCTCCGTAGCCTTCGTAGGGCTGGCGCTGCTGGTATCGCCGACCTTCTACGTGACGCCATTATTTCTGGCCAGCCTCTTGGTCACCTGCCTTTTATTCTCCTTCCTCGGAGTGCTGGCGGCCCTTCTATCCAAGTCTCATGAGGATATGGGCACCTTCAGCAGCCTCATTCTGTTGCCGATGACCTTTCTTGGTGGGACTTTCTTCTCCCTGAGCCAGGTCCCCGAAGCTCTGAAGTTTGGCCTTTACGCCTTTCCTCTCACCCATTCGAGCCTCTGCCTCAGGGCTGCCGTCCTCGGCCAGCCCTTCCCCTGGGCATCCTTTATGATCATGGTGGGGTTCTGGGCTGCCTTCTCCGCCGGATGCCATATGGTCTTGAAGAGGGCCAGCATATAGAAGGGGCTGAGATTCGATGGAAGATGCATTATGGTAAATCAAAGAGGTCGTTGAGATATGATCGAGAATGAGTATGCAGATCTGGGATCCGTCACCCGCGAAGCCCAGGAGATCTACAACAGAAGCAGAAGTTACATAGCTAGAGTTGTGGGGAACGAAACCCCGGAAGACCGGATCAGACAGCGGTGTGTTATAGCTACAGGTGACGTTAATGTGGCGGATATGATGCGATTCAAGAACGATCCGTTGAATGCAGGGCTGAAAGCCCTGGAAAAGGGCGCTGGGATCTATGCGGACATAAAGATGGTGGAGGCTGGCGTGGTTAAGAAGGGGCATCAAAGCAAAGTGACGATATTTCTTGGCAAAGGCGACGATATCGCAGAAGAGAAGGGGGTCACCAGGGCCTCCGCCGGCGTAATGAAGCTGAAGGACGAGCTCGACGGGAGCATCGTTCTGATAGGAAACGCCCCCTCGGCGCTCCTCGCCCTCTGCGGTCTGATGGAAGAGGGAGCATTGAAGCCCGACCTGGTGATAGGAGTTCCCGTGGGCTTCGTGAACGCCGCCGAGAGCAAAGAGCGGTTGAGACGGACGGACGTGCCATCCATCTCGATCGTCGGCACCCGGGGTGGGACGCCCATAGCCGTGGCGTCCATAAACGAGATTATAAATATGTACCAGGAAAATAAGTAAGTGATTATTTAAAGATCGAACGAAGAGATGGATTTTCTCTCATATCTTAGATTCTATTTTTATTCATACATCGTCGCTCAGATCGTAGTTCGACCGGTGGAAACTGATCGGGCCCTCCGGGGATAGGCTGGTGATCAACGCCCCGGAACAATGGGGATGGGGCCGGTTGACGGTGAACGTCGCCCCTGGCCCCTGATTATACCGTCCCACCCTCCGTTGCTTCAATCACCAACTTGAAGGTGGCGGATAAGCGTAGAGGCCAGCAAATTCCACTCCGAGGAACTTCTGAAGCCACTCCCTGTAGATCTCATCCGGATCTATATCTTCGAACAATTCTGGATGTATGCACTTGGCAAAGTACGAGTAGTACACGCTTGGGTGAATTGAGTGGCTGTAGGTGCTTATGATGTAGACCCTATCGTTCGAAATTGCGTCTATATTCTCCCAGCCGGGTCGGTTCACCATTTCTCCCTTCAGTTCTTCCAGCGGACCCGCATCCTTAACGCCGCATCCGAAGAGATCCAGGCTATTGCTACACTTAATGATGACTTGAGGATTCCTGACGATCACCGTCTCAGAGTCGATTTCGGGATATTTCGTAGTAGCATCCTGGAATATGTTTACTCCTCCTCCGATGGTGATGGCGTCGTTGTTAGCATTATCCGGACCGACTGCTTGATAGTCAGCATACCACTCAGCATATACTTTTGGCCTCTTTTCAAGCTCTCCAGTTCTCTCCTTTATGAGGTCCAGGTGTTGCTGCTCAAACTCGATCAGCTCTTCGGCCCTTTCTTGATCTCCTAAAATCCATCCCAGATTTCTTATCTCCTGTGAATATTTCTCGGGCTGGTAAAAGTCCATCTGAACCAGAGGTATGCCCGAGGCCTGCAGTTGATCGTCGTACTCTGGGAAGTATCGAAAGGCATACGCTAATACGATATCTGGATCTTGTTCTAAGATCTTCTCGAGATCCCAGGTGAATGTGCTGGTTCCAACCGCGGGCTTATCCTTCAGAAAGGGTTCTAGTTCCCTCCGCTCCTTTGCAGATTGAAGAACACCCACTATTCTGTCCTCTTCACCAAAGGCGCATAGTGTCTCTGGTCCGTAGGTACCGCCGATGGCAGCTATTCTCTCTATCGGCATGGGGATGGTCACCGGCTCTTCGGTCAACTCCTCCGGGTATCCGATGTATTGGAGCAGAGTTAGCTCGTCAGCTTCCCCTCGGATGATCAGCTCTGTCTGAGATATGTCATCCTCATCGATCTTGCCATCGTAATTGGCGTCAGCGAGTTCGGTAGGTTCATTTTCGCCCGTGATTATACCCTTTAAATATTCTATGTCCTCCTCATCGATGGTGCCATCCATGTTGGCGTTTCCAAATATGCCCAGCGTATAGCTGGCGGCTGAAGCTGGCATCGATATCAGCGAGATACATAATGCTGATATAAGGAAGGTGAGGATCTTGGGAACAGCTCGTCTCATCTTACCACCTGCTCGATTCCCGACTGACTCACCAGCAGAAGCCCTGAAAGCAATGCTTGGAGATGGGGGCCGACGGAGTATTACAAAAATGTCTATTAAATTGCTTATATTTATAACTTTGTCTATTTTCATCTTATAAACCGCGATTTTAATGTACTAATTTATCGACTAAATCCGGGTGCTAATTCTACTTGCGTAAATATATTGCTATATAGCTATGGAGGTCGCGCCCAAAAAAATGATTGTTGGCTCATCCCGGAAGCCGACCTTCCAAGAAAGCCTTTCAAACATGCTCAGGCGTTCTTCTCGAATAAGCCCTGCTCCTCCCCATCGACTATGCTGAATAGCGCCTCAGAGCTGAGGCCGGCTATGGGATAGTACCTTCCGCCAGCGGCATCCGCCACATCTCTGCAGTACCCGAGCCTCATATCCATGAAGGACGACTCGACGACCTCGGTATCGATGACGATAGTGTGGATGCCGGCCTCCTTCGTCCTCTCAGATATCTCTCTGATCTCATCCCGTATCTTTCCCCCAAGAGATACGTTGGCCCTGCCGTCGGATATCAGGACCATCATGGGCTTAGCCTCCCTGTCCTTCGTCATCTCGCTTTTGAGGAGCTGCAGCCCTTTGGATAGTCCCGCAGATAAGGGGGTTCTGCCGCCCGTCGGGAGTTCGCTGAGCCTGCTTAAAGCCTGGTCGACGCTGGAGCATGGCGGCAGCAACAGCTCTGCGTCGTTGCCCTTGAAGGCGATCATCCCGATCTTATCCCGCTTCTGATAGGAGTCCATCAGCATCGACAGGACGGCGCCCTTGGCGCTCTCCATCCTCCTCACAGCCCCCATGGATCCGCTGGCGTCGACCACGAACATGACCACTGCCGACGTCTTCCTCACTCTCTCCTTCTCCCGAATGTCCTGCCCCTGGACCTTGATGGCGTTATCTCCGTCTCGAAACCGCTGGTAGGGAGCCGCCGCCCTGATGGTGGCATCGATGGCGACGTCCTTGCCCTCCTGGGGCATCCTGGAGCGGATGTACCTCCCCGACCCGGACTTGGCCAAGGTGTTCATCCTCCTGCCACCGGTCTTCCGGCGCGGCGTCCTGTCCCTTCTTCGGAGAAGATCGATCTGGCGGACGTCGATCGGATCGCCTATCTCGAAGATCTTCTCCTGACCATGACTATCTGCCTCGGATCCGTCGGATTCCACCTTCTCTTGCCTCTCCTGGGGCTTCTCCTCTCTCTTATCCTGATCTTTTGACTGCTTCTTCTGATGTTCCTGGTTCTTCTCCATCGACTTCTCCAGCCGCTCTTTGTTGAGGGTAGGCGGCTCAAAGGGCCTGCTCCTCATCCTGTGGGCGAGGGCCAGCTCCATCGCCCGTCGAACGTCCTCCTGGTTGGCCTCGGTCCTCCCCTCGAAGGAGGCTATCGTCTTGGCTGTCCTGGATATCACGATCTCGGCCCGATGGGTCTTCACTCCCAGGTCGACGCATGTAGATGCTATCGTCCGAAGGAGGTCGTCGTCCAGGGTCACCCTATTCAGCATCTTCTTAGCCTCGACGATCCGCCTCCTCAACTCCGCCTGGGCAGGCTCGAACTCCCGGGCGAAGCCCTCGGGGTCAGCCTCGAAATTGTCGGCCCTCTTGGCGATCTCCATCCTCAGGTCCACGTCGTCGATCCCCTCGACGTTCACCTGGAGGCCGAACCTGTCCAGCAGCTGGGGCCTGATCTCCCCCTCCTCGGGGTTCATCGTCCCCACCAGGATGAACCTGGACGGATGGGCGACGGATATCCCCTCCCGCTCGACTATGTTCACCCCCATGGCTGCCGAGTCGAGGAGGACGTCGGCTACGTGGTCGTCGAGGAGGTTCACCTCGTCGATGTAGAGGATCCCCCGATTGGCGGCGGCCAGGATCCCCGGCTCCAGGGCTTTGATCCCCTCCTTGATCGCCCTCTCGACGTCGAGGGACCCCACGACCCTGTCCTCCGTCGCCCCCAGGGGCAGGTCGACCACCGGGGTCCTGCGGGCTGTCGCCTCCAGCGAGCCCGTCTGGCCGCGCTCGTAGCAGAGGTCGCACATCTCCTCCGGGTTATGAGGATTGCAGTTGAAGGGGCAGCCTTCCACTACGGGGATCTCGTCCAGGAGGTCGGCTAGGGCGCGGACGGCGGTCGATTTGGCGGTCCCTTTATCGCCCCTTATCAGCACGCCTCCAATCCGGGGGTTGACGGCGTTGAGGATGAGGGCGAACTTCATATCTTCCTGGCTCACGATGGAGGTGAATGGGATGGTTCTTCGCTTGAGGTGGTGCATCTCGTAACTCCTTAACTATCGATATCGAATCACATTTAATCATACTTAGTTATATAAGCTTTTACATCGTTTTAATAATTGATTATAATTCTACAAATGTTGTTACATTATTGTATTATTTTGCGAAATGCTGAGAAACTCTCAAACATGATCCGAATGGATCCGATGGCATTTCAGTCGCCATGCCTCTCGAAGATGAATCAGAGAATAACATCCGGCCATGGCGGACCAAAAATCAAAGATCGAACCTCGCAGCAATTTGTCGTGCATTTATTCTAAAATAAAAATTATTGATAATTAAAATCTAATGTTATTTTACGGCGATAAGATTATATCTAATAAAATCATCTTGGAATTTCGTATTCACGATGACTTAAATAGGTTTGCATGGTGAGGAGATGAAGCGAATTGGCTGTCTGTTAGCGTTATCGATCCTGCTCTCAATTCTTTCGCTGGGTTTGCCTGCTGTAGCGTCATCCTATGATGACGACAGCTATCCTCGAACGATCGTGGACTCCCTGGGACGAGAGATTACGATAGAAGAGCCCATCGAACGCATCATCTCCCTGGGCAACTATCGCACCGAGGCGGTGAAAGTTCTCGGGGCGACGGATAAGCTCGTGGGGATAGATCAGCCCAGCTATGAAGCTACCAACTACTATTCAGATTTATCAAACCTCCCTGTTGTGGGTACCTATTCAGAACCCGATTATGAGATGATAGCGGAGCTCGATCCAGACATCGTGATCACGTCTGCACATTCTGGTCGTGTCTCGCAGATGGAAGAAATGCTCAGCCATTTTGATATTATCATCATCGGATTGGATTTCTATAGAGATGAAATAATAAAATCTGAAGTTGAGACTTTGGGCTAATATCTTGAATGAAGAAGAGAGGGCGAAAGAGTACATAGAATGGCGAGCAGGATACGAGGACATCATCGCGGATTTTGTAGAGAGCCTCGACGAGAACAGTATGCCAACAGTTTACATAGAACGAGGTGACGAGGCAGGAAGCACTTGCGGCAATGGATCTTGGGGCCAATTTCTTGTCGATCATGCCGGAGGAAGAAACGTTGCCAGGGAACTGCCAGAGTACGTGACTGTAGATATGGAATGGATCGTCATGGAAAATCCACAGATTATAGTCAAAACGATTAGCCTCCCCGACCGAGGCCGTTGGGGTTGGAACGACACCGAAGAGCCTGATCTGATCGTAGGGGAGCTTAAAAACCGCCCTGGATGGGAGAAGGTGGCGGCTGTAGAGGATGGGAGGGTTTATTTGTACTGCTCAGAGATCGCCTGGGGCCTGGACAGCATCGTTCTGCAGGCCTACTCAGCCAAGTGGTTCCATCCAGATATCAACATAAATCCCGAAGAGATCTATAGGGAGTACCTCGATCGCTTCATGGGTGTGGAGTACCCTGACGACCTGATCTTTGTCTATCCTCCGCTGGAGGCATAGAGCTGTGAACGGCCTTGGGATGGCAGTACCTCCGGCATCGAACCGCTCGGCAGATCTTCAAGGCTTTAAGCTTTGTCGCTGCAAGATGGGTCGAAAGACGCTTTTGATTATAGTGAGTGTAAATTTATGAGCGAAGCTGAGACGATCTCGAAAGAAGGCGCCATAGAAGCCTCCGAACTGAAGGAAGATTACGCCTCGTTCGTGGGGAGAAAGGTCCTCTTCATCCTCCTTTCCCTGGCTGGGATAGTGGCCTTGGCAGGGGTCGCTGCGACCCTGGGCTCCGCGAACATCACCCCCGCCGAGGTCTACACGGCGATCCTGGCCCGTTTCTTTCCAGGCACCTTCGAGACCACCGACTTCATAAACACGATAGTCTGGCAGCTCCGGCTCCATCGGGTCTTGATGGGGATCTTCGCCGGGATGGGGCTCGCCGTCGCCGGGGCGGCGATGCAGGGGATCCTCAAAAACCCTCTGGCGAGCCCCTTCACTTTGGGGATAGCTTCGGCCGCGAGCTTCGGGGCGTCCCTCGCCATCATCATGGGGGCGGGCTTCGTCAGCGGCCAGTGGCTGATCGTCGGAAACGCCTTCATATTCACGATGCTGGCATCCCTCACCGTCTACGGCCTCGCCAAGTACAAGGGTATAACTCCAGAGACTATGATCCTGGCGGGGATCGCCATCATGTACCTTTTCAGTGCCATGACGTCCTTTCTCCAGTACATTGGCCAGGCTGAACAGGTTCAGGAGGTCGTCTTCTGGGCGATGGGCAGCCTCGGCCGCTCCTCCTGGGAGAAGGTCGGGATCATAGCTCTCGTGACCGTCGTCTGCACCCTCGCCCTCATGTACTTCTCCTGGGACATCAACGCCCTGGGGGCGGGTGACGAGACGGCAAAGAGCCTCGGCGTCAACGTCGAGTTTGTTCGGGTCCTCTGCATGATGCTGGCATCCCTCATCACCGCGAGCGTGATATGCTTCACGGGGACGATCGGGTTCATAGGCCTTGTGGCGCCCCACATAACGCGGATGGTGGTGGGAGGCGACCACCGGTTCCTGCTGCCGGCCTCGGGTCTCGTCGGGGCCTTGATACTCCTGGGGGCCGACACCCTCGCCCGGACGATCCTGGCTCCAGTGATCCTGCCGGTGGGGATCATGACGTCATTTCTCGGAGTACCGTTCTTCATCTACCTGTTCTTGAAAAGGAGGAAGGAGTATTGGTAAAGATAACGATCAAGGATCTCTCCTTCAGCTACGGAAGCCGCAGGATCCTTGAAGGGTTGAACCTGGTCGTCGGTGACTCGGAGGTTTTGAGCCTCGTCGGCCCCAACGGTTCGGGCAAGACCACCATGATCAAATGCATCGACCGTATCCTCAAGCCCAGGGGGTCGATCCTCCTCGACGGCGGCCGGGACCTTCAGAGCCTCAGCCGGCAGGAGGTGGCGAGGTACATCGGGTACGTCCCTCAGTCTACGACGAGCGTCCTCACCACCACCGTCTTCGATACCGTCCTGATGGGGAGAAAGCCCCACATGGGCTGGAGGGTTGCCGACGAGGACATCGACAAGGTCGTCGATATCATGAAGCTCCTCCACGTCGAGGAGTTCGCCCTCAAAGACTTTTCCGAACTTTCCGGGGGCCAGAAACAGCGTGTCCTCATCGCCCGGGCCCTGGCCCAGGAGCCGGAGGTCCTCCTTCTCGACGAGCCGACCTCAAACCTGGACGTCAAGCACCAGCTCGAGGCCTTGGATACGGTGAGGTCGATCGTGAAGAAGACCGGGATATCGGCGGTTATGGCGATCCACGACCTGAACCTGGCGGCGAGGTACTCCGATAGCCTCGTGATGCTGAAGAATGGGATGGTCCATGCCGTCGGCGATCCGTCGTCTTTATTGACGAAGGAGAATATTCGGTCGATCTTCGGAGTCGAGGCGGTGGTGATGAGGGATCTGGACAGGCCTTACGTCGTACCCATCAGGTCTCTGAACGCCGAAGCTGTCTAGAGTTGATGATCGGGCAGATGAAAAGGATGCCGGAGCTAGAGGAGCCGCCGATCACCCCCGCTACCCTGGGGGCGGGGGGGGGATTAGTAGGTATTAGTTTATATTAATTATCACATATGTATGGTATAGGAGGGGTGATATGGACAGATCGGCCTTTGCATTGCTGTTGATCTCATGCATTTCACTGGCTGTTACACCAGCGCTTGCATCCGATTATACGCTTGAAGTCTTCGGAAACGCCAACATGGATGAAACAATAGACGAAGATGACGTAGCGTACGTTGAAGGGATAATCGACGGAACGAACGAAGGAACTGAGCTGGCAGATGCGAACTACGACGGCAATATCGATGCACAGGATCTTGATCAGATTGAGAGGATCATAGAAGGGTCGGCAGACAGATTAACCGTGATCGACTCCGCAAACCGCACGGTGACCGTCTCTCTGCCTGTAAAGGCGGCAGCAGGGCTTCACACCAGTCCATGTCGCGAGTTCTGCATGCTCGGTATACTTCGATCTTCGGCATGCGGATGGGGATCTCCCTGGTGGCCATCACCACGTTCATCAGCGTCATGGTGAGGCTGACGGTACTGTTCCTGCTGATGATGGCAACCTGATCCGTCTCTAGAAACCGGGAGTGTCGCAGGAAGATGATCTAAACCAATTGATTTTAATGTTATTATCTAATTAAAAATTAGTACTTAAAATTATTAATTGGTTTTTTTGGATAATATGATAACATCCAAACCAAAATTGTTAATAATAAGATATGACCTAAACCTGGAAATCAGCAACGATATAAATTCGTTCTTGGTGATGCCGAAATGTTGATAGCATCCGTTACGTGGAGCAGCGAACTGCCCCTCTTGCTAGAGAGCGCGAAGGAGGTGGGACTGGACCTGGAGGCTTGGTCCTCTTCTCAGCTCGCCGAAGCTCAATATATGGAAGAATGTCTCGAATCCCTCAAAAGAGCTCAAATAATACTCCTCCATCCCTCCAGCGATGGCTGTTGGGATGATATAATTCCCGCTTTGGACCCAAAGACGCCTGTGATCTCCTTTGGGCGGGACCCCTCTCACTGGGTCCTCTCTACCGTCTCTTCGGAGGTCACCACCGCCGTCAATAGATACATCCTCTTCGGCGGTCCGGAGAACTACAAGAATATGCTCAAGTATGCCTGCCGCCAGGTCCTCGGTCTGGATCTAGACTACGATCCGCCCCAGGAGCTGATCTGGCAGGGGCTGTATCATCCCCGTCATGAGACGCCCTTCGCCTCCATCGACGAATATCTGCAGTGGTATGGCCCCCTAAGATCTTCAACCGTCGGCATAATCTTCTCCCGGACCTACTGGGCGAACGGGGATCTCGCCCTCGTCGACGCCCTCATAGAAGAGCTGGAAAAGCGGTTCTCTGTGATCCCCGTATTTTGCTTCGGCATGGGGGACGAGGATCTGGGAGCCATGTCCAGCGGCCAGGCGGCAGAGGCGTTCTTCCTCGGCAGGGTCGATGCCATCGTCAACCTTCAGCCCATCTTCCGCGCTAAAAATCTGGAGGGTGCCGTAGGCTCTCTCTCAAAGCTGAACGTCCCGGTATTTCATCCCCTCACCGTCTACCATAAGACGGAAGAGGAATGGCAGGAGGATATCCACGGCCTCTCCAGCAGCGAGGTGGGCTGGTCCGTGGCCATGCCGGAGTTCGAGGGGGTCATCGAGCCTCTGATCATAGGCGTAACCGATAAATCGATCTCTGATGGCGCTCTGATAGAGCGGCATGTCCCCCTCGAGGAGAGGGTCTCGAAGGTCTGCAGCCGCGTCTCCGCCTGGATCGCCCTCAAGAAGAAGCCCCCCTCTGAGAGGAAGGTGGCCTTCATTCTTCACAACAACCCCTGCGTATCGGCGGAGGCCTCCGTGGGGGGAGGGGCCCATCTCGACACCCTGGAGAGCGTGGCCCGCATCATGAACAGGATGGTCGAGACCGGCTACCATCTGGAGGACCCTCCCAAAAACGGCAAAGAGCTGATCGAGACGATCATGGGCCGGAAGGCCATCTCTGAGTTCCGGTGGACGCCCATCGAGGAGATCGTGGAGAAGGGAGGCGCCCTTGCCTATTTGAGCGAGGAAGAGTACCGGCGGTGGTTTGACCGGCTCTCGCCGAAGGTCCAGGATCGGATCAGCGAGGCCTGGGGAAGGCCTCCCGGCGAGGAGAAGGACGGGATCCCCGCTGCCATGCTCTATCATGGAAAGATCGTCGTCACCGGGGTCCAGTACGGCCATGGGCTAGTCTGTGCCCAGCCCAAGCGAGGCTGCGCCGGGGCGCGGTGTGACGGTCAGGTATGCAAGATCCTCCACGATCCGGATGTGCCGCCCACCCACCAGTATCTGGCCACGTACAGATACATCGAGGATTGCTTTGGTGCGGATGTGATTGTGCATGTAGGAACCCACGGAAACCTGGAATTTCTTCCGGGAAAATCGGTCGGCCTCTCCGGAGACTGTTATCCCGATATCGGGATCGGAGATCTGCCTCACCTTTACATCTACAACTCCGACAACCCTCCCGAGGGGACGATCGCTAAGCGGCGCAGCTACGCCGTCCTGATCGATCACATGCAGACGGTGATGACCGACTCCGATCTTTACGGAGAGCTGAAGGAGCTGGAGGAGAAGATCGCCGAGTACCATCGGGCTAAAGTCTCCGATGGCGGAAGAGCGCATGCCCTGGAGCATATCATCCTGGAGCTTCTGGAGAAGAGCAACCTGGCCAAGGAGATGAAGCTCGAGAAGATGATGGGGTCGGGGGCCAGCTTCGAGGAGATCCTGGAGAGGGCCCACGACAAGATCTCCCAGCTCTACAACACTCAAATCCCTGACGGCATGCACATCTTCGGCCTGCTTCCTGAGGGCGAGAGAAGGGAAGAGATGGTTCGGGCCATCCTCCGCCCCCAGGTGAGGAAGGCGGCAGCGGGGCTTCTCGGCATAGAGGTCACGGCCCGGTTGGAGGATCTTTTGGAGGTGGACGGCCTCGGCAAAGAGCTGATCTCTGCCATGATGGAAGACGATGGCTCTGGAGATCTCAAATTGAACTCCGTCCTGGATTCCCGGGGGCTGAAGGCCAACGAAGCCCTGGTGGCCTTGCGAGATCGGGTGGAAGAGCTCAGAATGAGGATCGAGGAGTCAGAGGAGATGGAAAGCCTTCTCCACGGATTTTCTAGTGGCTTCATAAAGCCGGGGCCCTCCGGCCTCGTCACCAAAGGGAAGATCGAGGTCCTGCCGACGGGCAGAAACTTCTTCTCTCTGGACCCGTCGTCCATTCCCACCGAGGCGGCCTGGATGGTGGGCAGAAAGCTGGCCAAAAGCCTCATCGATAAGTACCAAAAGGAGCAGGGCCGCCTTCCCGAGAACGTGGCCATGTTCTGGATGGCGGGAGACGTGATGTACGCCGACGGGGAGCAGATGGCCCAGATGTTCAGCCTCATAGGCGTCGAGCCCGTCTGGAAGAGCGGCAGGCTGAAGGGTTATAAAGTAGTTCCCCTGGAGGAGCTGGGCCGGCCTCGGATCGACCTCACCGTCCGCGTCTCGGGGATCACCCGGGACTGCTTCTACAACTGCATCGAGATGATGGACCAGGCGATAAAGGAGGTGGCTGGGCTGGACGAGCCGCCAGAGATGAACTTTCTGCATAAGCACGACCTGGAGAACGGCCCAACTCCTCGGATCTTCGCCAGCCGGCCCGGAACTTACGGGAATGGGGTGAATCTGGCCGTCTATGCCAGCGCCTGGAAGGAGAACAAGGACCTCTCAGACGTCTTCATCTACTGGAATGGCTACGCCTACGGCAAAGGGTTCTTCGGCGAGGAGTCGCAGGAGAGGCTCATAAAGCAGCTGAAAAGCGTGGACGTCACCTTCAACAAGACCACCACCGACGAGAAGGATCTCTTCGGCTGCTGCTGCTACTTCGGAAACCACGGCGGCCTGACCATCGCCGCCCGGGAGGTCTCGGGAAAGGAGGTCGAGGCCTACTACGGCGACACGAGGGATGCCGACCACGTGGAGGTGAGAGACCTGGCTGACGAGGTCCGCCGCGTCGTCAGGACGAAGCTCCTCAACCCCAAGTGGATCGAGGGGATGAAGCGGCACGGCTACAAGGGTGCAGGAGACATCTCCAAGCGGGTGGGCCGGGTCTACGGCTGGGAGGCGACGACCTCGGAGGTGGACGACTGGATCTTCGACGAGATCGCAAAGACCTTCATCATGGACGAGGATAACCGCGAGTTCTTCCAGGAGAACAACCCCTGGGCGATGGAGGAGATGGGCAGAAGGCTCCTGGAGGCGGAGCAGAGGGGATTGTGGAAGGCCGATCCTGAGGTTCTCGACGCCCTGAAGTCGCTATACCTCGAGATCGAGGGGTGGATGGAAGAGCGGATGGGAGACGTGGGGGGCGAGTTCCAGGGCGGGGCGATCGATGTCGTAACCGCGGACGAGGTGGCCGCCTGGAAGGAGAAGATGTCGAAGGTGCTGGGGGAGTAGATTATCTTATGGGAGGTTTAAAGCACAAAATAGAGACGGGATGAAGCATCGGTGATATTTTTTCATTTTATTTTTTTATTCATTTCAGCCAAAATAATTATAACTAATGAAGATAATATCGCATTAAATCATACAAGTACGATGTAGAGTATGGGATGAGAGGATGGTAGCTGATGAATCAATTGGCCTTCGGATTGGCGGTGCTGGCTTGCGCGATGCTGGTCATTATGCCCGCGGTTGCAGATGATTACACCCTCGGCATCTTCGGCAACGCGAACATGGATGATACGATAGATGAGGAGGACATAGCGTACGTAGAAGGGATCATCGAAGGAACGAACGAAGAGACCGAACTTGCGGATGCCAATTATGATGGCCGGATCGATAAGGATGACATTGCTCAGATAGAGCTGATAATACAGGGAGACGAGAAGGAGCTTACATTGATTGACAGCAGTGGAAAAGTGGTAACCGTTGGCAAGCCAGTAGAACGCATAATTGTCGAATATATGGATACTGCTGAGATAGTACAAATACTTGGTGAAGCTGATAAAGTCGTTGGTGTTACCAATTGTATAACTGAAAACCCAAAACAGTTCCCAGAACTTAGCAAGCGATCATTTGTTGGGATTGTAATGCCTGGTGACCCAGACTATGAAGCGATAATTTCCCTGAATCCTGATATTTATCTGACATTTACATCTGATAGAGCTGTACAGCAGAGAGAACACCTTCCAGGGATCACTGTTTTATATCTAGGACTATATTACCCAGAGCTCTCAAACGCAGAGGGATCAACATTCGCTGATGGTGTGAGAAAACTTGGATATATACTTGATAGGAAAGCTGAAGCTGAACAGTACATTAAATGGCGTAACGATTTGATAGATACGATTAAATCACGAACTGATGGACTTTTAGAGGACGAGAAGCCACGAGTGCTCATGACCAGTCGCATACAACCGGAGTCTTTGGAGTTCAGAACGTACCCGGATGGTGACAAGCTTAGTCTAATGTGCACAGTAGCAGGCGGGAAATCTATAGCAGAAAATCTTCCAGAATATACTATGCCATTAGAATATCGTATAACTGTCGATCCTGAATGGGTGATTGAGCAAGATCCTGAGTTCATATTTGTACATGATGCACGCACTCCTTATGGATATGATATGGATGATCCAGAAAGGATGAAGGAGACGAGAGATATCTTCATGAATCATCCCATATTAGCTGAGGTTGCTGCCGTGAAGAGTGGGAACGTCTACGTACTTAATGGTGTTTTTAGAAATGATGCATCAGGCAGCATCTTGGGCGCGGTATATATGTCAAAAATATTACATCCAGAGCTCTTCGAGGATCTAAACCCCCAGGCGATCCATCAAGAGTACCTGACCAGATTCCAGGGACTGGATTACGACCTGGACGAGCATGGGGTGTTTGTATATCCGCCACTGGAGGTGAGCTAAAATGAAATTATCTATATTTTCTTTGATGATGCTGCTTGCATCATCTACGCTACTGATCGTCACGTCTGCGGTTGCAGATAATTACACGCTGGGCATCTTCGGCAACGCGAACATGGACGATACTATAGACGAGGATGACATAGCGTACGTACGAGGAATAATCGAAGGAACGAACGAAGCTACAGAGCTTGCAGATGCCAACTATGATGGCGTGATCGACGAGGATGACGTAACTCTGATAACTCAGATCGTGAACGATGAAGAAGATGAGATCACAATAATAGACACCACGGGGCGATCCGTCACGATAAACAAACCTCTGAGAAGAGTTATCGTGCTAAACGCAAACATTCTCGAAGTAATGCGTTCCCTCGATATGGATAAAGAATCCATCGTTGCGGTATCGTCGAGTGTTATATCTAAGGAGGATTTCTTTCCGGAGTTCCAAACCACGTTAGATGTGGGCACTGGATGGGAACCCGACGTTGAGAAGGTGATAGAGGCCGATCCAGATATCGTGTTTTTATATGCAACCCAATTTGTAACATCTTGTGATGAGGTTCAAAGTCAGCTTGAAAATGCCGGCTTTAAAGTGGTACGTTTCGATTGTTTCAAGCCGGAGACCTATCTCGATGAGGTCTGCAAATTAGGTTTCATTCTCGACAAAGAAACGAATGCAGACGATTTCACCGAGTTCTACAACAAATGCCTGAATGACATCAAAGATAAAGTGGAAGAGATCCCCGAGGACGAGAAACCCAGAGTTTACTTCGAGGGTTTTGGAGATCCCTACAACGTGGGTGGTGTGGGAACTGTCACCCATCAGATAGTGGTTGAGGCTGGAGGCAACGACATCTTCGGAGATGTAACAGGCTACAAAGTTGTAGACAAAGAAGAGGTGATGGTGCGAGATCCAGAGATCATAGTCGTGCAAGGTTACGCCCGGGACAAATATGGATACAACGTCGATGATCCACAGTGGCTGAAAGATATGCATGATGAAATGGTTGGACGAACTGAGATGTCCCAGGTCTCTGCGGTCGACGATGACAAAGTATACGTAATCATCAAGGAGCTTACAGGCAATAAACACTTCCTGGCCGTAGGCTACCTGGCAAAATGGTTCCATCCGGATCTTTTCGAAGATCTTGACCCCCAGGTGATCCATCAGGAGTACCTGGCCAGGTTCCAGGGGCTGGATTACAACCTGGGAGAGCATGGAGTGTTTGTATATCCGCCAACGGAGGTGAGCTGAATGAAATCATCCACTATTTCTTTTTTGACGATGCTTATTGCATCATCTGCGCTTCTGATGGTCGTACCAGCGATTGCATCTGATTACACCCTCGACATCTTCGGCAATGCTAATATGGATGATACGATAGATGAGGATGACATAGCATATGTAGAAGGGATAATCGGCGGAACGAACGAAGAGACGGAGCTCTCAGATGCTAACTATGACAGAAAGATCGATGAGGAGGACATTGCTCAGATCGAGCTGATCATATCGGGTGAGGAGGACCAGCTCATCATCCTTGACGATGCCAGAAATCCATTGGCTCTGACGATGCCTATCCGGAGGATAATCGTTCTCAGCGCTGATTGTTCTGAGGTGATAAGGTGCTTTGGGATCGACGACAGAATCATCGCTGTAGATTCCTATACCGCCGAGGACATTAATTTCTTCCCCAAGTTTGCAGATCTGCCCACGGTGGGATCTTCCTTTCACCCCGATTGTGAGGCCATAATAGAGCTCAACCCTGATATCGTATTTGCATATACCAGCGTAAATGAAGAGGAGCTAGAGGACAAGTTAGCGCCTGCTGGCATTCCCGTGATTCGTTTTTCGTATTGCAAGGTGTCCACAAGAGATATTCAGTTGAGAACGATCGGCCATATCCTTGGCGAGAACGCAAAGGCAGAAGAAATCATCGAGTTTTATAACGGCATCACCGATCCGCTGGTTGAGGCCTTGGGCGATCTGCCTGATGGCGAAAAGCCTCGGGTCTACATCGAATGCTACAAGGAGTACCGTGCCCGCAACCAAAGATCTGGGACCCATCCCATGGTTGAAATGGCTGGCGGGATGAACATCGCTCAGGATCTGGACCCCCTGGGATCAGGAACCACCTCCGAGGTAGACCCAGAATGGATCATCGATCAGAATCCGGAGATAATAATAAAGGTGGTCTCCGGGAGCACAGTCTCCTGCGGATACGACCAGGACGACGTCACACCGATGAAGCTGGCTCAAGAGGAGATCATAAACCGGCCCGGGTTTGAAAATATCGATGCGGTAAAGAATGGCCGGGTTTATCTGATCTCATCTCACATCTGCGACAGGTCCTGTAACGCCATCGGCATCGCCTATATGGCAAAGTGGTTCCATCCTGAGTTATTCAAGGATCTGGACCCCCAGGCGATCCATCAGGAGTACTTGACCCGATTCCAGGGGTTGGATTACAGCCTGGGCAAGCATGGCGTCTTTGCCTACCCTGCCTAGGGCAGGGCCCAATCGTTTTTTATATCCGTCGTTCCGCACTAACAATGTAATCTCCAAACATTTTCCCCATAATTTATAGCAAAGATTTATTAAATACCCCGTTATATCCCGTTTTTTAGGGGTAGCAATTATGGATATAAGGACCCTTCCTC
>Ga0208462_1000113_pt1 | contig 107218 bp, 89 predicted proteins | sample AD_SCU001_MetaG_FD_184452 | JGI IMG/M metagenome (GOLD analysis project Ga0208462, IMG submission 184452) | Active sludge microbial communities of municipal wastewater-treating anaerobic digesters from China - AD_SCU001_MetaG (SPAdes) (version 2) | ecosystem: Engineered > Bioreactor > Anaerobic...
GAGATCGTCCTCGGCGCTCCGCTGCACATGACATGGCTTGCAACCTACCAGGAATGGAGCAGACACTTCGAGTCCGCGCCTGGACGATGATTCTCAAAAGACACACCATTCGGCTCGCTGGCGCGTCCCTCAGTGTGACGACGTTTTGAGACGTTTGCCGAGACCGACCTGTCACTCACGCTCCAAACCGGCGTAAGCGCTGGCGGACGGACTCAGTTCTGGGACTCGCCGTGGCGACCCTTCGACTCCGCGCCGGAATCACGCAGTACCATTTCGGATAATCGTGCTCGGCGCTGCGCTCAGGTCTGGGACTCGCCGTGGCGAGGTGACGATACCCGAAGGCGCTACTGAGGATTGCCAGTGCCCGCGCCGCGCCGCCGGGGCGGGTCGAAGCATCATGCGCAGAGAGCAACCCGCGACGTCGTTCTTCACGCTTAACGCTTAACGTTTCACGCTTAACACTTTACTCTCCTGTCACTCCCCCGTGTATTCCGTGTGGCAAATCCGTAAGTTACCGGACGATTCCCGTATTCCCACTCGATTGTCGGAGGATGGTTCATGCGAGCAATCTTGGTGCTGTTCATTTTTCTGTGTGGTATCGGCGTCAGCGCGCAGTCGGTGACGTTTGTGAAAAAGCCGCGTCCGGCGGGTCTGGAGGTGGCGCAGGTGGATTCGTTGCGCATGACGATGAACATCTCCGCGCAGGGTCAGGAGGAATTCGCGATGACGGTGGTGAACCGTGAATTGCGCCGCTTCACAATACACACGTTAACCGCCGACAACGCTTCACCACGCCGCTTCAGGGTGGAGATACAGGAGGCGGTGGAGTCGTCCACGGCTCCGGGTCAGGGACGTAAGGTTTCGCCCATCAACGGGCAGACTTACGTGGTGGAAATCACCGGAGACGCGGTGACTGCATTGCGCGCAAGCGGCGACTCGCTGACGCCGATCGAGCGAACGGCGCTGCTGCGTTTGATCAATGTGAAAAGCGATCACTCCATGCAGGACGTGTTGAATGGCCGCACGATGAGCGTGGGAGATTCGATTGTGCTGGACGGCGAGGCGCTGGCGGGCTTCGCTGGTTTGATGGGCAATTCCGATCTCACGGTTTCCGCAGCCACAGTCACCTTGCGTGACGTGACCAAGGTGGATGGCATGCGTTGCGCCGTGTTGCACATGCGCATACAACTCGGCGGCGCTCGTTCGCAGGTGGACATGGACATGATGCTTGAAGGCGACGCGGTGGTGACCGAGGATGGCATGTGGCCGCTGTCCTTCGTGTTCGGTGGCGATGTGGACGGCGTGACCACGCAAATGGGCATGGAACTGCTGATCGACGGCACAATTCAGGCCGCGCGTTCGGCACGCTATTCGAGACCGTGATGAATACCACCGCGCATCCCGCACGCTATTGGCACACGTTGTCTGACGGCCGTGTGCAATGCGATCTGTGTCCGAGAGAATGCCAGTTGTCCGACGGGCAACGAGGGCTTTGCTACGTGCGCATGCATCAGCGCGGCTCGCTCGTGCTGACCTGCCACGGCCACACCACCGGCTTGCATATTGATCCGATGGAAAAAAAGCCGCTGTATCATTTTTTCCCAGGCACGGACATTCTCTCGCTCGGCACCATCGGCTGCAACCTCACGTGCAGATTTTGCCAGAATTGGAATATCAGCCGTTCGCGCGATCCGCGGCACACCTGCGTCGAGGTTTCGCCCACGCATGTGGCGCTGGCTGCCCGCACGGCTGAATGCGACGCCGTGGCGCTGACGTACAACGAACCGGTGGTCTATCTGGAATACGCGCTGGATATCGCTCGCGCCTGTCACGAGCGCGGCATCCGCACCGTGGCGGTCACGGCAGGCTATATCGCCGCAGATGCGCGTGAAGAATTTTTCGCCCACATGGATGCGGCGAATGTGGATCTGAAGGCCTTTTCGCCGGAGTTCTACCGGCGCCTGTGTTCGGCCGACATCGCTGTGGTGAAAGACACCTTGCGGCACATCCGTCTGCACAGCGACACCTGGCTGGAGATCACCACACTGCTCATTCCCGGCGAGAACGACAGCGACGAGGAGATCACCGCGCTGGCGCGTTGGGTGCGCGACGAACTGGGTCCGGATGTGCCCTTGCATCTCAGTGCCTTCCATCCCGCCTGGCGCATGCTGGACCATCAGCGCACCTCGGTGCAGAGCTTGCGCAATGCCCGCGACCTCGCCATGCTGGAGGGACTGCGCTTTGTGTACATCGGCAACGTGCGCGACAAGGTGGGCACGTCCACACATTGCCCGCACTGCGGCACACTGTTGATAGCGCGTGACGGCTACCATATCGACCGTGTCGGCATGGATACCCATGGATGCTGCACGGAATGTGGCGCCGGCATGGCCGGACGCTTCGACAGCAATTCCGTGCGCAGGGAATGCGCCATCCCCGCGGAGGAGCGATGACGCTGCGCTCCATACCGCTGCACGTACGCATTCTGCTCGGCTTGATCCTCGGTGTGGGCTTCGGCCTGCTGTTCAATGTGGACGAGCACGCGCTGCGCCTTGGCACGATGCAAGGTGCGGAGCGTCGCGATGTCGATGTGCGCGAATGGGACTCGCTTTGGCTCGCTGCCGGCGATGAAGTGCTGGCCTTCGGCTCCGATCAGCAGCTCGAGATTCTGCACGCTTTCGCGCGCATGAGAAAAACGCATGCGACGGTGGAAGTACGCGGCGTGGTGGAAGGACGCGCGTTTTCCCACACCGCCGCGGAACTGCGAAAAGTGCCGACCATTGCCACCGCCATCAAGCCGATAGGCGATATTTTTATCCGATTGCTGATCATGATCGCCATACCGCTGGTGTTTGCTTCGCTGGTGGTGGGTGTGGCGAGTTTACAGGATGTGCGCCGCATGGCGCGCATCGGCGGCAAGACAATCACATTTTATCTGATCACCACGGCGCTTGCCATCACCATCGGCCTGGCTTTCGGCAATGTGCTGCAGCCGGGCCACCGCATGGACACGCAGGCGCGCGACCGGCTGATGGCGACATATCAGGAGGATGTGGCCGCCCGTATCGACGAGCAACTCGGTATCGACATGGTGGATTATCTGGTGAATCTTGTTCCGAAGAATCCCCTGCGCGCCATGGCCGATGCGGAAATGCTGCAGATCATCGTGTTCGCCGTGTTGTTCGGTGTTGCGCTGCTGTTCATTCAAAAGGATAAAGCCAAAGCGGTGACGCGCGTGCTGGACGGCGTGAGCGATGCGATGATTGCGCTGGTGGAAATGGTGATGTGGATAGCGCCTTTCGGTGTGTTCGCCTTGATTGCCGCCACCATCGCGGAATTCGGTTTCGGCATTGTGCAGACGCTGCTGTGGTACGTGCTGGCGGTACTCGGTGGCTTGACGGTACAGACTTTCGTGGTGTACCCGCTGCTGATCTCCGTGTTCGCGCGGCGCACGGGCGTGCGGCGCTTCCTCCGCGGCATACGTCCCGCACAGCTCGTGGCGTTCACCACCAGCAGTTCGGCGGCCACCTTGCCGGTGAACATGGAATGTTGCGAGGAAATGGGTGCGCCGAAATCCATCACGAGCTTCGTCCTGCCATTGGGCGCCACGGTAAACATGGACGGCACCGCGCTGTATCAGGGCGTGGCGGCGGTGTTCATCGCACAGGTGTACGGCATGGATCTCTCGCTATCGCAACAGCTCACCGTAGTGCTCACCGCCACCTTGGCCTCTATCGGCACCGCTCCCGTGCCCGGAGTGGGCATCGTGATGCTGATGATTGTGCTGCGCTCGGTGGGTGTGCCCGAGTCCGGTGTGGCGTTGATACTCGGTGTGGATCGACTGCTGGACATGTGCCGCACCATCACGAATATCACCAGCGATGCGACGGCAACCATGGTAATTTCCCAGGGAGAAGCGCAGAAGGCGTAGCAACCCCGTTCAGGCTCGTTGGATAAGCTGCGGGCGACCCTTCGACTCCGTAGCCAATTGCATGACGCTTCGACTCCGCGCCCGAGCGCAGTTAGTGCGGCTTGCAAAGAAATTCGCGCGGGCTCGTCGCTCAGCTCGAAGATCCGCCGTGGCGGAGCGGCGCGGGCATTGGCAATCCTTGATAGCGCCTTCGGGTATCGTCAGGCTGAGCGCAGCGCCGAGCACCTTTGTCCGAGATGGAACTGAGTGATTCCGGCGCGGAGTCGAAGCCGCAGTAGCCAGTTGCACGACGCTTCGACTCCGAGCCCGAACTAAAATCTTCTCTTACCGAACGTCCTTGCCGCGGGCTCGTCGCTCAGCGTGACGATAATGCTGAGTGCGTCGGATGACCCCTGTCATGCGCAGCGCAGCGCCGAGCACCTTTGTCCGAGATGGTACTGAGTGATTCCGGCGCGGAGTGGAACATTCGCCGGGGCGGATCGAAGCCTCCGTAGCCAGTTGCAGGAACACTGGACTGGGCTGCATGAAATCGCAGAACTGCTTACATTACTGTCTGCTGTCCCATGACACACGGATACCATGGATTTTCTGCTCAACGCTCTCTTGATTTTTTGCCTGCGCATTGGTGACGTCTCGATCGGCACCTTGCGCACCTTGTTCACCGTGCAGGGAAAGAAAAAACTCGCTCCCCTGCTCGGCTTGTTCGAATCGCTGATCTGGGTGATCGCCATTCGGCAGATTTTCTCGCAGCTCGACAATCCCTGGAATATTGCCGGCTACGCCACGGGCTTTGCCACCGGCACGCTCATCGGCATTTTGATCGAGGAAAAGCTGGCCATCGGCTTTCATCAGATTTACGTTATCTCGCGTCATCATGCCGATGAGATCGCCGACACCTTGCGCGCGAATCTTTTCGGCGTCACCCTCATCCCCGGCGAAGGAGGCAGTGGCGGCATGTCCATCATCACCTCCATGATTCGTCGCAGTCGCATGAAGGAATTCAAGGACATCGTCGACCGCATCGATCCCGGCGCATTTATTTCCATACAAAACGCCATGCTGTACCGCGGTTTCACGCACGGAGCGCGCAAGTAGAGCGCGCGCGTACAGCAATGCCGGCGCGTGGGCAACGCCGCTGTCACCGACAGGCGGGCGGCTTGTCGCCGTGTTCATTATTCCACATAAACCGTTAATTTGTGGGAATGGACAGCACTGACACACACAGCGCCGCGCGGAGCTGACGCAAACGATGCAGGGCAGGAAAGAAACGCTGATACTGCTGCTGATCGACGGGTTGATGGTCAACCTGGCGTGGACGTTGTACTATCATTTTCGCGTCACCTCGGCGCTGTTTTCCACCCCGATACAGCCGATGTTCTGGATTCCGATGGTAGCCATCGGACTGTTCTGGCTGTTCATGTTCACATTTTTCGGCTTGTACCGTCCCTGGTATGCCGAGTCGCGTTTCGACGAAATCGTCACCATCGCCAAGACGGTGACAGCGGGCTCGGTGCTGTTGTTTTTCCTGATTTTCGTGGACGACACGCGCAACAACGACCCCTCCACCTCGCGCCTTCTCATATTGGCCTACTGGGCGCTGATGCTGGGGAGCGTGAGTACGGGCCGTGTGCTGTACCGCAGTGTACTCAAGCGGCTGATCCTGGCCGGCGCCATTTCGCGCCGCACGCTTATCGTGGGTTCCTTCGAACAATCGCGCGATTTATACGATCAGGTGCTCGCGTATCCGTATCTCGGCTTCAAGGTGATAGGCTATGTGAGCACGGGCGAAGTGAAGCAACCCACGCGCGTGCCGCTGCTTGGAAACGCTAGCGAACTCGACCGGATTTTGCGCGAGCAGGATGTGCAGGAAGTGCTTGTGGCGCTGCCCTCGACGGAGCACGAGACCTTGCTGGATGTGATTGGACATTGCAGCAGCCATGATGTGAAAATCAAAATCCGTCCGGACATGTACGATATCATCTCGGGACAGGCGCGCACGAATCAGATTTACGGTGTGCCCTTGATCGAGATCACGCCGCAGCTCATGCAGCCCTGGGAGCGCATCGTCAAACGTCTGATGGACATCGGCGTGTCGCTGATGGTGCTGCTGCTCGGTGCGCCGCTGCTGCTGCTGATCGCGCTGATCATCAAAATCACCTCCAGGGGTCCGGTGTTTTATTCGCAGGAGCGCGTGGGTAAAAACGGCCGGGTGTTTCGCATACTGAAATTCCGCAGCATGTTTCAGGACGCGGAGAGCAAGAGCGGACCGATATGGGCCGACAAGGACGATCCGCGCGTCACGCCTGTGGGTCGCGTGCTCCGGCGCATGCATCTCGATGAATTGCCGCAGTTTCTGAACATTCTCGAGGGAAGCATGAGTCTGGTGGGACCGCGTCCCGAGCGGCCGTTTTTCGTCGAACAATTCATCAAGGAAATTCCGCTGTATCGTCGCCGGCTGAACGTGCGTCCGGGCCTTACAGGCTGGGCGCAGGTGAAGCACAAATACGATGCCTCCATGGAGGATGTGCGCAACAAGCTGCGCTTCGATCTTTTTTACATCGAGAACATGTCCATTCGCATGGATGTGAAAATCCTGATTCACACGTTTTTCCGCATGATCACGGCGAAAGGCCAGGCATGATTCTCCCCCGCGCATCGCGTCGGCTCCCGGGCCGCGTGTTCCTTTTTCTCTTGCTCAGCGTGGCCTTGCCCATGACCGCGCAGGGTCAGGCCGAACACGTGGAAATAGGACATCCTGTGTACGATTTTCTCAATCGTCTGCATGTCCGCCAGGTGGTCGAGGGTTTTTCGCGCACCGTGCTGCCGCTGGAGCGCAAGCAGGTGACGCAATACCTGCGTGACGCGGCTGCGCGCAGCGAGCTGCTGAGCGAGGGCGAACGCGCCGTGCTTGCGCGCTATACCGACGAATTCGTGGCCGAAGCCGATGGCACGCAGCGCGCGGTGGTGCTGCTGGGCGCGGGCTTTCCCGGGTCACTGGCTGAGGTGTTCGGGGAGGATGAAAAATTCCTGTATCGCTGGCAGTCGGCCGACCGCTCGAGCACGCTGTACCTGGATTTGCTGGCATCGCTGGAATACCGCACGCTGCTGGCGGAGCAGGGCAATGCCAATGTGACGTTGGGGCAAATCGGCGGACGCTTTCGCGGCACCCTGGGCGGCCTGGTGGGCTACACGCTCACGGCCACCAACGGCACGGCGATGGGAAATCGTTCGCTGGCGATGAATGATCCGCAGCTGCGGCGGAATTTCAACTATGCCGCGTTGGACAAGGAATTTTTCGATCTCACCGAGGCGGTGCTGTCCATCACCTGGGATTGGGGTTCGGCTTCGTTCGGCAAGGAGAAGCGGCTGTGGGGTACGGGACGCTCGCAGTGGCTGTTGCTGAGCGGCAACGCGCAGCCCTTCGACGCCTTGCGCATCGACGCGGCCTACGGCGATGTGCGCTTCAGCTTTCTGCACGGCAGCGTGCTTTCGGAAGTGGAAATGCTGGAAGGTGGCCGCCCGTACTACGATGCGAAATATGTGGCCATGCATCGCGTGGAGGCGGATGTGTTTGATGCGTTGCGCTTCGGCGTGTTCGAGAGCGTGGTATACAGCGGGCGCGAAGTGGATCTGGCGTATCTCAATCCGGTGAATTTTTACAAATCCGCCGAGCATGCGGGCGGCGACCGCGACAATCCGATGCTGGGTTTCGAGCTTTCCACGTTGGGCCTGCGCAATCTCGAATTGTACGGAAGCTGGTTGATCGACGACGTGGATTTCAGCCGGCTGGGCGATTCGTGGTGGGGCAACAAATTCATTTACCAGGCGGGTGCGATCAGCACCATCCTTCCGAACACGGACATCACCGCCGAATACACGCGCATCAATCCCTACGTGTACACGCATCGTCTTCGCGGCAATCAGTACACGCACAATGGCGAAGCACTGGGCGTGGAGCTTGCGCCGAACAGCGAGGAGTACATGCTGGATGTGACGCATTGGTGCGGCGCGCGGCTGCGCCTCGGGGCGCGCGCGCAGTACATTCGTCACGGCCGCAATGTGCGGGCGGCAGATGGCACGCTGCTGGTGAACAACGGCGCCGAGATTTACGAGTCGCGCGATTACGAGCGCGACAGCGAGATCGCGCTCTTCCTCGCGGGTCCGCGCGACGAGACTTTGCTGGCCACCATCTCGCTGCGCTACGAGCCGTGGCGGAATATGGCGCTGCACGCCCGCTATCGTTTCCGCACGCGGGAGTCCGAAATCGATGGCAAGCTGACGGATCATTTTCTTTCGGCAATGCTGGAGCTGGCGTTGTAGCAGGAAGGAATTCCTCACGCGAAGACGCGACGGACGCGAAGACATTCCTCACGCGAAGGCGCGAAGGTATGTGTTAGGCGGGGACGAGGTCAAGCGGGTCAATGGGGATCCTGCTCCGGGAAAGGTTCTTAACGCCCAGGTCTCGATCCAAGGAATTCCTCACGCGAAGGCGCGACGAACGCGAAGGTATATGTTAGGCGGGAAAGAGGTCGAGGCGGGTCAATGGGGATACTGCTCCGGGAAGGGTTTTTAACGCCCAGGTTTCGATCCGGAGTCCACTCTTTACTCTTTACTCTTCACGTATAACGCCTTACGTTTAACGATTAACGTTTCACGCTTCACGTCTCACGCACCACATCGATGCTCACGGTAAAGGTCGTCCGTTCCACTCTGCTTCCCGCGGTTTTGCTGCTCGCGCTGGTGACGATGTCGCAGGCGCAGGCGCCGCGCATCCGCGTGGAGATTGCGGGCACCGAGCGTATCGATGCGCGTGTGCTGGAGGAGGAGTTGCGTGCGGCGGGCCTGCTGCGGGCCGACAGCGCGGCTCTGGCGGCTTTGCCCGAGGCGATCATGCGCCATGCCGAGGCGCGGGCTCTGTATTTTTCGCGGGCCGAGGTGCGTGCGCGGTTCGAGGATGACAGCAGCAGCGCCCTGCTGCGCATCGAGGTGCACGAGGGTCCGGTGATAACGGTGGAAGCGCTGCGTTTCGAGGGCGCGCGAACATTGAGGGAAGCCGAGTTGCTGGAGGCCTGCGATACGCGTCCCGGCTCCGTGTTTTCCGAGCAGACACTCAACGCCGACATCGCGCGCCTGCTGGATTTGTACGAGCGGCAAGGATTTCCCTTTGCGCGCATACGCGTGGGAGAACTCGTGCCGAGGGAGGATTCGGCCGCGGTGTGGTTGACCGTGCCGCTGCTGATCGACGAGGGCATGGCCTTCACCGTTGAGGAGTTCGTGGTCGAAGGCAATGCCGTCACCGATCCCGATGTGATCATACGCGAAACCCGTCTCGCTCGCGGCGCCCGCTTCGACAGTGATGCCTTCGTCGACGTGCGTCGGCGGTTGGAGCGCACGCAGTTGTTCACCTCGGTGGCCGAGCCGCAGTTGTTTGTTCGCGATGGCAAAGGCGGCGTGTTGTTGCGCGTGGTCGAGGGCAACATGAATCTGTTCGACGGCGTGATCGGCTATCAACCTCCACGGGTGGAGGGCGAGCAGGGATATGTCACTGGTCTGGTCAATGTGAGTTTCCGCAACCTCTTCGGGAGCGGACGCCGCATGGATGCGCGATGGGAGCGCGCCACGAACAGCATTTCGGAACTGAGCATCCGCTACCTCGAGCCGTGGGTGTTCGGCGTACCATTCAACATCCAGGGCGGGTACCGACAGCGGCAGCAGGATTCGGCATTCGTGCGACGCGACGTCGATCTTTCGCTCGTCTATCTCGCCACCAGTGATCTTCGCGTGACGCTGAGGGGCACGCGCTCGGATCTCATCGTGTCGGAATTTTCCACGCTGCCATCCTTCACCAACAGCGTGAGCGTTACCGGCGGCGTGGACATCGGCATTGATACACGCGACGATGTGTACAATCCCCGCGCGGGTATCGAGCTGCGCAATTCTTACGATGGCGGCAGCAAGAGCTTCAGCGATGCCGCAGGAGGCGGGCAGCGTTCGGAGTATATTCAGCGCATCGAAGTGGACGCGGCGGCGTATCAGCTTCTTCTGCCACGTCTTGTGGCGGCGCTGGGTCTGCATGGCCGCGAGTTGCGCGGTGGCGCTCTGGATATCGGCGATCTCTACCGCCTGGGAGGGGCCACCACGCTGCGGGGATATCGCGAGGAACAATTTCTCGGCACACGCCTTGGCTGGGCCAACGCGGAATTACGCTATTCGCTCGGACGTCGCTCCTTCACCTTCCTGTTTTTCGACATTGGCCATATCGAGCAAAGCGGTGATGCCGCGCGCGGACGGGAAGAAATGCGACTCACACGGCGTGGTTACGGATTGGGCTTGCGTTTGGAAACCGGTCTTGGTATCATGAGCATCAGTTATGCATTGGGCGAAGGGGACGGTTTATCCGACGGGAAAATCCACTTCGGCCTCATCAACGAATTCTGACATCGACGCCATGAACACAGCATCACATCGGCAACCACTGCGCGATTTCATCGCATTGCTTCGACCGTTCAATGCCGCCATCGCCTTTCTGGGCATACTCGCCGCGGGCTTCATGGCCGCGGGCGCGATCCGCGTGGAGCTGCCGCTGCTGCTCGCGGCCTTTGCGGGGACCTTCATCGGCATGGCGGGCAACATACACAACGATGTGTGCGATATCGCCATCGATCGCATCAACAAGCCGCGGCGCGTGCTCGCTGCGGGGCGCATCGATGCGCGCAGCGCCACACTGCTCGCGGCCGTGTTCGCGGCTGTGGGTGCGATACTGTCGCTGTTCATTTCCCCCACCGCCACGACCATCGCCCTGGTGAGCATCGCGCTGCTGTACGTGTACAACATTGCGCTCAAGCACATCGCGCTTGCGGGCAATGTCGTGGTGGGCGCAGTGACCGGCGCGGCATTTCTGTATGGCGCCGAGGCCATGGGAAACATGGAGGCGGGCATCATGCCCGGTATGTTCGCCTTTCTGGTGAATGTCGGCCGCGAAATCATCAAGGATGTCGAGGACATAAAGGGCGACGCAGCCGCCGGAGCGCGGACGCTGCCCATTCTCCTTGGCGCCCGCAAGGCGACGGCCGTCGCGGCCGTGCTGCTCCTTACCGTGGCGTTAGTGTCCTTCCTGCCCGACATTCGCGAGCGCTACAACCAGCATTTCAGCGACCACATCATCTTCGTGCACCTTTTCATCGGCTATGCAATTTCCTCGGCAATCGGCATCGGGGCGAAAAGCAATCCGCGCAAGGCCGCCACCATACTGAAGTGGGCGATGCTGGCCGGCATCGTTGTACTCACTCTGGGCAGCATACCGTGAGCCGCGTGCTGCTGCATACGCATGGCGACATCGAGCGGGCGCTGTTCGACCGCGGCGTGCGTCTGCTCTGCGGCGTGGACGAGGCCGGACGCGGTCCGCTGGCCGGTCCGGTGGTGGCGGCGGCAGTGATACTCCCACGGCATTGCGCGTTGCCCGGCGTAGCGGACTCGAAAGTCCTGAGCGAGCGCGAGCGCGAAATCCGCGCCCGGGAGATTCGCAGCGCGGCAACGAGTTGGGCCGTGGCCCGCGTGGAGGCGGAGGACATCGATCGCATCAATATTTTGCAGGCCACCTTGCTGGCCATGCGCCGCGCAGTGGAGCAACTCTCGCCGCAACCCGAGCATGTGCTGATCGACGGCAATCGCGGTATGGAGATGGGTATTCCCTTCGACACTGTGGTGAAGGGCGACGCCCGCTGCTTCAGCATCGCGGCCGCATCCATACTCGCCAAGCAGGAGCGGGATGCCATCATGCGCGGTTTGCATGAACAATGGCCGGAGTACGGCTTCGCGGCGCACAAGGGCTATGGCACCGCGGCGCATGTGGAAGCCATTCGGCGGCATGGATATTGTCCGGCGCATCGCCGGAGTTTTACCGTGTCATCACTCACACAACAACAGGGAATGTTCGATGAACAATCAGGATTTGGCGAGGTACGGGGAAGACCTCGCGGCAGCGTATCTGGCTGAACGCGGCTACCGCATTCTCCTTCGCAATTTTCATTTCGGAAAAAGCGGCGAAATCGATATCATAGCGCAGGACGGCGACACCACCGTGTTTGTGGAGGTAAAGACCCGCCGGGGCGGCAACCCCGAAGAGGGTCTGTACGCCATTACGCCGACAAAGGCGCGACAGCTTCGCTCCATCGCGCGCGGGTACATGTTCACCAAGGGCCTGGACGCCCTGCCCTGTCGCTTCGATGTGGTCAGTATCGCCATTGAGCGGGACAAACCGCTGATTTTGCACATTCCCAACGCCTTAACCTTCATGTAACGACATGACAGAAACTCTCGCATCCTGGCATCCTTTTCTCGTGCATTTCGCCGTGGCCTTCAGCCTGGGCTCCGCCGCTTGCGACATTCTCGATTTTTTCCTTCATCGCCGACGCCTGGAAGAGACGGGCTTCGCGCTGATGATGGCCGCGCTACCTTTTCTCATACTCGCCGTGATCACGGGCAATCTCGCCGAGGGCTTGATGTACAGCGCCGCCACTGCCCTGCACATCGAGAATCACGTTGCCTACGCCAACATTGGCATGTGGGTGTTTTGCGGAGCCGCCATCTGGCGGCTTTTTCTCCATTTGAAAAAACTGTACGCGGGAAGAGTGAAAATCCTCTACGTGTTCGTGATCACCGCAGCCGCGGCGAGTCTTTACCTGGCGGCCATGCATGGTGGACGCATTCGACACGATGGCTTTCCACCGCGAGAATCCGGCCAGCAGCTTATGGCGCCATCCGCCGACAGCACGCGCCTCTGATTTTTCTTTCCCTTTTTGGTTGAAAGGACGCACATGAGCACTGCACGCATCGCCACTGTTTTTTTCTGGGTCCTGCTTCCGGTTTGTCTTCCCGCGCAGGGATGGGAGTGGCAAAATCCCCTGCCGCACGGCTTGCTCATCAACGCCATGGCTGCGCTCGACCACTCGCGCGCCTTCGCGGTATGCAACAACGGGGTGGTGCTCGGCACCTGGGACACCGGGCTCACCTGGTCGCCGCAGCGCCTGGGCAATACGGATTTGCAGGACATCGTGCGCATGGGCGACGGCAGTCTCGTCATTGTTTCGGGCGACGGGCATTTCTTCCGTTCCACCGACGACGGAGCAACGTGGCCAGTGGCGCAGCGTTTTCAGATTTCGCAATCCGTGTACACCTCCGATCTCGAGCGCGCGGATTCCAATACCGTGGTCTGCACACTGGGTGGCGCCATGGTGGCGATCAGCCGCGACTGCGGCCAGCAGTGGGAACGAGTGAGCGACGCGCAGCTCAACGGCGAATGGCCGCGCAGCATTTCGGCGCAATCGCCGCGGCTCTGGTGGCTGGTAACCTTGCGCAACACGTTCCGCAGCAACGATGCCGGCTTGAGTTGGGAAAGGACCACGGACAGCTTACCCCCGCGAGGATTGCAGCGCTTCACCTTTGTCGACAGTCTGCATGGGTACCAGCTTCGCGACGGGCAGTTGCTGCAGACAAGCAACGGTGGCGCCACGTGGAAGGAGATGGATATTTTCGGCTTCGGTGCGGTGAAATCCGTGGCTGTGGGTGCGGCGCTCGGCGATCACGTGTTCTGTCTGTCGAATGGTCGCTATGTGGTCAATGCCTCGCCGGATCTTGGACAAACCTGGAATATCAGCCTCACCGAATCCGCCTTTCAGGATGCGGAAGCGATGTGCATGCTCTTTTTCTCCGGCGAACGCGGGCTGGTTGCCGGCGTGGGCGGGCGCATACTACGCACGAGCAACGCCGGGCAGTCGTGGGACATTGTGCATGGACAGGGCTACATCGGCTCGATAGCACACGTGCATTTCGCCGACGCGCAGCGTGGCCTGGCGTTGACGTATTCGCCCACCGTGTTGCTCAGCAGCAACGGCGGCAAGCGTTGGGACGAATCCATTCCCATACCTGATCACACCTTGGGCGCTTTCGACGATGCGCCATCGGGGCGCGTGTTTTGCGTCGGGATATCTTCGAGCAATGCGTATTCGCTGTACAGCAGCAGCGATGTCGGCCGCAGCTGGGAAAAAATCGGCCCCTTGCCCTTCACCTACGGAGGGAGCGATCCTTCCGCGCAGAATCTCATCCCGCAGTCATTGGTGGCGTTATCCGATGACGAATTCTGGATTTCAGCCAGTTACGGCTACATGTTCCACAGCAGCAATCGCGGAACGACCTGGGATACGGTGCGCGTGACGGGGATACCGGGAGCGCAGGATTTCGCGGGCGAGGGTTTCGCGGCGTTTCCTTCCGGCTTGCTGTGCTATGCATTCTTCGGGCGGATAGCGGTTTCCACCGACAGGGGGATGAGCTGGGAAGCCCGAGGCCCCTCGCCTTCGTCCTCACTGTACAGCGCCACCTTTGTCAATGAGCGCGTATGGCATGTGATCAGCAACGGGCGCCTACAGCGCAGCGTGGATGCCGGGTTCACCTGGTCCACCATCAGCACGGAGGACGTGAACCTGTATCATTTTCTGGACGAGAACATCGGATTTTACTCCACGCTGACAAACGGAAGCGAAGGCAGTGTCAGCTGGCTGCACAGCAGCAGCGATGGCGGTCAAAGCTGGCAGCCATCCACGCTGAAGGGCCGCGCCGACTGGTACGGGTGGTTTTTCCTGGATCGCAATCGCGCCTGGGCCTACGGTCCCGGTGGGTTGATACAACACACGAGCAATGGCGGCGTGCTGTTCACCGATGGCCTTGCCCGCCCGAGCAGTGCCGGCTTGCTCGGCGAGCTGTATCCTCATCCCCTGCATGTCGGTGGCAGCGCCAACCTCCGTGTCGTGCTTTCCACCGGCGGTCTCATGCAGCTCACCCTGTATGATATCGGCGGACGCAATCTCGGCACAGTGATGACGGCACCGCTTCCCGCCGGAGAGCATGTTGTTCCGCTCGCGCTACCTGCCACGCTCACTCCGGGGAGCTACCTGCTGCGTCTCTCGGGCGAGGGCGTGTTTGCTGTGCGTCGATTCAGTGTGGTGGAATGAGCATCGTCGTGTAAGCCAATGAAGAATGAGAGTAAGGAAGAAATGAGGGTAAGGAGGGGCGCTTCGCGGGAACCCAGAGAACCCGGAGGGCTTCGCCACACCGAGGGCACAGAGGAGTCGCGGTTTTGCGTCCCTGCGCCTTTGCGTTGACTCGATTGCGGCGTGGCGCACGGATTGAGCGGTCAGCGACCTCAAACATTCCTCCGTGCTCTCGGCGCTCTCCGCGCCCTCTTCAAATGTATCCCGCACTCAGCCGGCCCCGAAAATCCCGCGCAGCGTGAGGTTCACGGCAGTATTTGCCACATAAAAAAACAGCGCGTCCCACCGTGAGATGGGACGCGCTGATCAATTACGGAGCGGGGAATCAGTTGATTTCCCAGGTCTGGCCCTCGCGCAGCAGGGAGTCGAGCGTCATGCTCTTGCCCTTGGCGCGCGCATCTTCGATGTGCTCGGTTAGTTCATGTTCGTACACCGAACGTTCGATGTCGAGCAGCACACCCATGGTTTGCGGGTAGCCCTCGAGATCGTTCATCTGAGCGAGAATGAAGGCGAGTTCCTTGGACTTCTCGTCGTGAACGAGCAAATCGTCCTTGCTGAATTTATCGAGCGACACGATCACGGGCTTGAAGCCGTCGAGGCGAATGCCTTTGTCGTCGTTCTTACCGAACACGAGGGGCTGGCCATGTTCGATGTAGACCGTGTTGTCGCTCTTCGTTTCCTTCTCGGTGTACAGATCGTAGGCGCCGTCGTTGAAGATCACGCAGTTCTGCATCACATCGATAAACGATGTGCCTTTGTGCTGATGCATGCGCAGCAGCATTTCGCGCAGATGCTTGGGATCGCGATCCATGGAGCGCGCCACGAAGGTACCCTCGGCGCCGAGCGCGAGCAGCGCCGGATTGAAGGGATGATCGATCACACCCTGCGGGCTGGACTTCGTCTTCTGTCCGTGTGTGGACGTGGGCGAATACTGTCCCTTGGTCAGGGCGTAGATGCGATTGTTGAACATCATGATGTTGATGTCGATGTTGCGGCGCAGCGCGTGGATGAAGTGATTACCGCCGATGGAGAGGCAATCGCCGTCGCCGGTGGACACCCACACCGAGAGTTTGGGATGCGCGGCCTTCAATCCCGATGCAATCGCAACGGCGCGGCCGTGAATGCCGTGCAGGCCGTAGGTTGCCATGTAGTAGGGGAAGCGGCTGGAGCAACCGATGCCCGCGACGATGGCGATGTCTTCCTTGGCCACGCCAATATCCGGCAGCGCGCGCTGCAACTGGGCGAGCACGGAGTAATCGCCGCAACCGGGACACCAGCGTACGTCCTGGTCGGAGACGAGATCACGGGAGGTGAAGGGCTGTATGGTCTTGTCCATTGTCAAATCTTCGCTACTCATTTCCTGCCTCGCTTTACATCGATGAGAGAATATCGTTGGCTTTCGCCTCGATCTCCGCGGGCGTGAAGGGCAAGCCCTGGACTTTCGGGTAGGAGATCACCTCGATCGGATAGTTCGCGCGAATCATGTAGGCGAGTTGACCGAGATTGTTCTCGGGAATCAGAATGCGCTTGTAGCGGCGCATCACCGCCTCGAGATTGCGCGGGAAGGGGTTGAGGTATTTCACCTGCGCATGGGCCACCGATTTACCCGCACCGATCAGTCGCTCCACAGCAGCACGGATGGGTCCGTAGGTACCGCCCCAGCCGAGCACCAGCAGATCCGCTTGCTCGGGACCGAACACTGTTTGCTCGGGCACATCCTTCGCGATATCGGCAACCTTTTTCGCGCGCATTTCCACCATGAACTGGTGATTGGCGGGGTCGTGGCTCACATTGCCGGTATTGTGCTGCTTCTCGAGTCCGCCGATACGATGCTCGAATCCGGGCATGCCCGGCACCGCCCAGGGGCGTGAATTGAATTCGTTGCGTGCGTACGGCTGGAAGTTTTCGGGATTCTGCGCGAAGGGAATGCTGATATCCGGCAACTCATCTTCGGTGGGCAGATGCCAGGGCTCGGAGCCATTGGCGATGTAGCCATCGGTGAGCAAAATCACTGGCGTCATGTATTTCAATGCGAGACGTGCGGCCTCGAAGACCATGGTGAAGCAATGCGCAGGCGAATTCGCCGCGATCACCGGCACCGGCGCTTCGCCGTTGCGTCCGAGGGCGGCCTGCCACAAATCCGATTGCTCCGGCTTGGTGGGCAAACCCGTGCTGGGTCCGCCACGTTGCACGTTCACAATCACCAGCGGCAACTCCACCATGAGCGCGAGACCGAGGGCTTCCTGCTTGAGAGCCATACCCGGGCCAGACGTGCTGGTGAAGGCCAGAGCGCCGCCGAAGCTCGCGCCCAGGGCTGTGCAAATACCAGCGATTTCATCTTCCGCCTGGAAGGTGCGGAAGTTGAAGCGGGCGAGATGCGACAGTTCGTGCAGGATTTCGCTGGCCGGCGTGATGGGATAACTGCCGAGGAAGCCGGGCAGCTTCGCCTTGATCGCCGCCGCCACCATGCCGAGCGCCGTGGCTTCGTTTCCGGTGATGTTGCGGTAGGTTCCGGCAGGCAGCTTGGCCGCATGCACGTTGAAACGCACATTGAAGATCTGCGTAATCTCGCCGAAATTATGCCCCGCCTGCAAGGCCTTCTCGTTGGCCTGCATGACTTTCTGATTCTTGCCGAATTTTTCCTTGATCCACGCCATGGTGGAATCGAGGGGACGGTTGTAAAACCAGTACAGCAAGCCGAGCGCGAAGAAGTTCTTTGAACGCGTCATTTCGCGCATGCTCAGGCCGAGTTCCTCCAGCGCCTTGACCGTGAGTGTGGTCATCGGCACAGGATAGACCTGATAGCCTTTGAGGGAGTCGTTCTCGAGCGGATTCTCGTCGTATTTCGCGAGCTTGAGATTCTTCGCATCGAAGGAATCCGTGTTCACGAAAATATTGCCGCCCTCTCGCACATGCTTCAGGTTGACCTTCAACGCGGCCGGATTCATGGCCACGAGCGTGTCGAACTTGTCGCCCGGTGTATGGATGGTGGTGCTGCCAAAATGGAGCTGAAAACCCGACACACCATACAGAGTGCCTGATGGAGCGCGGATTTCGGAGGGATAATCGGGAAAGGTACTGAGATCGTTGCCTACTTGCGCCGTGGTCGAAGTGAACTGACTTCCGGTGAGCTGCATGCCGTCTCCGGAATCGCCGGCGAAGCGAATGACGACATGTTCGACGTCGACGAATGTCACCGACTTCGTTTGTCGACCGTCCGCCGTTTCAACTGTGGTAGCCATAAGTGTGCCTTCAAGCCTGTCAAAGGACTGATGATTGGGAAATATAGAATGTCCCCACGAAGGGGACAAGGTCAATCGTTCAGTGGTACGGTTGCGATGGCCCGGCTCAGTTTTCCTGCCGGACCACCCAGACCTTGACTTTTGCGGAGACGTCGGTATGCAATTTCACATTCACCGTGAAAATACCGAGCACCTTGATGGGCTCATCGATTTCGATCTTGCGACGGTCGATGTTGAAGCCCTTTTCGGCGAGTTTCTCGGCGATCATTTCCTTGGTGACGGAACCGAACAATTTATCTTCCTCACCAACCTGCATGGGGATGGTGATGGCGTTCTCGTGCTTCTCGAGTTCGGCCGCGATCTCGGACGCTTCCTTGATCTGGCGGTTGAGTTTGACCTGAAGGCGCTTGCGCTCTTCCTCGAGCACGTGGGTATTGCCCTTGGTGGCAACGTAGGCGAAGCCGCGCGGAAGCAGGTAGTTGCGCGCGTACCCGTCCTTGACGGTGACGATATCGCCCATCTTCCCGAGGCTATCGATATTCTGACGAAGGATGACTTTCATTGTGTGCTCCGGACACTATGTTTCTGATCTACTCTTTTCTGAAATCCGTGTAGGTGGACGACTCGAAGGTGAACATCGTCTCGTCGCTGTGTTCGAACAGCTCGAACATCGGCTCCTCGTCGCATTCGGTGAACACGTCACCTTCCTCGTCGTTGAGCGCGTCGAAGCCGTTGCCGTTCGAACGGGCGGTTTTGTTGAGGAATTGTATACGTCGCGCTTTGACCTCGAGAATGCTGCGGTATCCGCCGTCATCGGTTTTCCAGTTTCTCGACTGCAGCTCGCCTTCGATGAGCACGGCACTTCCCTTGCGCAGGCGCTGGTGACAGCTCTCGGCGAGCTTGTTCCAGGCGACGATGCCGATGTAACACACATCTTCCTGCCAGGTGTTGGACCGATCCTTGTATCGTCGGTTCGATGCGATGGAGAAATTCACGACCGGGGTATTGTTCGAGGTCGTTCTGTACACTGGATCCTTTGTCAAATTGCCTACGATGAGTACGTAGTTCAATTCAGGCATTTTCAGGTCTGCCATCGAGCTTCCTCATCAGTTCATGAACAACACAATCTCCGTGCGGTTGCACGGAGCTGATCATGCTTCCGTCTTGGGTTCCGGTTTGACTTCCGGCTTGCTCTCGCCGCCTTCGGCACGCGCTGCGGCCTCGGCTTCCTTCTGCTGGAGGAGGAAATTGGCGCGATCGCGCTTGGCAGCCAATTCGCGCGGATCGAGGGAGATGGTGAGGTAGCGCATGATGTTCTCGTCAAGCGTCAAGTAGCGCTCGACCTTTTCGATGATGCGTCCTTCGGCATTGAATTCGAGGGAAACGTAGTACCCGTTGTGCTTCTTGGTGATCGGGTAGGTCAGGCGCCTGCGCCCGATATGTTCGGTGGCAACCATCTCACCGCCGTTCTTGACAATGGTGTCTTCCACCATCTTGACGGTGTGCTCGATCTGTGCATCGTCCAGGCCGGGATTGACGATGAACGTGCACTCGTAGAATCGCTTCATGTGAAACTGAGCCCTTTGGACTAGTGGAACAAAATGGCCCGGCGGCACGCCATGTGCCGCCGAACAGGGACTTTCATGGTATGGATTGCTCCACGCCTACTTCGCCATGTATGCGATAAGCGGGGCAATCACTAAAGATACGATGGACATGAGTTTTATCAAAATGTTCATGGCCGGGCCGGACGTGTCCTTGAACGGATCGCCCACGGTATCGCCTACGACGGTGGCTTTGTGCACATCGGAGTTTTTCCCTCCGAGATTGCCCATTTCCACATACTTTTTCGCATTATCCCATGCACCGCCCGCATTGGCCATGAAGAGGGCCATGACCACACCGGTCACCGTGGCTCCGGCCAGAAGTCCTCCCAGCGCCTCGGGTCCCAAGGTGAAGCCGACAAGCACCGGCACAATTACCGCGGTCAGACCCGGAAGGATCATCTCCTTGAGCGCGGCTTTGGTGGAAATATCCACGCAACGCGCCGCGTCGGGTTTGGCGGTGCCTTCCATGAGGCCGGGGATTTCACGGAATTGCCTGCGCACCTCCTCCACCATGCTGAACGCCGCCTTGCCCACCGATGTCATGGTCATGGCCGCAATGGCGAAGGGCAAAATGCCTCCGATAAGCAGGCCGATGGTGGTTGTGTGGTCGAGCAGATCGATGGTGAACGCCGTGTTGCCGCTGGCCTGAATGATGGTGCTTGTGTAGGCCGAGAACAGCGCCAGCGCCGTGAGCGCCGCCGAACCAATGGCAAAGCCCTTGCCAATGGCTGCGGTGGTGTTGCCCAGCGAATCCAGCGTGTCGGTGATCTTGCGCACGTCCTTGCCCAGCATGGCCATTTCCGAAATACCACCGGCGTTGTCCGCAATGGGACCGTATGCGTCCACCGACATGGTGATACCCACCGTGGCCAGCATACCCACCGCCGCGATGGCGATGCCGTACATGCCCGCCGTCTCGAAGGACACGAACATGGCGATCACGATCAGCAGCACGGCGCCGATAACGCTTTCCATGCCCACGGCAAGTCCGGTGATGATGTTGGTGGCAACGCCCGAGCGGCTGGCGTTGGCGATGCGCACCACGGGCTTGCCGCCCGTGTAATACTCGGTGACAAAGCCGATGAACAGGCCCGATATGGCGCCGGAAAGAATCGGCCAGAAATACACAACGGGAATGCCCATCATGCCGAGCGCGAAATACGAGCCGATAAGGAAGAGTACAATGGAAATGATGGTGGAGTAGCGCAAGGCCGCAGCGGGATTGGAGGCGGCGTAGAGCTTCAGCGAGCCGATGCCGATCAAGGAAGCCACCAGACCGATGAGCGCAAGGAACAGCGGCAGCGTCATGAACATGAGGCCCATGGCCGTGGACGCGGCAATCGCCACTGCGGCGATGATGGAACCGACATAGGATTCGAAAATATCCGCGCCCATGCCAGCCACATCACCCACGTTGTCGCCCACATTGTCGGCGATCACCGCCGGATTGCGAGGATCGTCCTCGGGAATGCCGGCTTCCACCTTACCCACGAGATCGGCGCCCACATCGGCCGCCTTGGTGTAAATGCCGCCGCCCACGCGCGCGAACAGCGCGATGGAACTGGCGCCCATGGCGAAGCCGCTGAGCACGCCCACATCACCGGGAGCGTGGAAAAGGATGTAGAGAATGCCGACGCCGAGCAATCCGAGACCGGCAACGGACAGACCCATGACGGAGCCGCCGAAAAAGGAGATCAGCAGTGCCTTGGCCTGGCCGTGGCTGCGCGCCGCCTCGGACGTGCGCACATTGGCCAGCGTGGCGGCCTGCATGCCCAGAAAGCCCGCGCTGACCGAGCACACGGCACCCACCACAAAAGATATCGCAGTGTTGAAATCGAGGAACACCGCGAGTAGTATGAATACGGCGACAACGAAAACTGCCAGCACGCGGTATTCGCTCTTGAGAAAGGCCATGGCGCCGACCTGGATCTGCGAGGCGATATCGCGCATGAGATCCGTGCCGTCGGGCTGCCGCTTGATGGCGAAAAAGATGATGAGGGCGAACACCAGACCGATCGCTCCAAAAATGGGAGGCCACAGACCCATTGAACCCAGCTCGCTCATAAGGTATCCTGCGTATTTGATGAAACAGTATTGTAACGATTCATTGCTCGGTCCCAGCCAATGTCCATGATGGCGAGAACGGCATCCGCCGCTCGCGTTGTCATGGAATCGACCAGGGATAGTTCTTCGTTCCTGAACGGACTCAATACATGATCAACAAGATCATCACCCTCCGCCGAAAAATCAACTCCGCAGCGCACGCGCGGCACGCGCGTGGTACCCGCGGCCTCGATCACCGAGGCGATGCCATTGTGCCCGCCCGCGCTTCCATGTGTGCGAAGGCGCAGCGTACCGAGGGGAAGGTGCACATCGTCGTACACAACAACCGTCGTGGCGGGTTTGATTCCATGGAGCTTCTCGAGGGTGAGAAACGCCTCGCCACTGCGATTCATGTAGGTGCGTGGTTTGCTCAGCAGGACGCGCCAGCCGTTGTAACGTGCCTCGGCGAAATGCTGGTCGGTAAGAATGGAAAACTCGCGAACGCGCAAGGCATTCGCGAGCTTGTCCAATACGATAAAGCCAATGTTGTGTCGCGTCAATGCGTAGCGGGGGCCGGGGTTGCCGAGACCCATGACGCAGAGCAACGGGGGGTCTTCCGCGATGTTCGCGGTCGTCTCCTCCACCAGCGCGGATCCGGACGGTTAGTCCTTCTCGTCCGCAGCCTTTCCGCGGGCAATGACCTCGGGCTCGCTCGGGCCTTCCTGCGCGTCGGCATCGGAGTCGCCACGCGTGTGGCTGATCACGATCACCGGCTGATCGGCGGGAGTGACGAGGGTAGCCTTGTTCAGCGGGAGGTCGCCAGCGGTGATGGTCTCGCCACCGCGCAGCTCGGTCACATCCACCACGATATGCTCAGGCAGATCGGCGGGCAAACACTCGATTTCGACTTTGTGCACCACGACCTGCATCAAACCACCATCGCGCACGCCCTGCGCAGTACCTTCGGCGATGACCGGCACTTCGAAGGTCATTTTCTCGCCCATGGCGAAACCGACGAGATCGATATGCATGATCTTGTCGGTGATGGGATCGAACTGCACTTCGCGCAGCACGCATTTTTCCTTGCTGCCGTCGCTGAGTTCGAGATTCACGATATTCGACTCGGCCGTGTACACGAGCGAGCGAAGATCGAGAGCGACCACCTCGATGGGGATGTTCTTCGCGTTACCGTAGTAAAACACGCCCGGAACACGTCCGGCGCGGCGCGCCTGATTCGAGGCAGAGCGGCCCCTGTAATCGCGAATCGTTGCTTTCAATGTGATTTCTGCCACGGGAAAACTCCTGAGTACCTGTATGGTTACATTAGTTTGTCTTTGTCAACGTCGAAGAGCGAACTGATCGATTGATGCAAATGCGTGCGTTTGATGGCTTCCGCGAATAGCGCGGACACGGTTTCGATTTCGATCAGCCCCGTGTCGGCCATTTCCTTGCGCAGCGGAATGGTGTCGGTCACGGAAATCTTGCTCACACCCGAGCCGGCGATGTTGGGCACGGCCTGGCCCGAAAACACGGGATGCGTGCATGCGCCGTACACATTCTCGGCTCCGGCCGCCTTGAGCGCCTTCACCGCGTTGGCGAAGGTCCCGCCGGTGTCGATCATGTCGTCCACCAGCAACACATTCCGCCCTTCCACCTGGCCGATGATGTTCATCACCTCGGCTTCGTTCTGCCGCGGGCGGCGCTTGTCCAGCACCACCAGATCGGCCTTCAGGCGCTTCGCAAAAGCCCGCGCCATTTTGATGCCACCCACATCGGGCGACACCACCGAAAGATTCGGGATGTCCATTTCCCGAAAATGCTTGAGCAGCACGGCCGATGAATAGAGGTGATCGAAGGGTATGTCGAAAAACCCCTGAATCTGCGGCGCGTGCAAATCCATGGAAATCACCCGGTCGGCGCCGGCACTCGTGATCACATTGGCCACCAGTTTCGCCGTGATGGCCACCCGTGGCTGATCCTTGCGGTCCTGCCGCGCATACCCGAAATACGGTATCACCGCAGTGACGCGCCGGGCCGACGCGCGCTTGGCCGCATCGATCATGATCAGCAGCTCGAGGAGATTCTCCGCCGGTGGATTGGTGCTCTGAATGATGAACACATCGCGACCGCGGATATTCTCGCGGTACTTCACCCAGATTTCACCGTCGCAGAAGGTCTTGATTTCACAAGCACCGACGGGCTCACCGAGATGAGCCGCTATTTTCTCCGCCAGTGCCGGGTTGGACCGGCCGCTAAACACCAACATGTGTGCGCCTCGTGTGGGACTCTCCGGGAAAAGCTTCGCTGGGGCGGCAGGGATCGAACCTGCGAATGTCGGCTCCAAAGGCCGATGCCTTACCACTTGGCTACGCCCCACCGCAGTACTGCAATTTCAGTTCAAATTGCAGTAGAAAGCAAATATAGGGAAAGAATCAACAATTGACAATGTTTTTTCCGCTGGTGCGCGGAGTCCGTCGATGGCCGCATTCCACCGGGCGATGCGCGGCTTTCGCCGGCAGTGCTTGCCCGCCGTCCGCAAGTTCCGCTGTGCCGCCGCTCCCTCCTTCCTTGTATGGCACCGGCGCTTCCACCACGAAATTATCAGGTGCCGAGCGCAAGCCGCTCCGCCAGCCGCCGGGGCAGGCCCTCGGCGAGAATTTTCCGCATCGCCGCTGCCACATCGTACTCAACGCGAAGATGCTCGAAGCTGCCGGCCACGGTGTCGAGCAGGCCGTAGCACGCGCGAGGATCCTCGTCGCGCGGCTGTCCCACGCTGCCCACATTGATCAGGAAACGATGCGTGGCATCGTACGCCACTCCATCGTGATCGAGCGCGAACACCGCTGGCACATGCGTGTGCCCGACGAAGCAGACGCGTTCGTAAAAATACTTGCCGTGACGCCGTGCCTCGAAGCCACCGAAAATGTACTCCCAGCCCTCCGGATTGCGGGGCGCCGAGTGTACGAACAGCAAGCCGTCGCGCGAGACGCGGTAGGGCAGCGAAGCCAGCCACGCGCGCGAGCCTTCGTCCAGCCGCTGCACCGTCCAGTGAATCGCCGTGCGTGCATGCGTGTTGAAAAATTCCCGCTCCGTGCGATCCACCACCGCCGCATCGTGATTGCCCAGTACGGCGAAGCTCACCCGCTCGCGCAGCAGGGCCACGCATTCGCGCGGCTCGGCACCGTAGCCCACGATGTCGCCCAGACACACGACCTCGTCCACACCGCGCGTGTCGATGTCTTCGAGCACGGCAGTGAGCGCGTCGAGATTGGAATGAATGTCGGAAAGTATCGCTAATCGCACCGCGGGGCTTCACGCTGTGGTACGGAGGTGGACGTTGCCCGCCTTTCCAACCGCGTCACCAGCCTTCGTCTGCCGGCAAGGGCCCGGCGACCTGATAAGCGCGGGAGTGGCAACGCAACGTCTACACAAATGAACGGAGGAAAAGTCTATGGTGCAACGCGGGCCGTATGTATTTTACCGACATGAACAAGACGCCGACCTTTTTCCTCATGCTGTTTCTCCTCGCCGGCCTCGCCGGCGCGCAAGACCGTTCGCTGCTGCGCGTGCTGCAGGCCGACAGGCTGGATGGCCGGCTGGTGGGCGATATCGAGTACCGTGAGCTTGTCGGCAATGTGCGCATGCAGCAGGACAACGTGCGCATTTCCTGCGACCGCGCCATGCAGAATCTCACCAACAACACCGTGCAGCTCTCCGGCAATGTGGTCATCCTGCAGGACACGCTGGAGTTGCGTACACCGCGCGGCGACTACGACGCCAATACGCGCGTGGCTTCCTCCACCTCGGGCGTGTGGCTGCACGACGGCCACGTCACCCTCAGTGCCGCTGTGGGACGCTATGAAACAGGAAGCCGCGTGGCGGACTTCGTTTCCGACGTGCTGATCGAAGACACCTCCGCCACCATTCGCGCGGGCATGATGCGCTATGTTCGCGACAGTTCGCTGATCGTGGCCTGGCGGCGCGTGCGCATTCGTTTCAAGGACGAGGAGGCCCTGATTCTCGCCGATTCGGTGCGCCATTATCCCGACGAAAAGCGCTCGCATTTTTATCACGATCCGGTGCTGTGGCAAATCGACACCGCCTATCAGCGGCGCGATGCCGACGGCGGCATCGATTCGCTGGACCTCGACACGCTGAATATCGCCGCGCGCTACATGGAGGCGCATCGCGATTCGAGCAATCGCTTCCTCTGCGAAGGCGAGGTGCGCATCGTGCGCAGCGACTTCACCGCGCGCTGCGGCATGGCGCATTTTCTGCGCTCCGACAGTCTCATCATCCTTCGCGAAGCGCCGATCTTGTGGTATGGGGACAATCAGCTCAGCGGCGACTCCATCACCGCGCGTTTGGAGAACGACGAACTCCGCGATCTCTTCGTGACCGGCGCTGCCTTCAGCGCTTCGCGCAGCAAGCCCTCGGAAGAGGACACGCTGTATCCTCCCGGACGCTACGACCAGACCCGCGGGCGCGACATGCATCTCCGCTTCCTCGACAGCAAAGCCGACTACATCCGCGTGGATGGCGCGGCCACCAGTCTGTACTACCTCTACGACGAGGGCGCGCTCAACGGTGTGCGTCTCGAAAGCGGTGATGTGATCATCGTTTCTTTCGCAGAAGGCGACGCGAAAACCATACGCACGCTCGGCGGCGTGGAGGGGACATTCTATCCGGAGAAATACGTCAACGGCAAGGAGAGCGGCTACAACCTCGAGGGCTTTCTCTGGCGCGACGACCGTCCCGCCTTGCTGCCATGGCCGGAAGCGGTCGCGCCCGACGCACCCGGGGATGCGCCGGCACCACCGGCACAGTGAAACATCACCTCGCCATCCGCGTAGGCCCTTTGCAGATTCTCCACATTCTCAAGGAGGCACGACATGGAGAGACGACTTTACCGAACACGCGACGGAAAAATGGTCGCCGGCGTCAGCACAGGTCTGGCGGAATACTTCAACCTGGATCCCGTACTCATCCGCCTGCTTTTCGTCATCTTCACTTTTTTCAACGGCGTCGGCATTCTCGCCTACGTCATCCTCTGGATCGTCGTGCCCTACCGTCCCATTATCCTTCCGGCCGCATCCACTGGCGAAACGACTGAAGCCGCAAGTATCGACCTTGCGCCCCCTCCCGTCAAGGTGGCGAATGGCAGGAGCAGCATGTTCACCGGCGTCCTGCTCATCGCGCTGGGTGTGCTGTTTTTGTTGAACAATTTCGTGCCGGGCTTCTCTTTCGGTGACTTCTGGCCGCTGTTGCTCATCGGCATTGGTGGCGCATTGCTGGCGAACGCCTGGCCTTCCACTCCGCGCGAGGAGGTGCAATCATGAAATCGGGACGCGTTTTCTGGGGCACGCTATTTGTCATCATCGGCGTGCTTGGACTGCTCAACAACTTTTTCTCCATCAACATCGCCTGGGGCACGCTGTGGAAGCTCTGGCCGCTGCTGTTGGTGTTCCTCGGCCTGAGCGTGTTTCTCAAGGACAGCAAGGTGAAATGGGTAGCTGTGGGCGCCATCGGCTTGCTCACCGGCCTCGTGCTTTTCTCCTCGGTACAGCACGGGTGTGACAGTGTGGACACGCTGGTGGAGCGCGGCTTCGACGGCGACGATTCCAGCGTCACCATCACGCAGACCTTGACCGAGAGTTACGACTCCGCTTCCGGCCGCGCCTACTTTTCGCTGGAAGGCGGCGCGGGCAATTACAGCATTGGCGACACCACTTCCGACTACGTGCGTGCGGACGTGCGGTCGAGCATCAGCGGTTACATGCTCACGCGCGAGACCTTCGACGGTATCGACCGCTTTCATGTGGAAATGACGGAGTCCTCGGTGCATTGGAAGGGCAAGGCGCGCAATCGCGTACGCGTGGCGCTGCATCCCGAACCGCTGTGGGACATCGATATCGACGCGGGCGCTGCGACATTGGATCTCGACCTGACACCGTATCGAGTGCGCGACCTTTCGCTTGAAGCCGGCGCGGCATCGATTGACGTGCGTCTCGGTGCGCGAAGCGACACCACGAACGTGACCATCGAAGCGGGCGCTTCGTCGGTGAAGCTGCATGTGCCCGAGGAAGTGGGCTGTGAAATCGTGACGGAATCCGCGCTCAGCTCCAAGGATTTCCCGGGCTTTGTCAAAATGCGCGGCGGCCAGTATCGCACGGGTAATTTCGACACGGCGAAACGCAAAATGTACATCAGCGTGGAAACGGGCCTTTCGAGCATCAGCGTCAGACGCTACGCGGCGGGCGACACCTGGTAAACACGGCTTCGGCCGATGGTATGGCAAAGGGCAACAGGGAGCGATCCCTGTTGCCCTTTGCCTTAGTGCTGCAAAAACTACTACTCGAGACTCAGGACGTACGCGGCGATATCGCGGAGTTCTTCGTCCGGCAAATAGTTGTAGCGCGGCATGAGCGCGCCAATGCCTTCCGCGCGTTCGCGCAGACGCGCATCGCGCTGCAACACCGCGTCTGGATTTTTCAGATACTCGACCATGCTGTCCACGTCGTAATGCTCGGCCAGACCCAACAGCGAAGGGCCCGTGGGACGACCCTCGCCGCCCGGTCCATGACAGGTGACGCAGTTCCGGCTGATGAACAGTTCGGCGCCGTGCTGTACTTGCCCGGACTGTGATTCGGACTTGCCTCCGCAGGCGGCCGCGACGAGCGCAAGCAGCAAGAAAAGTGAAAGCATCGCTCCACGGTTGTTCCCGAACGAAATTCTCCGCATGCCGACGACCTTACGGCTTGACAGCGATGCAGGAAATTTCCACGATGCCGTCCTTCGGCAGGCGTGCCACCTGAATCGCCGCGCGGCTGGGAGGATTTTCGCTGAAAAAGGTGGCGTAGACCTCGTTCATGGCGGCGAAGTCGTTCATGTCCTTGAGATACACCGTGCAGGCGGTGACGTCGGCCAGCGAAGCGCCGGCGGCTTCGAGAATGGCGCGCATATTGCGGAGCGCCTGCTCTGTTTGTTCGCGCACGCCGCCGTCCACGAAATTGCCTGTGGCCGGATCGAAGCCGAGTTGGCCGGAAACAAACACCAGGTTGCCCGCGATATTCGCCTGGCTGTAGGGACCGATGGCCTTGGGGGCCTGATCGGTATGAACGATTTCTCGATGATGACTCATGGAATGCACTCCGGATTCGTTGATAGTGTCCTATACGAATGTACAAAACCCGCGCGGAAGTCGTGCGCAGCCCACGGGTCGCGCATAGCCCCCGATCGCTGCTGGCATGGCAACGGGGTTCGGTGTGGCGGTGCCATCCCGCGGCGGAACTGCTCAAGCTCCGGGCGTTCGGGAGCACGGTTGCCGCACAGGGCATTTTCACAGTATCTTGGAACAGCCGAACCCCATGGAAGAGGACGCCGCGGCACACGGCTTTTTCCCAACCCCACGGTGACCCGCCGTGGCAAGCACAGGTATGCGATATGCGCGCCAATGGTTTGTCCTTTGATGTCGAAGACTGGTTTTGCGCCAACAATCTCGGCATACCCTACGAGCGATGGGACGAGAAGGAGTTGCGCGTCGAAGCCAACACGCTCCGCCTGCTCGACATTCTGGATGCGCATGCGGCAAAGGGCACGTTTTTCGTACTTGGGTGGATAGCAGAACGCGTTCCCGATCTCGTGCGGGAAATCGAGCGGCGAGGTCACGAGGTGGCGACGCATGGCTATGGTCACGTGTTGCTCACGCGCATGACGCCGGAGGATTTCGACCGCGATCTCCAGCACGCACTCGAAGTCACGCAGCCACTGCTTCGGCAGCCGATACTTGGATTCCGCGCGCCGAGCTTCACCGTCACGGGTGCGACGCTGTGGGCTTACGACATATTGCATCGCCACGGTTTGCGCTACGATTCCTCCGTGTTTCCCGTGGGTTTTCACCCCGACTACGGCATAGCCGACGCGCCGTTGGAGATTCACCGGCGCAATGAGATGATGGAAGTGCCGTTGAGTTGTGTGGAATTCGGCTCGAAACGCATTCCCAGCAGTGGAGGGGGCTATTTCCGCATCCTGCCGTATCGCGCCAGCCGCTGGCTGATGCGCGCCTGCAACGCACAGGGACGGCCGGTGATTTTTTATCTGCATCCCTGGGAACTCGATCCCGGGCAACCGCGCTCGCCGATGTCGGCCAGCAAGCGCTTGCGGCATTACATCAATCTCTCACGCACCGAGCAGCGGCTGCATCGCCTGCTGTCGGATTTTCCCTTCGTCCCCATCAAGGAGCTTCTCGATTCATGAGCAACGAACTCGAACGTCAGCGCCAGTACTGGAACAGTGAGACAGGCAATTTCGACGCCATTTACGAACGCAACAAAGGGCCGTTCGGCAACTGGCTGGACAACACGTTCCGCTGGGACATGTACGAGCGCTTCGATTACACCATGCGCAACTCCGAGCCCATTGCGGGGCGCAGTTTTCTCGACGTCGGTTGCGGCACGGGAAGGTACGCGATGGAGTTTCTGCGTCGCGGCGCCTCGCATGTCACGGGCATCGATGTGGCGGAGAATATGTTGGAAATCTGCCGGCAACGGGCGGCGGCCGAGGGCTTCGCCGAGAGCACGGACTTCGTGCGCGCCGATGTGATCGCGTTCGACGGACGGCGTGATTTCGACATCAGCATAGGCATCGGACTGTTCGACTACATCGGCGACGCGCTCCCCGTGTTCGCCCGTATGCGCGAATTGTCCACTGTGGCGGCCATCGCCAGTTTTCCGCGCAGCGGATCGTGGCGCGCCGTGCTGCGCAAGGCCCGACTGTCGGTAAAGAACTGCGACGTGTTTTTTTACAGCAAGGACGATGTGGCCCGCTTGGTGAAGGATGCCGGCTTCGCGCGCTTCGACATGGAGCTGCACGGCGAGCTGTACTGCGTCACCGCCTGGGTCTAACGTCCCGCTACGTTCATGTTCCGCGACTCCTCGTCGATTGCTTGACCCGCCGCGGGCACTCGCCATTGCGGAACATTCATCGGACATCCGCGAAGTAGATTCATCGGAGCAATGAAACGGAAGAGCGTTCCCACCGGGGCCGTGGAGTTCCACGCGCCCGTTTTGCGCCTTGACGAGGGCATCATCAACCATTGCCTGCCGCTTCCCGAGGAGGCCGTGGCCGTGTTCATCCCGGCTGGCATCCGGCGCGTGCTGGCCACGCTGAACGGCCGTCTGTACCGCAGAGGCATCATCACTCGCGCCGACGGCAATCACATGCTGTTACTGGGGCAGCCGTTGTTGCGCGAGATCGGCGCGCGCGAAGGCGACATGGTGCAAGTGCTGCTCGAAGCCGATCCCGAGCCCGACGCGGTGGATGTGCCGGAGGAATTCGAGACGGCGCTGGCCATGGATGATGCTGCGCGCCAACGCTTCGAGGCACTGACACCCGGCATGCAACGCTCGCTGGTGATGTACATCAGCACGGCCAGGCGCAGCGAGACACGCATCACGCGCTCGCTGGAAATGGCGCGCAAGCTGCGGGAGAACACGCTGCACGGGGACAAGAAGAACACGTAGCGGGATTCCGACCGACTGAGATCGTCGAGACAGCCCCGAGGTATTGGGCTACAGTGCGCGACAGCCCACGAAATTACCGCAGCCCACCAGTCCGCTTCAAGGCATCGAGAAATGTGGCTATCACCTCGTTGACCTCTTCGAGCGGGATTTTGAGTTTCGCACTGATCTCGCTGGCGTCGGGCTGTCGCCCCTCGTTGTACGCCTGCATGATTTCTTCGATCATGCGATTGAGGGTGCCCACTCCGCTGTCTCCTTCCGATACCGCCGAAGGCGACGGGAACATGTTCATCATCCACTCGCTGGGATCGGCGGAGGGAGCGAGCGTGCGCAGCACGGTCATAACGGACGCACATACCGTGTATTGCGGGGCCGCAGGCGTGATGCAATGCGCGAGAGCCAGGCGCCGCGAGAATTTTCGATACGCGTCCTCCGACATCGCCGTCACGTACAGCGTTTTCGTCGCTCCATTGAAATACGCATCGGGATGCGGCGGAGCACTCGTCGGATGAGCGAGTGCGATGTGGTACATCCCTTCCTTCTCCGCGACGCGGAATTCCTTCGGCAGCGTGCACGGATCGAAGTCGGGCAGTATTGGCGCCGACAGGCAAAAACGCATCGTTCCCACCGGAGATGTTACCGATGGTGCATTCGACGCCCGCATCAACACAAGCCAGGCCGCGAGGTTGGCTTGAACATCCTCATCGATGCTCTCCCGCGAGGCCAAGGGCAGGCCGCGCATCATCGCGTAGTAGCGTAGTTCCTCGAAGCCCAGATTCAGGTAGGGGATCAGCGGACCGTAGGTGGTCCAGCACTCACCGCAGGGGTGGATGAGCATGCCAACGCAGGCAACCGCCGGATAATCCCGCCTGGTCCGCGAAAGCCCGCCCGATTGCACGATGATGTCTTCGTCGCGCAGAATATCGTGCATGATGTGAAAATCCCGTTCCAGGGATTCCCTGTACTCGCAGAAGGTGTAGCGGTACGGATGTTCGAGGCAATGCTCAATGTAACCACGGCGCTTGGGACTCAGCGATGCTATGCGTGGCCCGCCGAGTTGCTCACGTGCCAGGCCACGCCTGCCCAAGGCGGCATGCATGGCGTATTGACCGAAGCATTGATGGAGCAAATCCAACCCGACTTCATCGTAGGCATGCAGGTAAGATTCGGATGCCTGGAAAAATTCCTCGGCCAATCCTTCCGCCTCGATGACCATGGGGACGAGCACTCCATCGAGTACCTGCTCCACCATGCTGTCATCGTCGCGCACGCACCGCATCGCGAGCAGCAAGTCTATTCCTTCGAGAGCCATTGGCGGAACCACTTTCTGTGATCAACAATGAAATTTCCGTGCAATAATACCGAGATTCTTCCATTCACATCACAGGGATAGTGAAAAGATGAATCACAAAAATGAATCACTGATGGCGCTCGCTTCAACGCGTCGGGTGGGTTCCGGCTTTCCTGGCGTCTGCCAGTCGCACAGCAACCCCCGCGCCGCTCCGCCGCCAGCGCCGTGACGATTCGCGCGATGCATTGTCTGACAGATGGTATTCCGATATATTTGTCACCTACACAATAATCGCGAGAAGCACCATGTCTTCGCCCGGCATCGCCCTGGAGCAGCTTCCGCGCACCCTCTTGCTTCCATTATGGGGTCGCGCGGAACTCACCCGCTCCGGCAACGGCATATTGCTCGATCCGCTCGCGGTGGAAATTCTCGACAGCATCGGCGAGGATTTCACCGCGTTGCGTTCCGTGCTCGACGTTTCAAAAAATTACTCATGGATAGCCCGCGCGCGTCAATTCGACGATCGCGTGCGACGCTTCGCACTCACGCATCCCGATTGCACCGTGGTGAATATCGGAGCGGGGCTCGACACCACCTTTGCCCGCGTGGACAACGGACGCATGCACTGGATCGATCTCGACCTCCCCGAAGTCATTGCGCTGCGCGAGCGCCTCATTCCCCGGCGCGAACGGGCGCGGTGCATCGCCGCATCCATGTTCACCACCGATTGGATGGATGAGGTGCATGCGGAAAGGCAGCCCATATTGCTGCTCGCAGGCGGTGTGCTGTTCTATTTCACCGGGTTCGAGGTCCGTGCATTGTTTCACACATTGGTCGAGCGCCTGCCAAGCGGCGAATTGCTGTTCGACGCCATGACACCCGCCGGCGTGACCAAGGCCAACGGCATGCTCAGGGATGTCGGCATGGAGACGGCGGTGATGCAATGGGGATTGAGCGACGCCAGCGAGATCGACGCGTGGCATACGGGCATGACCGTACTCGAGCAGTGCGAGTTTTTTCACGGACTGCCGCTCGACCGCGTACCCTATCGCACGCGCATCATGATTATGTTCAACCGCCTGCTCCGGGTCATGACCATCGTGCGCTGCGCCTGGGGACGCGAACTCAGGGAAGAGCATGGGGCGATGGCGGAGCACGGAGCAACGGAAATGGCTTGATACTCGCCTCTCGGCGGGATAAGTTACGTGCTTCGCTTCCGTCGACTCATTTCGCGGCCCATGCGTTTCATCGTCACTCTTCTGCTTTCGCTGCTCTCCCTGCAAAGTCTGGGACCGTACGCATTATTCCAGGTGCAGCAACAGCAACTGAAGCGGCAGATGAAGCGCGCGATCAAGGCCGGCGTTCCCGATGCGGAACTGCATCGCATCGCTTTCGCGGCGTCCCGGCATTTGCGCGACAGCGAACGCGTGCAGTGGATGCATGAACGGGAATTCCGTCTCGATGGCGAAATGTACGATATCGTCCGCAGCGAGCAGCGTGGCGACAGCATCATCCACCACTGCATCCGCGATGATGAGGAAACGGCGCTGTTCGCCCGTCTGGATGCGCTCGTGCGTGAGGAGAGCGGCAACAATCCCGCCGAGCGGGGGAAAAGCGCCTCGTTGCAACGGCTGGCATCCCTGCTGTACCTCCCCACCGAAGCCTGCGACACGCATACGCCCATGCAACTCAGCTGCGCGGCGACGCAGCCGGCACCTGCGCCGCTTCATGCCGACCTCCCCCCCTCCACTCCTCCCCCCCGATCAATCTCGTGACCACGGATACGCTCGCGCGCCTCATCACATCGCATGAGCGCGGTGCGAGAGCCGTGCCGAAACGAACGCCACTGCGGGACCTTCTCCGTGGTCGGCGCGTGATGGCGCGTGCGAAGCCGTTTCATTGAGAATACGGCCTCTCCCCATTCACGACATCGATCATCCAAAGAGGATATTGACAACAATGAAATATTTCGCTCTCATCGCCTTGCTGGCTGTATCCACAGTCATGCAGGCACAAACTCTGGTGGTGCGGGACGAGCGCTCGGGGCGCCCTCTCGACAACGTCGCCGTGTACTCGACGCGGCCGCCATTACTGCGCTATACCGACGTCATGGGACGCCTGGAGTTTTCCGCCTACGCCGAGGCCGATTCCGTACGCCTCGATCGCGCGGGCTACATTTCCAGCACGCGTGCCGTGGCGGAGCTTCGTGCGACGAATTTCGAAGTCACGATGGCGGAGCGTCCCTTCCGCATGGAGGAAGTCGTGATCGCGGCGGTGCGCTGGCGCCTGCCCGAAAGCGACATCCCCCATCGCATCGTGGGAATGTATCCCGTGGATGCGCAGTTACAGAATCCGCAAACCGTGGCCGACCTGCTCGGGAGCTCCGGCGAGGTGTACGTTCAGAAAAGTCAGCTCGGCGGCGGCAGCCCCATGATACGCGGGTTCGCAACGAATCGCGTGCTCATGGCAGTGGACGGTGTGCGCATGAACACCGCAATTTTCCGCAGTGGCAACGTGCAAAATGTCATCTCGCTCGATGCGTTCGCCTTGCAGGAGACTGAAGTTGTATTCGGGCCCGGCTCCGTTTCCTACGGCAGCGACGCCATCGGCGGCGTGATGAGTTTTTACACCATGACGCCGCGCTATTCCGGCAACGGCGGCGCCTTGCTGCATGGCAATGCGATACTGCGCGGCAGCAGCGCCAATGAGGAAAAAACAGGGCACGTGGACCTCAGTCTCGGACTTCAGCGCTGGGCATTTCTCAGCAGCGTGAGCTGGTCCGAGTTCGGCGATTTGCGCATGGGCAGCGACGGCCCGGACGACTATCTGCGCCCAAGCTACGCCATCCGCGTTAATGGCCGCGACAGCACGCTGCGCAACGACGATCCCGAGGTGCAGACACCCAGCGGCTACCGGCAGTGGAACTTCATGCAGAAAATCCGCTTCGCCCCCGGCGGCTCGTGGGATCTGCAATACGGCGGACACTACTCGCGCACCTCGGACTACGCGCGCTACGACCGTCTGCTACGTACGAAGGGCTCCAACCTGCGTTCGGCGGAATGGTACTACGGTCCGCAGATCTGGAGCATGCACACACTCTCTGCCGAGCACAGCAACGGCGGCGGGTTGTATGATAAAATGAAAGCGACAGCGGCCTGGCAGTATTTTGCCGAGAGCCGTCATGATCGCGATTTCGGCAAGAGCACGAAGTACCATCGCGACGAGGAGGTGAACGCCTTCTCCGTCAACGTGGATGCGGAACGCACGCTCTCGCCGGTGCATGAACTGTTCTACGGCATCGAATTCGTGCACAACACAGTGGGCTCCACCGGCGAGGACGAGAACATTCTCACCGGCGAACGCATACCCGGCCCCAGTCGCTATCCCGATGCGTCGACCTGGATGTCGACCGCGGCGTATGCGCATCATCGCTGGAAGGTGGCGGAAGCATTCACGCTGCAAAGCGGTGTGCGCGCGAATTACGTGACGCTCGACGCGGAATTTTCGCCGCAATTCTACTCCTTCCCCTTCGACGAGGTGCGTCTCCGTAATCTGGCGTTCAACGGCAGCATCGGCGGCGTGTACCGTCCAGGAGCGGATTGGCAAATCGATGCGAATCTCTCAACGGGATATCGCGCACCGAATATCGACGATATCGGCAAAGTCTTCGAATCCACACCGGGACTCGTGATCGTGCCGAATCCCGATCTCAAACCGGAGTTCGCCTGGAACGCGGAAGTCGGCTTGGGCAAAACTTTCGGCGACATTCTGCGCCTCGACGTGTCGGCATTTTACACCTTGCTCGACAATGCCATGGTGCGCCGTCCGTTCAGTTTCAACGGACAGGACAGCATCATGTACAATGGCGAGCGCAGTCCCGTCGAAGCCCTGCAAAACGCCGCCCAGGCCACGGTGCGCGGTATACAGGCCGGTGTGGATCTCAACCTCGGCAAAGGACTGCGTGCATGGACACGTCTCACCGTGCAAAAAGGCGAGGAAGAACTCGACGACGGCAGCACCGCTCCTCTGCGGCATTCGGGACCGTGGTTCGGTACGACGCATCTGCTCTGGTCGGCTGCGGGCGTTGAAATCGACTTCTACGCCGTGTACAATGGCGAAATCGCCTACAACGACCTCGCGCCCGAGGAGCAGTCGAAGTCCTACATGTACGCACTCGACGACAATGGCAATCCCTGGGTTCCATCCTGGCTCACCTGGAATGTCAAGGCACGCTACCGCGTCAGCGATCTGTTACAGCTCACGGTGGGAGTGGAAAATCTCACCGACGAGCGATACCGTCCATATTCCTCCGGAATTACCGCCGCGGGACGCAACCTCATCGGTGCCGTGCACATGCGTTTCTGATTCGCTTCCAGTCGACACGTTCCGCAGTCAACGGAGCGGCCCTGCGCCGCTCCGTCTTTTTTTTGCTCACGCGTAACACCGCGCGTATCGATGTGTTTTACCCAAGGCGGTGTTGCGCTTTCGGTCGACGCCCCTGCCGGGCACTTGCATTTTTCGACCAATACGGATATGTTGCTCGCATACCATTCGCACGGTACATTTTTCGGCATGTTCGCCATCGCTCACGCTCTCGTTACAGGCAATCCTATCGTCGCGGCAGGACGTCCGCCGCGCAGCGAATACTGATTTCCGCACGACAACCTTCGCTCCTGAGGGCGCGGGAGCATGCATCCGAGCTTCTTCAACACATCGATCGAGTGCATCATGTTTCGTTTCATGCTTGTGCTGCTGTTCGCGACCGCCGGCTTCGCACAGGCGCAAACCGTCGTTGTGCGGGAGGAACGCAGCGGTCGTCCACTGGACAATGTGAGCGTCATGTCCACCAACCCCCCGGCCCTGCAGCACACGAATGTGCATGGTCAGGTGGATATAGCGCGCTTCGGCTCCGCCGACACCCTGTATCTCTCCCGTCTCGGCTTCGAACCTGTGGCTGTGCCACGTGATTTGCTCGTCGCGCTGAAGGAGGACGTGCGCATGCGCGAGCGGCCCTTCCGTCTCGACGAAGTGGTGGTGGCTGCCACGCGTTGGCGCACCGCGCAATCGGACCTCCCGCAGCGTGTGAGCCGTATCGACGCGTTGGATGTGCAGGCGCGGCAGCCGCAAACCGTGGCGGATCTGTTGGGCAGCAGCGGTGAGGTGTTTGTGCAGAAAAGCCAGCTCGCCGGGGGCAGTCCGATGCTACGTGGCTTTGCCACCAATCGCGTACTTATCGCCGTCGATGGCATTCGCATGAACACGGCCATTTTCCGCAATGATAACGTGCAGAACATCATCGCTCTCGATGCGCTTGCACTGCAGGATGCCGAGGTGGTGTTCGGCCCCGGCTCGGTGAGTTACGGCAGCGACGCCATCGGTGGCGTGATGAGCTTTCAGACGCTCGATGCGCGCCTCTCGCACGACGAACGTCCCCTGCTGTACGGCAGTGCATTGCTTCGAGGAAGCAGCGCCGGCGAGGAAAAAACGGGGCATGTGGACATCGGCCTGGGCCTGAGAACGTGGGCCTTCGTCAGCAGTGTCACCTGGTCCGAGTTCGGCGACCTGCGCATGGGAAGCGACGGACCCGACGACTACCTGCGCCCCGACATCAGCGTGCGCGCGAACGGACGCGACAGCACGATTCGCAACACCGACCCCGAAGTGCAAACTCCCAGCGGATACAGGCAGTGGAACGTGATGCAAAAAATCCGTTTCGCGCCAACAGCACACTGGGATGTACAGTACGCCGGACATTACTCGCGCAGCTCCGACGCGCCGCGTTACGATCGCCTGCTGCGGCGTCGCGGCACCTTGCCGTATCATGCGGAATGGTATTACGGGCCGCAGATCTGGAGTTTGCACGCATTGACCTTGCGCCATCAATCGCCCACGGCCATCTGGGACAATGCGCAAGTCACCGCGGCCTGGCAATATTTCGAAGAGAGCCGTCACGACAGGGATTTCGGGAAAAGCGCGCGCTACCATCGCTCCGAAACCGTGCGCGCGTGGACGCTCAATGCGGGTGCCGAGCTTTCCGTGGCCCAACGGCACAGCATTTCCTACGGCCTGGAATTCGTCCACAATCTCGTCGGCTCCGTCGGCGAGCAGGAAGACGCCGTCAACGGCGTGTGGCGCCCCGCGTCCACGCGCTATCCGGATGGCGCGTCGTGGACGTCGTCGGCACTGTTCCTGCACCACCGCTGGACGCTCTCGGAGCGGCTTGTGCTGCAGAGTGGTCTGCGCGGCAACTACGTGACTCTCGATGCGGAGTTCAATTCCGCGTTCTATCCTTTCCCCTTCAAGGATGTGCGCTTGCGCAATGTGGCGGTCAACGGCAGTGCGGGAGCCCTGTACCGTCCGGGTGACGACTGGCAAGTGAATGTCATTCTGTCCACCGGCTATCGCGCTCCCAATGTGGACGACATGGGCAAGGTCTTCGACTCCACGCCCGGTGCGGTGGTGGTACCCAATCCCGATCTCGCGCCGGAATATGCCTGGAATATCGAGGCGGGCATAGGCAAGCGTTTTGGCAGCTGGCTGCGATTCGACGTCACGGCCTTTCACACCTGGCTCGACAATGCCATGGTGCTAAGGGATTTCCAGCTCAATGGTCAGGACACGGTGATGTACAGCGGTCAACCGAGCCGTGTCGAAGCACTGCAAAACGCTGCGGTGGCGTTTGTTCAGGGCGTGCAAGCCCGGGTGGAAACACATCTGGGCCATGGATTGCGCGCCTGGGCCGGCATGACCTGGCTCGATGGCGAGGGTGAAATGGACGACGGCAGTACCGCTCCCTTGCGACACGTGGGCCCGGCCTACGGCACGGCACATTTGCTCTGGTCTGGCGCCGGCATGGAGGTCGATGCCTATGTCATGCACAACGGCGGCATGGATTACGAGGATATGGCCACGGCGGAGCAAAGCAAGACCTATCTCTACGCGCTGGACGCATCGGGCAAACCGTATGTGCCCTCCTTTCTCACATGGAATCTCAAGGCGAGCTACCGTCTCAGTGATCTCGTGCAGCTCATGCTGGGTGTGGAAAATATCACCGACCTGCGCTACCGTCCCTATTCCTCCGGCATAACCGCAGCGGGTCGCAACCTGATTGGCAGCATCCGGCTGCGGTTTTGATGCATACGCAAGGTCACGCTGCTCCCGGGCTTCACTACATGCGGGCGGTCCACAAAGGCCGCCCGCCGTTATTACAGCATGAACTCGACAGCAATCGCGTGACTCATTTCCATTTGATCGAACAGCCCATCGAAGGTTTCACCTCGAAGGTGATGTCGCGCCCGGCCAGCACATCCTCGATCGCATGGCGCAAATCCTCGCGCGTCACCTTGCTTGCGTCCTGCCAGTTGTCGTCGATGCGTCCGTTGTAGCGCAGTGTGCGGGCAGCGTCGAAGACGAACACATCCGGTGTGCAGGCGGCGTCGAAGGCGCGGGCCACGTCCTGCGTTTCATCCTGGAGGTAGGGAAAGGGGAAATCGCGCTCGCGTGCGCGCCGCACCATGTTTTCGAAGGAGTCGTCGGGATAGCGCGTGGCATCGTTGGGGTTGATCAGCACGAAGCGCACACCGCGATCGGCGAAATCATGCTGCAAGCGCATCAACCGCTCTTCGCTGGCGATGGCGTAGGGGCAATGGTTGCAGGTGAACACCACCACCAGCACGGTCGCCTCGGCAAAATCCGCCGTCGACCAGCTACGGCCGTCCACACCGGGCAAAGAGAACGAGGGAAGCGCCGTGCCGACCGGCAGGCCGTTCGAGTAGGTCAATGCCATGAAACACCCAAATCGTGGAACATGAAGCAATGTACATCACGGCTTCGAGGCGTGGCAAGGCCCGCGAGGGGTTGGATCACGTGCACTTAATCGTTGAACCTTGTCCAACGCAAAGGCGCGGAGACGCCACGTCCGCATTTCGCTCCGAGTTCTCTGCGTTGGCGAAGCCCTCCGGGTACTCCGTGTGTAATTCGCATTGCGACGCACCTTGCTCGATTCCATCTCAATCGCCATCTTGCCTCCCTGTCCATCAGTGAAATACGCCCATGCGTCTGCCTCTCGCATCGTTGCTGTTTGCTCTCATGCTGTGCTCCGGCATTGTCCGGGCGCAGGAATTGCGCATTGAAGCGCCATCGCTGTTGTTGGATGGCGTGCCGTTCGAACTGCGCATCACCGCGGTCAATGCACACGGAGGCATCGACACCACCGTGACGGCGATGATCGCGCCGGACGGTTTCGCGCTTCCGGCGGAAACGCAATGGATGCGCAATGGCACATACGTCACCAAGGAAGCCGTGGTGCGCGGCGGAGGCGAGCATTTACTCCGCGTGCTGCTGATACCGGACGACAGTGCAGCGGCCACGGGCGCTGTGCCATTGGAGCAGAACGTCGGCAGCCGCGTTATTCCGGGCATACTCAGCATATTGCCGCCGCTGCTCGCCATTGTCTTGGCCTTGCTGCTGCGGCAGGTGGTGGTGTCGCTCGTGGCGGGTATCTGGCTCGGGGCCACGTTCGTGTTTGGCTACGATCCCTTCGCCGGTTTTCTCCACGTGCTCGACCATTACATCGTGGGCGCATTGGCCGACAAGCAGCACATGTCCATCATCGCCTTCAGCATGCTCTTCGGCGGCATGGTGGGCGTGATGTCGAAAAGCGGTGGCACCATGGGCATTGCGCACGCACTCACGCGCATGGCATCGTCGCCACGGCGCGGCATGTTCGCCACCTGGCTGCTCGGTGTGGTGATTTTCTTCGATGACTACGCCAATTCGCTCATCGTGGGCAACACCATGCGGCCCATCACCGACAGATTGCGGATATCGCGGGAAAAGCTGGCCTATCTCGTGGACTCCACCGCGGCACCCGTGTCCAGCTTGCTCTTCATCAGCACCTGGATCGGCTACGAGGTGGGCTTGATCGACGAGGGACTGAAACAGGCCGGCTGGGTGGGCATGAACGCCTATGCGGTGTTTATCGACATGCTGCCGTACAGCTTCTATCCTATTTTCACGCTGCTCTTCGCAGCCATGCTCATTCTGCTGCGCAGGGATTTCGGACCGATGTACCGCGCGGAAAAGCGCACGCGTACCGAAGGCAAGCTGTTTCGCGACGGCGCCCAACTCGCCACCGATCTCACCGAGTCGGCCAGCGTCATGCCCGCCGAGGGTGTGCAGCCCCGCTGGTGGAACGCCGCCCTGCCCATCCTCACCGTTGTGCTTGTGGCCCTGGCGGGATTGTATCTCACGGGCGTGGAGGCCTTGGAAGCGGCGGGGTCGAGCGAGCGCGGCATCGGCGCCATCATCGGGCAGGCGGATTCGTATCGGGCATTGCTCTGGGCCTCGCTGCTCGCCTGTGTGGTGGCGATAGTGCTGGCCACCGCACAGCGCACCATCACCATTCTCGAGGCCATGGACGCCTGGTTCAATGGGTTGAAATCCATGCTGCTCGCCATGCTGATACTGACCTTGGCGTGGAGCATCGGCAAGATCACCGCCGATTTACACACGGCGGATTATCTCGTGTTGCTGCTTCGCGGCACACTCGATCCGCAATGGCTGCCGCTGTTCACCTTTCTCGTGGCGGCGGTCATCAGCTTCGCCACAGGCACAAGCTGGGGCACCATGGGCATTATGATGCCGCTGGTGCTGCCTCTGGCCGTGGTGCTGGGTGGCGATGCGGGGTTGGATCAGGCGCATGCGTACAGTGTGGTGCTCGGCACCATCGCCTCGGTCCTCGCGGGCGCGGTGTTCGGCGACCACTGCTCTCCCATATCGGATACAACCATCCTGAGTTCCATGGCCTCGGCCTGCGACCATATCGATCATGTGCGCACGCAGCTCCCGTATGCGCTCGTTCCCGCGTTGCTCTCGATTGTGGTTGGACTGTTGCCTGCGGGCTACGACATTTCTCCCATGTTCACACTGCCGCTGGGCATACTCGCCATGCTGCTGACTGTGCGCTTCCTCGGCAAGCGCGTCGCCGATGCATGACTGTGTCTGCCGCGAAAATCCGTGATCCCGCAGGCACGCGTGCGCTGTCCTCGATTGGAATCGGCCTTACCTTGGCGCTGCCGGTTACCCGGCGTCGCTTGAGTCCCGCCGCAACACATAGAGCGGGATTTCGGCCGGACAGCCGATGCGGTAGGGAAACCAGTGCCCCGCGCCGGCGGACACGTACAGCTTGGCGTCGTCCTTCTCGTACACACCCCACATGTATTTCTCCGGATTGATGGCGTAGAGCAAACTCCGTCCATTAAAGCCGATTTGCCCGCCATGCGTATGACCGGCCAGGGTAAGCTGCACGCCATTGGGCGCCGCCACATCGAAGCCCATGGGCCTATGCGACAATGCTATGGTGAAGGCCTCGGAGGGCTGATCCTTCAACGCGCGCTCCAGCGTGCGATCGAAGAAATTCGGCGACATGCGGCTGATCATCTGCGGGTCGTCCAGGCCCGCGAGATACAGCGAGGCCTCGCCGATGCGGATTTCCGCACCCGTATCGCGTAGCAGCGGAATGGGGCCGCGCTCGTACGAGCGCACGATACTCTCGATGCCGCGAAAGTACTCGTGATTGCCGATGGACGCGTACGCACCGTAGCGCGACGGAATGGCCGCCGCGAGCCGCAGCGCATCGAGGTAATTCGCTGCGTCGTCCGAGAAGTCGCCCGTGATGAGCACGAGATCGGGACGCAGTGCCGCGGCGCGCTCGGCCATACGCTCGAGATCGTCGAGGCCGATGAAAAACCCGACATGCACGTCGGAGATATGCAGTATGCGTAACCCTTCCAGCGCGGGCGGCAGCGCGGGATACCGCAGAGGCACGACCGGGAAGCGCGGCTCGGCGTAGCCATTAGCCAGGCCCTTCGCGCCAGCCGCCACCGCAAGCACCGGAAACACCGCCGCCGATGTGGTGAGTACGCGGCGACGCATCGGATCCGGAGCGCTTTCCGCTTTGCGCCGCGTGCGCAGCCAGCGCAGCACACGATCCACCGTGTGCAGGATGGCGGAAAACGGCAGCGACAACATCAAGGCAACACCGGTGACGAACACCGCAGCCGACACGCTCGCGCCCACGGCCACCAGCCATTCCAGTCCGCCGAGTATGCCCAGCGTCCACAGGCTCAGAAACACGATGCCGGTGAGCGGCACACCCCAGGAAACGCGCCGCACCCACGCATGCTTCCACCAGTCCCGATGCAGTGCGCGCAGCAGCAGAATTTCCACAGCGCTGAGGATGAGGATGGTGATGGTGCTGAAAATCACCGGGAAAAATGGACGCATGGGAACCGCCTCTCCGCTCTATTCGTACATACTCGCTGTTTCTTGCCGTTGAAAATTGGCATTTCAGCAATATCGAGCATACAAGTTCTTGATTGGAACGTCTCTTATCACTACCATTGCAAGTGCCCAAGATCCGACCTTTGTCCACAGTCAAACGAGTGATACTATGAAACAATTCCTCTCCTTCTTCGCCGCGCTCGTCCTCACTGTTCTTATCCTCGCCCCCGGGGCGACCGCGCAGAAGACCTGGGTGTACGCCGCACTCACCGACGAAGGCAACGTCGCGATCATCGATCCCGCCACCAACAAACTGCAACAGCGCATTCAGGTTGGACGCGAGCCGGTGTCGGTGGCGTTCAACGCCGACAAAAGCCGCCTCTACATCAGCAACACCGGCGATATCACCGTGTCCATCATGGACGTGAAGGACGCGCGCGTGGCGCAGGTGCTGCGACTGCCGGTCAACCGCCGCGGCATTTACGCCGGCGTGATGATTCGCAACTGGGAAGGCACGCGCATGTACGTGGCCGAGCGCTCCGATACACCCGATCGCGACCTCCGCGTGTACGTGATCGACGCGCAGAAGGAACTCATCACCGCGCAATTCGACGCGGGGCAGAACATCACCGCGCTGTCCGTGTCCAACGACGGCACGAAAATTTTCGTGGCGAATGCCGGCAGCGGCATCTCGGTGTACGACACGCAGAATTTCCAGCGCCTCGGCACCATCGGCGCCATCAACGGCTTCGCCGGTACACTGTCGGGCGTGGCATGCAGCCCGACGGCCGATCTCGCCTACGCCAGTTACGGTCCCGCGAATAAAATTCAGGTCATCAACACCGCCACCATGCAGCAGAGCGGCGTGATCGATGTGCCGAAGTACCACACGGGCTCGCAGAAGGAAATCGTGTTCAGCCCCGATGGCCGCTACGCGTTCGCCGTGAATCACAAGAATGTGTTCAAGGAAGTCGATGGCGTGAACGTGATCGATGCCGCCAAGAACGAAATCATCAAGCTGTTCAACTCGGGTGTGGTGATGAAGGGCATTGCCGTGACCGAGGACAACAAGATGGTATACATCGCCGCCAACGATCTCAAGTGGTACAGTCTCGTCACGCTCGAGCATATCCGCTCCATCTCGCCGCGCACCACCATCGGTGGTATCGCGGTGGTGTATCGCTGACATCCTGCAAGGCAACCGTTCAGGGCGCGGATATCCCGCGCCCTTTTTTTTTGACAATACCGCAGCGTCACCGGAGAACCCGTGCATCGCGCGGAAGGATCGCTACGCAGCGGACGGAAAACTTTTTGGCCATCGCCGAGTGTTTCGCTTTCCGAGTGCATCTTTTCTATTTCGGATAGCTGTTGTATTTTTTTCCTTTCCCCGGCTACAGGTAGACACGTGAAGCATTACGTTTCCAACAAGAAAGAAACCCCGCGTATGTTCGAGAGCAACTTCATGGAGTTCTTCTCGCGCGTGCACTGGACGGTACCCCTCATCATTTTCCTTCCGGTGATCACGACCCTGGCGGGCATCGGGATGCTCAAGCATCACAACACCATCGGCGACACGGCCATGTACGCGGTGTTTGGCCTGGCCTTCTGGACGTTCACCGAATACTCGCTGCACCGCTTCGTGTTTCACTACCACCCGAAAAGCGCGTGGGGAGGAAAAATTCACTGGATGTTCCACGGCGTGCATCACGATTATCCGAGCGATCCGCTGCGCCTGGTGATGGTTCCTTCCGTGAGCCTCCCGCTGGCTTCGCTGTTTTTCCTGCTGTTCTGGTGGGCAATGGGTTTGGCGGCTGCGCTGCCTTTCACGGCGGGCTTTCTTGCCGGCTATCTGTTCTATGACATCACACATTACGCGGTGCATCATTTTCCGGTCAAGGGACGCGTGTTCGGCACGTTGCGCGAGTTGCACATGCGCCATCACTTTCAGGATCCCGAGCGGGGCTTCGGCGTGAGTTCGCCGTTGTGGGATCTGGTATTCGGCACAACCCTGCATCGCAGCGCGACCGATCGCGCGGAAACGGGCAAAGGGTGACCTTCAGACAATCTGTATCAACGAAAAAGGGCCGTCGATGGACGGCCCTTTTTCGTTGTGAACAATCCGAAACTACGGGTTCACATACACACCACTGCGATCCGCATCCGCCACCTGCATGCTGGTGAAACGTCCGCCCCAGCGGAAACGCTTCTGATAGTACCCGTCGGTGATGTGATTGAAGGTCACGCCGATGGATGTGGAAGAATGCGCGAACACGCCGTTGCCGAGATAGATGCCCACGTGGCCGATACGCTTCGACGAACGCCGGGTACCGGAGAAGAACATCAGATCGCCGAATTGCAGACTGTCGACAGAGTAAATCGGCGTAAACTCCTTGGACTGCGCGCTGGAGGAATTGCCGATGCTCTGCCCCAACGCCTGATCCACAACGGTGCGCACGAAGCCCGAGCAATCGAATCCCGCGGCCGAACGCCCGCCGTAACGATACGGCGTACCCAACCATCGATCGATGGTGCTGAGCAGTTGCAGGCGCATGGTGGGATTGGCGAAGGGAGAGCGTGTGTCGAAGGGGTAGGAGATGGGGACGATGGCACTGGCGTTGTAGAAGATTTCCTCGAATCGCATCGTCCTGGCTTCGAGAATATCTGCGTACTGGGGCAGGTACTCACGGAGCAGGGCCATGGCGGCGACTTTGCGAGCGAGTTTCTTCTGGGCGGCGCGCGTGCTGGGGGAGGTGAGGGAGGTGGTGTTGTTGACCGAGCCGAACAGTGTGGCCGGTGCAATACTGAAGCCGACTATCAGTGTCAGCAAGAGCAGAAGTTTGATTGTACTTCGCTTCATAGGACTCCGCTTTTACGGTACATCATTGAACAGTTTCTCCTCCCCGATCGGGTCGGGGGGATTTTTAAAGGTAAGGCATCAATCCATACGAGGCAACCCTTGCGCCGATTTCGTGCCAGCGCCGCACAGGCCCCCATACATTGCCCCGAAGCGCTCCCACCCTCACGACACCCGCTCCACAGGCCCTCGCGCGCATTGTCGGCATCGCGCCAGCCGGAAAAATCCCCTTCCGAACGCCCCTGCTCAGTTGCCGAATTCCCGACGCTTGTGCCATGATTGCCTCGAATGCGCGATATTATCTGCATTCGACGAAACCCTCCGTGCCCTCCGTGTTGGCGCGGCCCTCCGTGTTCTCTGTGCCGGCCAAGCCCCGTGTTTTGCCCCATGTTCGCGCCGCAGCTATGTTGCAGTATCACTTCGATGGATGCAATCATGACGAACAAGGAACAGAACGTTTCCACGGTGTTTCTCGGAATACTCACGCTGATCGCGCTGGGTACGGTGCTGGTACTCATGAAGTCGGTGCTGCTGCCGCTGGTGCTGGCGGTGTTCCTGTCCTACATCTTCAAACCCATCGTGCTGTATCTGCGAAGCAAGCGCGTGCCGAATGTGATCGCGCTGCTGGTGGTGTTTCTGTTCATTTCCGGCCTGTTCTTCGGACTGGGCAGCATCATCTACTCCAGCGTGGCCACTTTTGTCCGCGAAGTGCCCAAATATCAGGACCGCCTCGCCGTGCTCCTGACCAACAGCAGCGCCTGGTTGCAGCACACGGCCGGACAACTCGGCTTCGATGTCACCGGCATGTCTCCGGCGGATGTGATCGACGTAGGCTCGGTCGGGGCCTTTGTCACCAGCAGCGCGGGCTCCTTCCTGACGCTGCTGAGCGATTTTTTCGTTGTGATACTGCTGATGTTCTTTATTCTCGCGGGAAGCGGTACGCTGGCGGGCAAGGTGGAGCAGGCCTTGGCCGAGCGCCACTCTCAAGCCGTGGCCGCGATGATTCGCACCATTGATGTGAAAGTGCGCCAGTACCTGATCGCGAAAACGCTGATCAGTCTTGCCACAGGAGCGCTCACCACCGTGACCTTGCTCATCCTGGGTGTGGATTTCGCCTTGCTCTGGGGCTTCCTCACCTTCCTGCTCAATTTCATTCCGAATATCGGATCGATCGTGGCGGTGTTTTTTCCCCTGCTGTTTTCGCTGCTGCAATTCGACACGCTCGCCACTCCGCTGCTGGTGCTGGTGATCCTGGTGGTGATGCAGAATCTGATGGGCAATGTGATAGAACCGAAGCTCATGGCCTTCAGCCTCGATCTCAGTCCGCTGCTGGTGCTTATCGCCTTGCTGCTCTGGGGTTGGCTCTGGGGGATCTGGGGCATGATACTCTCCGTCCCCATCATGTCCACCATTAAAATCGTGTGCGAGAATATCGACGGGCTCAAACCCATCGCCGTGCTCATGAGCGGAGGCAAAACCCGCTGAGCACGAGCTGGCTCGAACGCGTTCGAGCCGCATAGACGCGGACGGCGGCGACAGCAACAAAAACGGGCGCCCGCTATGCCGGACGCCCGCGAGGGTAATGTGCGAAAGTGTTGCTTTACGAGATGGTGATCTGCTTCGGCTTCACTTCCTCGGCCTTGGGCACGGCAATGGTGAGTACACCATCCTTGTAATTGGCGCTGATCTTGTCCGCGTTGACCATGGTCGGGAAGTTGAAGGAGCGGTAGAATTTCCCGTACACACGCTCCACGCGGTGGCAGGTGGCTTCCTTGCTCTCCTCCACCGCCTTGCGCTCGCCGCTGATCTTCAGCGTGTTGTCGGCAAAGTTCATCTTGATGTCCTCCTTCTTCAGACCGGGGAGATCGAAGGTCAAGGTGTACACGTCGCTGTCTTCGACAATATCCACCGTCGGGCTCCACACCGCCGACTCGTAATCCTCGTCGCGCGTGGGCTTGGGGGTGAAACCGGAAAACACGCGGTTCATTTCGCGCTGCAAGTTCATCAGATCGTTTACCGGGTTCCAGCGGGTGATTGTCATGGCGTTTCCTCCTGTAATGGCGTTGGTTGAAATCGTTTGTTCAGTTGCCCAAGTAGAATCACAAGCCGTGCCAATGATATTTTTGCGCCGTTATGACATGTCGTCACGCCAATTTGTCATTTTTCAAAAATTCAACCTGCCCCACATGAAGTCGATGCGCCGTTCTGGCAGATGGATGCGACATTTCGTCATCCAATCCTGTGTTTTTCTATTCATGGTATGAAAATTGATTCCATCCACCTCATCCATCACAGGGCGACGGAAGCGCGTCGAAGGTGACGGAGGAAAGAAACATGCAGCAGAAGAACTACTATGACATACTCGGTGTGAGCGAAGGCGCCTCGCAGGAAGAAATCAAGCAGGCCTATCGCAAGCTCGCAAAGGAGTGGCATCCCGATCGTCGGCAGGGTGATGTCAGCGCCGAATCCCGCTTCAAGGATATCGGCGAGGCCTACGAGGTGCTGGGCGATGCGGAGAAGCGCAGACGCTACGACGAGCTGCGGCGTTACGGCACGGGACAGGCGCGCGAGTCGATGTCCTACGACGACTTTCTCCATCGCTTCGGGGGCTTTTCGTCGGAGAACAAGCGGGACTTCACCTGGGGCTTCGATACCGGCAGTCTCGAGGATATTTTCGCAAATCTGTTCCAGGGCCGCAGCAAGCGCAAAGCCCGGGGCGCACGGGCGCAGTCCTCCGCCGGCAACCGTCCCACGGCGGCTCGCGATGAGCAGGAGCACGCCACCGAGGATCCCTTTTTCAAGCGCAAGGGCAACGACGCGTATGTGGACATTCCCATCAACATTGCCCAGGCCGTGCTCGGATCCACCATACGCGTACGCACGCCCGAGGGCAAACGCGTGAACGTGCGCATTCCCGCCGGCACGCAAGCGGAGCAGGTTCTCCGCCTGCGCGGCCTGGGCTTCGATGGGGCGGGCGATTTGTACATTCGCACACATTTGCGTGTGCCGACCACGCTCACAGACGAACAACGACAGCTGATGGAGGATTTCGCCACCGCCTGCGGGATGAAGCACTGAGCCGCGTCGCATGCGAGGGTGAAGCAAAAAGGAGAAATGCATTCGCGGTGTATCGAGCGGCCGCAGGCATGGCGGCAGGGTGAAAAGGCGAAATGGTACAATGGATGCCGCCTGCTCTGAAAATAGTCTCGCTGCCAGCATCATGCGCTTCTGCGCGGTAATGAGTTGAGTGAAGTGTGAAGAGTAAAGAGTAAAGTTTGACAGGGGCGGGAGTCGTGTGGGTCGGCTGAAAACGTCTTCCGTGATTTTCGGACTCTTCACTCTTTACTCTTCACTCTTTACCCGGGTATCTCGTGGACTTCCACGATCCATCTGTGCTAATCTGTGTGAAATCTGTGCAATCTGTGGTTTTAAAACTCTGAAATGAAGTAAGGAATAGACGATATGCGATTGGATCAATTCACCGTCAAGGCACAAGAAGCCATCACCGCCGCGCAGGCACTGGCGCAGCGCTACGGACATCAGCAGCTCGAAGCCATGCACGTGCTCTCCGCGCTGATGGAAGACAGCGAGGGCATTCCCGTGGCCGTCCTGCGCAAAGTGGGCGGCAATGTGGACGCACTGCGCGCGCAGGTGGATCGCGAACTGCGCGGTAAACCCGTGGTGCAGGGTGGAGACGGCGTGTATATCGCCGCGGCGCTTGAACAGGTGTTGCGCAAAGCCGAAGAGGAAATGCGTGCGCTGCGCGATGAGTACATCAGTACCGAGCATGTACTGCTCGCCCTTCCCGCGGATCGCGATGCCGGGCGAATACTTGCGGAGCAGGGCGTGAAGCGCGACAGCATACTGCGGGCGCTCAAGGATGTGCGCGGCGCGCAGCGCGCCACCACGCCCAATGCCGAAGAAAGCTATCAGGCGCTGAAGCGCTTCGGACGCGATCTCACCGATTTCGCGCGACGCGGGAAACTCGATCCCGTTATCGGCCGCGACGAAGAAATTCGCCGCAGCATTCAGGTGCTGTCGCGCCGCACCAAGAACAACCCCGTGCTGGTTGGCGATCCCGGCGTGGGCAAAACCGCCCTCGTCGAAGGCATAGCCCAGCGCATCGCCTCGGGCGATGTGCCCGAGGGATTGAAAAATAAAACCGTGTTTCAGCTCGATATGGGCGCGCTCATCGCCGGGGCGAAGTTCCGCGGCGAATTCGAGGAACGCCTCAAGGCCGTGCTGCGCGAAGTGGCCGAGTCCGAGGGCGCCATCATCCTGTTCGTGGACGAACTACACACCATCGTCGGCGCGGGCGCGGCCGAAGGTGCTGTGGACGCGGGAAACATGCTCAAACCCTTGCTGGCGCGCGGAGAGTTGCGCATGATCGGCGCCACCACGCTTGACGAGTACCGCAAATACATCGAAAAGGACAAGGCACTGGAGCGCCGCTTCCAGCCCGTACTCGTGGACGAACCCTCGGTGGAGGACACCATTTCCATACTGCGTGGACTGAAGGAAAAGTACGAGCTGCACCACGGCGTGCGCATCGCCGACAGCGCCATCATCGCGGCGGCCACACTCTCGCAGCGCTACATCGCCGATCGCTTCCTCCCGGACAAGGCCATCGATCTCATCGACGAATCGGCGGCGCGGTTGCGCACGGTGATCGATTCCATGCCCGAGGATATGGACGAAATCGACCGACGCATCAAACAGCTCGAAATCGAGGCCGTGGCATTGGGCAAGGAAAGCGACGACCCCTCGCGCGAGCGCCTCGCCGCCATTGCCGCCGAGTTGTCCAATCTCAAGGAGGAATACGCCGCCCTCAGCGCCCGCTGGCAGCTCGAAAAGGATTTGATCCGCGAACTGCGCGGCAGCAAGGAAGCGGTGGAAGTGGCGCGCTTCGAAGCCGAGAAAGCCGAACGCGACGGCGACTACAACCGCGCGGCGGAACTCAAGTACGGCACATTGATCGAACTGGAACGCCAGCAAAAGGATCTCGAAGCGCGTCTCGAGGAATTCCAGGCCACGGGGTCCATGCTCAAGCAAGTCGTGACAGAGGAAGACATCGCCGATGTGGTGTCGCGCTGGACGGGCATTCCCGTCTCGCGCATGCTCGAAAGCGAACGCGAGAAAATCCTGCACATGCCCGAACGGCTGCGCCTGCGTGTGGTGGGACAGGACGAAGCCGTGGCCGCGGTATCGGACGCGGTGCTGCGCGCTCGTGCCGGCATGAGCGATGAACGGCGACCCATTGGCTCCTTCATTTTCCTCGGTCCCACAGGCGTGGGAAAAACCGAACTGGCGCGCGCGCTGGCCGAGTTCCTCTTCGACGACGAGCATGCGGTGCTGCGCATCGATATGAGCGAGTACATGGAGCAGTTCAATGTGAGCCGGCTGATCGGCGCACCGCCGGGATACGTTGGTTACGAGGAGGGCGGACAGCTTACTGAAGCCGTGCGTCGCCGTCCCTACAGCGTGGTCCTGCTCGACGAAATCGAGAAGGCGCATCCGGAGGTGTTCAACATCCTGTTGCAGGTGCTCGACGATGGCCGCCTTACCGACAGCAAAGGCCATGTGGTGAATTTCAAAAACACCATCATCATCATGACCTCCAATCTGGGCGCGGAAAACATCATGGAACGCTTCTCCGGCGCTACCGCGGGCAGCATGGACGACGTGTATGAAAGCACGCGCCGCGATGTGCTGCAGTTGCTGCGCCATCGCCTGCGCCCCGAATTCCTCAACCGCGTGGATGAAGTGCTCGTGTTCCGTCCGCTTTCACGCGGCGATTTGCATCGCATCGTGGAAGTGCAATTCGAGCGCATGATTCAGGACAATCTCCAGCGGCAGGGCCTGGATGGCGCGTTGACGGCCCGGGCGAAGGACTGGCTGGCCGAGCAGGGATACGATCCGGCCTTCGGGGCGCGTCCGCTCAAGCGCCTGATGCTCAAGGAGATAGTGAATGCGCTCAGTACGCGCATCCTGCGCGGCGAATTGCCACGCGGCGCATTTGTGCGCATCGATGCCGACGAACATGGTTTGACATTTTCCGTGGAACAGCGCGAACGCGCAACGGTGTGACGCCTCCTTGCCCGCTCCGCAATCCGGCGGGGCGGGCGTTGGGGCGCTGCCGAAGCTCAGGCGACTCCCGTCACCTTGAATCCCAAGGCGCGGAAATACGCGGCGGCCGTGCTGCGGTGATCGCCTTGCAGTTCAATAGTCTCGTCTTTCACCGTGCCGCCGCTGCCGCAGCGCGTTTTGAGTTCACGCGCGAAGCGCTGCAAATCCTCTTCCGTGTGAAAAAATCCGGCAATAACCGTCACGCCCTTGCCCTTTCTCCCCTTTTTCTCGAGCTGAATATGCAGCTTGCTCAACGCCAGCGCACGGTCGCGCGCGCCAGCCGCAGGCGTGCTTGGATTGGCGGACGCTGTGCTGTCGGTCGCTGCCTCGTCGGATGAGGAAGAGGGAAAGAGTTTGGCCAGATCGGCGAGATCCTTGACGCGCGTATTCATCGCATTCTCCGTGCGGCGTGGGACATGCTGCATGCTAATGTACGGCAATCCCGCTTTTTCACGCAGTGTTTCGCGGCAGGGCGCACAGTACGCCGCACATGCAAATCACACGCGACGGCAACGCGATGCTAACAGAGCGCCGCCATATTGAAGCACCCTTCCTTCAAGAGCGAAAAGGAGAGGGGCGGTGTTCAATCAGTGTGTCCTTCCCCCGCGGTTCCCACCTCCGCACATCGCCCCTCATTTTTACCCTGATCACATCCTGCCTGTGTCGACGCATTTCCGTAGATTCGCAGCATGAGACGAGGCGCAATATTTCTTCCCGCGCTGCTGTGCGTGCTCTATGTACACATCGTTCAGGCGCAGCATTATCCTTTCGTGCGTTACGGAGCGATGCAGGGGCTGCCCGACGAGCATGTCACCGCGATCACGCAGGACCATCGGGGATTTCTCTGGATAGGCACCGCGCGGCAGGGGGTGCTGCGTTTCGATGGCCAGCGCTTCGTCCCCCTTACCCTTGCGCTCGACGACACGGTGCATTCCATCGCCACCGACGGCAGAGGAGTACTGTACGTGGGCACGCGCGACGGCCTGCGCTGTGTGCGGTTGCGTGCGAATTGCAGCGACACGCGCGACACCATTCTTGAGCGGCGGCTTGCGGGCATCCGCGGGCCGGTGCGAGAAATGTACCTGCTCAACGCGCAGGAGTTGTACATCGCCACAGCGCGGCAAAGCTGGCTGTTGCGCCTGCGCGACAGCACGGCGCGGCGCATAGCCACACGCCCCGTCCGCCACGACCATTTGCGCGCCTTGTTCCCCGGCGAGCGCTTGCTGGCATCCGCACGCGATTGCCGGGGGAGGGACTGGCTCGTCACAGCCGAAGCCCTGCTGTGCCGCGCCGACGAGGGTACGCTGCGCTTCGACCGAGGGAACGGCCTGCGAGCCACCGCGCCACGCGCGGTATTCTGCGACGATGAGGGCAGCGTTTGGCTCGGAGCAAGCGACGGCCTGTGGCAATACGTACCGGACCGCTTTCACCACTATTTGCCCGGCGATGAACTGCCCGCCGCGCGAGCGACGGTGAGCTGTGTGCTGCACGACGATGATCGCGCCCTGTGGGTGGGTACGCTCGGAGCGGGGATACGCGTGTTGCACGGCGAGGGTCCTCGCGATATCACGCGGCGCAATGGCTTGCCCTCCGACACTGTGCGGGCGCTGCTCGCACTTCCTTCCGGCGATGTGCTGATCGGTACCGAGGGTGGGCTGTCGGTATGGTCGCGCGGGCGTGTACGCGACCTGCGCGAGGATTTTCCCCTTCCTGCGCCGCGCGTGCGTTGTTTGTATCGCAGCTCCGACGGGGCGTATTGGGTAGGCACCACCGAGGGATTGCTGCGCCGCGATGCCGATGGTGCCGTGCTGTACACCACCCGCGACGATCTGCCTTCCAACAGGATCACCGCTCTCGCCGAGGACGAGGCGGGTTTTCTCTGGGTGGGCACCGACCGGGGCGCGGCGCGCATCAGTCTCTCCACTGCATCGGTTTATCCACCCGCAGGGCTGCGAGGCAAGCACATTCTCTCGATATTCCGCGACAGCAAAGGCATGATGTGGTTTGGCACGGTGGGCTCGGGAGTTTTTCTGGGTTCAAGTGGCACTTCGAGCATTGGCACGGAAAAGGGCCTCGCCGGAAACACGGTAACGTGCATCACCGAGGACGACTATGGGTCGCTGTACTTCGGCAGTAACGCTGGCATTTCCGTGTTGCCGTATCGGGATGTGAATCTATTGGCAAATGGTGACGAGCCCGCGGTTTCGGGCATCGATCCCGCGGTGATCATGGAATTGCTGCAACGCCAGGCCATGTTCACACTGGACACACGCAATGGTTTGGGGGCAAATGAAGTTTCAACGGTGCACTGCGGACCCGGCGGTGAGTTGTATTTCGGTAGCGGCGGCATCGTGAATTGCTACCAACCCACTCCCCCACCCCGGCGTGGTCGTTGGATATCGGCGGGCTGCGCGGAAAAGGATGGAGCCGCACCGTCGCAGCGCATGTTCATCAGCAGTCTCCGCGTGGACGAGGAGGAACGTACGGAGCGCGGAGCGGTGCGGATGCGCGCGGGCGAGCGCATGTTGCGCGTGCAGTTGCTCGCACCCACGTTTCGCAATGCCGCTTCGCGGCGCTTTCTCTACCAACTCGAAGGGCATGAATACCGCTGGCACGAGTCGATGGATGGCTCGATCGAGTACGCCGGTCTGCCGCCCGGCGAATACACGCTCATGCTGCGTCTTCATCTGGGCGAAGGCCGTTGGACGCCACGGCATGCCATGCTGCGCGTGGTGGTGGATGCGCCCTTCGTGGAAACGCTCTGGTTTCAGGTCACGCTGCTGCTCGCCGCCGGACTCGCCGTCGTCGTGGTCGTGCTTCGCGCAAGGCGGCATGCGAGACGTACACAGGTGTCGCGGCTGCGCCTGGCGGAAACGCTGCTTTCCGAGCAACGCGTGAGCGGACAGGGCTCGTTGGCGAGCACTACCAGCGCGCCCGCCGAACCTGCCACGACATCAGCGGAGGCCGACGGGCAATTATCCTTATTGCGCGAGCGCCTCCTTCAGCACAGCGATGTGCTCTGGTTGCTCGACGCCACCAACGACACATTGACCGCTGTGTTGCATGCGCTGCGTGAGCATGCCGCCGCGTTGCCCTGTCCCGTGCGCATCGAACACCGCATCCCCGCCCGCGTGCTGCGCCGCGCCATCGCGCCCGCGCGCCGCATGGCATTGCTGCGGCTTCTGCTCGCGTTACTCGACGGACTCATCCGCAGCGAGCAGACCGACTGCGGCATTGATGTGACCTTTACACACAAGCGCCGACGGCTCGTGATACAGCTGCACCGGACATCCGCGCAGGCATGCGACGGTAGCGTAGCGGATTTCGCGCGAGCGCGCGAAATCGCCACCGCGCAGGACTGGGATCTGCACATCGGCGCAGACGAACGCGGCATGCATTGCACGCTGCACATTCTCGCAACAGCATTACAGGACGAAGCATGACCATCGACGAGATTCGCGCACAATTTTCCCATCTCGAAAGCGGACACATCTATCTGAATCATGCCGCCACATCCCCCTGGTCGCGCATGATGGAGGAGAGCGTGCGCGAGTTCATCGACGGACGCGCGCGTGGCGACATCGATACCTACGCCGCCACCATGCGCACCATCGGCGAAGCACGCGTCTGGGCGGCCGAGATGATCGGCTGCGACGCGAGGCGCATCGCCTTCGCCCAGAACACGTCCGAAGGCCTGAACATTCTCGCGGCCGGTTTTCCCTGGCGGCAGGGCGATCATGTGATTCTGGTGGACCAGGAGTTTCCCGCCAACATCTACCCCTTTCTCAACCTGCGCCGGCACGGCGTGGAGTTGAGTTTCGTGCCCCAGCGCGAGGGACAGGTGCTGATCGAGGACATCGAAGCCGCCATCACCCCGCGCACGCGGCTTGTGGCCATCAGTTGGGTGCAGTTTCTCTCCGGTTACACCGTTGATCTTGCCGCGCTCAAGACGCTGTGCGAGTCACATGGCGTGCTTTTGAGCGTGGATGCGATACAGGGCGTGGGAGGCATTCGCCTCAACCTCGCCGAGACGCCCGTGGATTTTCTCTCGGCCGGCGTGCAGAAATGGCAAATGGGTCCGCAGGGACTGGCCATCGTCTACGTGTCCGAACGCGTGCAGGACATGCTGCAACAGGCGGTGCTGGGTTGGATCAATGTGAAGGACGCGTGGAATTTCTTCGACTATCGCCTGGACCTGCTCGACGATGCGCGGCGTTACGAAAGCGGCACGTTCAATTCCATTGGCCTCCACGCCTATCACGGCGCGCTGCGCTTGTTCCGCGCCGTGGGACATGATGAGGTGGAGCGTCTGGTGCGGAACAATGCGACATACACCTACGGACGCGCCATCGAGCGTGGCCTTGCCGTGGTCACGCCCTCCGATCCGGCACGTCGTGCGGGCATCGTGACCTTCCGGCACGAACAGGCCGAGGCCTTGCAAGCGGGGCTGCAACAGCGGCGCATCACCGTTTCGGCGCGCGTGGGGCATGTGCGCATAGCGCCGCATTTCTACAATACGACAGAGGAAATCGATGCGCTGTTCGCGGCACTGGATGAGTTACGCCGGGAGCAGTGAGCCGATGGTCTCCAGCAGGTGATGCCGGTCGAAGGGTTTGGAAATGTAGGCGTCGGCGCCAGCGGCGAGGCTGTTGACGCGGTCGCGGGGAAAGGCGTGCGCCGTAAGCACGATAATGGGAATGGCCGCGAGCGATGCGGTTGCTTTGATGCGCTGCGTGAGTTCGAGGCCATTCTCCGTACCCGGCAGCGAAATGTCCATGAGAATGAGATCGATGGGTGTGCTTTGAAGGATGTCCCACGCCGCACTGGCCCATTGCGCGAGATGCACATCGTACTGTTTGCGGAGAAGGACCTGCACGTAGGTCATGCTTTGTTCGTCGTCTTCGACGAGGAGGATGGCTTTGCGTTGCGCTTCGTCTGACATAAATCGCGTGTTCCGCTCGTGGTTGCTGGTCGAGTGCGTTTCTGGGACGACTCGAAAGAGTATGTACAGTGACAATGGAATTCGTCGATGGGTTGCATCGAACGCGAACTCAACGAGAAATGGACCGAAATACGGTAATCTCTCCGACGGGCATAGAACGCAACCTACGGCTTTCCCCTCGCAAGGTCAAGGTCTTTCAGCGGCCGCAATAACGAGAAAAAACATGCGGGATTTTCTCCAACATCGCCGGGCACGGCAGCTGACCGCGCCGGACAGCGAATCCATATCACCTTCTCCCTTTTTACCCCGGTTTCCCCCGCGCCATTTCCACCCGCTTCCCTCACCTGTGCATGACGCGAGCATCTGGCAACACGGAAAAGGCGCATTTTATTTCCGACGTCGGCGTACTATGTTAATGGATGCGCGCGCCGCTTCCATGCTTCCCGGCGGACGCACCGTAACCTTCGTCATGATGCCGCGCGCGTATCCGCAGGGCGAGAAATGTACCACCAAGGAACTGTAGTGCCATGAAAAAAATCGTCGAATGCGTTCCCAACTTCTCCGAAGGCCGCGATCAGTCCGTGATCGACGCCATTGCCGCCGCCATCCGCGATACGTCCGGCTGCACCTTGCTGGATGTGGATCCGGGCAAGTCGACCAACCGAACCGTGTACACCTTTGTCGGATCACCCGAGGCGGTGGTGGAGGGCGCACTTGCGGCGGCGCGCGTCGCGAAGGAACGCATCGACATGACCAAGCACAGCGGCGAACATCCGCGCATGGGCGCTATGGACGTCTGTCCCTTCGTGCCGGTAGCGAACGTGACCATGGAGGAATGCGTGGCCTGCGCCAAGGAATTCGGCCGCCGCGCCTCCGAGGAACTCGGCATTCCCATCTATCTCTACGAGGAAGCTCAACCCATCGAATACAGGAAAAGCCTCAAGCACATCCGTGCTGGTGAATACGAAGCCATCCCGTCGCGCATCACGCTGCCCGAGTGGAAGCCCGATTTCGGTCCGGCGGAGTTCGTGCCCCGCTGGGGAGCCACCGCCACGGGAGCACGCTTCTTCCTCGTGGCCTTCAACGTCAATGTGCTGGGCACCAAGGAACAAGCCCATCGCATCGCACTGAACATCCGCGAGCAGGGTCGAGGCGAAGGCGAACCCGGCCGTCTGCAGGCCGTGAAAGCCATCGGCTGGTGGGTGGACGAATACAACATGGCGCAGGTGTCGATGAATCTCGACAATTTCCACATCACCGCTCCGCATGTCGCCTTCGAGGAAGTGGCCAAGGACGCGCGCGAACTCAATCTCGCCGTCGCCGGCTCGGAAATCGTGGGCCTGATACCACTGCAAGCCATGCTCATGGCGGCCGAATTTTACATGGAGAAGGAACATCTGTTCATCATCGACGAGGATCAGAAAATCCGTCTCGTCATCGAGCGCCTCGGCCTGAATTCCGTCTCGCGCTTCGATCCGCGCAAGCGCATCATCGAATACATGATCGAGGATGACAACGCCGAACCGCTGGCCAGCATGAGTGTGCGCGCCTTTGTGGAATTGACCGGCGCCCGCACGTCCGCACCTGGAGGCGGCTCCGCTTCCGCGCTCATCGCATCGCTCGGTGCGGGACTCGGCGCCATGGTGGGGTGGATGACTTATGGCAAACGCAAATTCGAGGACAAGGACGCTGTGATGCGGGAATTGATTCCGCCCCTGCATCATGCGATGAAGGACCTCCTTCCCATGATCGATGCGGACACCAACGCCTTCAATGATTACATGGAAGCGCTGGGCATGCCCAAGGACACCGACGAGCAAAAGGCCGCACGCACGGCGGCAATGCAGGCCGGCTTGCGCAAAGCCATCGAAATTCCGCTCGGCACCATGCGCATCGCCGATCGCTGCTGGCCCGCGATGCTGGAAATGGCCGCGCATGGCAACATGAGTTCACGCTCGGATCTCGAAGTCGGTGCCAAGGCACTTGAAACCGGCAGCTGGGGAGCGCATAAAAATGTGCTCATCAATCTCGGCGGCATCAAGGATGCGGACTTCACGCAGCGCATTCGTGGCGAGGCCGACGCCCTGCTCGCACGTGCGCAGGAACAATGCGCCGCGGTGCTCGCCGCGCTCGACGCACGCGGGGCGGCCTGAGGCAAAGAGCTACGAGCAACGCGTTGATATGATTGCGAAGAGGAGCGGCTGTCTGGCCGCTCCTCTTCGTTGTACAGTGCCTGGAATTGTGTTGCGGGTCGGGTTGCGTGACGTCGCTATCGATTCTGTTGTAGTGCGGCGACCCGGTGCTCGTACGGCGCCGGGACTCTCGGTTCAGGCCTTTGCCGGCGGCAGATCCCGCGCGCTGCCGGCATCGTCGAAGCCGCAGCTGCGATGCGTACCGTCGCAAAAGGGCTTGTTCGACGACTGTCCGCAGCGGCACAGCGAGATGCGCGTTCGTCCTCCAAGGCCGTAGCTGTTTCCCTGCGCATCGACGACGGTGAACTCGCCTTCGATGATGATGGGCCCGGCATTGGCAACGGTGATTGTTGTCGACATGATATCCTCGTTCGCTGGTGGTGAATGATCACGAATACCCGCAACATACGTAGCGTGGCGGGACGTTCCCGCAGCGAAGAGCGGACCCTGTCGAAAACGCGACGGGAGATTGAGCGCATGAATCTGCTCTGAAGAGAATCTCGCCGCCTGCGTCATGCTCATCAGCGCGGTAAGGCGTTGAGTAAAGAGTGAAGAGTAAAGAGTAACGCTTTGACGGTAGTCGTAGGAGCCAACTCGTACCCCCTCCGCCGCCGCAGGCAAGGGACACCGATTCGCATCACTACTGTCAGCGGACGTTGGATGGCTTCATCTGCGAAGATTCGCTCGACACCTCGCCGACTTCCACGATCCATCTGTGCTAATCTGTGTGAAATCCGTGCAATCTGTGGTTTTGAAACTCTGCTGATCCACTCCGACAGTAATCAAGGCACCTGCACCATCCTCATTCCCCCGGGTGTGACGAAGGAACATGAACGACCGTGGGCACCATGCCGGGCGTAACAGGGCCCTCGCGCTACGCGAATTATTCCATTTCCTTGCGAACATCCCAGAGCGGAATGTAGCCGATGCCGGCAACGATGGCCTGTCCCTCGTCGCTCAGAACCCAGTCGATGAATGTCTTACCTGGGCCGGTCAGCGGGCCGGCCGCGAAGAGGTACAGATAACGTGAGATGGGGTACGAACCATCGCGTACCTTTTCCATCGTAGGTTCCACACCATCGATGGCGCAATGCACCAGATCCGCACCGTAGGCCAGTCCCCCGTAGCCGATGGCCCCGGGCGATGCAGCGACCGCACGGATCACCGCCTCGGTAGTGGGCAGGGTCATGGCGGCAGTGCTGTAGGCGTCGCCGCGCAGCACATGCTCTTCAAAAAAGAGATACGTACCCGAATTGGGCTGTCGACTCACCACCAGCACGGGGAGATTGGGCCCACCCACTTCGCTCCAGTTGCGTATGCTCCCGTTGAACAAACCGCGCAGTTGCTCCATGCTCAGCGAGCGCACCGTATTGCGTGGATGCAGGTACACGCTTAACGCGTCCTTAGCCGTCAACACGGTGATGCCGAGGTAGCCGCGCTTTTTCAAAAGGCGACGCACTTCATCGGGCAGTAGTGTGCGCGAGGCGGCGCAGAGTTGCACATCGCCGTCGATCAACGCCTCGATGCCACTCTCCGTGCCGCCGCCTTCGGCATACACGGCAATGTCGGCATGGTTACGCATGAACTCGCCCGCCCAGCGCGTGGTAAGCTGCAACATGGTGTCGGAACCCTTGATGCGAATCACAGCGGGGCCTTGCGCTTCACCGGGCTGCGAACCTCCGCACGAGAGCAGCAACAACGCGGAAGCCAGCAGGAGAATGCCGCGTGTCGATACCGAAGCCGTGCTCGTGCTCATGTTCCCTCCGCGATGGATTGCAGACGCGCGTTTATGTATTTCTCGCCCCGCAACCATTGCGGCGGCGACCAGGTGTTGGCGAGCATGGAAAGCGTGGCAAGCAGCAAGCGCAGGTGTTGCGTCATCGCGCCGGTGTGCAGCGGCTGCTCGAGATCGTCGAACGGCGTGTGATAGCGCTCGCGGCCCCAGTTCACGAAGGACTCAAATCCCGCAGCCCCGACATTGCGATACGACATGCCCTCCATCACAAGCATCGACGGGATGCCCGCCTGCGCGAAGGCGATGTGATCGGAACTCGCGAAGGGATCGTTGATCTCGAACACCGGCGGCACCTCGGCCAGCCGCAGCCCTATCTCTGAACCAAGCGCGGACATCATCTGCTCCAGCGTGGAATACTGCGCTCCGATGGCCAACATGTCATCGAACTCATCGATCATGGCCACACCATCGATGTTGAGATTGGCGATGCTTTTGTGCAATGGCACGAGAGGATTCGCGCAGTAATATTGCGAACCCAGCAGTCCTTTTTCCTCACCGGTGACAAAGAGAAACACAATGGATCGGCGGGGCCTGAATTCCTCGGTGGACAGCACGCGCGCCAACTCCAGCACCGCCGCCGTGCCCAGCGCATTGTCCACCAGGCCATTGTACACACTGTCGCCACGCACGGCCGGACCCACCCCCAGATGATCGTAATGCGCGGAGCAAATGACATAGGAATCGCGCAGCAGTGGATCACTGCCCGGCAACAGCGCCGCCACATTGTGATCCACGAAATCCCGCTCGCGAAATCGCCCGATGAACGTGAGCCGCGTTTTCAATGCAAAGCTGCGCACACTGCCGCGGGCATCCATTTCGAGCACATCCTTGAGCGAATACCGCGCCCCGGCGAACAGCATCGTCGCCGCCTCCAGGCGCATCAGCACGCTGAGATGCGAGGGCAGCATGATGGGCGGCATCACCTCCTCGAACGAGAACATGCGCACCCAGTCCGCCCAACCGTAACCCCGCGCGCTGCGGGGCACAGGCAGCACAATACTGCCACGCGCGCCACGCGACAAAGCAATGCGCTGCTTCATTTCCGGGATGGAATGCAGGGTGCTGCGGGGTCCATCAAAATAGCCGTCATCACCCGACGGCGGTTCGCCATCCAGACAGACTACGATGGCATCCGTCACATCGATGTTCTGATAGTCGTTGTAATCGAATTCCGGCGCCACGATGCCGTAACCCACGAACACGAGACGTTGCGGCCGCGGAATAAAGGTCTGTGCGCCGGTTTTATACAGCAGATAATCCTCGAACAGCGCGAGTTCTCGCACTCCATCCTCTCCGTGCAATTGCAGAGAACTGCTGGGCAAGGGGATGCTTCCGTGCAAGGGTACGGGTTGGAGAAACCCCGGCGCGCCGGGCAGTGGACGCAGTCCGTACTCCCCGAGCCGCGATGCGAGATACGCCGCTGCGCGCGCCGTACCGTCCGTGCCGGTGGCGCGTCCCTGCAGCGAATCATGCGCCAAAACGCTCGCGTGTACGAACAGCGTTGCCGCGTCCACGCGCGTCATGGCGTCGCGCATGCGCGCGTCCAGCAACGTCTGCTGGGCGTACAGCGGAACGGCGAGCAACAACAGAGCGGCGGCGAACGAACGCATGGAACACCTGCATGATTTGCTGGAATATACAACGCGCGAAGCGGATTCGCCGCCCCCTCGCCGATCCCGCGCGCTGCGAACACCCGCGCCAGCAGTCAAGGAATTGCGCGGCAATGCGCAGTTGACACGGACACGATTTTCCCGTATATTTCGAAACTGTCTCTGGACAGGTAGCTCAGTTGGTAGAGCAATGGACTGAAAATCCATGTGTCGGCGGTTCAATTCCGTCCCTGTCCACAGCAAAACCGCCTCTTCACGAGGCGGTTTTTCTTTGCGGGTGCCGCTGGCGGCGCATTGGCACGAACGGGGGACGCGGGTTTCCACGAAGGAACATTGACCTGCGATTACCGGTCGAACTGTGTATATTGTCGATTGGCACTCCGCAATCCCATCGTGCAGGACTCAACAAGGATCAGCATGAGAAGCACCATTGTTGCCGGAAACTGGAAAATGCATCTCGATGTCGCCGCCGCGCGCACACTGGCCGGCGCCGTCAGCGCGCATGTCCGTAGCGCGGCGCTGCCGCCGCAGGTCGGCGTCGTTCTGTGTCCGCCGGCACCCTTGCTCGCCGCGGTGATCGACGAAGTTCGCGACACAGCCATCGGTGTGGGCGCGCAGAACATGCACGCAGCCGACAGCGGTGCCTACACCGGCGAAAGCTCGGCCGGCATGTTGCTCTCGCTCGGCTGCACACATGTGATTCTGGGTCATTCGGAGCGCCGGCAGTACTTCCATGAAAGCGATCAGTTGGTGAACGGCAAACTGCTGCAGGCATTGCGGCAGGGTCTGCGACCCATTGTCTGCATCGGCGAGACGCTGGAGCAGCGCGAAACCGGTATTACGCAGCCCGTGCTGGAAATACAGTTGCGCGAATCCCTCGCCGGCATCTCCGCCGAGGAACTTCGCGGAGTGATTCTGGCCTACGAACCCGTGTGGGCCATTGGCACCGGACGCACCGCCACGCCGGAGCAGGCGCAGGAGGCGCATGCGTTCATCCGCTCCGTGCTCGCCGACATGAGCGACAGCGACACCGCTGCGCACATGGTGATTCAGTACGGAGGATCGGTGAAGGCGGACAATGCCGCCGAACTGTTTGCCCAGCCCGATGTGGATGGCGGACTGGTTGGAGGCGCCTCGCTGGACGCCGCCGCCTTCGCGGCCATCATCGACGCGGCACGCTAGGTCCGGTCGACGGCGTGGTTCGGGTAACTGACGAATTGGCAATGAGTTACGTCAAGCGGTCCACTGCGGATTACCTTGACATTCCGCATGGAAAGTTCTATGTTATTTGATCCTTCTTTTTGAAGTGAACAGGAGATTCTGACGTTGGCCAAGAATACGATGACGGACGAAGCGCGAAGGGAGCTTGACGGACTTGCTTCGACCGGGAACATTCCCCGCCATATCGCCATCATCATGGACGGCAATGGCCGCTGGGCCAAGCAGCGCGGGAAGTCGCGCGCCATGGGACATCGCGAAGGCGTGCGCTCGGTGCGCGAAATCGTCGAGGCCTGCGCGCGCATCAATGTATCGTATCTCACCCTGTACACCTTTTCCACGGAGAACTGGAAGCGTCCGCAGGACGAAGTGTCCATGCTCATGGGCCTCCTGGTCAGTTCGCTGCGGCAGGAGTTGGACAGTTTGCACGCCAACGGCGTGCGTTTGATGACCATGGGTGAAACCGGCAAACTTCCCGCCGAAGCGCAGCGCGAGCTGACAAGTGCCATGGAGAAAACGCGGGACAACACCGGTCTCACACTGAATCTCGCGCTGAGCTACAGCGGGCGCTGGGATCTCGTGCGCGCAATGAAGCGCATAGCCATGGACGTGCGCAGCGGACGCATTTCGCCCGAAGACATCGACGATGCGTTGATCTCCTCGCATCTCTCCACAGCCGCCCTCCCCGACCCCGATTTGCTGATTCGCACCAGCGGCGAATTGCGGCTGAGCAATTTCCTTCTCTGGGAACTCGCGTATACGGAATTATACATCAGCACGTGTTACTGGCCCGAATTTCGCTCCCTCGAACTGGTGGAGGCCGTACGGTCCTTCCAGCAGCGCGAGCGCCGTTTCGGCCTTGTCAGCGAACAGCTGCAGGGCAACGGCTCGCGGTGGAAAAAGGCCAAAGAAGAACTGATGAATGCAATCTCAAGCATCTAAGCTCGTACTCTCCACACTGCTCATCTGCGTCGCACTCGCCGTGCCGGCGCTGGCGCAGCAGGCCCCGCGCCAACAGGCGTACAAAATCCTCAGCGTCACGGTGGAAGGAGCGGTCACGGCCGATCCCAACACCATCGTGTACACCTCCGGCCTGCGCACGGGCGACGAAATCGTCGTTCCCGGCGACGCCACGCAAAAGGCCATCAGCCGCCTGTGGAATCTGCGCCTCTTCGAGGACGTGCAGATTGTCATCGACCGGCAGGTGTCCGACGGAGTGTATCTGAAAATCCGTGTCAAGGAATTGCCGCGGCTCGAGAACATCGTCATCAACGGCAACGATGAGTTCAGTACCTCGGATCTGGAAACGAAAATCGGCCTGGTGAAAGGCCAGATTCTCCGTCCCACCGACTTCAACCGCATCGAGCGCAAGCTGCGCAAAGCGTACGAAGACGAGGGCTACTTCCTCGCCAAGGTGACGATGACGCCGGAAATCACCAACCCCCGCGACAATCGCGCGAATCTCATCGTGGACATCGACGAAGGCCCGGAAGTGCAGGTCGAGCGCATCACCTTCTCCGGCAACGCCGCCTTCGAGGATTCGGATCTCCGCGGTGCCATGGACGAAACCAGCCAGGGTGCCTGGTGGAAATTCTGGGGCAGCTCGCATTTCAAACGCGACCTCTACGAGAAGGACAAGGAACTCATCGTGGCCAAATACCGCGAAGAGGGCTTTCTCGATGCACAGGTCGTGAGCGACAGCATCTGGTACAGCGACGACAAACGCGGCATGTTCATTCACATCACTGTGGACGAAGGCGCGCGCTCCTACATCCGCAACATCGTGTGGAAAGGCAACACGGTGTATCCGGATTCGGTGCTGAGCAGCCGCCTGGGCTTCGAGCGCGGCGATGTGTTCAATGAGACACGTTTCGAGGAAAATCTCAAAGGCAACAAGGATCAGACCGACGTGGCCTCGCTGTACCTCGACACCGGCTATTTGCGCTTTTTCGCGCAAGACGAGCGTCTGCGTGTGGCAGCCGACTCGGTGGACGTCGTCATCACCGTGATGGAGAACAACAAATCCCGCATTGGCCATGTGGTGATTCGCGGCAACACCAAGACGCAGGACAAGGTGATCCGACGCGGGCTGTACACCTGGCCCGGCGATTATTTCAGCCGTTCCGCCATCATTCGTTCGATTCGCGAATTGGCCACGCTCAACTATTTCAATCCGGAGACCATTCGTCCGGAACCGCAGATGGTCAACGACTCGCTGGTGGACATCATCTACAATGTGGAGGAGCGTTCCAGCGACACGTTCAACGCTTCGGTGGGTTACAGCGGGACCTTCGGCGCCACGGGCGCGTTCGGTTTGACGTTCAATAATTTCAACATCACCGAGCCCTTCCGCGGCGGCGCGGGACAGATTCTGAATTTCGAATGGCAGTTCGGCGAAGCATCGCGCTTCCGCATTTTCTCGCTGTCCTTCACCGAGCCGTGGTTCCTCGATTCACCCACGTCGATCGGCTTCTCGCTGTACGACGAGCGCCAGCAGTATGTGTTCGACATGCGCCGCACCGGTGCCTCGGTGAATCTGGGCCGCCGCTTCCGTTATCCGGATGATTTCTCGCGCGGCGACTGGTTCCTGCGTTTTCAGGAATTGGACGTGAAGGATGGCGGCAATTTCTACTCCACCGGCGAATACACGCAGGTCAGCTTGACGCAGGTGTTGTCGAGGAATTCGCTGGATTCCCCCATTTTCCCCAGTTCCGGTTCGCGCGTTGCCTTGACCACGGAATTGAGCGGTGGCTTCCTGCCGGGTTCGGTGGATTACCACAAGCATCGGCTGGAGTTGATGTGGTTCACACCGCTGCTGAGCATCGGCGATCAGAACCGACTGACCCTGTACACCGGCACGGAATTCGGTGTGGTGAAGGGCTTTGGAGAGGATTCGTACATTCCGCCGATAGAGTACTACTACATGGGTGGCAATGGCTTGCAGTATCAAACCGAGGCCTTGCGTGGCTACGAGGATCGCAGCATTGGTCCCCGTGTGAACGGACAGATCGCGGGCGGAACGATTTACTCGCATTACGTGGCCGAGCTGCGTTTCGCGCTGACGCTCAATCCGATGCCGCTGTACCTGCTGGCCTTTGCCGAAGCGGGCAATGTGTGGCTCAACGAGCGCTTCCTTGATCCTTTCGATCTCAAGCGCAGCGCGGGCTTCGGCGCGCGTCTGCTGATTCAGGGCGTGGGCCTGATCGGTTTCGATTACGGCTACGGCTTCGACGATGTGGAACCGCAGGATGGCGAGCCCGACGGCTGGCACTTCCATTTCCAATTCGGAAGAGGTTTTTGATATATTGCTGTTTCGAGGCATCGACAGCAAACACATTTTTCTCAACGAGGTACACGTGAACAGAATCCTCCCCTTCATGGCCGTGGCGCTGTTGGCGTTGGTCATGACCGCGCAGGCACAATCGCAGAATTTGAAAATCGGTTTTGTCGATTCACAGAAAATATTCGAAGGACTTCCCGAAGCACAGGAAGTGCAGCGCGATCTCGACGCACGCTTGCAGACCTGGCAAGACACGCTTGAAACACTGAGCCGCAATTTCCAATCCGAAGTCGAGGCTTATCAGGCACAGCAGGGCACCATGTCCGAAGCGGCCAAGGAACAGCGCCAGCAGGAATTGATGCGCTTGCAGCAGCAGGTGCAGGAATATCAGAAAGCGAAGTTCGGACAGGGCGGCGAGGCCGCGCGCTTGCGCCAGAGCGTGCTTTCTCCCTTGCAGAAAAAAGTGCTCGTCGCCATTGAAGAAGTAGCGAAGGAAGAGAAACTGAACTTCGTGTTCGACAAGGTCGAGGACGCCGCGTTGTTGCTGTACGCCGAAGCGAAATTCGATTACACGTTCAAGGTCCTGGATCGTCTGAAACGGGGCGCGAAGTAGCATTATTCCGAGAGGCCCATCATGCGTAGCATTTTCCTTTCCCTCTGCATTGTTCTCCTGTTGGCGGGCGGCGGCTTCAGCGCCTCGGCGCAGCAAAAAATCGCCTATGTCGACATCGCCACCATCATGAAGGAAATTCCCGAGGCGCAGGAAGCGCAGCGGCAGCTCGACGCCATGGTGGACCGCTGGCAGAAGGAGTTGCAGGAACTCGAGAGCGATTGGCAGGCCAAATTCAACGACTACGACAAGCGCAAACTGATTCTCACCGATCAGGGACGCGCAAACGCCGAGCGCGAGTTGCAGGAACTGGATTCGCGCATCATGCAATTCCGTGATCAGAAATTCGGCCAGAACGGCGAATTGTTCCGCGAAGAAGATCGCATCATGCGCCCCATTCAGGACCTCGTCTTCGATCAGGTCAAATCGCTGGCACTGGAACTCAACTTCGATTACGTGCTCGACAAAAGTGGCGGCGTGACCATCATCTACGCCAAGGAAGATCACGATTTGACCAAGAAGGCCATCGAGCGCATCAAGACCACGTTGCCGGCACGCGAAGTTCCCGGAGCGCAGCAGCCCGGCGGGCGCGGAACGCAGGAACAGCGTCCGCCCAACCGCACGCAGCAGCCCGGTGGCTTCACGCCCACCACGCCTCCCGATTCCGACACCAAGCGCTGAGCGGTGACTGTGTCCATGACCTTGCAACAACTCGCGGATCTGATCGGCGCCTCGCTCGAAGGAGACGGGGCGCTGACTGTATCCGGCATTGCTCCCATCGATCAGGCGTCACCTTCACAGGTGACGTTTCTTTCGAATAAAAAATACGAGCGCCATCTTGCCGATACGCGTGCCGCCGCGGTGATCGTGGCCGACACGTTCCGCATGTCGCGCGGCGATATCGCCACGCTGCGCATGAAGGACCCCTATCTCGGCTTCGTGCGCTCGCTGCATCTTTTCCATCCCGCCATCGCCTACGACAAGCCGGGCGTGCACCCCAGCGCGGTGCTGCACGAAACGGCTGTGCTCGGCAAGGATGTGACCATCGCGGCCAACGCCGTGCTGGGCGAGGGTGTGGTGGTGGGCGACCGCAGTGTTATTGCCGAAGGCGTGGTGCTGCGCAAGGACGTGCGCGTCGGCGAGGACTGCCTGCTGTACCCTAATGTCACCGTGCTCGACCGCTGTGCGATTGGCAATCGTGTGATCATCCACGCCGGCACAACCATCGGCAGCGATGGTTTCGGCTTTGCTCCCGAGGGCAAGGAGTACAGGAAAATCCCGCAAGTGGGCGCGGTGCGTATCGAGGATGATGTCGAAATCGGCGCGAATTGCGCCATCGACCGCGGTGCTCTGGGCGACACCATCATCCGTCGCGGCTGCAAACTCGACAACCTCATTCAAATTGCACACAATGTGGAATTGGGCGAGAACACCGTCATCGCCGCGCAGTCCGGCATTTCCGGCAGCACGCATTTGGGAACGCATGTGATCATTGCCGGACAGGTGGGCATCGTGGGGCATATCGACATCGGCGACGATGTAACGGTGAGTGCGCAGTCGGGCGTGTCACGCTCGCTGCACGGACCCGGCAAGGTGTTCCGCGGTTCGCCCGCACGGGAAATCCATGAAGAGCTTCGACAGGAGGCGGCACAGCGTCAACTGCCGGAATTGATTCAGACAGTGCGTGCGCTGGAGCAGCGCCTGCGCCAACTCGAACAACAACTGCACGACAACACCGCGGACGCCTGACCACCGCCCGATCGGGCAAGCGTACATGCCGCGGCACGGAGAGGAGAAGGACATGCAATCCTTGCGCGATTCCATTGTGTTCATCACGGGAGCCAGTTCCGGCATCGGACGGGCCTGCGCCGAGCATTTCGCCCGCGAGGGCGCCAGATTATTGCTCTGCGCCCGCAGAGCGGAGCTGCTCGCCACGCTCGCCGACGATCTGCGATCGCGATTCAACGTCGACGTGCTCACGCTCGCACTCGATGTGCGCGACCGCGCGGCCGTGCAGAGCGCCATCGGCGATTTGCCGGAGGAGTGGATGAATATCCGCATTCTGGTGAACAACGCCGGACTCGCCAGGGGTTTGTCCAAATTGCAGGACGGGGAGCTGGATGATTGGGACGAGATGATCGACACGAATGTGAAGGGCTTGCTCTACATCTCCCGCGCGGTGCTTCCTGGAATGCTGCAACGGAGCGCGGGTCACATCATCAACATTGGATCCATCGCCGGACTCGATCCCTATCCCGGTGGCGCGGTGTACAACGGATCGAAATTCGCCGTGGCGGGCATCACACGCGCATTGCGCATGGATGTGGTGGACACACCGCTGCGCGTCAGTGTCGTCGATCCCGGATTGGTGGACACGGAATTCAGTTTGGTGCGTTTTCGCGGCGATATCGAGCGCGCGCGCAAGGTGTACGAAGACATCGAGGTGTTGCAGGCCGACGACGTCGCCGATGCGGTGCTGTACATTGCCACGCGTCCCGCGCATGTCAGCATCAACCAGATCGTGATCATGCCCACGGCGCAGGCATCATCGATGGTCAAACATCTGGGCCCGCTGCGCTGAAACGCAGCCGTGGCCGCCCGAGAGCACGAAGGCATGACGGCGCATCGTCATGCCTTCGTTGTAAACAACCCGTTCACTTCCCTTTTTTCCGATCTGTCACAGGTGCCGCATGACCACGCGACTGCTTCTCACGCAACCACGTCTCATCGCCTTCGATAACAGAAGCAGTCGCGAGGAAATCCTTCGAGGCATCGATACGCTGCCCGATGCTCCGTGGAAGGAGGATATTCTCATCCTTCCCGAGCATGCCTTTTTCCATCATGAAGCCGAAGCATATCTCGACGAAATAACTTCACTGGCAGCGCATTGCGGATGCACGGTGGTGGGCGGTTCATTTCATGAATATGCTGGCGATGTGCGGCGTAATACCGGCGCGGTGGTTACCGCTTCGGGCGAAGTGTTGATGTGGTACGACAAGCTGCGTCCTTATGCCGAAGAGCGCAGCCGCGTGGACGCCGGCGTACGGCTCGGCGAGTGTTCGATCAACGGTGTGCGCGTGCTGGTGCTGATTTGCGCGGATTTCTGGTTCAGCGATCTCTTTCATCAGGCCCGGGCTCTGCCTGATGTTGTGCTGGTTCCTGCGCTGTCGGTAACGCGCAAAGCGACCCCGGACTACTCGCGCACGCTGTGGCGCCATCTCGCGGTGAGCCGCGCGTATGAATTCGGTGTGTACGTGGGCATCAGCGATTGGTCGGCCGATGCACAGCTCCCCGCCTTGCGGACCAGTGGTGTGGGCGGTTTCGCCGACCCGACGACTACGGACAGCGACGGCTTTTACTCCGCCACGGGGGATGCGCGCATGCAGGTGGTCACGCTGGATCTGGATGCGCTTGCCGCCTTCCGCGAAGATCGCCGTGCGCGGGGCTTTTATTGGGATCGGAGCTTACCGCAGGAGTAGTGAACGTGCGGTGCGTCCCAGCGTGGGATGCGTGGCGACCAGCAGGTACATCCCCGCTGCGATGCCATGGAGACGCAGAACCGTGGCGCTCTCGTGTTGCGCCATGCGCGACAAGGCACATTCGCGACCAAGAACATCGACGAGGTGGAAACGCACGCGTTCCACCTGCGCCGCTTCAAGATTCAGCATTGCGCGAAATACCCCGGACGCGGGCACGGGATGGGGCGCGATATCCTGAATCGCAAATGCCTGTTCGGGAGACGAAAGCGCAAGTCCCAATGGTGTGGCCGCCGCGTTGATTCGCAACACGTCGGGTGAAGAGGTGGCATCCGAGGTGATGATCAGATCGGCACGCTTGGGTCCGCCCCCGGTGGGAGCGAAACGCACAAGCACCGGAGCACTGGCTTCGCCGGCTATACGCAGGGGCAGCGTGGCCTGCACGGAGAATTCGCTCGAATCCGCACCGCTCACATGAAGGCCGGTCACCAGCAATTCCACACCCGAGGTATTCTTGATGCGCACTTCCTTTTCCTGAGTGCGCGTCGCCATGGTGGTATCGAAGTACAGCACGAGCGGAATGGTCAACAGCGTGGGTCTTCCACCGATACCGCTCAGGCGTACGTTGCGGGGTTGACTGTCGGCATTGTGATACAATCGCAGTTGGCCTTCGTAGGGGCCCACGACATCGGGCTCGAAGCGCAGGCGCAGCGGGGCAGCCGTTCCTTCGGCGATTTCCCAGGGCAAAGGCGGCATGGCGCCAAGGGCAAAGCGTGCGCTGTCTCGTCCGCCGAATTCCACACCGTGCACCAACAGTGGACCACTGCCAGTGTTGCGGATGAACCCCGCCAACTCGATCTCTGTGCCGCTGCCCTGTTTGGTGGTGGGAAACACGACAATGGATTCGGTTTGCAACACGGGATTGCTGCCGCGGCCGATAAGAGGAATGATGGCGGGATCCTCGGGTGCGTTACTGCTGATGCGAAGCTCCGAAATCCTCCGGCCCACGCCACCTGCCTTGAAAGACACATGCAGAGCCACAGTTGAATCCGGCTGCAGCGTCAGAGGCAGGGAGACGTTTTGCAAATAGGTGAAATCTCCCGGTTGCGTCGTCCCCGGATCACTGGCGCGGCGGATATTGCTGATAAGCAGCGGACGCGCTCCGTTGTTGGCGATGACGATGGTATCGGTCACCGTTGTCCCCACTTTGATCGCGGGGAAATTCAGCGAATCGGGTCGGAGCAGATTCGGCGCCCAGGCCACGCGTTGCGCGTAAATATCCGCTTGCCCGTCGAGTACGCGACCGTCGTACCAGGCCACAATTGCCGTGCCACGCGCAGATGCCACCACCTGCGGAGAGAGTTGATTGTTGTCGTGTTTGTGCAGCAGCACGCCGCTGTGGCGATTCCACTCCGCGTAATTGGTCACGCCCTGCGACGATACGCGGTTCATGTAAATGTCGTAGTCGAAGCCGTTGCGACGATCCTGCCACACAGCGAACCCGCCACCGAAGCCATCGTCGATGATTTGCGGTCGTTCCTGCGTGTCGGTGGCATCGGACAGTGCATTGCCGAAATCTCCGATCACCGTCCCATCGGCATTGATACGGCGCATGTAGATGTCACCGTTGGTCGCGCTTTTTCTGAAATCCGACCACACGGCAAGCGCGCCCTTGCGTCCATCGGGTGCGAGGAACATACCGCTCTGTGATTTATCGGACTCGGTAACCTGATAATCCTCCACGTACGTCCGCTCGCCATCGAGCGAGAATATCTGCAGGTACAGAGCCGAAGTGGAAGCGCCGAGGCGATAGTCCTGCCAGAACACCACCACGCGCTCATCGCCGAAGGGCAGGATTTTCGGAGCGACCTGGCGGTTCGCCTCCGCGCACACCACGCGATCCGCCGGCCACGCCAGCGTTCCGTCGGCACGCACACGCTGCATGTAAATGTCGTCCTCCACGCGCCTGTCCATCCACACGATGAACACTCCGCCCTGCCGATCCACCGCAAGTTGCGGGTAAGATTGGTCGCCCGGCGCCGTACTCACCGCCAGACCATCCGTACCCCATTGCGCCGCGCCCATCGCATCAAGGCGTTGCGCGTACACATCGTTGTCGGATCCACGACGATCATGCCAGGCGATGATAAAGCCACCAGTGCCGTCGGCTACGACTTCAGCCCATTGCTGATTGCCCGAGGCGCCGCACACACGCACGCCCGCGGCCGACCATAGCCGCGCGCCGTTTCCATCGATGCGCTGTGCGTAGACATCGCTGTGTCCAGCGGCATCATTCCACCACACGATAACGGCGCCTCCCGCTCCATCGGCAACAATGCTCGCGAGCTTCTGCGCGGGGGCGGCCGCGGCCACCTCCACGCCGTCCATCGCCCAGGGCAGCGTGGCATCGGGACGAATACGCGCTGCGTATATCGCCGCGTTCGAGCCACTGCGCAAATCCTCCCACACGATAATCGCACCGTCGCTTCCATCGCTCACCATGCGTACGGCGCGCTGCCAACCGGCGGCGGTACACACCGCCACGCCTGTGCTGTCCCACAGCCGTAGCTGCGCGTGGGCGGGAAGTGCCTGCAAGGCAAGAGCGAGGAAGATGGCGAACAGCATGCCGCGCGTGTTGACGCCGCGTGCTGTCCCTGTTGTCGATGCGGGACAATGCCCGAGACCGGCGGAAGCGAGCCGCTGATGAACAATCATGTGCTGAAACCTTGTCACTGCGTCGGGGAACCGCATTCACGTTGCACGCACGCGCGGTTCAGTCGGCGATGTGGAGATAATGGAGGAAAGTTAGCGTATTGAGCGGGGAGATTCAACTTCGGGCCGCGTCGGCGATTTCATCGCAGGCCCTGTCGCGCGCGTTCGAGAGCTTCGCGTTCGGCGGCATGCAGACGTTCGATAGCCGCGCGGTAGCGGCCGCTGTCACGAATCCTTTGCGCACGTTGCAACGAGGTGAGCGCCGCGCGGTAATCGCCCGCGTATTGTTGCAGCAGTGCGAGATCGAACCACAGCACATCCGCATTCTCGCTATTTCCCGCCTGTTCGGCGACAGGCGCGAGAACGGCGATGGCATCCTTCCACTTGCCCTCCATGGCCAGCGCTATACTGCGCTCGATTTCGGGCTGCGCATCGTCCGCAAGAAAGGTCACTACCTCTTGATCGCTGCGCGGCCGCAGATGCAGAAGCATATCCTGCGCAAAGGACTCGGCCATGCCATGCAGGAGCGAGACGGTGTCGATCGCTGCCGGAGGTCCATCGGTGGCGTGTGTTTCCGCCGAGTGCGTGAGTAGCAGCGTATCCACCGTGCGAAGGGAAGCATTGCGCAGGTCCAGCATGGCGAGCAGCAAGCGCAGTTCCACCTTGGCCATACGGACGTGGCGCACAGCTACCACGCCGGCATTGTCGCGCACGTCGGCGCTCAGCACCTGCTCGTCCCAGCGAGTATGCAGCACGCGCAGAGCCATGGCGCAGGACGCCTGCGCTTCGCGGCGCAGCAGCGCCAGGGCGCTTCCGGAAATCGCACCATCGTCGGCGAACAATGTGCTGCCGTTTTCGGAAACAAGCACCGGAGGCAATGACGCGCCATCGCTGGCGAAGGTTGCGGCCAGCGTGTTCTGGAAAAGCGAAGCAAGATCGTGCGAGGGAAAGATCGCGGCGTGGCGGGCGGGAACGTCGATAGGTGGCAGCAACAATGCATCGCAGTCGTGTACGTCGACGAGCGCCGGACGTGTCACGGGCAGGACGATGGTGTGCGTGGCGCAGGACTGCAGCAGCAGCGCAAGAAGCGGAAGCAGCAGAGACAGCCGCGGTCGCATGAGCGCAGCTAACGATCGGTGGCGAGAAAGGCGGCGTAGAGAATGATGGCCGCGAGACCGATGACGAGAATCACCCCGAGAATGGTAAGCAGGAATTGCTTCATCGTGGTGGTTCGTCCCGTTCCGCTCGCGGCGTCGGCGTCGAAGTACGAAAGCGTGGTATCGGCATAGAACGCGGCGCCATCCGTGGTGGTGATCCAGGCGCGGCCCGAGATGCCGGTCGTGGTGAGTTTCCACTCTTCGTCTCGGAAAAACATGCGCGCATCATCGCGCGTGCGCAGCAGCAAGCCATCAGTTGCCGGAGGACGCTCGCCTTCGCGCAGCAGCGAGAAATCCGAGGCGCAGCCCGTCATGACGAGCAGAAGCAGGGCAAACAATACAGTGCCTCGTAGGCGGGAAGGAATTCTGGGCATGATGTTCATTCCGTGTCACACATTCAAGCTTGTAAGATAGGTCGACGCAGATAAAAAGTGGAGGCAAAACGCGTGGACCGCAGGAAAAGCGTCACATAGCTCCACGGCAGGGTTGGGTCACATCTTCGAGCAACACAGAGGTCGCGAAGGACTCGGAGGTCGCGGAGGATGGTTTCTCGCGCATTCCAAGAGCATGTCGAGCCATGTAACGCTGGGACGCAAGCGTACAGAAGACATAATATATCCGGGATTCATCTGTGAGAATCTGTGTGAAATCTGTGCAATCTACTCTGAAAATTGTCTCGCTGCCTGCATCATGCTCATCTGCGCGGTGATGTGTAAAGAGTGAAGAGTAAAGAGTAAAGAGTAAAGTTTGACGGTAGTCGTAGGAGCCAACCCGTACTCTCTCCGCCACCGCAGGTAAGGGACACCGATTCGCATCACTACTGTCAGCGGACGTTGGATGGCTTCATCTGCGAAGATTCGCTCGGCACCTCGCCGACTTCCACGATCCATCTGTGCTAATCTGTGTGAAATCCGTGCAATCTGTGGTTTTGAAACTCTGCTGATCCACTCTGACAGTAATCAAGGCACCTGCACCATTTTCATTCTCCCGGGTGTGACGAAGGAACATGAAAGACTGTGGTTTTAAAACTCTGTTGATCCGCTCCGACAGTATTCAAGGCACCTGCACAATTTTCATTCTCCCGAGTGTGACATTGCGGATCACGCCTCGTCGAGTTCGCGGGTTGCGCCCGGCAGCGCCCACCACGGAAGCCAGGGGGCGGCGTGATGCTCCCAGTGGTAGCCGAAGTGATAGCATGTGAGAAAGGAAAGCAGCACACCATATCCACTGGACACGGCACGATGGGGTTCGGTGTACCCCTCCGGGGGCTTGCGATGAGGGCGATAGGTGCCAAAGTAAAAGAGCTGCGCAGTGCTGAGCAGCGAAGGCAGCACCCAAAAGAGCAGGAGATCCGCATCGGGCACGCCAGCCAGATACTTCAGCGCATTGTAGGCCAAGGCCATGCCCAGCAACTGCTGCCAGCGAATGTAGGTGAACAGGAAATGCAGATACCAGCGCACGAATCCCGGATGCTGCCCATCGTGAAAGTCGGGATCGTCGGCGCTGGCAGGATGCCGATGATGCTCGTGATGCTTGCGCAGCAAGAGCGCGTAGGAAAACATCGCATACAGCCCCGTGCAGATGCGGCCTATGGCATCGTTGCCCTCGCGCCATGCGGGAAGCACGGTGCCATGCATGGCATCATGCGCGGTGATGAACAGCCCCGTGTACAGAAATGCGTTTACAAGCACAATCAGCGGCACAAACCATGCTGGCATTGCCGCATGGCCAAGCGCCAGACTTCCGATCACGGCCAAGGCCCACAGCCCCATTACAAGCGCGGCGAACAGCAGTCCTTTCCAGCGATATGTCGGGATGGGGACGGGCATCGATGCTCAGCCAGCGGAATGGGTGAAGCGGCGCAGCAAGGCGCTATCGCGCTCGCCATCGAGGCGATGCTTTTCCTCCAGACGCGCGCGAATGTCCGGCGGCTGCAAGGCGAATGCCGCCTGCTTACGCAATGGCCTGCGCCCGGGATACACCTGCTGCGTGACGACATCGGCGAGGTACAACATGCGATCGCCCGCGTCCAGCGATGCCACGATCACACATTCGGCCCAGCCGCAGGCACCGACGAGCACCGGCAATCCGGATGGGCTGCGTCCGATCTCCACACCCTCGAACTTGTCCACATCCCTGCCACTGAGTAAACCGAAGCGCGGCACGAGTTCGTGTTGCTCCTCGTCGAGCATGCTGATGGCGAATCGTCCGCTCGCCGCGATGAAGCGATGGGTGTGATTCATAGGCGAGAGCACGGCCACGACGCGCGGCGCGTCGGGCACGAGCGTGGCGGGCATGATCCATGTCGCAATCTGTCCGTAGTCGCGGCCCTCGGCGCGGGTACTCACCACGTACAGCTCGTGATCGGTGAGCGAAAAGATGGATCCGGGGTAGGCCTCGGCGTTGCTCACAGGTACTCCGCGAAATCCGCTTTGCGTCCGATGCGTTGTCCGAGCGCGGCGGAAAGCACGTCCGCCAGCGGTTGTTCGCTGCCTCGCGCAAACCAGGCCTCTTCCACCTCGTCCCAGTACAAGGTCACAGCGTCGCCATCCAGCCGCGCAACGATGGTTTGCTCTCCATCATTGCGAAGAAATTCGTAGCTGTTGCCATCGTCGAACATGAGCTTCAGCCCGTTCTCGACGGGGTAGGCCTCGACGCCATCGATGGCGAGGCGGTCCAATGCGTGCTGTATGAGATCGAAGGTTTCGTCGGCAGTGATCTGGAAATCCTGTCTATCCATGGTGCTTCCTCGAATGTACTGGAGGTGAAAACACCAATATAGAACAACGCGTTCATCGCCGCCAAGCCCCTGTGGCGTCAGGGATTGTCGAAGAGATGCTTCAGTTCGTTAAACAGCACCTCCTCTTCGACGAAATCCCCCGCCCCGCGTATCACGCCTTTCGCATCGACCAGCAGCATGAAACTCGTGGGCGCCGTGGGATCGGGGTGGACATCGTTGATGCTGAATGGCACGCGCTGCCTATCCATCACCCAACCCGCCTGATGAAGAAAAGGATGTTTGAACCAATAGCGTAGGCTGTCCTTCTCGCTTACGCAGAGAAACACGCGCAGGCCACGGTCACCGTAATCCTTTTCCACTTCGCGCAGGGCATCGAGCAACAACTCGGTGTCCGCTCCGTGAATTCGAGTGACGATGAGATAGGGCGAGCCCGTCAGTTCTTCACTGCGGACTTCGGTCTCGGCGTTGAGTTTCCTCAGCAGGAAGGCGGGGATACGTGTGCCGACGAGACCGTAGTAGCCGGAAGCTTGCTGTTGCTTGTACATATTGAAGCGCAGCATGTCCGCGACCCTTTCCTTCATTTCCCGAATCTGAACTCGTCGAGCTTCCTCCGGGCCAAACCATAAACGAGTGAGCGGGACATGGTAACTTCTGAATTCATTGCGCAACGAAAGACTGTCCAGAAGTTGTCTTGCCGCGCCCGTGTCACCATGCGCAATAAAATCCTCACCAAGCAGGCGCGCTGCGGAGCGGAGCAAACCGCCCTTACGTTGATTCCACAGTATGGAGCACAAGAAATCCCTTCTCGGAGGTTCGGGCAGAGCTTGGGCTGCACGAACGCCTGGCATCAAGCTCCAGTACGGGGAGCCCCCGTGAATGGTGGAGCATATCCTCCGCACCGGCTCTCGGAACTGGAACAACGTATCCTTGTCCAACCAGGAGGCGGCCATCATCACGCGGATACCCGCGAGAGCTTGTTCGACGTCGCCGCCTGCCATCAGCGCCGTTTCATAGCGCGTGACTTCTCTCGCAGTCACAGCCGCGATACGACCCTGCTCCGCCGCCAGGCGGTTTTTCACTCTGAGCGTATCGATGAAAATGACAAAATACTCTCCATCCTGCGTATGTGATGCGGCATTGGGCTTGAGTAAAGGCGCCCGTGCTTCCCGCCACATCTGGCCACCCTCGTTCACATGAACCGTGTCCAGCCACTCTTCGCTGTTCTCCGCGTCGGGATTGCTGATGCTTCGAAGTTCCGCCAAAAGGGACTCCATCTCCAGCATGCCCAGCACCAGTGTGTCCTCGAAGGGCGCGCCCTGCACGTCAGGAAGCACCCACACCTCTTCGCTGCGTGGCAGAAGCGCGGGATCGAACATCACTTCCACGCTGTCCTGTCCTTTACGGCATTCCACAGTACTCAGGTAATCGCCATCGTTGTCGTAAAGAAAGCCGCTGGATTGCGTGCCGTTGACCACACGACGCGTCATGATGCCCTCAAGATTGTAGAGCACCGTTCTCGTCTCTATCGGGCAGGGCAGCATCGCACGATAGCGGCCATCGGGCAGACGCTGCATGGGCAGTTCGCCGCTCTCCTCACCGATGATTCTATAGTACAACGTGACCGTATCGAGCATTGCGGGGGTGAAGTAAGGATTAAGCAGCAGTTGCGCCCGAAAACTGTTGTCGCCATGCGCTGTGATACGCGCGAGGCGCTCGCCGCTCCGTCGGTGATCCACGCCGGTGAAGCTCACCTTATACAATCCCACCGGTACGCGGAAGGACCAGCTTCCGTCGGGCTGCGCATTGATGGAATAGCTCCGCACCTTCTCGCTTTCCCATGGCACGCCCTGCAAATGCGCATGCGCCTGCCGCATGGGTTTGCCGTCCTGTCCGAGAATCACACCGCGCACATCGACGCGCTGCTGGGCGATGGATGGAAACAGCGAACACTGAAGCATAACAAGCAACAATGCCATGCCGCGATAGAAGCGCATTGTTTGTCCTCCCGGGCGAATGATCATTCAGGCGTATGATTCCGACATATCTGCCCGAAAATAACGCTTCGCGCGATGCAAGGCAAGCATTCGCGGATATTCATGTGGGAAAAAGTCCAAGTCGAGGGAAGCACTCAGTGGTGAGAGCGGCCCAGCGTTGCTTCGAGCAGCGAGCGGAGCCGTTCGCCATGCACATCATTACCTTCTGCAATGATGCCGCCGTCGCGGTCGACGAGGATGTAATGCGGGATGTTCTCGAGTTTGAAGGTCACCGCGAGGATATCGCTGAAGCCCTCGGCCACGCGACCATGCAGCCACGGCATGGTGAAACGCTTCTCGCGAAAGCGGCGGATGCGCTGTTCGTCGCTGTCGAAGGACAAGCTCAGGATTTCGAAGCCCCGTTCGCGCCATTCCTTGTGGATGCGTTCCAACTCGGGCAGGGCTTCCACGCAGGGCGGACACCACGTGGCCCAGAAATCGATGAGATACACCGAACCGAGCAACGTTTCCTGCGTTATCCATTGCCCATTATCGATCGATTGCACCACAAAAGCAGGCACGGAGTGGCGCGTGATCATGCTGTCGGGAACGGCAGTCGGGGATTGTGCCGCGGAATGAGCCCAGGGGAGGAAGAGCAGAAGAAGTATGGAAATACACCATCGCATATCGCAATATACAACCGCGAAGGGCGCGAACAGCGAGAACGGTTGGTTGTTATTGCGTTCCACCGTCCACTGTATGGGCTTGGACTGTGCGCATGTGCCATGCTCGCGTCCGTGCCGCGAGGGGCGGGGTGGTGCTGGTTGCGGCGGAGAGGGAGAATCGCACAGGGGTTTCGCGCTGTGAGTTGGCGCGTTAACTTACAGCGATATTCAGGTGTGCAGTAGAAAGGTGTGTCCCATGCTTCGTTTGCTCTCGTTCAGTGTGCTCCTGCTCGCGGCCTCGTGCGGCTTCGCGCAATCTCAACTTTCGTCTCCGGTCATCGATGGACATTTCTCCGAATGGGATGCGCGCGCGGTGACGCATCGCGATCCGGCCGGGGATTCCGGCGCGTCGGGTCTGGATTTGCGCACACTGCGCGTGGACAGCGACGCCGAGTGGGTGTACATCAGTTTCGAACTGGCTGCGGATCTATTGCTGCAGCAGGACAACGCGCTCAAGCTGCTGATCGACACCGACATGGATGCAAACAGCGGGACGCGCTGGGGAGGCATCGGCGCGGAGTTGCTGTGGGATTTCGCGAAGCGTGAGGGCACAGTGAAGCTGGGTACATCCAGCAGCACGGTGAAGCATCAGGACATCGGCTACTTTCCCGCACCTTCGATGACGTCGTCGCGCTTCGAGCTGGCCTTCCGTCGCGACACGAAGGTGGCGGGACGAGCGCTGTTTCCCACCGAGCGTATGCGTCTCGTGCTCTACGCCGAGGAGCAGGGCGGCGACCGTCTGCCCGATGCCGACGGCGGTGTGGGTGTGGAGTTGCGCGACAGCGCACCCACCCGCGGCGACGAGCGCACGCTTCGCCCGAAATCCGCTAGCGCGGTACGGCTGCTGAGCTGGAATGTGCTGCAGAATGGTTTGCTCGATCCGGCGCGACGTCCGGTGTTCGAGCGCATGCTTCGCGCAATCCAGCCCGACGTGCTGTGCTTCCAGGAGTGCTTTGAACTCAGCGCGCAGCAGGTGCAGGGCATGATCGAGGCCACGCTGCAAGCGCCGCAGGGAAAGGCATGGCGCGCATTGAAAACCGATGCCGGCAATGTGATGGTGACGCATCTGGACATCGAAGCCGATTGGCTCATTCAGCAGAACTACCGCGAATCGGCCTACCTCCTGCGCACACCTACGGGACAACCGCTGTTGGTGATCAACGCACATTTGCGCTGCTGCAATGCCAACGATAAGCGACAGCAGGAAGCTGATGGCGTGATCGCTTTTTTACGCGACGCACGCACGCCGGGAGGGCGCATCGATGTACCCACCGGCACACCGACGATCATGGCGGGGGATTTCAATCTTGTGGGCTTTCGCCAGCAGTACATTACGCTCACCACCGGCGATATTGTGGACAATGCGACGCATGGACCGGACTCGCCGCCCGACTGGGACGGCGGCCCCTGGACGGAACTCGAACCGCTGCATCCCGTCACACCATTTACCTACACCTGGTATGACACCGGCAGCAATTACGCGCCGGGGAAGCTGGATTACATTCTCTACACCGCCAGCGCGGTGACGGTGGAGCAGCAACTGGTGTTCAACACCGCTGAAATGAGTGACGCCGAACTCGCGCGCCATGGCGTGCAACGCGGCGACGCCACCAGCGCTTCGGATCATTTGCCCCGCATTGCGGACTTCCTTCTCAAGAACACCAACGGTAGTGGCGCACTCCCGCGCGAAGACGCTCCCTTGTTGGGCGCGGTATATCCGCAGCCCGCGCGCGAAGCCCTGCACTTCACCCTCAGCAGTACACGGCCCGAAGTGCGACTCGCCCTGCATGATGTACTCGGGCGTTCCTTGCTTCGCGACAAGGCCGCGACCTCGGCTACTGGCGGTGGCGCACATGTGCTGACTCTGCCAGCGTTACCCGCGGGTCGCTATCTGTTGACGGCCAGCGACGAGCGGCGGATCAGCACGCGCGCGGTGACGTTGCACTAGTATTCAATCCCGTCGGAGACGGCATGCGTTTTCGCTTCCTCCATTGCGCCGACGTCCATCTTGGACGGCATCGCCATGGCAATGTCGAGCGCTACGGTGATTATTTCACCGCGCTGGGCGCCGTGGTGGAGCATGCGGTGCGCGAACGTGTGCACGCCGTGCTGATCGCCGGCGATCTCTTCGACGAGCAACGCCCTTCGGCCGAGACCTTGCTGCGCGCCATGTCCACCCTGCGACCGTTGCGCGAAGCGGGCATTACCGCGTTTGCCATCGAAGGCAATCATGACAGACGCACACGCGGCGAACGTTTCGGTGCGTTGGATTTGCTCGACGCCGAGGGATATCTCGTGCTGCTGCGCCCGGAGTACGGCGATGATGGACTGCTGTTGCCGGATTGGGCACCGGCACAAGGCGGCGCCGTGTATCGCGCCGCGAGCGACGTGGCGATTGTGGGATTGGGTTTTCTCGCGCATTCCATCGATGAACAGCTTGCGGCCGCGGCCGCGCAATTGCCCTCGGGACGCGCTGTGATCGTACTCGCGCATGTCATGGTGCTGCGAGGCGAGAGCGAACTGGAGTACGGCTGCGTGCGCGAGGAGCAACTCGAAGTGCTGCGCGATCGCGTACAGTATCTCGCGCTGGGACATCGCCACACAAGACGCGGCATGGACGAGGAAGCGGAGGGCTGGGTATTCAATCCAGGTTCGCTGGAATTCGTCAATCCTCTGGATTACCACCTGCCTCCCGAGCTGCGGGGTTTTCTCGACGTCACCATCGGAGATGACGAGCCACCCGCGGAGGCGGGCAAGCTCCGCCGCCATGAGGATGTGTTCGTACACGCCCGACACGTTCCTACCGAAAAGCGTCCGGCGCACACTGTGCGTGTAACGCTCGACGGGTGCTCCACGCCCGACGCGGTGATCGAGCAGGTGTTGCACGTGGCCGCGGAACAACTGCCTATCGACAACGACGCGCCGCAACCCATCATCATTGTGCGACTCACGGGAAGTCCAGCCCTGTCGCGTTCGCGCATCCCCCGCGCGGCCATAGCGGAGCGTCTGCGCGAGCAGCTGGGCGCGCTGCATGTGGAAGTGCTGGATCGCGATCTGGAGCAGGAGGTCTCGACCGAGTTGCTGCTGATCGACGAACGCGATCTTGAGCATGTGACCGACCGCGCAAGAGCCATCGCTGCGGAGTTGCTGCGCGGCGCGGGCATGGCGCATGGACGCGAGGCAGAACTCGCCGCCGCCTTGCTCGATGTCAAGGCGGCTCTGGGCGGTTCCGGACGCTCGGATTCGCAGGCGCAGTTCGGGCGCATGCGCGATATGCTGCGCCCCTTTGTGGAGTACGACGAGGAGGATGCGCCGTGATCATCACTTCGGTGTATCTCCGGAATATCAAGTCCTTTGTCGAAAGCGAACTCCGTTTTTCCCGAGGCATTACCATTATTGCCGGGAGAAATGGTTCGGGAAAATCCACTGTGATCGAGGCCGTGGGTCTGGCGCTGTTCGGCGCCTGGCCCGAACGTTTCCGTGAAGGGCAGGCGCGCTCGGGCTTCATCCGCAACGGTGAGCGGCAGGCGCGCATTGCTGTCGATGTGGAATGCGATGGCACTCGATACACATTGCTCTGCGATCTCGAATGCGGGCGCGACGGCGATAAAATCAGTTTCGAGCGGCGATTGCTCGACGCCGACGGTGGGCTGCTTGCGAGCAGCGCTGGTCGTATCGCGGCTTTTCAAAGCGATGTGCGGCGCTACGTGCTGGGCGAAGCGCGCATCGACGACGAGCGACTGTTCCGCGACATCATCGGCACCGAGCAGGGCAGCTTCGACAAGCCCTTCACCAGTCCCGAGGGCGAGCGCCGCAAGCTGTTCGAACGCATTCTCGGCATCGAGGATTTTCAGGAATTCGAAAAGCACTTCGCCCAGTTGATAAAATGGCAGACGGAGGAAACGCGACAACTGGCTGTGCGCGAGGAGGAGCGGGCGGATGCGGCTCCGCGATTGCGCGATGGCGAAACGCTATTCGCCGAACGCGAAGCCCTGCTCTCCGAAGCCACCGCCACCTACGACCAGGCCCGCGACGCCACCGCCGCCGCCCGAGCCGAAGTTGAGGCGCTGAGTCAGCGACGCGAGGCGCTGCGCGATGCCCGCGCACGTTACGAAGCATTGCGTACGCGTCTCGAAGATGCGGTCCGCGCGGAAGCGCTGGCCATCGCGGCGCTGCGCGAAGCCGAAGAGGCCGCAAGCATTCTCCGGAACAATGAAGCCGGTCATACCGCCTTCGCCCAAGCCGAAACCACGCTCGCCTCCCTGCGCATCGACGCACAGCGGCGCGATGCGATCCGCGAGCAACTGCATCGCGCGACAGTGGATCAGCAGAATGCGGCGTCCACGCTGCGACTCGCTGTCGAGCGGGCGACCACCGAACTCGAGGGCGCGCGCAAGGAAGTCGAGCAGGTAAAAAGCGGACTTGCGGAACATGAAGGCCGCATCACATCTTTGCGCGAAGCCTATCTGCAAGCGCACGCGCATCGCGAGCAATCGGAACGACGGGCGCAGGTGGCGGCCGAGTTGCGTGCTTTCATCCATGAACTCGCCAGTACAAAGCGCGCACTTGACAACGCCGGACACAGCTTGCAGGCACTGCGCAACAGCTACAATGAACTGACCGCGCGCCTCCGCGAAATCGCCGAGGAAGCGGACTTCCTCCCCGCGTTGCACAGCGAGGCCACGCAGCTGTTCGCTCGTCATCCAGCAACGGAGCAAGCGACAGAGGAGTTGTCCGAGCTGGACCGCATACTGAAACAGGCGCAGGACAACGAGCGCCGCGCTGTGGAAACGTTGACGAAGGCGCGCTCGGAGGAGACCTCCATCACGACGGAGGGTAGGACGTTGAACACCGAGCTGAAAAAGGCGCAGGAAAAACTCGCCAAACTCGAAGGTTCCATTCTCACACTGGAACAAAAACAGCGCGACAGCGCACGTGCCGTGGAGAAGCACGACGCACGGTGGCGCGATAACGAGCGCGCCTTCAACGAACAACTCGCCGCGTACGCCACGCTGGACGAAAGCATCACCCAGAACGAGCGGCTCTGTTCGATACATCGCGAGGCGCATGAGTTGTACCTCCGGCATAGGCAGCTCGGCGAAAGCGCGCCGCAACGTGCAAAGGACGTGGAGGAGCGCCGCGATGAAATCCGCGTCATGGATGCGCAACTGAAGGACGTCGTGGCGCTTGTCGAGAATCTCGGACGTGACGTGTCCGAAGACGCGCATACGCTGGCCGTGCAGCGTCACGATGCCGCGGTGGCGACGGAGAAGCAGGCGGCCGAGGAGCACGGGACCCGCCGCGCCTTGCTGGACGAGACCCGCGAAGCACTCGTCCTTCTGCGCCGGCAGCATGCCGATTATCTCGACGCCCGCCGTAGGCACAGACGGGCATTCGCGGAAAAAGCCCTCTTCGGCGAATTGCATCAGAAGGTGGTGCGCGAACTCGCGCGGCGCGTGGGCGCCAGCATCGTCCAGGCATTGTCGGGCTTCGCCGCCGAGCTGTACGCGCGCCTCGCCCCGGAGCAGGGACTCGAATTGCGCTGGAGTCCGGAAAATTACGCGGTGGAACTTCACGGATCCCAGGGCGCTGTGCGCGGACGCGAGCTGTCCGGCGGTCAGCTCATGGGTGTGAGTCTCGCAGTCAAACTCGCGCTCATCCGTTGGTATTCGCGCTGCCGCATCGGTTTTCTCGACGAGCCCACCACGCATCTCGACAGGGAAACCCGAGCGCACCTCGCCGATGTTATCCAACATCTCGAACAACTTACCGGTGACGAAGCCCCGTGGTTCGATCAACTTTTCGTGATCAGTCATGAGGAATCGTTCGAAGGCATCGGGCACCGTATCGAACTGCACCGCGATCCACTTCATGGAAGCCGCATCAACGACGGAGAATGACTTATGCGAAGAAGGACTGGCACACTGCCCGAGGTCTGCGAGCCACGTAGTTACGATTTGATTTCACGCGCAATCGAAGTTGCCTCGCTGGCGCACGATGGTATCGTTGACCGCAATGGTCGGCCCTACATCATGCATGCCCTGGGTGTTGCCATGGACGGGAAATCGGACGACGAATTCATTGTCGGCATGCTGCACGATGTGTTCGAGCATAGCAACGACCGCGTCACCGCCGAACATCTGCTGGAATGGGGATTCCCGATGCAAGTCGTGCATTGCGTGAATTTGTTGACAAAGCAACGCAGCGGAAAAATCACTCAATCCTGGGACGATTACATCGAAGGTTTGATCACCAATCCCATCACGCTGCGTGTTAAGCTCTACGACATCGAGCACAACATGGAATCGCTTCGCTCTTCCATGTCCAGCAACGAAGACACCGTGCGCATGGAGCGCTACGTTGTCACACGCGAGCGACTGCTGATGTTGCTGGACCTGAAAGACTGACACGATGTCCATAGCAGCAACGCTGGCGCTTGGCGTCCTGCTTCCCTATCTCGTGGCGGGATTGGTGGATGTGGCGTTCAAGGAGCGCATCAAACGGCGCATACTTGCCTCGGGAGGGCGTTTCAGCGATTTGCCCTCATGGTTGTTGCACGCGCGCGGCTGGCATTTGTACATCACAGGCATCTGGATCGCACTGATGCTGATCGAGGTGCTGCTTCTGCACTGGCCCTGGCAGATATTGCTGGGCGCCGTGGTGTTTTACACCGAGGATGTCGCCTACTATGCCTTTACGTGGCTGTTTTTCGGAGGTACATACGGTGAGGGACGATTCTTCCCGAAACAACTGTACTGGCTGCACGGGAATATCGGCTGGTACAAGCGCCTTGTGGGTGCATCATTTCCGCTACGGAAGTTCCTGTTCGTGCTTGCTCTGCAATACATTGTGCTGGCCGCACTGCTGTTCTTTTTCCTCTGAACCAACAGCGCGTTGGACCCCGGTTGCATGCCGTGGGCGAATTTTCGCGGAAATCCGTACATTGTGATGATGGAAACGATTGTAGCACAGCAACTGATGCACACCGCCATGCGCGCCGCCCGGGCAGCGGGCGAGGTGTTGCGCGGACATCTCGGACGCTTGCGCCACATCGAGACCAAGAACGGCCAGCAGATGAATCTTGTTACCGAGGCCGATCGCGCTGCCGAGCGCAGCATTATCGCGAATATACGCGAGGACTGGCCGGAGCACGCGATACTGGGCGAAGAGAGCGGCGCGCATGCCGGGGCGGCACCGTATCGCTGGATAATCGATCCGCTGGACGGCACCACGAATTTCACCCATGCCTTTCCCATTTTCAGCGTGTCCATTGCGGTGGAACGCGAGGGCCACGTGCTGGCCGGTGTGGTGTACGATCCGATGCGCGACGAACTGTTTCATGCCACGCGCGGCGGCGGCGCCTTTCTCAACGACGAGCCCATTGCGGTATCGACCACCACGGAATTGCAGCGCGCGATGTTGGTGACGGGTTTTCCATATAACGTTCGTGAAAATCCGAATTACTGCCGCGAACGCTTCATCGCCTTTCTCGACGCGGCCCAGGCCGTGCGCCGACTCGGCAGCGCCGCGTTGGACTGCGCATGGGTAGCAGCCGGACGGCTCGATGGCTTCTGGGAAGTATCGCTGCAGCCCTGGGATAAAGCCGCCGGGGTGTTGTTGATCGAAGAAGCGGGTGGCCGCGTCAGCGATTTCGCTGGAGGCGAGCACTCCATTTACGAGCTTCCCATTTTGGCGAGCAACGGGCATATTCACGAGGACATGCTGCGTGTGCTCGACGAGGCAATACTCGTGAACATAACCTTCGGGCGTCGCTGACGCCTCTGCCATCACCGCGGGCGCAGGCAGCGCCCGGACGAAGTACGCAATCACTTTTGTATCACCTGGAGACAGCATGAGCGTTCTCGTTGTCGGATCCGTTGCACTCGATTATCTCGAAACTCCCTTCGGTGTCATGGAGCAAGCCCTGGGCGGCTCGGCCACCTTTTGTTCGGTAGCCGCGAGCTACCTTACATCGGACGTGCGTTTTGTCGGCATCGTCGGCGCGGATTTTCCGCAGAAGCATATCGATTTTCTGACCAAGCGCGGTATCGATTTGCTCGGCCTTGTACGCGAAGCGGAGGGCAAGACGTTTTCGTGGGGCGGAAAATATCATGACGATATGAACACCCGCGACACGCTGTACACCGAACTCGGGGTGTTCGAGCATTTCCATCCCGTGATACCCGACGCGTGGAAGCAAAGCGATTTTGTTCTTCTTGGCAATATCCATCCCTCCCTGCAGATGGAAGTGCTCGAACAAATCGAGCAACCGAAGCTGGTGGTGTGCGATACCATGAATCTCTGGATCAACATCAGCCAGAAGGATTTGAAAAAGGTACTCAAGCGCGTGGATGTGCTCATTCTCAACGACGAGGAGGCGCGCATGCTCACCGACCAGCGCAATCTGATCACGGCCGGGAACATGCTGCTGCGCATGGGTCCGCGTGTGGCCGTGATAAAAAAGGGCGAACATGGTGCGGTGCTGATGACGCGCGACACATATTTCGCTTCGCCGGCCTTCCCGCTGGAAACAGTCAAGGATCCCACCGGCGCAGGCGACACCTTCGCTGGTGCGTTTGTCGGCTGGCTTGCGCGCACCGGCGATGTGAGCACGGCAAACATGCGCAAGGCCGTGGTGTACGGCAGTGTGCTCGCATCGTTCTGCGTGGAGGAATTCTCCATTGATGGCATTCGCGCGCTGGGCGAGGAGCACATCGCCGAGCGCTTCAGCATGTTCCGAAAAATCACGACGTTCTGACGATTCACCCCGTTGCACGGTGCGTACCGTACACCATCCAGACCCGGTGTTCGCCGACCAACGCCGCGCAGCGACCTCGGCATACGTGTAACCTTGTAGGTCCCTTGGAGCAAGACCATGAATCATCGATGGGTCCTGTCAATCCTGATGTTCCTGCATCTCCCCGCCGTTGCACAAACAACATTTTGCCCGGATGATCCTCCGCGAAATCCCTGGCTTGCGGACTCCCCGTATCCGATTTATCACCGCAACAATTACGCACAAGCCTCCACGTGCATACGTGGGATTACGCAAGCCGACAGCGTCGCGATAAAAGTCCGCTCCGATATCACCGGCGGTTCGTCACCATGGATTTACCTTTCAGACAGATATCACAGCGGCGAAAGAATCATTCTATTTTCGAATTCTAGCGTTGTTTTCAAATTCATCGACAATGGAACCGCCCTGATTGCCATCGACAGTTTGCGCCTGGATTTCGATGTCAATACCACCGGTTACAATTTCTTGTTAACGAGAAACAAAGTATGGTACACCTACGATCCGGCATACAATCCATCGCGGAATAAATTCACGAGACTCTACAAGCTCACGGATGCCGACACCACCGATCCGTATTCACCCATCGTCGTGCTCGACACACTGGATTTTGGTGATTACGGCATAAACAAGGTGTCGATGTACAGCTTGAACTACAGAGGCGAAATCGTATTTTATTCGCATCAGGATGAAGTTGCCAATACATTCACGGTGGGGATTATCGATCAAGATCTCAACCTCCTCGCGCAGCACGATTATCCCGCCCTGCAAGATGAAAGGGTGAACCACAACTCCATTGCCGTCGATGAGAACAATTCTTTCTACATTGTCACGTCGCATCGCTTGATCCAGTTCACATGGGACGGTTTATCATTGGCTATGGGATGGCAGGCCCTGTACGATTTCGTCCATGACGGACCAACCGGCAATTTTGCGTATGGCAGTGGAACGACTCCAACGCTTCTCGGATGGGGAGATGGAAGGGATAAACTGGTTGTGGTGGCTGACGGACATGCGAACAATAATCTTGTGGCCTTCTGGCGTGAGTTGCCGGCGGACTGGAACGGCATCCCCGGCATGGATATTCGTTTTGCGGATTCTATCTCGATTCCCTACGCACGATCCTTCGGCAATCTTTTTCAATCGATTGAGAATTCACCAACCGCACATGGTTACGATGTGGCAGTAGCACAATTCAATGGATTTCTCGGCTATGGATGCGACAATGTCAAAGGAGTTCAGAAATTTCGATGGGATGAAAGTGCGCGGCGGTTTATCCTTCAATGGGCCAACAACGAAGTCAACATGAATGGCGTCCTGTGCTATTCATCGGGCAGCAACCTCGTCTATGGAAGTGGCAAGGAATCCGATTGCTACTATTACTATTACGGTCTTGACTGGGACACTGGTGCTATAGCGTTGCGACTTCGACTGGGTCCGGAAGAGACTTTCCCGAACGATCCATTCTATGATCAGGGCGTGAACCACATTATTGATGAAGATGGCAGTATATATTTTTCTGGTTCGAGATCACTGATCAAGCTTGAACGCCATTCCACCTCCACATCGATTTCCGTTCCCGACGGCGCGGTCGAAGAGATCCTCGCACTGTATCCCAATCCCTCGACGGGCATCTTGTATACGAGGGGTCGTGACGTCGAGGGCTGGGACTATACCATCCACGGGGTGGATGGCAGAGTACATAGACGTGGCAGGGTTTCCCGAAGCGCAATCCCGACTGGTGATTTGCCTGCGGGCATCTACCTCGTCGGCCTTTCGGATGGCCGTACCATCATCACCCGACGGTTTCTCGCCACCGGATGGTAGCGCGTAGACGGGTGAAGCAGCAAGCAATGACGCAACGCCGAAGGTACAAGTCAGAGAGTCACACAGTGCAGTTTATTTTGAACATGTCACTGCAAGGTCAGGGCACACGATCATGACGCACAGGTCGCACATACAGGTAATCGCATGACATCCTACCTGCCAGACATACTGTCGTTGCGTGACGATGGACTGCGTTTTCTGGACCAGACGCTGCTTCCCGGCACGTATCAGATCGTCCACACGCGCGATTACCGCGACGTGCTGGAGGCGATTCGCTCGCTGCGCCTGCGCGGCGCACCGTTGATAGGCATTGCCGCCGCCAGCGGCATCGCGCTCGCCGCTCGCGAATATCGGGGCGACGCATCCGAAATGCGCGAGACCTTGCACCGCGTGTGCGATGCCTTCGCCGCAACCCGTCCCACCGCTGTGAATCTGTTCTGGGCAGTGAGCATCATCCGCGAGCGCATCGATACCTGCGCCATCGAGCAGTTGCCCGAGGAATTACGCCGCACGGCCGAAGCCTTGCACGCCGACGATGCGCGGCGCTGCGCGGCCATCGGCATGCACGGCGCCGGGATGTTCGCCCACGGCGCGCGCATACTCACGCATTGCAACAGCGGCGCCCTCGCCACCGGCGGCGAAGGCACGGCCTTCGCCTGCCTGCTTGAGGCGCATCGGCGGGGACTGGACATTCACGTGTACGCCGACGAAACGCGCCCCTTGCTGCAGGGCGCGCGCCTGACGATGTGGGAATTGGGGCAGCACGGCATTCCTTGCACACTCATAACCGACAGCACGGCGGCCATGCTCATGCGCGCCGGGAGCATCGACGCCGTGATCACCGGCGCGGACCGCATTGCGGCGAACGGCGACACGGCGAACAAAATCGGCACGTACGGGCTGGCTGTGGCGGCACGCGCGCACGGCATTCCGTTTTACATTGCTGCACCACGTTCCACCATCGATCTTTCAATTTCCCGTGGCGAAGACATTCCCATCGAGCAACGGCCGGCGGACGAAGTGCGCATGCTGGCCGGAGTGCGCGTTGCGCCCGAGGATTGCGGCGTGTACGCCCCGGCCTTCGACGTCACCCCCGCCGAGCTGATCGCGGCCATCGTGACCGAGGACGGGGTGCTGCTGCCTCCCTTCACTGAAACTCTGCGCATCGAACCCTCGTAGAAGCCCGCTGCGTCATGATCGTCAAAGCCGAAGCCATCGTTCTCAAAAGCATGAAGTACGGCGAGACCAGCCGCATTGTCACCATGTACACGCGGGAATTCGGCAAGGTCAGTCTCATGGCGAAGGGCGCGCGCGCAGCGAAGAACAAGTTCGGCGCCGCCCTCGACGCGATGAGTCACTGCGACATCGTGTTCTACCGCAAGGAGCAGCGCGATCTGCATTTGCTCTCGCAGGCGGATGTGATTCAACCGTATCGCGGCATTATAAACGACCCGCTGCGACTGATGACGGGTTTCGCGATACTTGAATTTCTGCACGCCAGCGTGCAAGGCGAAGAAGAACACGCGGCCTTGTTCGATGTGCTGAGCGACACGCTCAATGCGCTGGATGGCGGTACGATCCAGCCCTTTCACGTGCTGCTGCGCTATCTTCTGCAACTGGCTGTGGCGCTGGGCATAGGCACGGATTTCGAGCACTGCGTGCACTGCCGCGCCACGCTCGATGCCACACGGCGCAGCCGCCCAAGCATGCATTTCTCCACAGCGCATGGCGGTTGCACCTGTGACGATTGCGCTCCCCGCAGTGACGCCGTGAGCATTGATTCGAGTACGGCGGAGTTATTGCTGGGCTTGCAACGAGGAGAACAGATCGCGGAATGTCCGGCGCGCGCACGCCGCGAGGCGCTGCACTTGCTGCACCGGCATTTACGCGCACATATCGATGGCATGCGCACGGTGCGTTCGTTGCACATGCTTGAAGCGTTCGACTGACAACGGCATCTCATACAGGAAGGAGGCATTTTTCGCGCGCTTTTGTTGTTACTGATGGAACCTGGTGTTCCGACATTTGACACAACAACACGAACCGTCTCAATTCCGGAGGTTTTTTCCATGTCCAAACGAGCAGTTCTCACAGCAATCGTTCTTGTCAGTGTGGGGATTCTTTTCGGTGCGGTGCTGGTGACGAGCTTCAGTGGTACCGGACTCTCACTTGCGGATTCCCGCATTTCCTTCAATTCCGAAGCCCCGTTCACTCCGCCCGCCAGCGTGGCGGAATTGAACCAGGCCTTTCGCGATGTTGCCACCACGGTGACGCCGCAGGTCGTATACATCGCCGTGAAAGCAAAGGGCCGCGATATGCAAATGCCTTTCTGGCGCTTCGGCATACCGGAGCAGGAGGAAGGTGAAAGCAATATTCAGAGCGGTTCCGGCTCAGGCATTATTCTTACAGCGGACGGCTACATTCTCACCAACCGCCATGTGATAGAGAACGCCATCGAGAATGGCATCACCGTGACACTCAGCGACACGCGCGAATTCGAGGCCACGGTGGTGGGGCAGGACGAGAACACCGACATCGCGGTGATCAAAATCGACGCCACGGGTTTGAGTCCCGCCGCGCTTGGTAACTCCGACGAAATACGCGTCGGCGACTGGGTGATCGCCGTGGGCAATCCGCTGGGACTCACCTCCACCGTCACCGCCGGCATCGTGTCGGCCATCAGCCGCAACATTCGCATTCTCGGCGACCAGCGCGGCTTCGGTATCGAGAACTTCATTCAGACCGATGCGGTAATCAATCCCGGCAACAGCGGCGGCGCCATGGTGAATCTCCAGGGTCAGGTGGTAGGCGTAAACACCGCCATCGCCACCAGCGGCATGGAGGCACGGTACATTGGCTATGGGTTCGCCGTACCGATCAATCTCGCCCGCGTGGTTGCCAATACGCTTATCAAGGAAGGAAAATTCGAGCGCGGGTATATCGGCGTGAACATTACCGATATCGACGCGAAAAAGGCGGAAGCCCTGGGACTCGACCGCTACCGCGGCGTGCTCGTTGAGCGTCTCGTACCGGGCGGCGCGGGCGAAGCAGCCGGTGTGAAAGTGGGCGACGCCATCGTGGAAGTGGACGGCAAGGCCGTGGAAAGCGCCAATCAGCTCCAGGCCCGCGTGGGTATGCATCATCCCGGCGATAAGATTTCCCTGAAAATCTGGCGCGAAGGAAAATATGTCAGTGTCCCCGTCACTCTGCGTGGACAGGACAACAAGGATGTGGCCGACAAAACATCGGAGAAGAAGGATGACAAGAAAATCGAGGACAGCGCTTCGCCGTTGAATCTCGAAAAAGCCGGCTTCACCGTGAAGTCCATGGACTCCCGCGCCCGCGAGACCTTCGACCGCGACGCGGGTGTGCTGGTGGACAATGTCAAGCGCAACAGCCCCGCCGCCGAGAGCGGTCTGCGTCCCGGGCTGCTGATTTTCGAGGCTATTCGCAAGGGCAAGAAAACGCCGATCGAGGATGTGGCGGATTTCCGCAAATTCGCCAAGTCGCTGGACAAGGGTGAATCGGTGCTGCTGCGCACCATGAGCAGCAACGGCGACACCTTCTTCATCCCGATGAAGGCGCCGCTGGAGTAACGCGATTCCGAACCCCATGATTACGCGAAGGCGCGTGATCCGCTCACACCGCGGTCACGCGCCTTTGCCGTTTTGCGTGAAGTGCGGCTACCAGGGAGCAGTGCCGAAACGCACGCGGCTCATTCCCGTCATGGCCAACACCGCCAGCGCGAAACCGCCGAGCGCATCCAGCACGTAGTGTTGATGCACAAACAACGTGGAAACGGAAATGAGCACGGCCACCGCAACGAAGAGCAGGGACAACGCGGTAAGACCCCGGCTGCGCAGCGCGAGGAAGGCCACCAGCCATGGATTGGCCACGTGCAAACTGGGGAACGCATTGTAGCGCGAATCCACCGCGTGCAGCAGCGAGAGCGTGCCGCCCTCGCTGGCGAGTTCGCGCGCCGGTCCCATGGCCGGGAACAGCGCAAAGAGGAGGAACGCGGTGAGATTCATCACGATGAAGGTGCCGAAAGCCCGGTTGAGAAACGCCGGCGACCGATCGATGGCGAACAGTCCGAGAATGATGACATAGGCCAACAAATACGCCGGGAAAAAAGCGGGAATGAAAGGAATTGCCGCGTCGACGGGCAGAGCCGGATCGAAGAAGGGACCGCGCAGCGCCCCGATCCACGCGGTGAGCAGGTACAGCGTAATCCATACCGCGTAGCACAACAGCATGATGAACACGTAACGCCGGAGACGAAAGAGCTTTTCCATGCTGCAATTACGCTTGGGCGTTGGTCAGTATCAACCGGCTCGAAACGCGAAAGGCGCAAACGACGCTATAGACGCTTTCCGCAATGTGCGGGGAGTTGGTGACTCAGCGCAACGCAGCCTGCAGTGCTCGTGGCACGAGGCAGACCGGCGTCCCCGCGCTTTGGTATTGTTTCCAAGCGGCGTAAGGCGCATATTTCCGAATCATCGAAAAAAGGTCAGCGGATGAACAAGTATTTGATAGCACTCCCGATGTTCGCCGCGCTGCTGCTCGCGGCGGGTACGGCTCAGGCACAGACCGAAGTTGCCAAATACGCCGGCGAATTCATGGCCACGGGTTTCGGTAGCAGGGCCCTCGGTATGGGCGGCGCGCACAGCGCCATGGCTTCCGATGTGACCGCGGCGTACTGGAATCCCGCCGGCCTCATGCGCATGGACTATCCAGAAATCGGCCTTATGCACGAGCAACGCTTCGGCGGACTGTTGAGCTTCAATTACGGAGGCGTGGCCTGGCCGTTCGGCTCGCGTTCCACCGTGGCGCTGTCGGTGACGCGCCTGGGTGTGGACGATATTCCCGACACGCGCGGCGCGCTGATCGATCTCAACGGCAATGGACAGCTCGACGAAGGCGAACGCCTGGATCCCTCCAAGGTCACCATGTTCAGCACCGCCGATTGGGTGGCGTACGGTACCTTCGCTTTTCGCAGCAGCAAGGAATTGACGCTGGGTGTGAATCTCAAGTTCATCCATCGCGCGCATCACATCGAATCGGCCACGGGCGTGGGCTTCGATATCGGCGCGCAGTACAGGGCGACGGACGACCTGTTCTTCGGCGCCACGGTACAGGACGTGACCACCACGCTGATGGCCTGGAGTACGGGACGCAACGAACTTGTTTCGCCCACGCTCAAGCTGGGTGCGGCGTATCAGCTCGCGCTGCTCGGCGGCACCATCACGCCGGCGGTGGATTTCGACGTGATGTTCGAAAATCGCCGTTTCGCTTCCACCTTCAATGTTGGAGCGGTGAGCGTGAACCCGCGCGCCGGTCTGGAGTACCGCTTCAAGGATATTTTCGCGCTGCGCGGCGGGTACAGCGACACGCAGGATTTGACCTTTGGCGCGGGAATTCATTTGCCGAAATTGTATCTTGATTACGCGTTCGGGCAAAACGATTTGTTCAGCGATTTCAAGGATGCGTCCCATCGCATCTCGCTGCGTCTCGTGCTCGAGGAAAAGCATTTTGCACGTACAGAGTAACAGGCGTATGCGTAACGATTCTTCGAAAAACCGTGAGCATGCCCTCGCGGTTTTTCTTTTCCTGGCCCTTCTTCCCTTGCTGCTCGTCGCAACGAGCGGCTGCAAATCCTCGTCCGACGAGGAAGCGAACAACACCCCTGCCGTCGACAGCTCGGATGTATACACACTCGAGTTATTGAAGGACCGGCTGGTAAAGGACAAAGACCTCCTGTCCAATCCTTCCACGCCGATCAAGGCTTCGGATATGGGCACGTTTCGCGGCCTCGCGTACTACCCGCCGGACAAGCGCTTCGCCCTACCCGTGGTGCTGCAGCGACTCGGCACCCCGGAGGAGATCGTGATGGCGACATCGAAGGACAAGCCGCGGCTGATGCTGTACATCGGCGATTTTCGCTTCACGCTGCAGGGCAAAGACTGCGCGCTGCGCGTGTATGCGCCGAAAGACACGAGCGATGGCAACTACTGGTTCATCCCCTTCACCGATCTCACGACGGGTGGCGACAGCTACGAAGGCGGACGGTACATCGACATCGAAGACACGCGGTCGGACAGCACCTTCCTGGATTTCAACTACGCCTACAATCCGTATTGCGCATACAACGAGCGCTATGATTGTCCCATTCCTCCCGCCGAAAACACCCTCCCCGTGGCGATCACCGCGGGAGAAAAACGCTATCCCCTCGGCCATGCGCATTGATTTCCGCGGGCTGCTTCCCGCGCTGCTCGCCTTGCTGCTGGCCGCCTGCTCGTCCACTCCGGACACCGATGCCGGCGAGGAGGGACCATCTTTTTACCGCTACGCCGCCAACGCAGAAATGAGCGATGCATACGTGTCGTCGAGCGACGGCGCGCTGCGCGTGCTGACGCCACACGGCTGGCGGAAGGCTGTGGATCGACAGCAGGCCCCCGCCATCGTGCTCTGGTTGCTGCGCGAGGATTACAGCGCCTCCATCTCCTTTCTCCCGATGCAGATGGATCCGGGATTGTATCTCACGCTGAAAAAAGACGGCATCGAGGCGGTGGCCAAGGTCAGTCTCAGTCTCAAGCAGCGTACCGCCGATGATTCGGTGCGAGTGGTGCAGCCCGTGGAGCAGTTCCGTGTTGGAGGTCGGGTGTGCGCCGCCTATGAATACCGCCTTGGCAGTACCGCGCCGCTGATTCGCGTGGTGGTGTTCGACAGCGGTTCGCGCTTTGTCGAATGCGCCCTGTATCCCGCTTCGCCCGAAATCACACCGGCCGAGAATCGTCGTCTGTTCGAAGTGCAGCAAAGCGTGCTTGCATCCATGGTGGCCAATTGAAGCCGAGCGAGCACGAGAGATGGATGGAAGTGGCGCTGCGGCAGGCCGAGCGCGCGTTGGAAGAAGGTGAAGTGCCGGTAGGGGCCGTGGTGGTCAAGGATGGCGCGCTCATCGGCAAAGGATACAATCAGAATGAAACGCTGCGCGATCCCACGGCGCACGCGGAAATCATTGCCATCACCGCCGCGGCCAATGCCCTGGGCGACAAGCGCCTCGCCGGCTGCACACTGTACGTCACGCTCGAGCCCTGCGCAATGTGCGCGGGCGCCATCGTGCTGGCACGCATTCCGACGCTGGTGTTCGCTGCCTACGACGCCAAGGCCGGCGCCTGTGGCACACTCATGAATATCGTCGAAGATCAACGCCTGAACCATCGCGTGCATGTGGTTCCCGGCGTGCTCGATCTCCAGTCGGCCGCCCTGCTGAAAAGTTTTTTCGGCGCGTTGCGTCTCGGCGCGACGGATGCGGAGTAAGAATCCGCCACCATCAATACGCGGGACAACAGCGGTGCTCCGAATCATTGCGCACGGCGATGTGACGGAACGTGAACGCGACGGAAACGGCATGCAATCACCGAAGAGGCAGGCACTGGAACGCATGAACGACTGGACTTTCGCGGAGAAGCGCATGGGAGCGCGGACAGTGCCGCAACGTGCTGTCGCGGCGCTATGCCTCGTGGTGCTGGCGGCTCTGCTGCACGCATGCTCCATCGCTGTGCGCACCGCTGACGACGCGCCGACCACCGCTCCCACCGCTCCCGGCATCCACGTCCCTCTCGCGGTGAAGGACACGCTGCTCGAGGATTTTGAGATTCCCGGTTACCCGCATGTGTATTCACCGTGGGTGGACAGTGTGTACAGCACGCTGTCGCCACGCGCCCGCCTGGCGCAACTGGTCACGGTGTTCAGTTTCAGCGATCGCACAAGCCGCACCTGGTCACGCGTAAAGCACGCCGTATGTGTGGATAGCGTTGGCGGCGTGATTTTCTCGCGTGGAAGCAGCGGCGCACTCAGGGCATTGACCGACAGCATGCAGCGCGCGGCGCGCGTACCGCTGTTGACGGCGGCGGATTTCGAGTACGGTCCGGGCATGCGTCTCAGCGACGGAACGCGCTATCCTTCGGCCATGGCGTTGGGTGCGACGCGCAACACCGATCTGGCCTATCGCGCCGGCGCCATGGTGGCGCGGGAAATGCGCGCGCTCGGGGTGATGCAGAATTACGCACCCGTGGCCGACGTCAATAACAATCCCCGCAATCCCATTATCAACACACGTTCTTTCGGCGAGCAACCCGAGCTTGTGGCGGATATGGCGGAGGCCTGGATGCGGGGATTGCAGGATGGCGGAGTGATAGCGACGGCCAAGCATTTTCCAGGACACGGCGACACACACGTTGATTCACACACATCCCTTCCACTGCTCTCCTTCGATCGCGCGCGGCTCGACAGTATTGAATTGCTGCCATTCCGTCGGCTGGTTGACGCCGGAATATTGTCAGTGATGACGGGACATCTCGCAGTGTCTGGCATCACCGGCGATTCCACATTGCCTGCCACGTTCTCGCGCGTGCTGTTGGATTCATTGCTCCGCGAGCGCTGGGATTTCCGAGGCTTGGTGGTCACCGATGCATTGAACATGAAAGCGCTGCAGCGTCTGCGCATTCGCAATCTCCCCGCCACCGCCGTGTCCGCCGGTGTGGACATGCTGCTGATGCCTGACGATGTTTCGACCACGGTGGACTCGTTGCACGCCGCGGTGAAACGCGGTGAGCTGGACAGCGCGACAGTGGGACGCGCCGTGCGACGCGTGCTGGCGTCGAAGGAATGGGCACTGCGTGAAGCAGCCGCCACGCCATCGCCAGGCAGCGCAAGCGACAGCGCCGCGCAGCTGCTTGCCGAGAGCATCGCGCGCCGCGCTGTGACTGTACTGCGCAACAACGGCGGCGTTGTGCCCCTGCATGGCGACAGCGTGCGAGTGACCTTGCTCTCGCTGTACCGGTCCGATGCGGAGGACCGCGCCTTGCGCTTCGCATCGCTGCTCTCCACCTCCGCGCGCGTCACGCATCTGCCCATCGCCGCCAAGGACAACGGACGGAACCGGAACAGCCGTCTGCGGGATTCACTCGCCACAGCGGATGTGGTGCTCGTGGCGGCATACGGATCGGCGCAGGTAGACGGCGTTGGCAACATTGCGCTCGCCGCATCCCATGTGTCGGCGTTGGAAGAAGTGGCGGCACTCAAGGTGCCTGTGGTGTTTCTGGCGCTGGGCTCACCCTATTTCTGCACCGCCTTGCCAGGTGCCGCGGCGTTCGTGTGCACGTACGGCGACGACGATGCCTCGTTGCTCGCCGCAGAAGCTGTGCTGCGAGGGCGCATTGCTTCTCGCGGCTCCCTGCCGGTGAGCATTCCCGGCATTGCGGCGGTGGGCGATGGCCTGCACCTGCCTTCGCCCGACGAGCGCCGCGAGGCCGCCTTCGCCGATCGCTTCGCCACTGTCGACAGTGTGATTCTCCGAGCCATTGCACAGCGCCTTTTCCCCGGAGCACAATTGCTCGTGGGCACGCGGGATGGTCTGCGCTATACGCGCAGCTATGGGACACTGACCTACGACAGCAGTTCCGCACCCGTAACCGACAGCAGCAGATACGACCTTGCTTCACTGACCAAGGTGCTCGCCACCACTCCATCTGTCATGCTGTTATGCGAGAATGGGCTGCTTTCGTTGGACAGCACTGTGGGGACATACCTTCCAGAATTCGCGGTCAACGGCAAGGAAGCCGTCACCGTGCGCGATTTATTGACGCATGCGGCGGGATTCGAGGCCTTTCGGCCTTTCCATCAGCTGGGCGTGCATTCGGCCGACAGTGTACGCAAGTCTGTGCTGACGGCGGTGCCGGTGTACACGCCGGGCAGCGCGACGCAGTATTCGGATTTCAGCATGATCGCGCTGGGCATGTTGGTGGAACGCGTGAGCGGCATGCCGCTGGACCGCTTCGTCCGCGAGCGCATATTCGAGCCATTGGGTATGCACTCGACGGGCTACCGCCCTCCCGATTCCTTGCGCGCGCGCATCGCTCCCACCGAGTATGATCGCGCGTGGCGAGGTCGGCTGTTGCAGGGCGAAGTACACGACGAAACCGCCGCACTGCTGCATGGTGTGGCCGGTCACGCGGGGTTGTTCGGCACCGCGAGCGACATCGGCCGCTACGCGGACATGCTGCTGCACGAAGGCCGACATGGAACAACGCGACTGTTCAGCGCCGACATCATCGAGCGCTTCACGCAGCGCCAACCTGATCGCGGAACACGCGCGCTGGGCTGGGACACCCGCTCGGTACGGGGCTCGTCCGCCGGGCGCTATTTTTCATCACTATCCTACGGACACACCGGCTTCACCGGAACCTCGCTGTGGATCGATCCCGTGACGGGCGTGTACGTTGTCTTTCTCTGCAATCGCGTGCATCCCAGCCGCGCGAACAATCCCATGCCTGCGTTCCGTCCCATGCTGCATGATGCGATTCGCGAGGCCATGGCGCGATGATCGTTGAACGATGATCGGATGATCGTTGACCGGATGATCGTTGACCGATGATCGTTGACCGGATGATCGTTGACCGGATGATCGTTGACCGATGATCGTTGACCGATGATCGTTGACCGATGATCGTTGACCGATGATCGTTGACCGATGATCGTTGACCGATGATCGTTGACCGGATGATCGTTGACCGATGATCGTTGACCGGATGATCGTTGACCGGATGATCGTTGACCGGATGATCGTTGACCGATGATCGTTGACCGATGATCGTTGACCGATGATCGTTGCCGTTGTAGAGACGGTGCATGCACCGTCTCTACAGCAATTTTTCCACAATCCTTTTTGCTGGAGGCGCCATGTCACTGTTTCGCATTTTCGTGCAATCGGCGGTTTGCGCGTTTGTGATCTCGACCATCACCCACGCCCAGGCGCAGTTCTCCACCAGTCTCCACGCCACGCGCGAGGGCAAATCATTCTGGTACGATCAGGGAGCGAAGCTGCTGCTGAACATCGACATCGTCGATCTCGGCTGTAAGGGTTGTCACGGTCCGACGAACGCCGATGGTCAACCTTACGGCAACTACACGCCCGGTTGCGTGGACTGTCATCCCAGCGGCGATTTCTCGAAAGCGGGACTGAAGGAAGCACAGTGCTTCGGTTGTCACAGTCGCCAGAACACCGAGGCCAACGTCCTCGCCCTCCCCGACGTACATCGCGAGCGTGGCATGAAATGTTGGGATTGCCATAAGAGCAATGAAATGCACGGCGATGGCACGTGGTATAATTCGCTGCACGAACCCGGCGCCATGACCACGGATTGTACGAATTGTCACACTTCGCTGCCTTCATCGCATGCATCGAATGATCCACACGCAGGCAAATTGCATTGCAGCGCCTGTCACACCAAAACCGTGGTGAGCTGCTACAACTGCCACATCGAAAGCCAGCAGACGGCACAGCTCAAGCGCGCGAAGCAGGTGATCAAGGATTTTGTGATGCTGGTCAACAGAACAAAGGATGGAAAGGTCGGCACTGCCAGCTTTCAATCCCTGACCTATCAGGGCAAATCCTTTGTGGCCTTCGGTCCCTTTCACGGCCATGCCATCACCGAGGACGGGCGACGCTGTGTGGATTGCCATGTGAATTACGGCGGCAATGTACCCGCGATTCTCGAGTACAATGCCAGCGGACGTATGCAGTTCGCCCGATGGAACACCGCCGACAGTACGTTGAGCTGGTTGAAAGGCGTGATTCCTCTGCCGTACGATTACGAACAGAGTTTGCACATGGATTTTCTCACCTACAACGGCACAGCCACCGATCCCGTGGTGCCGTCGAAGAACTGGTCGCTGGTATCCAGCGCGTGGGACGGACAGCACATGCTGTTCGCCACACCGCTGAGCACCTCACAGATGAGCAAACTCGGCTTCATCATCACAAGCGTGGAGCGGTTGGGCGATGCGTCGGAGGCGTTCACGCTGAGTCCGAATTATCCCAATCCCTTCAATCCCTCCACCACCATCGAATATGCGTTGCCGCGCGCCACGGATGCGCAGTTGCGCGTATTCGACGCGCAGGGCCGCTGTGTACGCACCCTGCTGAACGAGCGTCAGGAGGCGGGCGTGTATCGCATCGAGGCCGATCTGTCGACGCTGCCGGCCGGTGTGTATCTGTACGCGCTGGAAAGCGCGGGCCTTCGCCTGACGCGGAAAATGGTGTTGGTGAAATAACCGTAGAGACGGTGCATGCACCGTCTCTACGGGCCGAACGCCACGTCGCGATTGTGCATCTCCCCGTCAATCCGTAATTTCGGACATGGCCGGACGGTTCACATCGTCGGCACTCCACTATCCTCTCTCGAAAGTCCAACCGTATGGAAATCAAGAACATCATTTTCCTCCTCGTGCTGCTTGCCGCGTTCGGCGTGTTTGCCTGGACCGCACGGAAAGTGCTGGGCTATCTCGCCCTGGGCAAAGCCGAAAACCGTTTTGATCGTTTCGACAAGCGCATCTCCAACACACTCGCCATCGCCTTCGGGCAAACGAAAATCCTCCGCGATCCCATCGCTGGTCCGGTACACGCGGGGATATTCTGGGGTTTTGTGATTCTGCTCACCGCCGTGGTGGAATCGATAGGCGAGGGACTGATACACGGCTTTTCCTTCGCGTTCCTCGGTCCGCTGTACAACCTGATCGCGCTTTCCTCGGATATCATCGCGCTGGTGGTGCTCGTCGCCGTCCTTGTCGCGCTGTTCCGTCGGCACGTGGCCGGTCCGGATCGCTTGCGCAAGCTCGACCGCGCATCGCAAATGGACGCGACGGTGATTCTCTGCACCATCGCACTGATCATGCTTTCGATGTTTGTGCAGAATGGTGCGCGTATCGCGGTGGGCGAGGGCGCGGCCTACGCATCGGACTGGCGACCGGTGAGCATGGCCTTTGCCGGAATGTTCGGCGCGGATTCGTGGCTGATCTTCGAAATTTCCTGGTGGATACACATTCTACTGGTGTTGGGCTTTCTCAATGCCCTGCCATACACCAAGCATTTCCACGTCATCACTTCCGTGCCCAATGTGTATTTCAGCAACAAGGGCATACGCAAGGAAGGCGACGGCGCGCTGAAGCCGCTGAACCTCGAGGACGAAACGGCGGAGAAATTCGGCGCGTCCGACATCGAGGATCTCACCTGGAAACAGCTGTTCGACAGCTACACCTGCACGCACTGCGGCCGCTGCACCTCGGTATGCCCGGCGAATATCACCGGCAAACTCCTGTCGCCGAAGAAAATCATCGTCGACACGCGCACGCGTCTCGAGGAAAAAGCGCCGCTTGTGGTGGCGGGCGTGACCGACGATGCGGCACTGCAAAAGCAATTGCTGCATGATTATATCACACCGCAGGAATTGTGGGCTTGCACCACCTGCCGCGCCTGCGTGCAGGAATGCCCGGTGATGATAGAACATGTGGATGAAATTGTGGAAATGCGCCGCTATCTCGCGTTGACCGAGGGCGAATTCCCCGAGCAATTGCAGTTGCTGTATCGCAATCTCGAGAACAACTTCGCCCCATGGCAATTCAGTCCCGAGGATCGCGCCGCCTGGGCCGACGGTCTGGAGATTCCCGAATTGTCACAGCTCGGCGACGCTGGCGACATCGACTATTTGTTCTGGGTGGGATGCGCCGGCTCTTTCGACGCGAGATACAAAAAGGTGAGCGTCGCCCTGGCGCACATCATGAAGCGCGCCGGCTTGCGCTTCGCCATTCTCGGACGCGAGGAAAAATGCAATGGCGATCCCGCGCGTCGCACGGGCAATGAATATCTCGCGCAGACGCTGATGATGGAAAACATCGAGCGTTTGAATTCCTACAATGTGAAAAACATCGTCACCGCCTGTCCACATTGCTTCCATTCCATCAAGAATGAGTTCCCGCAATTCGGCGGCAACTACCGTGTTGTCCATCACTCCGAGCTGATCGCCGCATTGCTCGACCGCGGCATCATCCAACTCGAAAAAGCGCTCAACGGCGCCATCACCTTCCACGACAGTTGCTATCTCGGCCGCTACAACGACATTTACGAAGAGCCGCGCAATGTGCTGATGCACGTGCCCGAAGCTGAGCTGCGGGAAATGCCCCGCAGCCATGACAAGGGTTTTTGCTGCGGCGCCGGTGGTGGCCAGATGTTCATGGAAGAAACGGAAGGAAAGCGCGTCAACATCGAACGTACCGAGGAAGCCCTGGCAAGCGGAGCCGGGACCATCGCCTCGGCATGTCCGTTCTGCATGACCATGATGACCGACGGGGTCAAGGAAAAAGGCAAACAAGAGGAAGTGGTGGTGAAGGATATTGCCGAACTTGTTTATGAAGCGATGAGAAAATGACACACACAACCCTCCCCCGAAATCTCGCGCTGGCTCTGCTGCTGCTGTTGTCCGCCTGCGGTCCTTCCGCCGAGAAGGGTTCCTCCGCAGCGGACAGCACAAACGCGGCGGCGGACGAGCGCCCCATCGTGCCGGACGAAGGCAAGGCTGTGGATCTGGCACGCTGGTCCGAGCAAAGCTATGCGGATTTCGGCAAGCTGTTCGCCGATTTCGGCAAGCACGATCCTCCCATCATTCGCGGATACGGCATCTGCGATTCCATCACCTGCGTGTTTCCCTCCACCGATGCGACAGCGCGAGCGGAAATACTCATCTGCGACCTCGATGCGATATACAGCGCCGAGGATGCGTTCCGCTTGCTGGGCATAGAAACGGGACGCGTGCTGAACAGCGAAGCGAGCTGGGTAAGCCTTGCGCCGGCCGACGACCGCTTCACCTCGCTGAAATACAAGACCATCGGCTCCCATGCCGATCGCACGCAGCAGCTGCTGCTGCAATTCAAACGCTGACACAACCCTCGCAAAGAGCACACGGCATCAGCGGGCACAATCCCGCTGATGCCGTGTGCGTTTCAATCAGTGCTTCTCATTGGAGAATTCTCTTCGCCGCGGATAAAACGGATGCGGACTTCACCCGTGCTTCCAAATCCTGTGGACTTCCACGATTCATCTTAGATAATCTGTGTGAAATCTGCTCTGAAAATTGTCTCGCTGCCTGCATCATGCTCATCTGCGCGGTGATGAGTTGAGTAAAGAGTGAAGAGTAAAGAGTAAAGTTTGACGCTTTGACGGTAGTCGCATGAGCCAACCCGTACTCCCGCCGCCACCGCAGGCAAGGGACACCGATTCGCATCACTACTGTCAGCGGACGTTGGATGGCTTCATCTGCGAAGATTCGCTCGGCACCTCGCCGACTTCCACGATCCATCTGTGCTAATCTGTGTGAAATCCGTGCAATCTG